>Ga0299913_10006355_pt1 | contig 10232 bp, 11 predicted proteins | sample RVTome_9_FD_201360 | JGI IMG/M metagenome (GOLD analysis project Ga0299913, IMG submission 201360) | Soil microbial communities from uranium-contaminated site in the Upper Colorado River Basin, Wyoming, United States - RVT155D38 (version 2) ... | reverse complement strand
GTAGGCAAGATCAAGGGAGATGTGCTCGTCATGCCGATAGCTTGCTCCCCCGGAAAGGTGGAGCCCGTCGTTGTACGGTATGCGGTAGCTGCGCACGTCATCGTCGATCGGCGAAAGCTCGTAACCCATGCCGGCCCGCACGGTGGCCCGCTGTGTCACGTCGAACTCGCCGCCAACCGAGAAGAACCAGCCATCGTCATAGTCGAAGGCCAGGTCGATCGGTGCCGGACCGCCCTCGACCTCCACGGTGTCGAACCGGCTCCAGTTCGACCACTCGGCTCCGGCCATGACGCGGACACGATCGGTGATCCTCTGCCGGACGCCGAGCGTTACGATGTCCGGCAGGTTCACGCCATCGTACGTGACGTCGAAGTCGCCGGCATTCGCGGTCTTCAGCGTACCATCGAGTTCATGATCGATGAAGGATCGGTAACCGAGGCCGATTTCAGTGCCCGGTAGGGGCGTAACCGTGATGCCGGCCGTGAAGCCGAAGCCGACATCGTCTCCTTTAAGCGTAGATATGCCGAGCGGTCCCAATGCCTGCCGGGTGAGCCTCACGTCGAAATATTGGACCTGCACGCCGAGCGCGAGCGCGAGCCAATCGGTCGCCTCGACGGATAGCGCCGGGTTCACGTTGAGGGAGAGGACCTCCGATGTGCCGGCGACGCCGGTTCGGTTGAGGATCGAGTCGCCGTCGTACTTCGTGCTGAGACCGAACGGGGCGTTGATGGCGACACCGAGGGCGACGCGGTCGCTCAGACGGTAGGCCGCGTACCCGGACGGGACGAAGGCGTCCCGGGCAATATCGCCTTGGTCGGAACCTGGGACTCCCAGCAGCGGCTGGGGATCCAGTTTCACGTCGGCGTAGGCGATGATCGCCGTGCCAACCATTTCGATCTCGCCTCCCCGGACATTCGAGAGATTGGCGGGGTTCCAGAACATCGAGGAAAGGCTGCCACCCGCCGCAATGCCGGCGAATGAGGAACCCTGCCCGTAGGCGCTCTGCTGCCTGAGAGCAAAGGCGCCCGCATGAGCAACCGACGTGGCGGAAAGAGCAAGGAAAGCATTGGAGCACAGCCAAAGCAACCGGTTCCTCGTCGTCATCATCGGGCGTTCCCCCATGCAGGTACGGGCAAAGGCGACCTGCCGCGTCGCGGCCGATGGCATCCGCACGAGCAGGCGGTTGAACGAGGCGATCGCCTGCGTCAAGCAGATCCTTAGGCTCCTTGCCGACAACATTTAGCGGCGAGTAGGTGCCGTCCGCCTGCCAACGCCGCGAAGTACTGTATCGGTAACCCTCAAATGGCAGCTCCTGGCTAACCCCTGCCGTCCCACGTCACCCGCCAACGCGGCTGCTTCCGTCCAAAAACCGGACGGGCAGTTGAGACTTCCGCTGCCCGGCGGTCTGTCTCAGCTTTGGAACCAACTGTGCGGCCCCGAGACCGAACCTGTCTGAGCAGCTTCGTGTCAATTGCTGAAGCCCCAGGCCTCAGCCCCTTCGGCTACCGCCCTGCAGGATCGCCTCGGCGATGTCTGACTCGAGCGGCAGGGGCCAGCAGACATAGGCGAGCGCACGCCCTCCTGGTGGAATCATCGGACACGTCGTGTCATTCTCGGCGCGGGGGCGCGGGAAATGGACGATAGCACATGATCACGGCGCATGCCGACGTCGTCGGGAGCCTGCTGCGGCCGTCGTGGCTGTTGGAGGGGCAGGAGCGCCTACGAGCCGGCGAGATCACCCGACCGGCCTACAAGAACATCGAGGACCGGGCGGTAGACGAAGCGGTGGCGCAGCAGGAAAAAGCCGGCCTCACGGTGCTGACCGACGGCGAGATGCGGCGACTGTCGTTCCAGAGCCAGATGCTCCAGGCCGTCGAAGGCTTTGGTGAGTGGGACCTGGGTGCATTTCTCTGGGGTGATTGGCATGGTGACGGCGGGATCGGCGACTGGCGGCGCGAGCGCCCGAAGGAGCTGGCCGTTGTGGCACCGCTGCGCCGCCGCCGGTCGTTATCGGCCGAGGAGTTCGTCTATCTGCGTGGCCGCACGGACCAGACCCCGAAGGTGACGCTGCCCAGTCCCGGGCTCTTCGCCAATTTCTGGTCACCCGAACACTCGCGCGGCGCTTACGCTTCGCTCGCCGCCTTCCTCGAGGACGTGGCGCGGATCCTGCGCGAGGAAGTGGAAGAGCTCGCCGAGTACGGGGCTGCCTACATCCAGCTCGATGCGCCGCACTATCCCTTGTTGCTTGATCCCGAGACGCGCGCGTTCTACGAAGCGCAGGGCTGGAGCATGGAGGAATGGCTGGATCTGGGCATCGCCTTGGACAACGAGGTCATGGCTGGCATTGACGGCGTGACCTTCGGTCTGCACCTCTGCCGGGGCAATCAGGCCAGCCGCTGGCTGGTCTCAGGCGACTACGAGGCGGTCGCCGAGCCGATCTTCCGGCGGAGCGCGGCGCACCGGCTGCTGCTTGAGTATGACGACGCGCGCTCAGGTGGGTTCGAGCCGCTGCGGCACGTTCCGGACGACAAGATGGTCGTGCTGGGCCTGATCACGACCAAGCGCGGCGAACTCGAGGACCCGGACGAACTGGTCAGCCGAATCGAGGAAGCGAGCCGCTACATCGACCGTGAGCGTCTGGCATTGAGCCCGCAATGCGGTTTTGGGACGTCGATCATCGGCAACAAGCTGATGCAGGAGCAGCAGGCCGCGAAGCTCCGGCTGGTCTGCGAGGTCGCCGAAAGGGTTTGGGGCTGAGTGCGCTGCTGCTCGATCGACTGCAACGCCACGGGGGGACGCGGACGAGGATGTCAAAACCCGCCGGCGCAAGATGGAGCGCCGCCACCTGTTGCGTCAAGAGCACGCGCAGAGTTTAGAGCGCATCCCCAAACGCATCGCTGCTCCTCCCATGCTACAGGACCATTCCCGAGCGCATCGGTAAGCCTCAACCCCCTCGGCTGCCGCCCGTCGAGGATCGCCTCCACGATGTCCCGCGCCAGGCAGGTGAGCGGCAGGAGCCGCCAGACATAGGCGTCTGTGACGCCCTCCTGCTCCGCAAGATCCGTGATCGACTTTGCCTGTCCGCTTTCGATTTGGCGCCGCCAGCGGTGTGCGCGCACGAGCGCGTTGACCAGCGTCTCGTCGCGGCTCGGCTTTGGCGTCGTCGCGGCTGCCACCTCGGGTGTCATGATCAGCCTCCGGCCATCGCGGCGCTGCAGCCGGATCGGGATACGGATGGTCAGAGTGTCGGCCTTGGGGCGGCGGATCGACCCTCAGTCGGTCGACAACAGGCGTCGCCGAGCCGGTTTGGTCGGCGAGGGGCAGGTTGACGATCAGGGCAAGCCCGATCAAGGTCGATGTCGCGGAACCGCCCGGGTAACACGGCCAAGGCCGGTCAATCGCGCAGGAAACCGCACGAGCGCCGCCCTTGCCAGACGGGGTACGGGGTGACAATATCCCACACCCCCAAGTTGATTGGCTCCGACAATCGCCATGCCACCAGCTTTCGACAGGGCCCTGGTTGCCGAGGTGGAAGCGCTTACGCGACGGTTCGCAGCGTCGGACAACCAAGCCTTCCTCATATGGTTCCTCACGACCATCCTCGATCTCACGGAGGATGAAGCGTTCGAAGCGACATCACTTGAAGGCGCCAACGACAAAGGGATCGATGGCTTCTACGTGGACAACGACCAGGGCCGCGTCATAGTCGCTCAGGCCAAATACAGCCCAACAATGGACGTCAACGTTCGCGAAAGCCATCTCAGCAAGCTTCAGTCCAGTCTTCACTGGCTCTCTTCACCGGAAGCTCTTCGCAGAGATGGTCGCCACGATCTTGCCCAGGCAGCAGACGACTACCTGACTGCGCTGCGCGAAGGATACGGCGTCGAGCTTTGGTTTGTTTACACCGCACCCAGGAACAAAAACATTGAGAAGAACGTCGATGTCTTCAATCGTAATCCTGACAATATCGAAAGCTCTCGGTCAATCCGGCACTTTGCCTATGAGGCCATGGAGGCCGGGTGGCATGAGCATCAAGACCAACAGCTCCGCAGAATAAATGATGAATGCATAAAAATTGGAGACGGCAAGCATTTCTCGTCTTCTGGTGCGTTTGGCAATGCGATCGTCGTTTCGATGCCGGGCAGCGAACTAGTGCGCCTCTATGAAAAGTATGGAGATATCCTGTTTGATCGCAATGTGCGCTTGTTTCTTGGAGACCGAAAGGGATCTGTCAACGCTGGCATTGCGAGCACATTGAGAGATGAACAGCGCCGTGATAAGTTTTGGGCGTTTAACAATGGTATTACCATGCTATGTGACGGCTTCGAGATCGAGGACGAGGATGATTGGTTGCTCGTCGTCCGGAATTTTAACATTATCAATGGGTGTCAAATCACGGTTTCACTAGCGCGCTCGACCGTTGATCTGACCGACGTTTATGCGCTTGCTCGAATTATTTCGCCGCCGGAGACGATAGTTGATGATATCATCAAATTTAACAATTCTCAGAATCCTATAAAGATGGGACATAGCTTCACAGCATAAAACGCAACGGAGGCTGCGGCGCGAATTTGAGGAATTACCTCGCCCCTACATCTACCTGACAAGACGGGGCTCTAGGCCGACGGGCGGCTTGGCGAAGTACCGGGATAACGAGGGGAAGCTTCGGCAGATCCAGTTCGAGCAGGCAGGTCAGAATGCATCGGCATTCCGGGCCCAGCCGGTGCTCGCGTACAAGGATAAGGCTTTGATCTTCACAAAGCACCACGACGAAATCTTTCCGCCAGGCGTTCGAGTTGAGGAGGTTCTATTCCAAACGATCTGTGGAGAGATCGCCCGCGAGGCTGTGATTCGGGAGATCGCGAAGGGCAACCAGGAGGACAATAAGATCCTCAGGAAGGGTGGGGCATTCTTCGTCTTGGCGGCCATGGCGCTCATTCTGGAGCTTCGGAATGGAGCCAGCTACCTTGTCAACCTCGAGACCAAGCAAATTCAAAGCAGTCGAATGCAACACAGACTCACAGGGTACGCGGAGTTTGCGCTCAATGAGTATCTCCCCGCGGCAAAGGACGAGGCGGAGGTGCAGAAGGACGAATTGTCTAGTCTTGTGCGGTCGTCTCAATTCTATGGGCGGGTCGAGCAAAGGATTCGACGCAGCTACCGGAAGCAAGCGCTGGCCGAGAGATGGCTAGAGGAGGCGCTTCCTCCGCTCTAAATCAATCATCGATTCTGCCCACCATTGAGTGCGCCGTGCCTCAGCCGGTCGAGGTCAGTCTCGTCCGGCTCGTCTCAATGGCGTGGACGGGGTCAGGTAGCCAAACTGGCGCACTCCACGCGATTCTTTGCCGGCGGACAGGCCCGAGCGAGACAGTCTCTCTGACGCAGCCTTCCAGCTCCACCCGGGCATCCGGTGGTGGCAGATGCAAATGGGTTAGGATTCACATCGCGTAGTGCTCTGTAAGCGCTGTTTCGTTGCCACCTGCCCAAGGGCGGCTTGATCGGCGAGAGTGACGATTCTCTACGTGGGGATCGTTTCATGTCGTGCTCTAGGAGAAACTCCAGGCATTCCGCTGCTCTTCCCATGCAACCGGTCCGTTGCCCAGCAACTCCGCAAGCCTCAGCCCCTTCGGCTGCCGCCCGTCCAAGATCGCCTCGACGATGTCAGGCGCGAGGCAGGTGAGCGGCAGGAGCCGGCAGACGTAGGCGTCGATGACCCCTTCCTGCTCGGCCAGATCGGTGATCGATTTCGCCTGACCGCTCTCGATTCTGCGCCGCCAGCGATGCGCTCGAACCAGCGCTTTGATCAGGGTCTCGTCGCGGCTCGGCTTCCGTGCCGGTGCCGCCACGCCTTCCGGCGTCATGATCAGCTTCCGGCCGCCACGACGCTGCAGCCGGATCGGGATGCGGATGGTCAGAGTGTCGACCTCGAGACCCAAGCGCTCGGTCATTACTCTGCAGCCTCCAGCAAGGGTTCGGAGGCGGCCGGAGCAGTAGGCTCCTGGTCCGCCAGCTCCGCGACGAGGCCGCGAATCCCCGCAGCATGGACCGTCACAGAGATGCCGTCGGGCGCGACGTCGATGCGCTCGATCAACAGCCGGAGGATCCGAGCCTGCTCGGCGGGGTAGAGCTCGTCCCACACCGGCTCGAGCGCGCCGAGGGCCTCGATCACCTCGCCTTCCTCGAGCACGGCTTCCTCGGCCCCGCCCTTCTCCCGGCGCACCGCGGTGATCGTCCGCGCGACCAGCTCGGGCGATGCGAGCAGCCGACGCACCTGCCCGAGGACGAGGCCCTCCACCTCGCTGGCGGCGATCGAGCGCACCGGGCAGGTGTCGTGGCCCCTGCGGCTGGCGCCGAGACAGACGTAGTAGCGGTACAGCCGGCCGCGCCGGCGCGTGTGCGTCGGCGTCATCGCCGAGCTGCAGTGCGTGCAGCGCATCAGTCCCCGGAGCGGCGCCGGCGTCCGGGCCCGCGCCTCGTTGCCCCGGCGCCTCGCGTTGGTGGTCAGGACCTCGTGGACTCGGTCCCAGGTCGCGCGGTCGATGATCGGCTCGTGCTCGCCGGGATACCTCTGGTCCTTGTGTGTGGCCAGGCCGATGTACGCCGGATTGCGCAGGATCTTGTACAGGGTGCCCTTGTCGAACGGCCGGCCCTCGCGGAAGGTACCGGCCTGCGTCGTCCAGGACTTGGTGCGGTGGCCCTGGGCGTTCAGCTCCCGGATGAGCAAGAGTGCCGAGCCGAGGTCGAGGAAGCGCCGGAAGATCAGGCGGACAAGCTCGGCCTCGGCCTTATTGACTACCAGCTTGCGGTCCCTGACGTCGTAGCCAAGCGGTGGATGGCCACCCATGAAAATGCCCTTGCGGCGGCTGGCGGCAAACTTGTCCCTAATTCGTTCGCCAGCGAGCTCGCGCTCGAACTGCGCGAACGAGAGCAGGATGTTCAAGGTTAGCCTGCCCATCGACGTGGTGGTGCAGAACGATTGGGTCACCGATACGAAGGTGACGCTGTTCCGCTCGAACACGTCGACCAGCTTGGCAAAATCGGTGAGCGAGCGGGACAACCGGTCGATCTTGTAGCAGACGACGGTGTCGACCCTGCCAGCTTCGATGTCGCGGATCAGCCGCTGCAACGCCGGGCGATCGAGCGTGCCGCCGCTATAGCCGCCATCATCGTAGCGGTCGTCGAGGGCGAGCCAGCCTTCATGGCGCTGGCTGTCGATGTAGGCCTCGCCGGCGGCGCGCTGCGCGTCGAGGGAATTGAACTCCTGCTCCAGGCCCTCTTCGGAGGATTTCCGGGTGTAGACCGCGCAGCGGACCTTACGCTTGATCTCGTGCCGGCTCATCCGCCGCTCCCGGTCTTGCGGAGGCCGAAGAACAGCGGCCCTGACCACTGGGTGCCGGTGATCGCGCGGGCGACCGCCGAGAGGCTCCGGTAGCGCTTGCCCTGGTGCTCGTAGCCGCCGTTAATCACCGTGACCTCGTGGGTCACGCCGCGCCACTCGCGGAGCAGCTTCGTGCCTTCCAGCAGGTGAACGTCATGCCGCGGCCGCCGCCCGGGCCGCCCGGCGCCGTTCGGCTTGTCCGTGCCCTCGATCATCGCATCGAGCCGCGCCTGGTAGGTTGACTTCAACCCGCCGTAGGTCAGCTCCTGGAGGCGATACGCGAGGCCGCGGACCAGGAAGCCACGGCGATAGGCCGGCGGCTCGACGCCGAAGTACTCCTTCCAGAGCGACTTGAGCTCGGCGTGGCTCAGCTTCGGCAACCCTGCGATCTGCTTGAGGACCGGTGAGGTGGCGGTCATGGGCGTTCTCTGTCGGCGTGAGTGTCGGTGTCACACACGCTTCCTTCGGAGGCGAAGTCCAGTCCGGAACTCCTCAAGTGGTTCGGAGCATTGGCGTTCTCCGCTCGGCGCCGAGCCCGCAGCCGGACATAGCCGAGCGCCAGCAGGCGCGCCACCTCGTCGAGACGCTCCTCAGCGGTCATCGGCGAGGCGTGGGGCCCGCTCATGGCCTGCCGGATCGGGCGCGAGCACCCGTCTCCAGGCATGCGATCTCGAACCGCTCGAAGTCGGTGAGCCGGTAGGCGATGCGGCCTTCCAGGCGAAGGTAGGCAGGGCCTTTGCCGCGATAGCGCCAGCCCTCGAGCGTGCGCTGCGATACGCCGAGCCGCTCGGCGAGCTGCGCCTGGCTCAGATGGCGGATCTCTGGCGATGCCGATCTGCCGCCATGGGAATGCTTGCCTGCCCGAGACACCGTACCTTTCTCCGCCATACGCAGGGATGCGCTTGCTCAGCCGAGAAAGGCGCGTGGATGCTCTGTTGAAAATCCGGCGAAACCGTCGACGGTTTCAGATCTGTCGTGGGTTTCCGAAGATCAGGTCAGACTGGAGGCGATGAGCCAGTCGAATATCTATTGGCTTTTCGTAGTCCCGGCCGGCGCAACGCCTCGGGAAGATCAGCGGACCGCCAGACCTCATTGAAGAGATTGTCGGTCACCCGGTCGCCAAACCTGGTGCGGGCGGCGCTGCGGTAGTGCTTCTTTTGCCAGCTCGTCCCGCGGACGCGCGCCTCCCGCTGCAGCCAGCGACGAACGTCCGCGCGTAGCTTGGCCAGGGATCCGTGCCCTCCCGACACGTATTCCTCGGCGGATCCCGAAGGACTCCGAGCGGGCGAATCCTGAACGCGGATGTCAACCACGTGCAATCCACCGGCACCGTTCGCCTCCGATGCTGCGAAATCCGGCTTCAGCTTGTCCCACCATTCCGCGCGAATAAGTCGCCGCTCATCATCGAGACCAACCGGGCATTCGTAGCCCGTTGCCTGCAACGAGCCCGCGGTCAGCTTGGCCAGGATTTCTACCTCCAGCCGTGCTTTGAGTTCGCCGGCGCGCCGCTGGCGGCGGTCGCTCTCGGTTTCCGGTGCGCCGACAATGAAGATGCGGTACTCGGAGTACCCCAGAGAATTAAACTCCTGCCAGTCTCTCGGATCCGAGAAGCGCTCCAGCGCCTCGGATAGCGGCACGGACTGATCGCTCTTCATTTCCCGAACAAGATTCCCAATGAAGGCCGAAGACTGCCAATCAAGATTTAGCACTCGGTGGTTCTCACTTCTACGCTGCAATGCGATCTAGTGCGCTGCACTACGCTAACACATTGACTTTATTGATTTTTTTGCGGCGATTCGATTATAGTTGGACGGTCTAAGCGCAACCCACGTCTTGATCGCGAGGCAAACGCCGTCTCAACGATGCCAACCGAGCGCCACGTCCCGTTTGAACCTCTCAAGCAGCCTGGCTCAGGGCACGATAGCCTCACAGTACTGCAGGACGTGCGTGGGCGCCCGCTCACCAAGTCCTTTCGGCGCGTCGGCGGGCGGATCGTCAAGGGCAGCTATCCGAACGCCTCGGAGTTCCGCGCATTCGAGGTCGAGGTCGACCGCATCGCGTCCCTCGCCGCGGTGCTCGACGAGGTTGCCGCGGACGGACATGCGGGGCTGATCCGTGGCACCCTAGGGCGCTTCTATCCCCGCAATGGCTCCCCTGCCTTCCGGCTGCTGCAGCCACAGGAGGGGCTGGCGAGCGCCAAGACCGGCGCCAGAGTCTCGCAGCGGCAGATCCGCATCCACAACCTGCAGCCTGATGAGGAGCACCGCTACGCGGTGATCTGGCTGCCGACCTTCGAGGACCGTCCGCGCTGCTGGGTAGTCTTCGATGTCGACCGTGTTCGGGCGCCCGATCACCTGACCGATGACTGGGTCGACGAGCCCGAGACCGCGGTCGAGCATGTACTTGGCCGGCTGCCCGAGCCGTTCCGAGCAGCCACCTGCTGGTGGTCGATCAGCAGCTCTGCGGCAGTCCCCGGCCCGAGCGGGCGCGAGGTCTCGCAGGACATCAAGCTCAAACTGGCATTCTGGCTCGACCGCGCGCTGACGGGGCCGAAGTCAAGCGCTGGATGGCCGCCGAGCAGGCCCCGGTCGATCCCGCCGTGTTCGGCCCCGTGCAGCTGATCTACGTCGCCCGTCCTACCTTCGCGCCCGGGCTGCACGATCCTGTGCCTCGTCGGTCAGGCATCTGGCAGGGCGAGGTGGATACCGTCGCAGTGCCGGAGCTGCTGCCCGAGCCGGACGCCACCACTTATGGAAGCGGCGCCGCTGCCTTCGGACCGGCCGGAGGGCTCGATGAGCTGTGCGATGCGCTGCGCGCCCGCCTGGCGGGTGAGCTGCATGTCCGCGAGCACCTG
>Ga0299913_10006354_pt1 | contig 10232 bp, 8 predicted proteins | sample RVTome_9_FD_201360 | JGI IMG/M metagenome (GOLD analysis project Ga0299913, IMG submission 201360) | Soil microbial communities from uranium-contaminated site in the Upper Colorado River Basin, Wyoming, United States - RVT155D38 (version 2) ... | reverse complement strand
GGCGCTTCAGAGTCTCCAGGCGCTGCTCGATGTTGTCAGTGGTCGCCGGCTGTGGTACGTGTTCATCGTCGAGCTGCCGGGAGGACTCTCCCGCCGACCCTGCCGGCGGGGGCACCGAATCCGAACCGCGTGGCGCAGGAGGAGGTTCCGTTTCTTCATGCGCTCTCTGCGCCGGGGTCGCCGACGGCGACGCTGAAGTTGCCCCGGCAAGCTCCGGGTCGAACACCACCCAGTCGCCCCGCGCGTCCTCCGGAGCCCCTCGCAAGCTGACGGCCGCGCTCGCGATCAGAATCGCCTCGTGGGCTTCGGCGGCGGAGCGGCGACCGTACTTGCGAGGATGAAAATCCTCTTCGATGCGGCCGTACACGTTTTTCTTGCGATACGGGCTCTGGATCTCACCGAAGATAACGTTCAGTTTGCCTTCCAGAAAAAATGCGCGCCCGGCCGTCAGCCGGTTGCGCCGGGCGAACGCTCCCGGTGACAGGCGGTGCGCTCCAATTGTCGAAAAGGTGACGTCCTCTGTTGGCCCGGCCATGGCCAGGCCGGCGGCAAGTGCCTCGCCGAGAATGTTCACCTGATCCTGGTTGAAAAGTGCGACAGGCGGCGTCTCGACACTCTCGTCTGCATGCCTCAAACGCAGTCCCGCGAGCATCGCTGTCACCTCTTGCGGTGCAATGCTCACAGGGTGATCGTTGGGTGGAGCCGTTTCGTCGTCCTGGGGCGCCAGCAGGACAGCTTGATCGTCGCCCTCCCAGACGATCGCATTCGATCGGGCGTGCACCGTCGGCAAGACAAGCCCGAGCACCATGGCGAGCGCGCAACAAGGCACCGCAACCCGCCATGGCGCATGGCGCTCAGGAGACATCATGGCATCCCGCCCACCGGTTCCGCGGCTGCACAATCTCAATAAAACAGTATTGCACCGATGGCAATGCTGTTCTCCTCGGCCTGGTTGCCGTTGTGCGCCGTCGATTCCGTAGTCGTGTACTCGAACACGAGGTTCAGCGATTCCGTCAGCGGATGATAGACGCCGAAAACAATCGATTCGTTGGTTTCCACCAGCGTGGACGCCACGGAATCGGCGGGCCCCCGATCCAGGTTGCTTTCGCCAAAGCTCAAGCCGAACTTGGTTCCGGCACCGGGCAACGCGTATGTGGCCTGGATATAACCGCCGTCGGAGTCACGGGTATTCCCTGAGAAATCCACTGCATCGAACAGGAAATCGGTAGTGCCGATGCCGTCGCCGTCATAGTAATAAACGACGATCTCGAAGCCGGCAAAAGCCGCCTTGGCACCCAGGTCGAAGCCGGTCGCATCCTGGCTGCCAAAAGCCGTGCTGTCCAGCGACTGGGTGATAAAGCTGGCCCAGAACTTGCCGCTCGGATCGGTGTCTTCGGCGCCTTTCCACTCGTATGAGACCTTGCCTTCGAATCCGTAAGTATCACCCTGCTGGGCAAACGTGCCGGCATTGAGGCTCTGTCCGGAAAGATTGACGAGGCCCCACGGATCGACCACTGCTACGGCGAAGGAAAGTCCGTTCCAGTTTGGCGACGAGTACTGGATCTGGCCTTTCCAGTCTGCATACATGTAGCCCACACCGATGCGTCCAAGCGACGTGTTGCCACCACCGGCGGTGAGATCGGATACCGTGCCGACGCCGAGCAGGGTCATGTCGGACAGGATCGCATCGGAGCCGAAAAGGCCTAAGTCGCGGCCGATTTTAACCTTGCCCCAGTCGGCGCCGAACTGAACAAAGACCTGACGCAGGTTCTCCGAGTTCAGGCCCAGGCCGCCATCGAGGGGACTGCCGGTAATGTCGCCCTGGTTGCCGCCGTCTATGCCCGGTTGAAACCCGATCATGACCTCGGTAGTGAGGCCGTCCTTCTCCTGCTTCCCGCTGAAACCGAACCAGGAGGGCAGCAGTCCGGTCCGGACGTTACCGAGATCGCGGTCGACTCCGTCGGAGCCGCAGGCAAGGCCGCCCGATATCACTCCGGTCGAGCCCGGGTCGCATTCCGTGTTGGTCAGGAAACCATTGACATTGCCGGTGATCTGGATTTCCCAGTCGCCCATCTGCATCGACTCGAAGGCCTGCGCGTTGGCCGCCGCGAACAAAAGAGCAGCAGCTGTAGCGAGGGTCGTGGTGCACGTGTTCGTCTGCGCGTGATTCGCCATGTTGAAATTCCCCTGTCTGTGGAGCGGAAGTCTTGAACTCAATCAATCCCTGATCCGTCCCTTTCCAGAAGCATCGCCTGGGTGCCTAATGGCATCCGCGATTTGTCAGTGCCGTCCCTTGTCAGGCCTGATTTTTTCGAAGCGGTGACAAGCCGCCTTTGCGATACGACAACAGTCAAGCATGCGGACAATAATGCGCTTCGAACCCGGCAAGTCAATATTCTGCAGGCAAATACCGATCGCGGGTACCCGCACGGCGCCGAAACGATCAGGCGTCGGCTGCCGCGACGGGGGTCGCGCCCGGCCGTTCGTTCACAGGCTGAGCTTCACTCCGACAAACCCGGCGCGGGGCGCGGCCGGCCCGAGAAAGCGCGGGTCGGAGAACCCGGAAAAAGCCGGCACATCCACCTCACCCGGTTCTTCGCCCATCAGGCCGAACGTTTCGTAGTCTTTGTCGAGGAGATTGTTGATCGAGGCGAAAAACACCACGTGGTCGTTCAGCCGGTACTGCCCGCGCAAATTGACCGCCGTGAATGCCCGGGTCTGCTCAAGCTGATTCGATTCGTCGCCGCGAAGATATTGCCCGGAGTTGTAAAGGACGTCCACGCCCAGGCGGAAGCCTTCGCCGAACAGGTATTCACCTCCGAACTTCAGAATATGGTCGGGTACCCCGGGGAGGCGATCGCCGGTCCGGACCTGGATAGTGCCATCGTCGTCGCCGGCAAAAGGATGATTCGGGCTCAGGGCTTCCAGCGGCGCTTCGAAGGTCGCCTGGATATAGCTGTACGCCAGGAACCAGTCGAGGTTGCGCCAGTTGCCGTTGAAGCTGCTTTCGAACCCCAGTCTGCGGGTCTCGTCCACGTTTGCAAACAGGCCGGTAGCGCGGCCGGTGGTCTGAAAAATTATGTCGTCGTTGTTGGTTGTGTGGAAGACACCCGCGTGCACATCGAGATTGTCCCGATTCCAGCGAGCGCCCAGTTCATAGCTCCGCGCGACGACCTGCTCCAGCGGGGGATCGGCCAGAAAGGCATTCGGCAGGCGGCATTCGAAGTCTACGTCTTCGGGATCCTCGCCTTCCGCAATCGCATTCTCGACTGCCAGCTCGAATATGTGGTCGTTGCAGGCCAGTTCGACCGGCGTCGGCGCGCGGGAGGATTCGCTGAAATTCCCGTACACGTTCATCTCCCGGGTCAGCTGGTAGGTCAGGCCGATGGCGGGATTGAAACGGTTGAAGTCGTGCTTGCCGTCGAGTTCCGGACGTTCGCCCGACTGGTCCTCGAGTTCGACGCTGGTATCGTTCAAACGTCCGGACACGGTAAGGCTCAACCTCTCGGTCAGATCGATCGTGTTGGTCAGGTAAAGGCTCAAAGTCCGGGTCTCTGTCCTCAGGTTGGTCGCAGCATCGTCAACGAACGTGCCTGTGCCGAGACCTGCGGTGCTGCGCGTCGTGGGGTCGAGATTCGCCAGTTCCAGCAGGGAGTCGAAGGTGGAGTTACCCCTGAACCAGGCTGCGCCGAAAACGAGCTGGTTGGTCCGGCTGAACAGGTCGTTCGAAAAGGCGAGTTGCACATCCGAGCCGTGGGTCCGCTGTACGCGGGTGCTCGTGTTGTTGATCGCGGCGTCGGCAAGCACCATGCTACCGGACAGGGAGTCGGTCAGGTCGTCGAGATTGTACTCCGGCTCTTCGCCTGCACTCGAGGCCGCGTTATTCAAAAACGTTTCCAACGCCCCCGCGTCGGCATGCTGGCCCGCGCAAACGTCACTGTGATCCAGCCCAAGCTCCTCCAGATCGTCTCCTTCCAGCCCTTCCAGCAAGGCATCCGAATTCCCCAGCTGGCAGACGATGAATTCCGAAGCATCGCCATTGAAAGAATCGGTCTTGTTGTCCCGGTAAAAAGCACTGCCGGACAATGTTATGTCGTCCGTCAGGCGATGGCTGCCGTCGATACTGACCATGTACATGTGGTTTTCGGTAATGTCCGGGGCGGTGAAAATGGCCTCGCGGTCGGATTGCAGCAATTCGACCGGAACCGGTCCATTGCCCGTCAGTTCGCTCGTGCCGTACTGGCCGTTCACGTTCAGCGAAGACTGGTCGCCTTGCCAACCGAGACTGCCATAGAAATTGCCGGCATCGGACGGTGACGCGTCGCGCCATCCGTCTTCGTCGAAATAATGGACGTTACCGTACCAGGCGAGGTTGTTCCGGCGGCCGCCCGATTCGGCGGACACGATCGCACGACCGAAGGAACCTGCCCTCAGGTCCAGGTGGTGGCCAGGCGAATTGAAACCGTCTTTCATATTCACGGCCAGTGCGCCGCCGAGAGTATTGAGGCCGAACAACGGATTGGCGCCGCCGACAAGATGCATACTGTGAACAGCGCTTTCCGGGAGAAGGTCCCAGTTGACGGTATCGCCGAGCGGTTCGTTGATGCGGACGCCGTTCTGGTACACGGCGAGCCCCTGCGCCAGCCCCAGCAGAGGGGAGGCCGTGAAGCCGCGGTAGCTGATATCCGGTTGCAACGGGTTGTTCTGTGCGTCGTTGATGGCGGCGCTTCCCATTGTCCGGTTGAGAAAATCGGCCAACTGCATGCTCTGCATTCTCTCGATATCGTCGCTGAACGCCGACTGGATGTTGTAAGGGATTTTCTCCTTACTCAGCCCGGTCATGTTTCCGACCGGGGTTATCGTGACGATAATTTCGTCGAGCGGGGCTGTATCTTCCTGCTGTGCATGAAGGCCGGGCGACAGAATCAACGCTCCCGCCACAACGAATATCGGTCTTGGCGATGTCAACTTCGAACGAAGCGCGCGCGTGCCAGGGAAACTCTGCACTCTGCACAAGTCCAGGACGGACTTGCGCAGAGATTCGACTCTGCAGAAGTCCAGGACGGACCTGCGCAGAGATTCCCTAGAGACGCAGCATGCGGCGGACAACCCCGTCGTTGCGAAAAGCATGATATAGAGCACCGCTGATGTGTACAGCCAAGACCGCCAGTAGTATCCAGCAAGTCCAGAGATGAATGTCGGAGTACAGCATATTCAGTTCTTCGTTTTCATGGCCCCAGTCGGGCAGGTCCACCAGCCACCAGAGCGTCGTGGCCCAGCCGCTGTAAGCAGACGACAGGTAGCCGCTCACGCAACAGGCAAATATGATCAGATACAGAATGACATGATCCACGAGCGCGAGCTTGCTCAGTCGTGGCGACAATATCCGGCTCAGCTCCGGTTGCGGACGGTGTTTGAACCTCACATAGAGCATGACGATGATTACCGCGACCAGCGTTATCCCGAGATTCTTGTGCAACTGGAACGGAATTTCCCTGAACCGGTATTCCGCGGACGCCAGCGGCAGCCCCAGCATCCACCAGCTGGAAACGAACAGGAAGAAAATCGAAACGGCCAGAAACCAGTGCAGTACCAATGCCGTTGTGCTGTAACCTGTTACCGGCTTCATGTGTGCTGCTTTATGTCCCCGCCGGCCGCAGCGCGGCCTGCTCGTCCTGGCGCCCCACAATGGCGCCAATCGCCATCGCGAGATGGATGAATAGCCATAGCAGTATGTTCCATAGATACATCTGCCGGATCATTGGCCCGGTATTGACCACGCCCGTGAATGCCACGACGTCCAGAACCGCGAGCGCGCCGAATACCGAGACGGCGGCTGCCCCTGCCCACGGCCGGTAATCGACCAGCGCAATGCCGACCAGCACGGACAGGAGCGCAAGCACCATGCCGACGACGGACACCGTTATGTGAAAGGACTTGAACCAGTCGGGGGCGGATATGCTGATGTCGTGAACCGCATAGGCCAATTGCAGGCATTCGGTGAGAGACAGGCCCTCTTCCGCGAGCTCATCCTCGTCACAGTCCGGCTCCGGCATGGTCGCGACGGTGTAAGGCGGTGAACCGACGATGGACAGCTTCAGCCATTCGTTGGCCTGCGATGCCGCCAGCAGGATGCCGAGGAGAATGGCGATGACGCCCAGACGGCTGGCCCAGTCCGGCGGTTCAGCTCTATCCACAATCGCGCTCCAGATCTCTCCCGGGTTGCTGCAGCGGTTTGTAGCAGCTGCGAAATGACCGGATTCCTGGTCCGGGAGATGGAAGCAAGGGTAACGACGGCAGGGGGGAAACGCAATTTCGTACACGAGTTGCGCCCGGTGATTGCCGCGCGGTGCTGGCGCCGGGGGCACGCGGCGCTGGGTTACCATTGGGCCTGGACAAGATCCTGATCCAGCGGAACAAGGGTCCATCGACTTGGCGAGACAGTTTGTAAAAAAGTATCGCACCAAGAGAGCGTTCAGGTGGCTCGTGAAGCACTGCGTTCCGGCACCCTTGCGCGCGGCAAAAGTCACAAGAAAATGGAAAAGGAAAGATCGTAAAGACTGGCCGCCCGAAGGGGCCGAGCCGGCGGCAGGATTCGGACAGTACGAATACAGCTATCTGTCACAGAACGGCGAGGATGGCATTATTCGCTTTGTTTTTTCGGAGATCGGCTTCGAATCGCGTCGCTTCGTGGAATTCGGTTTCGGCGCTACGCAATGCAACAGCCTGAGGCTGATACTGCAGGAGCGCTTCCAGGGCATGCTGATGGATGGCTCCACCGACAGCTGCGACTTCTTCAACCGGGCATGCCGCAGATTCGGCGTTGAAGGCGTGCAAGCATTCTGCACGTTTCTTACACGAGAGAACCTGAACCCGACAATCCTCGATCACGGTATTTCGGGAGGCATCGACTTCTTGTCCCTCGACGTCGACGGCAACGATTACTGGTTATGGGAGGCGCTGGACTGTACGTCTCCACGGCTGGTTTGCATCGAGTACAACGCGGGAATCGGGCCATGCCTTTCGTGGTCGGTTCCGTATGATCCCGGATTCGAACGCTACGCGAAGCACCCGAGCGGCTTCTTCCACGGTGCATCGCTGAAAGCCCTGGAGTCGCTGGGGAAGCGCAAGGGTTACTGCCTGAAGGGTTGCGATTCGACCGGCACAAACGCTTTTTTCCTGCGTGAGGACGTGGTCTCACCGGTGCTGCCGACCCTTACGGCTGCGGAGGCTTATCGGCCACACCGTAACTGGCTCGGCCGCGGCTTCTCCGAAGCCGAACAACTCGAGATCATGAAAACCATGCCCTACGTCGAGGTCTGATTTCAGTTTTCGGGAGGTCGCCCGCAACGGCGGGCAAATTGTACTCGTCGCGCGCTGCAGGAGCCCGCCATTGCGGGCGACCCTGCCTGCTTACTCCGGCCGCGCCAGCACGACCTCTACTTCCACCAGCATCCCGTCCGCCGCGAGACCCGCAACCTGTACTGCAGATCTCGCCGGCAGATTCGGCTGCTCCTCGGTGCCGAAGTATTTCGTATAGGCGCGCATGAACCCGTCGAAGTCCATTTTGCCGTCGAGTTCGGGATCGCCGACCAGGAACACCGTCATCTTGAGCACGTCACCGAACCCGACTCCGAGTTTCGCGAACGATGCTTCCATCCGCGAGAACACGCTCATCGCCTGGGCTTCGGTATCGCCCCAGAACTCCCGGCTGCCGCGTTCCGCTTCAGGATCCGCCGGACCGGGCACGGTGCCGCTGTGATAGATAAGCGTGGTCCCCGCGCCGATTTCCACGGCCTGGGCAATCGGAAACGTCGAGTTGTTCGGCAACGGGTAACGTGTGATGTCCGCGGCGCAGATGTTTGCGCCCGCGAACAGGAAAAGGCCGAAGATTGCGGTGTTTTTCATTGGTATTCCCTCATCTGCTTTGCAAACTGTTGATGTATGAAACGACGTCATGAATGGCTGAATCGTCCTGAAGCACGGCGGCGGCGGCGCGCATCTGGCCGCCGCTCGTATCGTCCGGGTGGCTGCCCCGCGTCCCGGCCCTGAAATTGGCAAGCTGCGAAACGAGGTACCAGTCGTTCAGGCCGGTCAGGGCCGGTCCGTTCAGGGCATCGACGCCTTCCGCATTGCTGCCGTGGCAGGCGACACAGCTGGCGTAAAGCAGCTGGCCGCGGCTCGCATCGCCCTCGATGGTCGGACGAGGCGGTTCCGAACTCACTTCATGGACATAGCGCGCGGCAGCCGCAATTTCGCTGTCCGTAAGAATAGCCGCCATCGGACGCATTTCCATGCCGGCGACGTCATTCTCGTGCGTGCCTCGCCACCCTTTCTTGAAAGCGTGCAGCTGTCGTTCGATGTAACCCGCATCCATACCGCTCAGCCTCGGCGCCTCTATGTTCGGGTTGCCCTTCATCTGTACGCCATGGCACACCGTGCAATAAACGAATTCATCCGGGGGAATGACGGCTTCGTCCTCCGCGCGGCCCAACGGTACGAAGCCGAGGCAACAGGCGGCGATCAGGCAGGGCAGGGGGGTCCGGCGTTTCATTCCGCTCATCCCGTTGCCGCCACGCCGGAGGTTTCGGCCAGAAGGCGGCGGTTCATATCCGCCATCGCGACATGCGCAGAGGCGAATGCGCCTTCCTGCCAGCCCGAGTGGTAGCTGATCTGGTCTCCCATGATGTAGTGGCGGCCATCCGGGTCCTGCAATAGCCTGAACTTGCTGTTGCGAAGATCCTCCGACCATCTCGAGTTACAGCCCATCATGTGATTCATGCGCGCCCAGGGCACGCTCACCCCGCATTCCACGTAACTGCCGTAATCCGGGTGAATTTTCTCACCCTGGCTGATCGCTGCCCTGATGCGCTCCTCCGGCGACAGGCGCTCGAAAAACCGGCCGTGTTCCTCGCGAAACGTGTAAGCGCCCAGCATGACCCCCTTTTCGGCATGTATGCCGTGGGTGGGATACCAGATCTGTTCGATGGGCTGCGACGTCCAGGAAATTCCGCCGTAGATGCCGTCGCGCTCCCAGAACCGCTCCTTCATCTGCAGGCCGATCTTGAGCAGGTGGCCCCGTTCCATGGCAGAAAGTGTGTCCGCGTACTCCCTGGAAAAATTGTTGTGGATGCCTGCGAGCAAATGATGCGGGATGCAATTGAAACACCAGTCTCCACGGAGCTTCTTTCTCCGGCCCTTGTGGTTGTAGATCACGTCGACGCCGTTCGGCTTGAGTTGAATCGATTGCACCTGCGCGTTGGTGTGAATCGGGCTTCGGATATTGCGTACGAACGCCTTGACGATATTGTCCATGCCGCCCACGGCCTGCAGCACCGGCATCGCCTGATCCTCGCCTTCGGTGAAGTGCATGCGGTAGCGCCAGAAGTCACTCTTCAAAAGCTCGGATAACTCGGCAATGTCCTTGAGCTCGCCGTGTTCCACGAATCCGCCGGACTTATAGCCTGCCCTGTCCGAACCGGTGTAGCGGCCGACTTCCCTGAGGTCGCCGTAGGCCGTGGCGAAGGCCAGCAGGCGTTCCCTGTCCTCCGGCGAAAGCGGCTGGTCGAATGCATTCCGGTCCACCGCCTTGTACAGCAGTTCGGACATGAAGCCCCGCGCGTCGGTGACGAATTCGCGGATGCGCACGGGCTTGCCGCCGAAAGCCTTGTCGTCCTGGGTGTACGCATTGCGGTTGTCGTTTACGTAGGTCTCGAGGGGAATCCCGAATTCGCGGCAATAATGCAGAACGAGCTTGTGGTGACCGGGAATGCGCGCCGGGCCGGCGTTGAAGTAAAGATGCGGCTTGTCATCGAATTCGCAGACCTGGGTATAGCCCATCTCGTCGATTTCGTCGCCGGCTCGCAAGGTCAGGTTGCGTCCGCCGATCCTCTTCGACGCCTCGATCACGGTGCACTCGAATCCCTTTCGTTCGAGTTCATAGGCAACGGCGAGCCCGGAGACGCCCGCGCCGAGCACGAGCACGTGTTGTTTGCGGTTGCCGATGTGCTGCACGTCCGCGAGCGTCAGCGGACCGGTTTCGGGCAGTAATCCCAGTGCCAGGCTGGTCTGGAGAATTGCCGTCGAGCCGCCGGCGGCGCCCACGAGACTCAAGAATTGCCGGCGCGACAGGTCCCTCATGCCTTGGTCACAGATGCGTTTCGCTGACCAGGAACAGGTCGGTCAGCAACGCCCGCAGGTGAATGGACACGTTGAGGTTGTCGACGAGTTCG
>Ga0299913_10006353_pt1 | contig 10232 bp, 7 predicted proteins | sample RVTome_9_FD_201360 | JGI IMG/M metagenome (GOLD analysis project Ga0299913, IMG submission 201360) | Soil microbial communities from uranium-contaminated site in the Upper Colorado River Basin, Wyoming, United States - RVT155D38 (version 2) ... | reverse complement strand
CCGCCTGCTCGAGCGCCTGGACGACCCGAGGCTCGCGCCGGCCGACGACCGGGACATCCGCCGCCAGCTTCGCGAGGAGATCTCGCTGCTGTGGCGGACGGCGGAGCTCCGTCGGGGCACACCGACGCCGATCGACGAGGTCCGGACGGCGATGGTCGTCTTCGACGAAACCCTGTACCGGCTCGTGCCTCGGCTGTACAGCCTCGTCGACACACTGCTGCCCGGGGCGCGCAGCCCGAGGGTCCGGGAGCTCGAACCGCCTGCCGCGCCGGCCTTCCTGCGGTTCGGCTCGTGGATCGGCGCCGATCGTGACGGCCACCCGGCCGTGACCGCGGACGTCACGGAAGCGACCATTCGGATCCAGGCCGACCACGTCCTCCGGGGGCACGAGGCCGTCGCCACGCGGCTCTCGCAGACCATTGCGGCGAAGGTCCGCGGCGCGGCCGTGCCGGCCGCGCTCGTCCATCGCCTGATCGGCGACGAGCTGGCGATGCCGGATCTCGCGAGGTCGCTCGCGGAGCGCTTCCCGGACGAGCCGTTCCGGCAGCGGCTCGGCTTCATCGCCGAGCGGCTGCGCCATACCCGGGTTCGGCTGCTCGGGGAGCGACGGGGCGCGACGACGCCGGGCTATTCCGGCCCCGCCGAGCTGCTCGACGAGCTCGTGGAGGTCCAGCACGCGCTCGCGGAGGCCGGCCTCCCGCGGGCCGCCTGGGGCGAGGTCCACGACTTCCTGTGGCAGGTGCAGACGTTCGGCTTCCACCTGGCGACGCTCGAGGTCCGGCAGCACGCGGCCGTTCATCAGCGCGCCCTCGCGAGCCGGGATGGAGGAGGTGTCGCGGCGGACGAGGCGCCCCCCAGGCGGGAGGAGGTCCTGGAGACGTTCCGGGCGATGGCCCGAATGCAGCGCCAGTTCGGCCCGGACGCGGTGGCGAGATATGTCGTGTCGTTCACCTCCTCGGCACGCGACGTCACCGACGTGCTCGACCTCGCCGCCGACGCCGGTGCCGGCGAGCTCGTCCTGGACGTCGTGCCGCTCTTCGAGTCGTCCGCGGCGCTGACCGCCGCCGGGTCGATCGTCGAGGTGCTCCTGGACGATCCTCGCTACCGCGCCCACCTCCGGGGTCGCGGCGATCGCCAGGAGGTGATGCTCGGGTACTCCGACTCGACGAAGGAGTCCGGCTACGTCTCCGCGAACTGGCTGCTCCACCGGGCCCAGGCGGCGCTCGCCGGCGTGGCCGCCCGGCACGACATCGAGCTGACGCTGTTCCACGGCCGCGGCGGAGCGATCGGGCGGGGCGGGGGACAGCTCGAGCTCGCCGTCGCGGCGCAGCCGCCCGGGTCGGTGACCGGCCGGCTGAAGCTGACCGAGCAGGGCGAGGTCATCTGGACCCGCTACGGCGACCCGGAGATCGCGCTGCACCACCTCGAGACGCTCACCGCGGTCGCGATCGACTCGCTGGTCGGGCCGGAGGCCGAGGCCGAGGACCCCGCCAACGGGCTCGCGGTGATGGACGCACTCGCCGCCGAGGCCCGTCGCGCCTACCGCGCGCTCGTCTACGACGACCCCGGCTTCGCCGGGTTCTTCGTCCGGATGACGCCGATCGACGAGATCACGAGCCTCCAGCTCGGGTCGCGCCCCGCCAGACGCAGGGCACCCGACCAGCGCTCCATCGACGACCTCCGCGCCATCCCGTGGGTGTTCGCCTGGTCCCAGGCGCGAGTGGAGCTGCCGGCGTGGTTCGGGTTCGGGTCTGCGCTCGAGGCGTTCCGGCGCTCGGAGCGCCGGGCGGACGCCCGGCTTGCGGAGCTCTACGAGGGCTGGCCGTTCTTCCGGTCGATCGTCGACCATGCCCGACTCGCGGTCGCCCGCGCGGACATGGCGCTGGCGCGCGGCTACGCGCGGCTCGCGACCGAGCCGGGCGACGCGGAGCGCTGGTCGGCTATCGAGGCCGAGCACGAACGCACCGTCGCGGCGCTCCAGCGCCTGCCGCCGCCGCACGCCGCAGTCGCTGCCGATCGCGCCGAGGCGGAGGCGATCCGCCGCTCCGCCGCGCTCCGGGCGCCATATATCGACACCCTGTCCGTCGTCCAGCTCGAGCTGCTCCGGACACTGCGCGCTCGCGAGGCCCGCGACCCGGCGGATCCCACGCTCCCGGTGATCCGGCCGCTCATCGCGCTGACGATCAGCGGCCTGTCCGCCGCGCTGCAGGGCACGGGCTGAGCAAGCCGACCAGGTGGTTGACGGTCCCCGTTCGCGCTGGTTGACTCGGCAGATCGTGTGGCGACGCATCCTCACAGCCTCCGCCGTCCTCGCGATCCTCGGGTCCGGTGTGACCGCGACCGGCGCGGATGCTCACACGCCGATCAGCCTCCTCGGGGCTCCGGCGGATCCCGTGCTCGTCGGCGCCGGGGACATCTCCACGTGCACCAATGCCGGCGACTCCAGGACGGCCGCACTGATCGAAGACATCCCCGGCACCGTGTTCACGGCTGGCGACAACGCCTACGAGGACGGGACCCTGGAACAGTTCCAGGACTGCTATGACCCGACGTGGGGGGCGTTCCTGGAGCGAACCAGGCCAACTCCGGGCAACCACGAGTACCGCACGGCTGGAGCAGCCGGCTACTTCACGTACTTCGGCTCGCGCGCAGGAAATCCCGGGGAGGGCTACTACGCCTACGACCTCGGCGCGTGGCGGATCTACGCCCTCAACTCGCAGTGCGCGCCGGTGGGCGGCTGCGGCAAGGGCTCACCGCAGCTCAAGTGGCTGAAGGCCGACCTGGCGGCGAACCCGAGCCCATGCATCGCCGCGTACTGGCACCATCCGCGGTTCAGCTCGGGCGCTCACGGCAACCATCCGAAGGTGAAGCCGTTCTGGCGCGCGCTCTACGCGGCCGGCGCGGACGTGATCATCAACGGCCACGACCACGACTACGAGCGCTTCGCGCGGCAGAAGCCCAACGGTGACCGGACCACCGACGGCGTCCGCGAGTTCGTGGTCGGGACGGGTGGGGCCGAACGTCGGCCCTTCCGGAACATCAAGCGGAACAGCCAGGTACGAAACGCATCGACCTTCGGTGTGCTCAAGCTGACGCTCCACGCGACGTCGTACGACTTCGAGTTCGTCCCGCAGGCCGGCAAGACCTTCACCGACTCGCGAACCGGCGTCCGCTGCAGCGACTGACGCTGGGAGACCGACCGTCGGCGATGCCGCTTCGAGACCGCGTGACCCGGCTCCGCGGACAAGGCCGTTGGGCGGAGGCCGTCGAGCTCGCCCGGGACGACCCGCTCCTCCGCGCGGACATCCTCAACGAGCAGGCCCTCTTCGCGGGCTCGGCCGATGCGAGGCGGGCGGCCCGCCGCGAGCTCGATCGCGTGGAGGCTCGCCTCGAGGCCGAACGCGGCCGGATTCTCCACGCCCGCTTCCTGAGCCGCCGCGATCGGGAGGACCCGCGCGAGCTCGCGCACTTCGAAGCCTCGCTCGCGGCGGCGCGGCGGGCGCGTGACCCGGTGCAGATCGGGTGGGCGCGGTTCTGGATCGGGATCGTCTGGCAGGTGATCCGGGACGACCATGTCATGGCCGTGCCGCACTTCCGAGCGGCCTATCGCGCCGGACAGGAGCGCGGCAGCAGCATCCTTGCTTCGTACGCGGTCCGGCACCTCGCGTTCGCCTGGGAGACGGGCGGCCGCCACGCCGATGCCTGGCACGGCTTCCAGGAGTCGCTCGAGCTGCGCCGTGCCGAGCGGTTCTGGCCGGGCGTGGCCGCGGCGCTCCTCACGCTCGCCGAGGTCGCGAACGACCATGGCCGTCATGCCGAGGCTCGGCGACTCCTGGCGCAGGGCCGTCGCACCGCGAAGCGTTCAGGCGCCACCGCCTTCCTCGCCCGGGCGGACCAGCTTGCACAGGCGCTCAAGGAGGCGCGGCGCGCATAGCGCGTCATTATTCCGCGCCGGCGTGACGGAACGCAGGTCGCTTTTGCTCGGGCGGATCGGGATCGGAGCCGCACGCACGACCCGGCGCGCGCCGAGCAACCGCGACGACTCGGAGCCCGGCGTTGCGTGACCGCAATACGATTGCGAGCGCAAGATGCCTCAACTGCCGACGGGAACCGTGACGTTCATGTTCACGGACATCGAGGGTTCGACCCGACTGCTGCAGGATGTCGGGGAGGCGTATGCCGATCTCCTTGCGGATCACAACCAGATTCTTCGCAAGGCGATCGCTGCCGGTGGCGGGTTCGAGATCCAGACCGAAGGGGACGCCTTCTTTGCAGCTTTTGCGTCGGTGCCAGGGGCGATTCGTGCTGCGGTCCAGGGGCAGCAGGCTCTCGCGAACGAGGCCTGGCCCGAGGGACACGAGATCAGGGTCCGGATCGGCCTGCACACCGGCGAGGGTGTCCTGAGCGGCGGGCAATATGTCGGGCTCGATGTGCATCGCGCGGCACGGATCGCGGCCGCCGGCCACGGCGGGCAGATCCTCATCTCCGACTCGACGCGCTCGCTCGCAGGAGACGCCCTTGCAGCCGGGGTAGGCGTTCTGGACCTCGGCTGGCACCGGCTGAAGGACATTGAACAGCGCGAGCACCTCCACCAGCTGGTGATCGATGGCCTTCCGAACGAATACCCACCGATCCGCACGCTTGATGCCCGCCTGACAAATCTGCCCCTGGAGCGGAGCTCGTTCGTCGGCCGAGAGCGTGCGGTGAGAGAGGCCACGTCGCTGCTCGAACGTTCGCGATTGCTCACCCTGACCGGGCCGGGCGGGATCGGCAAGACCCGCCTGGCCTTGAAGATCGCGGCAGATCAGCTGGGACGCTTCGCCGACGGCGTGTACCTGGTCGACCTCAGCCCGATTACTGATCCGTCCCTGGTGCCGGCGGCGATCGCCGGGGCGCTGGTGGTGCGCGAGCAGCCCGGTCGGGACCTCGCAGCTTCCCTGGGTGAGCACGTGCGCGACCGTGAGCTGTTGCTCGTCCTGGACAACATGGAGCAGGTCGTCGATGCGGCAGAGACGGTGCGTCGCCTTCTTGATGCCGCGCCCGCACTCACTGTCCTCGCAACCAGCCGCATCCCGTTGCACCTCACCGGCGAGCAGGAGTTCCCGGTTCCGCCCCTGGGGCTGCCGGACCCGACACACCACGCCGATCCCGAGAGCGTGAACGACAACGAGGCGGTCGTCCTCTTCATCCAGCGTGCCGCGAGCGTTCGCCCAGGATTCGGCCTCACCGCCGATAACGCGGCCGCCGTCGCGGGGATCGCGGTCAGGCTCGAAGGACTTCCGCTCGCGATCGAGCTTGCTGCCAGCCGGGCGAAGCTGCTCGATCCGCGCACGATCCTGGCTCGCCTCGGATCGATGCTAAGCCTCGTTCCGTCCGGACCGGACGATCTCCCCGACCGGCAGCGGACGCTGCGCAGCACGATCCAATGGAGCTACGACCTCCTTGAGCCCGAGCACCAGCGCCTCTTCGCCCGCCTGGGCACGTTCAGGGGCGGGTGGATGCTGGAGTCAGCCGAGCTCGTCTGCGGCCCCGGTCTGGATATTGAGGTCCTCGAGGGGCTGGCGACGCTCGTCGATCACAGCGTGGTGCGGCAGGCGATGGTCGAGGACGGCCAGCCGCGGTTCAGCATGCTGGAGACGATCCGCGAGTTCGCGCTCGAGCGACTTGCGTCAACAGGGGAGCAGGACGAGCTCCAACGCCGCCACGCCGAGCACTTCCGAAACCTGGCCGAGGAGGCGGAGCTCCACCTAACACGACAGGAGAAGGTCGTCTGGCTCGCACGACTGGAGAATGAAATCGACAACCTGCGGGCGACCCTTGACTGGGCCGAGGCAACGGGGGAGTCGGGCACCGGCCTTCGCGCGGCGGCGGCGATCTGGCGGTTCTGGCAGCAGCGCGGGCAGCTGTCCGAGGGGCGGGTGCGGCTGGAGCGCCTCCTGGCGATACCCGGCGCAGCGAGGCGCGACGAGGTGCGGGCTCGCGCGCTGGGTGCCCTTGGCGGGATCACGTACTGGCAAAACGACAACTCGGTGACTCGTGCCGCCTATGAGGAGGCCGCCGATATTGCCCGAGAGATCGGAGACCACAGGCTTCTGGCTTCCGCGCTTCTCGACCTCTCGTTCATCCCCTCGATGGAGCGGGACGCCGATAGGGCCGAATTGATCCTGAGGGAGGGCCTCGCCGCCGCCCAGCAGACCGGCGACCGGCTCCTCATCGCGGATTTCTGGGACAGCATCGCCTGGCTGGACGTCATCCGGGGCAAGCCGGCGGATGCAATCCCGGTGCGGCTGAGCGCGATTGAGATCTTTCGTGAGGAAGGGGATGTGTGGAAGGTCGCCAATAGCCTCATCGGATTGGCCATGCTGTCGCGGATGTCCGGCGATGGTGACGCTGCGCGGAACCACCTCCGGGATGCCCTCGCGATGTTCACCCAGGCAGAGGACACCATCAGCATGTCCGGAGCCTTGAACGGATTCGCCCTCGTCGCCATTGACGACGGCCTTCCTGAGCGGGCCGCCCGCCTCGTCGGCGCTGCAGCGCGCATCCGTGACGACGTTGGCGGGGGTATTCCTCCGGAGCTGTTTGACAGCTGGGGCGACCCGGCGAGTGACGCGAAGCAGGTTCTCGGCGACGCCACGTACGAGCGGGCCCGGGCGGAGGGCTACGCGTTGGATGTCGATTCGGCCGTCGCTTTCGCGCAGGGTGAGACAAGCGCCGACCCCGTCCCGGGGGACCCTTGATCCCCGGCCGACGTGCCATAGGCCAGATGTCTCGAGCGCCCGCTATCGAATCGTCGGCTCGGTGGTCTTCCTGCCAGGCGTCGTCAACATCCTCCCGATGTCCGTCGAGGAGCTGGACGAAGCGGTAGTCCAGCCGGCCGAGCGGTCGGGCGTCAGCGGTCGTCCGACTGACGCTCTGGGACTCAGCCGCCCTGGCCATCGACCAGCCGTCGAGCAAGACGCGGTTCACCAGCAGCTGCCGACCAAAGACGTTGAGACGGGCCGTACGATGGGCCCGATCGCGGGTGCGAACGAGCACGAGTTATCGGGGTATTCAGGGACCGGGAGGCGGCGGACCCGGAGCTCGCTATCCGCTTGGACGCTTGACGGTCGGCGCACGATCTCATCCATGCCCCAAGAGTGGCCGCGCCGATTCTGCTGCGACGAGGATCTTGCTCTCATCGGCGTCGACGGACGCTTCGCGGCCGAGGAGCTGGCCAGCTGGCGACGACGTGGTCCACGGCGCACGACCCAGGAGCTCATTGACGCCATCCTGGCCCAGGGCGTCGAAGGGGCGGCAGTGCTCGACATCGGTGCGGGTGTCGGCGCGGTTCACACCGCGCTGCTGGAGGCCGGGGCCTCCAACGCCGTCGACGTCGATGCATCCCGGGAGTATCTTGCGACCGCGCGCGCCGAGGCGGAACGGCGGGGCCTTGGCGGCCGCGTCGAGTATCGGTACGGCGACGTGGTTGAGCTTGCCGCCGACCTCCCGCCCGCAGACATCGTGACCCTCGACTCGGTCGTCTGCTGCTACCCCAACCTGCCTGCGCTTCTGCATGCCGCGCTGACGTCCCGCCCTCGGCTGGTGGGCCTGATCTACCCGCGCGACGTGTGGTGGATGCTCGTGTTCATGCGGCTCGTCAACCTCGTGCAATCGGTCAAACGCACCTTCGAGGGCTACTTCGCCTATCGGCATCGTGACGTTCGGGCAGTGTTCGTGGGAGCCGGGTATTCGGAGATCTACGACGCGGGCTCGCCTTCATGGCGCGTCGTGGTCTACCGGCGCTAGCGCGACCAGGCGCAAGACGGATCAGGGCCGAGTTCGTCCGCTCGGGCTGACCCGATTTGTCCGGCTAATCCTGTAGCCGGAACACCTCGCCGATCCGAGCTGCTCCTCACCGCGTTGACCGGCCATACTCGAACCAGTGGGGCAGGCAACGCCAGCAAACTGAATGACTCGACCGACCGACGAAGGCCGATCGGTTCGACTCGGACTTCGCGCGAATCTTGGCCAGTTCGCCCTGCTCGTCGGAATCAGCGCCCTTGTCGGCGGGATGGTCGGGCAGGAGCGGACGATCCTTCCCCTGCTCGCGACCGACGTCTTCGGGATGGCAGAGGTCGCGTCGGTGATGACGTACCTCATTGCCTTCGGGGTGACCAAGGCGGGCGCCAATCTGGCTGCCGGAGTCCTTGCCGATCGTTTTGGTCGCAAGCCGGTGCTCGTGGCCGGTTGGCTCATCGGCATGCCTGTGCCGCTGCTGCTGATCTGGGCGCCCGAGTGGGGATGGATCATCGTCGCGAACGTGCTGCTCGGGCTGAACCAGGGGCTGACGTGGTCGACGACGGTGATCATGAAGATTGATCTCGTCGGCCCGGCCCGCCGCGGCCTCGCCCTGGGACTCAATGAAGCTGCTGGCTACGGGGCCGTGGCACTGACCGCCCTGGCCACGGGCGCGATCGCACAGGCAGCCGGGTTGCGGCCCGCTCCGTTCTTCTTGGGTATCGCCTACGCGGGACTCGGCCTCGCCGCGTCGGTGCTCTTCGTTCGCGAGACGAGCCACCACGTCGATCACGAGCAATCGACCCGCGTGCAGCCCGCTCGACTGGCCTGGCGTTCCGTCTTCGCTCGGACGACCCTCCGCGAACCTTCGCTGTCCGCGGCCTCCCAGGCCGGCCTCGTCAACAATCTCAACGACGGGATGGCGTGGGGCCTCCTCCCCCTGTTCTACGCAGCCGCCGGCCTTTCGATCGGTGAGATCGGCGTCCTCGCCGCCATCTATCCCGCGGTCTGGGCGGTCGCCCAGATCGCCACCGGAGCCTGGTCGGATCGTGTTGGCCGGAAGCGTCTCATCGTCGCCGGCATGTTCCTGCAGGCGGGAGCGATCGGCGCGATCGCAGCCGGGTCGTCGTTCGCCATTTGGCTGGGCGCCGGCATCGTCCTGGGGCTCGGTACGGCGCTCGTCTACCCGACCCTGCTGGCCGTCGTCGCCGACGTCGCGGATCCTGCCTGGCGCGGCTCCGCGGTCGGCGTTTATCGGCTGTGGCGGGATCTGGGCTTTGCCATTGGGGCAGTCGTCGTCGGCATGCTCGCCAATACTGCCGGCATTGCCTCGGCGATCTGGGGCGTCGCGGCCATCACCGCGGGATCGGGTTTCGTGGTGCTGGTGAGGATGCGGGAGACGCGACTGACCGCTTGACCCGGTGTCCAGAATCGGGGCAGGAGGGAGGAAACTCCAATCCGAACGATCGATCAGCTGCTCGACGCAGCTCGGTCTCGACTCGACCGGCTCAGCCCCACTGAGGCAAATGCGGAGGTGCGCGAGGGCGCCTTGATCGTTGACACGCGTTGTGCCGAGGTGCGCACGGCGAAGGGCACGATCCCGGGCTCCGTCCATGTCCCGCTGTCGGTCCTCTACTGGCGGCTCGATCCAACGTCAGGTCACGACGACAAGGCGCTGTCCGGCAGGGAGCGCCGGATCATCCTGGTGTGCGCCGATGGCTACAGCTCGAGCCTCGCCGCGGCGACGCTCCAGGATTTGGGCTTCACGCGAGCGACCGACATCGACGGCGGGTTCACTGCCTGGGCCGCTGCGGGACTTCCGATCGAGCGCGCGCCAGCGGAGTAGCACCTCCACGTGGGACGCATGGCAACCGCAATGTCGGTTTGGGTGCGATGACCAAGGCCGCTCTCGACAAGGGGGACCACGCCATGTCAGACGAACCATCAGCTCGGTGATCGCCGGTGCTCGCGAGTACCGACGCGAGCACCCCGACGAGGCGCGCTATACGGACTCGGCCGCGACCGCGTCGATCGACCGCGGCCTGCTCGGCACTGGCGACGACGTGCCCGCGGGTCCGCTGTCGATCCGAGTCCGGATCGCGATCGCTGCTGATGGCGTCGACGACGCCCGATTGCGCGAGCTTGTCAAGTGGGCACGCGAGCACTCGCCTGTGGACGACGCGATCAGCCGAGCCGTTCCCGTCAGCGTCGAGATCGATACCGCTCCGGTCGAGCGGCGTAGGCAAGCCCCATAACGCGTGACTCACGGCTAATGTGGTGTACTTGAGTTCAGAACCCCGGGCGGCTAGCTCAGCTGGTTAGAGCCCTTGCTTGACATGCCTCACGCCCTTGAGCGGTGCAGCCCAGGCGAACCCAAGTACGAACGTGGCGAGCGACAACGCTCGAGTTATCGTGGTATTCGGGAACGGATGAGCGTTGGTTTCGGCTGCTGT
>Ga0299913_10006352_pt1 | contig 10233 bp, 16 predicted proteins | sample RVTome_9_FD_201360 | JGI IMG/M metagenome (GOLD analysis project Ga0299913, IMG submission 201360) | Soil microbial communities from uranium-contaminated site in the Upper Colorado River Basin, Wyoming, United States - RVT155D38 (version 2) ... | reverse complement strand
GCTGGGTCAGCACCGCCCCGATGCTGAGCCCGTTGCGTTGGGACCGGCCAGCCGCCGTCACCGTGTTGTCCTCGTCGTCGGGGCAATCATGATCGCCGTGGCACCTCCAACCGGACGCCTCGCCGTTAGCCAGCCATCACAGGTCCGTCAGCGGCCTGCCTGCGCTCCCGGCTTCGCGCCGGTCAGGAATACCAGCCGGAACTTGCCGATCTGTACCTCGTCGCCCCCGGCGAGCACCGCCTGGTCGACCGGCTCACGGTTGACGTAGGTGCCGTTCAGGCTGCCGACGTCGATCACGACGAACTCGCCGCCCTCGCGCCGGAACTCCGCGTGCCTGCGGGAAACGGTGACGTCGTCGCGGAAGATGTCGCTGTCCGGGTGGCGGCCCGCGCTGGTGGTGTTGCGGTCGAGCAGGAACCGCGATCCGGCGTTCGGGCCCCGCTTGACGACCAGGAGGGCAGAACCGGCCGGCAGTGCCTCGACCCCCGCGACAGCGGCGTCCTGCGACGGCGCGTCAGACGCCTGCGGCTCGTCGAGGAAGTCGGCCCGGAAGACGGAGGTCCGCTCCGGTGCCTCTTCTGGGGGAACGCCGGGCCCGTCGTTCGTGCTCACCTGGACTCTCCTTACGCACTGCTCAAATTTCAGGACTCGCTGTTCGTGTGGTTGCCAACGTACCGTGCCGGTCGGCTCCCGTCCCCCCTGACTCCCCAAAAGCTGCCCGCGACCCGGCGTGGTCACGAGCCCGGGGTACTCGCTTGCTCCGTTCGCTCCGTCCGACGGTCGCGGGCGCCCTTGATCGCGAGAACGGTTTGCACCGCGTAGAGCACGCCGGACCACACGTAGAGCGTCCCGCCCCAGATCGTGAACGCGTACGCCAGCGGGCGGATCACGTCGACCAGCCACGCCGCCGCGAACGCGCCCTGCACCAGCAGCAGCAACGGAAACGCGTACATCAGCACGAAGGTCGCGCCCTTACCGATGTAGGTGACCTCGGGGTAGCTGAACCGATACCGGCGCAGCGCGAGCACGCACAAGGCGAGCAGCAGCTCGCGCCCGATCAGCGCCGCGATCACCCACGCCGGCAGCACGTCACGCAGCAGGAACGCGATCAGGATCGAGAGGATGTAGAGCCGGTCGGCGGCGGGATCGAGCAACTGACCCAGCCTGCTCATCTGGTCGAACCAGCGGGCGAGCTTGCCGTCGAGCCAGTCGCTGACGCCGGCGAAGACCAGTACCGCGATCGCCAGCCCGTCCGCCTCCGGGCCGAGCAGCAGCCACAGGAACACCGGCACCAGCGCTAGTCGCAGCAGCGACAGCAGGTTCGGCGCGGTCAGTGCCTGCCGAAGCAGCGACCGGGGGTCTTGCGTGCTCACGCGACCCACACTATGCGGTGCCGGAAATTCGGCCGACCGAGATGTCGGCGACTGCGCTTACCATGGTGGAACCTTCGATGGTTCGCCTGGAGTAACCCGCCCAGGCGTGCGGGCGAACCGACCGACTGAGGAGGTCAGGCAGTGAGTACGACACCGGCACCGCTCGCACTCGCGCCGCTGGAACTGGCGGGCGCCTTCGGCTGGGACGGTTTCCGGCTGGAGTACACCGAGTACGGCAAGGGCGATGAGGTCGTCGTGCTCACCCACGGCGTGCTGATGACCCGCAGGCTGCACCGCGAGCTGGCGCGCAGGCTCGCACGTGAGGGATTCCGCGTCATCACGCTCGACCTGCTCGGCCACGGCGGCTCCGACCGGCCGACGGAGTCCTGGCGCTACTCCATGACCGACAGCGCGCGGCAGGTCGTCGCACTGCTCGACCACCTCGACATCGACAAGGCGGTCGTCGGCGGCACCTCCCTCGGCGCGAACGTCTCGCTCGAGGTGGCCGTGCTCGCCCCCGAGCGGGTGAGCGGGCTGCTCGTCGAGATGCCGGTGCTGGACAATGCCGTGTTCGCGGGCCTGCTCGTGTTCCCGCCGCTGCTGTTCGCGGGCCGGTTCGCCCCGGCCACGGTGCGCGCCGTCGCGCGGCTGGCGGCACTTGTGCCGCACGGCAACCAGTGGGTCGACGTCGTCACCGACACGATGCGGCAAGAGCCTGCCGCGATGGCGGCGGTGCTGCACGGGCTGTTCTTCGGCCGGATCGCCCCGCCCCGGCGGCTGCGGCAGGAAATCGAGATGCCCGCGCTGGTCATCGGGCACGCCAGGGACCCGATCCACCCCTTCGGCGACGCCGACACGCTGGCCGCCGACCTGCCCGAGGCGCAGTTCGTCAAGGCGAGCAGCCCGGTCGAGCTGCGATTCCGCCCGGAACGGATCACCGAGCTGATCATCACGTTCCTGCGGGAACGCTTCGACGCCGCCGAGAGGTCGGTCGCCGAGGGCGCCTGAGCCGCGTCGTGTCCCGCGTTCCTGCCGCCGTGTTCGGCGTTCAGCCCAGCTCGGCGTAGAGCCCGGCGACCGGGCCGATCACGATCACGGCGGGCGGCCGGATGCCCTCGGTCGCGATGTCGTCGGCGACCGTCTCCAGCGTCGTGTGCAGCACCCGCTGCCGCCGGGTGGCGCCCTCCTGGACTACTGCGACCGGGGTGTCGTTCTTCCTGCCGCCCGTGAGCAGCGCGTCGGCGAACTGCCGGATGCGCTGAACCCCCATCATCAGCACGATCGTGCCGGTCAGCTTGGCGAGGGCGTCCCAGTCGACCAGGCACTCGTCGCTGTCCGGCGCGACGTGGCCGGACACCACGACGACCTCATGTGCCACGCCCCGGTGCGTGACCGGCACGTCGGCCAGCGCGGGGACCGAGAACGCGCTGGTGATGCCGGGTACGACGCTGACGGGAACGCCGGCCTTGGCGCAGGCGATGACCTCCTCGAAGCCCCGGCCGAACAGGTACGGGTCGCCGCCCTTGAGCCGCACCACGAACTTGCCCTGCCGTGCCCGGTCGACCAGCGTGGAGTTGATCACGTCCTGGCTCGCCGACCGACCGTAGGGGATCTTGGCCGCGTCGACGATCTCGACGTGCGGGGCGAGGTCGTCCAGCAGCTCACGCGGCGCCAGCCGGTCGGCGACGACGACGTCCGCCCTGCTCAGCAGTCTGCGTCCGGCGACGGTGACCAGCTCGGGGTCGCCCGGTCCGCCGCCGACGAGCACCACAGAGCCGGTGCCCTGCTCGCCCGCTTCAGGTTCGGGCCGCTGGTCCGCGACCCTGCCCTCGTGCAGCGCGTCGAGCAGGCCGTCACGCACGGCGGCCGAGCGCAGCGGTTCCCCGCCGGAGAGCACCCCGACCAGCAGGCCCTCGTGCTCGCCGGTCGCGGGAGTGACCGCGCTGCCCAGCTCGCCCGCGTCGGCGCGCACGCAGAACACCGCGCGCCGCTCGGCCTCCTCGCACACCGCCGCGTTGACCGCCGGGTCGTCGGTGCACGCGAGCGCGTACCAGGCACCGTCGAGGTCGCCGTCGGCGTAGCTGCGCCGGTGCCACACCAGCTCCCCCGCCTCGACCATGCCCTGCACCGAGGTGGTCGTCTCCGGCGCGATCACGACGACCCGGGCACCCGCGCCGACGAGGCGCGGCAGCCGCCGCTGGGCGACCGTGCCGCCGCCGATCATGACGACCGTGCGTCCGCTGAGATCGAGGCCCGCGAGGTAGTGCTGTTCCGGCATGCCACAAGCATGACGGGCGTCCCGTTTGACCGCGCGCGCAGGTGTTGAGCTTCATGTCCCGCCCCACACCGGGGTCAGCCGACCGGCTGGAAGCCGTGGTCGGCCGCGACCGACGCCTGCGCCTTGTCCCGGGTGGCGAAGCCGTACTCCTCTCCCGCTGCCAGCTCGGGCACCGTCAGTGCGGCGACCGCGACGTGCCAGGCGTCCATCGCCCGGACGCCGTGGCTGAGCACGATCTGCAGCGCGGTGCGTTCGACGTCGTCCTGGTTCGCGGTGAGCACGGTGATCGGGCCGCTGTCCGGGTCGATGTCGGCGGACCAGAGCGCGAGCAGGTCGTCTCGCAGACCCCGTTGTGCCCGCGCCGCGCGGACGAGTGCGCCGGGCACCTCGATTCGAGTCCAGGACCCGGTGACGAGCACGATCTCGGGGTCGTCGAGCAGGGCCCGCGCGGTCTCGTGTCCCGGCTCGTCGGCGAGGTAGGCGCGGGCCAGCACCGACGAGTCGGCGTAGACGATCACCTCCGGTCTCGGTCCTCATCGAGGAGCTGGTCGAGGACCGGGCCGAGGCCGCGCGTCCGGTCGAGCACCCGCTGCCGGTCCCGGCGCCGCGTGGCATGCGCCCCCAACGGTGGCGCGAGCAGGCCGAGCGCGGCGGCGCGCGCACGGACCTGCTGCCGGGGTGACGCGGACCCGGCGTGGGTCGCCCTGCCGAGAATCTCGTTGGCGAGCGCGTTGACAGACCGGCGCTCGCGGTGCGCGCGTTCGGTCAGCTGGGCATGGAGTTGGTCGTCCACGCGGAGCAGCATCTGCTTCATGAGCAACATGATAGCAATTCTCCTGTGTGATAGCACCCTCTTCTGATCGCAACTGGGTCTACTCGAACATGCATTCGCATGCCATCAAGACCTCCCCGGATACGGCAGTAGCGCCATCTCCCTGGCGTTCTTGATCGCCGCCGCCACCTCCCGCTGCTGCTTCGGGGTCAAGCCGGTGACCCGCCGCGCCCTGATCTTGCTCCGGTCGCTGATGAACTTCCGGAGGAACTCGACGTCGGTGTAGCGGACCTCGGTGACGTTCGCGTCGAGCAGCATGTTGCGCTTGCGCTTCGGGTATCGCTGTCGCGCCATCCTCACCAGCTCGCCTTCGACACGCCGGGCAGCTCGCCGCGATGCGCCATCTCCCGCAGCCGGATCCGGGACAGGCCGAACGCCCGGTAGTACGCCCTCGGCCTGCCGTCCACGACGTCGCGGTTGCGCAGCCGGGTCCGGCTGGCGTCGCGCGGCATGCGTTGCAACGCCGACACGGCAGCCGCCTTGTCCGCCGGGGAGGACGACGGCGACGCGATCACCGCCTTGAGCTCCGCCCGGCGCTCGGCGTGGCGCGCCACCACGGCACGCCGCTGAGCGTCCTTGGCGATCGTGGACTTCTTGGCCATCAGCGCTCCTCCTTGAACTCGACGTGCACCCGCGCCACCGGGTCGTACTTCCGCAGCACCATGCGATCGGGGTCGTTGCGCCGGTTCTTGCGCGTCACGTAGGTGTAGCCGGTGCCGGCCGTCGACCGGAGCTTGACGAGCTGCCGGATCTCGTTACGTGCCATCAGCAGCGCACCCCCTTCGCGCGCAGCTCAGCCATGACGGCGTCGATGCCGCGGTGCTCGATCGTCTTCATGCCCTTGGCCGACACCCGGAGCCGCACCCAGCGCCCCTCGCTCGGCACCCAGTACCTGCGGCGTTGCAGGTTCGGCTGCCACCGCCGTGAGCTGCGCCGATGCGAGTGCGAAACCCGCTTGCCGTAGCCGGGTTTCCGCCCGGTCACCTGGCATACCGCCGACATCGACCCTCCTATTAGTAATGACATTCGTTTTCAATTACACTACACGGCATGCCAACCGACTCCCGCACCCCGCTCGTCCTCATCAGCGGCCTCGCCACGGCCCCGGCGATCGAGTTCGCCGAACGCTTTCTCGCCCAGCCGGGCACGGCCGTCGTGGAGTACAACCTCAGGCAGGTCACCGAAGGCGTCGTCACCCGCAGGCTGCGGCTTGGCCAGGCGAGCCAGCTCAGCCCGCTCGAACTCGCCCACGGCTGCGTGTCCTGCACGTTGCGCCACGACATGCTGCCGCTGCTGCGCAAGCTCTCCCGGCGCCCAGGGGTGCGGCGGATCGCCGTCCGCCTCGACGAGGCGATGGAGCCGGAGCCGGTGCGCTACGCCATGCAGGAGGTGCTCGTCGGTGACGCGCCGGTGGACGACTTCGTGCGACTCGACGCCGTCTACACCGTCATCGACCGAGCCACCTGGCTCGACGCGGCGACCGGCGACGATCTGCTCGCCGACCACAACCTCATCGCGAGCCCCGAGGACGAGCGCACGCTCGCCCAAGTCGCGATCTCCCAGGTCGAGTTCGCCGACGTGCTCGTCGAGGCGGGCCGGGAGCCCGACACCTGGACGGCGGCACGCACGAACGCGGTTCTCGACCGCGTCGCAGCGGCCACGCCGAGGGTCCCGTTGTCCGATCTGGACGCCGCGGGCGCGCTGGCCCGCGTGCCGGACGACGCCCGCAGGGGCGAGCTGACCGACATGCACGGCTCACTGCTGCGCGGCCAGCCGCCGCTGCACGACAAGTGCGGCGTCACCACGGTGCTGTTCGGCGCGACGCGCCCGTTCCACCCCGAACGCCTGCACGAGGCCATCGACGTGCTGCTCGACGGCGTCGTGCGCGCCAAGGGCCGCGCCTGGGTGGCTAGCCAGCCGGACGCCGCGCTCTGGGTGGAGTCGGCAGGCGGAGGCCTCGGGATCGGCCACGCGGGTCCGTGGCTGGCCTCGCCGGACGGCCCCGCATGGGACGAGGTCAGTGACGAACGCCGCGCGCTGGCGTCGTTGCGCTGGCATCCGACGTTCGGCGACCGCGCCCAGGAGCTGGTGATCGTCGCGCACCGGGCCACCGCGACGGAGATCGAGACCGCCCTGACGAACGCCCTGCTCACCGACGCCGAGCTGGCAGCGGGTGAGCAGGCATGGCTGCGCTACCCGGACCCGTTCGGGGAGTGGCACACCGACCCGTGCGAGGACTCCGAAGTCCCCGACAACCGCACCGACGCGTCCCGCACGGACGAGCAGTAAACCCAGCAACAGAAAGGACCGACGTTGAAACCCGGCATTCATCCCGGCTACGGGTCCGTGGTGTTCAAGGACGCCGCTACCGGCGACGCCTTCCTGACCCGTTCCACCGCCACCTCCGACAAGACGATCGAGTGGAGCGACGGCAACAGCTACCCGCTGATCGTGGTCGACGTCAGCGCCGCGTCACACCCGTTCTGGACCGGCGCCCGGCGCGTCATGGACACAGCGGGGCAGGTCGAGAAGTTCCGCCGCCGCTACGGCACCCGCGCGCCGGGCGGTGACCGCTGATGGCCGTACCGAAGCGCAAGAAGTCCCGCGCCAACACCCGCGCCCGCCGTTCCCAGTGGAAAACCACCGCGCCCGACCTGGTGCCCATCGTGGTCGCCGGCGAGCGCAAGCTGGTGCCGCGCAGACTGGTGAAGTACTACCAGACGCTCGGCAGATAGCACGTTCTGTCGGTGCCCGCGGGCACAATGCGGGTATGAACCACTCCCCTGGCTCGCTCGCGACCGCCGACCTGGCCACGCCCGTGGGCCGGGTAGCGGTCGCGGTGAGCGACGCGGGCGTGCGCGCGATCCGGTGGTGCTCAGCGGCCGAGCTCGCCGACAGCGGTCGTGACCACGAGCGCGCCGATGCCGTCCTCGGCCAGCTCGCGGAGTACTTCCGGGGCGAGCGCCGCGAGTTCGACGTCCCGCTCGACTGGGCCGGCACCACCGAGACGCAACGTCGCGTGCTGCAGGCGCTGTACGAGCGAGTTCCCTACGGATCCTCGGTGACCTACGGCGAGCTGGCGGCGTTGTCCGGCACCGGGGTACCGGCCCGGGCGATCGGCACCATCATGGGCGGCAACCCGATCCCGATCGTGGTGCCGTGCCACCGGGTGCTCGCCCATGACGGACTCGGCGGGTACAGCGGCGGCGCCGGCCACGACGGCCTCGAGGTGAAGCGCTGGCTGCTCACGCTGGAGGGCGCGCTGCCGCCGACGCTGGACTGGAGTCCCGCCGGGCTGCCTGGCTAGCTGAGCACGACCTCCGCAGCCGCGCGCAGCCTCGCCGCGTCGCCCTGCAACAGCAGCGTCGTCGCGCAGGTCTCGCGCCAGCGATCCAGCTCGTCCCGGATCTTGGCAGGCGGCCCGATGAGCGCGACGTCCTCGACCAGCGCGGTCGGGATGGCGGCGGTCGCCTCGTCCTTCCGGCCCTCCAGGTACAGCTTCTGCACCGTGTTCGCGACCTGCTCGTAGCCCATCCGCACGAAGACCTCGTGGTGGAAGTTGATCTGCTTCGCGCCCATGCCGCCCATGTAGAGCGCCAGGTAGGGCCGGATCTGGTCGGCGGCCTGCTCGACGTCGTCGGACACGATGAGCGGCACCGACGCGGCGACCTCGAAGTCCTCCCTGCCGCGCCGCGCGCCGGGCCGGGCGAAGCCCTCGTCGAGCCGCTCCCGGTAGAACGGGTCCATCGTGGGCGAGAAGAAAATGGGGAACCAGCCGTCGGCGATCTCGGCGGCGAGCGACACGTTCTTCGGCCCCTCCGCACCCAGGTAGATCGGGATGTCCGCGCGCAGCGGGTGCACGATCGACTTGAGCGGCTTGCCGAGGTTCGTCCCGCCCTGCAACGGCAGCTGGTAGTGCTTGCCGTCGTAGGTCACCGGCTCCTTCCGGGCCAGCACCTGCCGCACGATGTCGACGTACTCGCGGGTCCGTTCCAGCGGCCTCGGGTACGGCTGGCCGTACCAGCCCTCCACCACCTGCGGCCCGGAGACGCCGAGCCCGAGGATGAACCGTCCGCCGGAGAGGTGGTCCAGGGTGAGCGCGCTCATCGCGGTGGCGACCGGGGTGCGGGCGGAGAGCTGCACGATGTTGGTGCCCAGCTTGATCCGCGACGTCGCCGCGCCCCACCAGGCCAGCGGGGTGAAGGCATCGGAGCCGTACGCCTCGGCCGTCCAGACCGAGTCGAACCCGAGCCGCTCGGCCTCCAGGATCGTCTCCTGCGCGTCCTCCGGCGGGCCGGACGACCAGTACCCGATGTGGTAGCCGAGTTTCACGCGTGCTCCCTCGCCGTTGAGTCAGACCTGCGGGGAATAGTGCGTCGGCTTGTCGCGCTCGGCAAGAGGCGGCAGGTTGCGCGCCGGGGTTTCCACCAGCGGCGCCTCCGGGGCGATCGCGCCACGGACGCGCCGCCACCCTGCTCGGGCCCTCGGGTGGTAGCGCCGCTCGAACGGCAATAGCGAGAACATGACGTTGATCACCTTCCCCGCCAGCCGGTGCAGCCGGGCGTCCCACGACGTCCAGCGGTAGCCGAGCCGCCGCCGCACCGCGGGGTGGTAGAAGCCGACGCTCAGCCACACGTAGCCGCGGCCGATCGGGATCCGCAGCAACCGCCACAGCGGGTCGGGCAGCCACGCCACCAGCGGCGGCTTCGGCAGGTCGGCGAGGTCGAGCACGTCGCGGGTCGCCTTGTTGTCCTCGAGCACCTCGGTGCACATGTGCTCGTAGTAGTCCCAGAACTCGTCCCACGTCGCGGGCACCGGGCGCATGCTCATGTCGTAGAGCCGGTACCACCGCACGTGCTCGTCGTAGAGCCTGCGCTTCTCCGCCTCGGTCAGCCCGCCGGCGAACGCCTCGGCGGTGTAGAGGGTGACCAGGAAGAACGTCGCGTGCGCCCAGTAGTAGGTGTCCGGGTCGAGCGCGTGGTAGCGCCTGCCGCGGGCGTCGGCGCCCTTGATCGTGTCGTGGTAGCCGCGCACCTGCAGCGCGGTGGCGTGCGCCCTCGGGCCGTCGTAGACCACGCCGCCGATCGGGTACAGCGAGCGGAAGAGCCGCTCGAAACGCTCCTCGAAGAACCGGGAGTGCTGCTCGACGCCCGCGCCGAGGCCGGGGTGCATGTTCTGCATCGAGCCTGCCCACAGCGCGAGCAGCAGCCCGCGCCAGTCCCCGAAGTAACGCCAGGTCAGCGACTCCGGCCCCAGCGGCGTGACGTCCTGGCTCATCCCGGCCCCTTCGGCGTTGCGATATCTGACTACACCCGTTGTCACGTTAGGATTGACAACGACCGTAGTCAAGGCGAGGAGCATCACCCGTGACGGCGCCACAGCGGACCTGGGCGGGCACGACGCTGGCGGACCGGCGCGCCACCCGGCGCCGCCAGCTCATCGAGGCGGGTCTCGAGTTGCTCGGTAGCCACGGCACGTCGGCGGTGTCGGTGCGCGCGGTGTGCCGCACGGCCAAGCTGACCGAGCGCTACTTCTACGAGAGCTTCGACGACCGTGACGCGCTGCTACTCGCGGTCTACGACCAGGTGGCGCAGCAGGCGCACGAGGCGCTGGTCGCGGCCGTCGCCAACGCCCCGGACGACGTCACGGAGCTGGTGCGTGCGGCGGTGACGTCGTTCGTCGAGCTGATCATCGACGACCCGCGCAAGGGCAGGGTGCTGCTGCTCGCACCGTTGACCGACCCGGCGCTG
>Ga0299913_10006350_pt1 | contig 10234 bp, 6 predicted proteins | sample RVTome_9_FD_201360 | JGI IMG/M metagenome (GOLD analysis project Ga0299913, IMG submission 201360) | Soil microbial communities from uranium-contaminated site in the Upper Colorado River Basin, Wyoming, United States - RVT155D38 (version 2) ... | reverse complement strand
GCCGATGAACCGCGGCGTCGAGATCGCCGCCGAGGTCGCCGACCTGCCCAACGCTGTCATCACCCGACAGGTTGCCAACGGGGTCGCCGTGCGCATGGCGGTGCTGTACCTGCTCCTCGCCGCCGAAGGAGATCTGTCGCTATGACGATCGTGCTGAAGGGAGGCGAGGTCGTCGACGTGAGCGGGCGCCGGCGCGCCGATGTTGTCGTCGAGAGCGACGGGCACATCAGCGCTGTCGGGCCCGATCTCGACGGAACCACCACCATCGACTGCAGCGGATGCGTCGTGGCGCCCGGGCTGGTCGATCTCCACACCCACCTTCGTGAGCCCGGTCGCGAGGAGGCGGAGACCATCGAGACCGGCTCGCGGGCGGCCGCCCTCGGTGGGTACACGGCCGTGGTGGCGATGCCGAACACGGAGCCGGCAATCGACTCGGCCGGCACCGTGCGCGAGGTCCTCGAGCTGGGGGAGAAGGCGCTGTGTGATGTGCGGCCGGCGGCCGCCATCACCGTCGGACGCGCCGGCGAGCGGCTCGTCCCCATGGCCGAGCTGGCGGCGCTCGGCGTTCGGATCTTCACCGACGACGGCAGCGGTGTGCAGGACAGCCGACTGATGCGACGGGCGCTCGAGTACGCCTCGGCGCTCGGGGTCACGCTGGCGCAGCACTGTGAGGACGCCGGCCTCTCGCAGGGCGGCCACATGCACGAGGGTGAGTGGTCGAGCCGCCTGGGCGTGGCCGGCATCCCGGCAGAAGCCGAGGAGCTGATGGTCGCCCGCGACATCGCCCTGGGTCGTCTCACGGGCGCGCCCGTGCACTTCCTCCACCTCTCCACGGCCGGATCGGTGGAGCTCGTGCGCCAGGCCAAGGCGCGCGGCCTGCGCGTCACCGCCGAAGCTGCTCCCCACCACTTCACGCTCACGCACGCCGAAGTCGCGTCGTACGACCCGGTGTTCAAGGTGAATCCACCACTGCGCACCGAGGCGGACGTGGCAGCGGTGAAGGCCGGATTGCTCGACGGCACCATCGACGCCATCGCCACCGATCACGCGCCACACGCCCAAGAGGACAAGGAAGCGCCGTTCGACGAGGCACCGTGCGGGATGCTCGGGCTCGAGACCGCACTGTCGCTCGCGCTGAGCGAGCTCGACGTCCCGATCGAGCGGGTACTGGCCCTGCTGTCGTGGCAGCCGGCGCTGATCGCCGGCCTCGACGACCACGGCGGACCGATCGTCGAAGGCCGGCCCGCGAACCTGTGCGTGATCGATCCCCGCGCCACGTGGACCGTCGATCCGTCCCGGCTGGCGTCCCGGTCGCGCAACACGCCCTATGCCGGTCGGCAGATGACCGGCCGCGTCCGCCACACGATCCACCGCGGCGAAGCAGTGGTCCTCGACGGCGAGGCGACCCGTTGACGGCCTCCCAGCGAATGTGCGGTCTCGTTGCCGGTGATGACCGGCGTTCGCACCGCACATTCGAGAGCGGGGGGCCGCGATGAGCGTTCGTGAGGCATTGCTCGTCCTGGCCGACGGCGAGACGTTCGAAGGCGAGGCGATCGGCGCCGAGGTTCCCGCGACGAGCGGCGAGGTGGTGTTCAACACCGTGCTGACCGGCTACCAGGAGGTCATCACCGACCCGTCGTACGCCGGGCAGATCATCACGTTCACCTACCCGCACATCGGGAACTACGGCGTGACGGCCGTGGACGACGAGGCCGTTCGTCCGTTCTGCCGCGGTGTGATCGTGCGGGCGATGGCGCGGCGCCGATCTTCGTGGCGCAGCGAGGGCGACCTCGACGCCTTCCTCCGCCGGCACGGCATCCCCGGCATCGCCGGAATCGACACCCGCCGGCTCACCCGTCATCTCCGCGATGCCGGCGCCATCCCCGGCGCGTTCGGCACCGCCGGTCACGCGGTCCTGCTCGACGCTGCCAAGAGCGAGCCCGGCACCGACGGCGTCGACCTCGTGGCCGACGTGACCTGTGCCAAGCCGTTCACGGTCGGCAACGGTCCTCGCCGGGTCGTGGCTTACGACTTCGGCATCAAGGCCACGATGCTCCGCCATCTCGGCGAGCTGGCGACGCTCGAGGTGGTGCCGGCATCGACGCCGGCGTCCGAGGTCCTGGCACGCGATCCGGACGGTGTGTTCCTGTCGAATGGTCCCGGCGACCCGGCCGCGGTGGGCTACGCCATCGACAACATCAAGGCGCTGCTCGGCGAGGTCCCCGTGTTCGGCATCTGCCTCGGGCACCAGCTCCTCGGATCTGCACTCGGCGCCGAGACGTACAAGCTCAAGTTCGGCCATCACGGCGGGAACCACCCCGTGCGTCGGATCCGCACCGGCGCGGTCGAGATCACGAGCCAGAACCACAACTTCGCGGTGGCCGAAGGCTCGCTGCAGTCCGCCGATGTCACCCACGTCAACCTCAACGACGGCGTGGTGGAGGGCATCGCCTGCCGCGACATTCCCGCCTTCAGCGTGCAGTACCACCCCGAGGCAGGACCGGGGCCGCACGACGCCCGCTACCTCTTCGATGAGTTCGAGTCGCTGATGCGAAGGGTTCGCGGTGCCGCGTAGGGACGACCTGAAGAGCATCTTGTTGATCGGCTCGGGCCCGATCGTCATCGGGCAAGCCTCGGAGTTCGACTATTCGGGGACGCAGGCGTGCCGCGTCCTGCGCGAGGAGGGCTACAAGGTCATCCTCGCCAACTCGAACCCGGCGACGATCATGACCGACCCCGACTTCGCCGATCGCACCTACGTCGAGCCGCTCGACGCCGATGTCATCACCGCGATCATCGAGCGGGAGCGACCTGATGCCGTGCTGCCCACGCTCGGCGGGCAGACGGCACTGAACCTGGCCATGCAGCTGCACGAGCGTGGTGTGCTCGACCGCTACGGCGTCGAGCTGATCGGCGCCAACGCCGAAGCGATCGCCACCGCCGAAGACCGCGGCCGGTTCAAGGAGGCGATGCAGGAGATCGGACTCGGCGTCCCGGCGTCCGGCATCGCCCGGACGATGGACGAGGCCCACCAGGTCGTCCACGAGATCTCCCTCCCGGTGATCATCCGTCCCGCCTACATCCTCGGCGGCAAGGGAACGGGCATCGCGTCGACGCCCGAGGAGTTCGAGCGCATGGCCGCCTTCGGCCTCGAGTCGAGCCCCATCTCGGAGATTCTCATCGAGAAATCGATCCTCGGGTGGAAGGAGTACGAGCTCGAGGTCATGCGCGACCGCGCCGACAACTGCGTGGTCATCTGCTCGATCGAGAACCTCGACCCGATGGGCGTGCACACCGGTGACTCGATCACGGTTGCTCCGGCGCAGACGCTCTCGGACGTCGAGTACCAGCTGATGCGGGACGCCGCCTTCGCGTGCATCCGCCGCGTCGGGGTCGAGACCGGTGGGTCGAACGTCCAGTTCGCCCTCGATCCCGACACGGGCGAGATGGTCGTCATCGAGATGAACCCGCGCGTGTCGCGTTCGTCGGCACTGGCGTCGAAGGCCACGGGGTTTCCGATCGCCAAGATCGCCACCAAGCTGGCCGTCGGGTACACGCTCGACGAGATCGCCAACGACATCACCCGCGCCACGCCGGCGAGCTTCGAACCGACGATCGACTACGTCGTCACCAAGATCCCGCGCTGGGCGTTCGAGAAGTTTCCCGGCACGACGGGAGTGCTCGGGACGTCGATGCAGTCGGTTGGCGAGGCGATGGCCATCGGCCGCACCTTCCCCGAATCGCTGCAGAAGGGCCTGCGGTCGCTCGAGCACGGCCGGCTCGGCTTGAACTGCGACGCCGGCGAGACCGCCTACGACGACGTCGATGACGACGAGCTGGTGCGTCGGGCGGCGATCGCCACGCCCGACCGCCCGTTCCAGCTCGAGCTGGCGCTGAGGCGAGGCATCTCGATCGAGCGCCTCTACGCCATGACCAAGGTCGACCCATGGTTCCTGGACCAGATCGCGATGATCGTGGAGGAACGCCGGCACCTCGAGGTCACCGGCTTCACGGGGATGACCAAGACGACGTGGCGGCGCGCCAAGCGGCTCGGCTTCAGCGACGCCCAGCTGGCGTACCTCTGGCGTGTGCCGGAGATGGACGTGCGGGCAGCGCGGCTCGAAGCGGGTGTGCGGGCCACCTTCAAGACGGTGGACACGTGCGCCGCCGAGTTCGAGGCCAGCACCCCGTACCACTACTCGACCTACGAGGACGAGGACGAGGCCAACCCGACCGACCGGCGCAAGGTGATCATCCTCGGGTCGGGGCCCAATCGCATCGGGCAAGGCATCGAGTTCGACTATTGCTGCGTCCATGCCAGCTTCGCTCTGCGCGAGGCCGGCATCGAGACGATCATGATCAACTGCAACCCCGAGACGGTGTCGACCGACTACGACACCTCCGACCGTCTCTACTTCGAGCCGCTCACGCGCGAGGACGTGCTGAACGTGCTCGAGGCGGAGCAGGCGAACGGCGAGCTGCTCGGGGTGATCGTCAGCCTCGGCGGTCAGACCCCGCTCAAGCTGTCGCACTCGATTCCCGAGGGGCTCGTGCTCGGCACGTCACCGACGTCGATCGACGCCGCCGAGGACCGCGAGCGCTGGAACAAGCTGTGCACATCGCTCGGCATCCCGCAACCGGCGGGCGGCCTGGCGTCATCGGTCGACCAGGCGATCGCCGTCGTGTCGGAGATCGGCTACCCCGCACTCGTGCGTCCGTCCTATGTGCTGGGTGGGCGTGCCATGTCGATCGTGTACGACGAAGCGAGCCTCCGAGTGGCGATGGCCGAGCTGGCCGGCTTCGGCTCGCTCGGCAAGGAGGGCGGCCTGTCGGCCGAGCGGCCGGTCCTCATCGACCGCTTCCTCGAGGACGCCATCGAGGTCGATGTCGATGCGCTACGCGACGCAATCGGTGAGGTCGTCATCGGTGGCGTGATGGAGCACGTCGAGGAAGCCGGCGTCCATTCGGGGGACAGCGCCTGCGCGATCCCGCCGCCGACGTTGCCGGCGACCGTCATCTCGACGATCGAAGGCCACACGCGTGCCATCGCCGACGCCCTCGACGTGCGTGGTCTGCTCAACGTGCAGTACGCGGTGAAGGACGGCAGCGTCTTCGTGATCGAGGCGAATCCGCGCGCCTCCCGCACGGTGCCCTTCGTGGCCAAGGCGACCGGCGTGCCGCTGGCGAAGGTCGCGGCGCGTGTCATGGCCGGTGCCACGCTGTCGGAGCTGCGTGACGAAGGTGTGCTGCGTCCGCCGGTGGTCGGCGGCCACGTCTCGGTGAAGGAAGCGGTGCTGCCCTTCAACCGGTTCCCCGACGTCGACACCCTGCTCGGCCCCGAGATGCGTTCGACCGGCGAGGTGATGGGCATCGACGCCACGTTCGGGCTGGCGTTCGCCAAGAGTCAGATAGCGGCGGGGGACAAGCTGCCCGAGGGCGGCGCGGTGTTCATGTCCTTGGCCGACCGCGACAAGAAGTACGCGGTCGTGGCCGCCCGACGGTTCGCTGAGCTGGGGTTCACGCTCATCGCCACTGCCGGAACGGCGGTGTACCTCGAGGAGCACGGTCTCGTGGTCGACCAGGTTGTCGCCAAGCTCGGTGAGGACGGCGGCGGGCCCACGGCCGTGGACTTGATCTCGTCCGGCAAGGTGCAGCTCGTTGTGAACACCCCGCGGGGCAGCGGACCGCGGGCCGATGGCGAGTACATCCGCATCGCCGCCGCGGTGCATCGCATCCCGTGCATCACCACCCCGGCAGCCGCCATCGCCGCCGGCAACGGCATGGCCGACTGGGCCAAGCACGAGCTCAAGGTGCGCACCCTCCAGGAGTTCCACGCCGTGGACCAACTCGGTCTGGGGCTGTGAGCCCTGCGCGGCGTAATCCGTTCGGCCGCGGGCCGAATCGTTTACGCCGCGCTGTCGATCTGACCACGCGGATCGGGTCGGTGACGTTGCCCAACCCGGTGATGACGGCGTCCGGGACGGCGGGGCACGGCATGGAGCTGGCCCCGTATCTCGATTTCTCGGCGCTCGGGGCTGTGGTGGTGAAGTCGCTCAAGGCCGAGCCGTGGCCGGGGAACCCACCGCTGCGAGTGCACGAGGTGGCGGGCGGGATGATCAACAGCGTCGGCTTGCAGGGACCCGGTGTCGAGGCATGGATCGCCGACGAGCTCCCGTCGTTGCTCGCAACGGGCGCGCGTGTGGTCGCATCGATCTGGGGCACCACCGTCGAGGAGTACGACAAGGCGGCCTCACTGCTTGCGGACGCGCCACCCGGGGTCGTCGCCGTCGAGGTGAACCTGTCGTGCCCGAACACGCATCATTCCGTCCGCCACGGAGGCAGCCGGCCGACGATGTTCGCCCACGATGCCAGCGCGACCGAGGACGCCATCGCCGCCACCGCGACGTGCCGGCGCCCACGATGGGCGAAGCTCAGTCCGAACGTGACGGACCTCGTGCCGATCGCCGATGCCGCCCAACGCGCAGGGGCTGAAGCGGTGACGCTGATCAACACCGTGATGGGAATGGCCATCGATCCTGCCACCCGCACCTATCGCCTGGGCTCGGGTCCGGCCGGGGGAGGGGTCTCGGGCGCGGCCGTGCACGCCGTCGCCGTGCGCGCGGTGCACGACGTCCATGTCGCGTTCCCCTCACTGCCGATCATCGGGGTGGGGGGTGTGAGCGACGGTATGACCGCCGCTGAGCTCCTGGTGGCGGGCGCCAGCGCCGTGCAGGTGGGCACGGCCACCTTCACCGATCCCCGTGCGCCGGAACTCGTGCTCCAGGGTCTGCGACGATGGTTGGAACACGAGGGGGAGCGTCGTGTCACCGATGTGGTTGGGAGCGTGAAATGACCGATACCAGGGACAAGCTCGCCCTCGCCCTCGACATGGACGACCTCGTACCGGCGATGCGCCTGGCCAAGGAGCTCCAGCCGTGGTTCGGGGTGGCCAAGGTCGGCCTCGAGCTCTTCAGCGCCGCCGGTCCCGACGCCGTCGTCGCGATGCTCGATCTCGGCTACGAGGTGTTCCTCGATCTCAAGCTCCACGACATCCCCACCACAGTTGAGAAGGCAGCCCGCGTCTCCGGCGCCCTCGGCGTGCGGTACCTCACGATCCACGCCATGGGCGGACCGGTGATGCTGCGCGCCGGTGTCGAGGGGTTCCTCGAGGGGGCGATGGCAGCGGGCTTCGAGCGACCCGTGCCGCTCGCCGTCACGGTCCTCACGAGCGACAACGACGCGCCCGAGCACATCCTCCCGAAGCGGATCGGGCTGGCCATCGAGTCCGGTGCCGGTGGCGTCATCTGCGCCGGCACCGACGTGCAACTGGTCAAGCAGCTCGCGCCGCGACTCGAGGCCGTGGTTCCCGGCACCCGCCCGGTCGGCGTCTCGTCCCACGACCAGGCGCGGGTCACCACGCCGCACGACGCTGTTGCCGCCGGTGCCGACCTACTCGTGATCGGGCGGGCCGTCACCCATGCCGACGAGCCGGCCCGCGCCGCCAAGGCGCTCGTCGACTCCATCGCCTGACGACCCGAGTCTTGTGCTCGTCGGTGCCGACACGGGCGGCACGTTCACCGACGTGGTGGACGACCGCGGTCGCGTTCACAAGTTGCTGTCGACACCCGACGATCCGTCGGTTGCAGTCGGCGCCGGGCTGGCGGCCATGGGCGAGCGGCCGTCGTTGCTGGCCCACGGGACGACGGTCGCCACGAACGCGCTGCTCGAGCGTCGCGGCGCGTCGGTCGCGCTGATCGCAACGACCGGCTTCGCCGACATCATCGAGATCGCACGCCAGGTTCGGCCCTCGCTCTACGACCAGTTTGCCGATCGTCCCGAACCGCTCGTGCCCAGGGAGCGACGGCTCGAGGTGAGCGGACGACTCGATGCGCACGGGCGCGAGCTCGAGCCACCGGGTCCGTTGCCGGTGATCCCGGCCGGCGTCGATGCCGTGGCCGTGTGCCTGCTGCACGCCGACCTGTCCGCTGATCACGAGCGTGATTTCGCGTCCCGTCTGGCAGTCGACCATCCGGCGCTCGACGTGACCTGTTCGCACGAGGTGTCGCCCGAGTTCCGCGAGTACGAGCGCACGGTCACGACCGTCGCCAACGCGTACCTGCGGCCCATCTGCGGTCAGTACCTCGCCAACGTCGCCGGGCTGGCTGATTCCGTCTTCGTGTTGACGTCTGCTGGTGGACTTCTCCCGGCCACGGAGGCGGCGATGTTGCCGGCGGCGTTGCTTCTGTCGGGACCAGCAGGAGGTGTGCGCGCCGGTGCCGCCGCCGCTCGGGCGGCCGGGTTCCCGGACGCGGTGACGCTCGACATGGGCGGGACGAGCACGGACGTCGGCCTCGTTCTCGACGGTGAGCCCGAGCCGGCCGTGCAGCGCCGGGTCGCGGGGCTGCCCATCCGATTGCCGTCGCTCGACATCCACACGATCGGTGCCGGCGGTGGTTCGGTCGCGTCGATCGATGCCGGAGGCGCGCTGGTGGTCGGACCACGATCGGCCGGTGCCAGGCCGGGCCCCGCGTGTTATGGGCGGGGTGGGATCGAGCCGACGGTGACCGACGCCGACCTGGTGCTGGGCCGCATCCCGGCCGATGCGCCATTCCCGGACCTCGGCGTGCTCTCCATCGACGCGGCGCGCGCCGCGTTGGCGCGGGCCGGTGTGGAAGCGGCCGGGGTGGTCGCCGTCGTCGATGCGGCCATGGAGCAGGCGGTCCGGGTGATGACGACGGCACGAGGGCTCGACCCTCGGCAGCTGGCGCTGGTCGCGTTCGGCGGCGCCGGGCCTCTTCACGCCTGTGCCATCGCCGACGCCCTCGACATGCCGGCGGTGATCGTGCCGCCGCGAGCCGGGGCGCTGTCCGCCGTCGGGCTGCTGTGCTCGCCGCGGCAGCGGGAGCTCGTCCGTTCGTGGCCGGCGCCGGCCGATCACAATGGCGCCGTCGAGGCGGCCCGCCGGCTTGGCGCGGAGGCATCGACCCTCGTGCCGGACGCGAGTGTCGACGTGGCGTTCGACTGCCGCTACGGCGGCCAGAGCCACGAGCTCACCGTGTCGTCAGTGGCCTCGTTCCACGACGACCACGGCCGTCGCAACGGCTTCTCGCGGCCCGACGCCGAGGTCGAGGTGATCGCATTGCGTGCGACCGCCCGCCGAGCGCCGGCGATCACCATCGACGACCTCCCGGTGGGTACGCCCCGCGCCGGTGCGCACGTCGGGCCGTGCGTGGTCGCCGAGGTTGACTCCACGATCTGGGTTCCGGCCGGTTGGCGTTGCGAGGTCGGGGGAGGAGGGTCGTGGATCCTGCGTCGCTCCAGATCCTGATCTCGCGCTTGACGGGCGTCGCCGAGGAGATGGGCGCTGTCCTGCGCCGCTCGGCGTTCAGCCCCAACATCAAGGAGCGAGCTGACTGCTCGGCGGCGCTGTTCACGGCGTCGGGTGAGCTCCTGGTGCAGGCCGAGCACATTCCCGTGCACCTCGGATCGATGCCGGCGTCCGTGCGCGCCGCCATCGACCATGCCGCGGGAGGCATCGCGCCGGGAGAGCAGATCGTGCTCAACGACCCGTATGCCGGTGGCACGCACCTGAACGACATCACGCTCGTCGCTCCCTGCTTCCTCGACGACCGTCTCGTCGGTTGGGCCGCCAACCGAGCACACCATGCCGACGTCGGCGGTATGGCGCCCGGGTCGATGCCACCGGAGGCCGTCGAGGTGTTCCAAGAGGGGTTGCGCATTCCCCCGGTTCGCTTCGGTCCTGACGTCGTCGCAATGATCCTCGCCAACTCGCGCACACCGGAGGAGCGGCGGGGCGACCTGGACGCCCAGGCCGGCGCCAACGCCGTCGGCGCCGAGCGGCTCGCCCAGATCGTCTCCGCGGCCGGAACCGACGCGATCGAGGAGATCGTCGAGTACGGGGAGAGGCGCATGCGCGCCGCGCTCGCATCGCTGCCGAACGGCTCGTGGTCGGCGGAGGACGTGATGGACTCGCTGGCGCCCGGCGGCCCGTCGGGGCGGATCGCGGTGACGGTCACCGTCGCCGATGACACCGTGATGTTCGACTTCACCGGCACCGACGCGCAAGGCAGGGGAAACGTCAATGCCGTCGAAGCGGTGACCATCAGCTCGGTGTCGTTCGCGCTGCGTTCGGTCGTCGACCCGACCATTCCGGCGAACGGCGGCGCGCTTCGTCCGTTGCGGGTCAGCGCACCGGCGGGCACGGTCGTGGCCG
>Ga0299913_10006349_pt1 | contig 10234 bp, 10 predicted proteins | sample RVTome_9_FD_201360 | JGI IMG/M metagenome (GOLD analysis project Ga0299913, IMG submission 201360) | Soil microbial communities from uranium-contaminated site in the Upper Colorado River Basin, Wyoming, United States - RVT155D38 (version 2) ... | reverse complement strand
GTCGCCGGAAGAGATCGCCTTCGACCTCGGCTATCTCAGCGCCGAGCAGCTGCTCGCGGCGGCCGGAAGGCTCGGCAAGTCGGACTATGCCGATTTCCTCCGCCGGCGCGCGGCCGAGGGCCGCAACCCGCCGCAGCCATTCGGATAGGATGAGGGCCGTGACCGACCGTTCCGCCATCCTCGTCACCGGAGGCGCCGGCTTCATCGGCTCAGCGGTCTGCCGCCACCTCGTCGGCAGCGGCTCGGGCCGCGTCATCAACCTCGACAAGCTCACTTATGCCGGCAATCTCGCCTCGCTGGCCGAGATCGAGGACGCGCCGAACTACCGTTTCGTCGAGGGCGACATCAACGACCGGGAGACGATCGCGCGGCTGCTGCGCGAGGAGCAGGTCGGCGCGGTCATGCACCTAGCGGCCGAGAGCCATGTCGACCGCTCGATCGACGGGCCGGGCGAGTTCGTCCACACCAACATCGTCGGCACCTACCAGCTGCTGCAGGCCGCGCTCGATTACTGGCTCGGGCTGGGCGGCGCCGCGCGCGAGCTGTTCCGCTTCCATCACATCTCGACCGACGAAGTGTTCGGCGACCTGCCGTTCGACGGCGGCGTGTTCACCGAGGAGACGCCCTACGAGCCTTCCTCCCCTTATTCGGCCTCGAAGGCGGCGGCCGACCATCTGGTGCGCGCCTGGCACCGCACCTACGGCCTGCCGGTGGTGCTTTCCAACTGCTCGAACAATTACGGGCCCTATCATTTCCCCGAGAAGCTGATCCCGCTGGTCATCCTGAACGCGCTCGATCTGAAGCCGCTGCCGGTCTATGGCGAGGGCGCCAACGTGCGCGACTGGCTCTATGTCGAGGACCATGCCCGCGCGCTGGAGCTGGTCCTGCGGCGCGGCCGGCTCGGCGAAAGCTATCTCATCGGCGGTCGCTGCGAGCGCACCAACCTGGCGGTGGTGCAGGAAGTCTGCCGCATCCTCGACGCGAAGCGCCCGCGCGCCGACGGCAACAGCTACGCCGATCTGATCGAGTTCGTCGCCGACCGTCCCGGCCACGACCGGCGCTACGCGATCGATCCGTCCAAGGCCGAGGCCGAGCTCGGCTGGACGCCGCGCGAGAGCTTTGAATCCGGCCTCGCCCGAACGGTCGACTGGTATCTGGGCCGCGAAGACTGGTGGCGGCCGCTGCGCCAGGCCTATGCCGGCGAACGGCTCGGCGCGGCGGCCCGGGTCGCCTGACGGTGGACGCCGCCACCTTCGACGAGCGGCCCGATGAATCGGATCGCCCGGGCCGCGCCGCCGCGGACGCCGCGCCGACGCAGCTGAGGATCGTGCACGCGGCGCCGAGCCTCAACCGCGGCGGCGGCGAGCGGCTGATGATCGAGCTTGCCAATCACCAGGCCGGTCGGGGTCATCACGTCACCGTGCTGCTCGGCTTCCCGCTGCCGCCGCACCGCGCGCACCAGGGCCTCGATCCGCGCATCGACGTCCGGGTGATCGGCCGGAAGATGGATTCGCGACGCGGGATGTACCGGGCGCTTCTGCCCTGGTTCTGGCGCAACCGGCACTGGCTCGCCGAGCAGGACCTCGTCCACTGCCATATGAGCTTCGCGGCCGTGCTCGGAAGCCTGGTCCAGCTCCACGCCCTCGCGACGCGCCGCCGGCGTCCGGCGATCGTCGAAACCGACCATGCCGTCGGCATGAAGATGCCCAGGGTCAGCCGTTGGCTGCACGCGCGGATGCTGGCCCGGCGCGACGCGCTCGCCTTCATGGTCGATCACGAATACCGGCACGCTCTGCTCGCCCGCCGTCCGGGACTGGCGACGCGGATCATTCCGGCCGGCATCCCGCTCGAGCCGTCGCCGCGGCGGGACCCGGCGTTGCGCGCGGAGGGGCGGCGCAGCTTGGGAATCCCCGAATCGGGCGAGCTCGTGGTCGGCACCGTCGGCCGCTTCTTCGCCGAGCGACAGCCGGCGATCTTCCCGCCGATCTTCGCCCGCATCGCCGAGGCGCTCGGTCCCGGCGTCCATTTCGTGATGGCCGGCGACGGCCCGGAGCTGGAACGGGTCGTCGCCCAGGCCGCCGAGCTCGGCCTCGAAGGGCGGGTCCATTTCCCCGGGCTGGTCACCGACCTTCCCGGCACCTTCGCCGCAATGGACCTCTATCTGACCCTCAACGTCGGGCCGGTTCCCGGCGTGGCCGGGCTGCAGGCGATCGCCGCCGGGCTGCCCGCCCTCGCCTACCAGGTCGTGGCGAGCTTTGCCGACGAGGAGGCGCAACCGTTCTGGTCGAGCCGGAACCCGGCGCGGATCGCCGACAAGGCGGTCGGCCTGCTGCGCTCGCCGGCGGCGCTGGCGGCGCTCGCCTCGCGCCAGCGCGCGCATTTGGTCTCGCACCATTCCGCCGAGGCGATGCTGAGCGCCTATGACGAGCTCTACGCGGCGGCGCTCGAGCATAGCAGCCGCCGCTGACGGCTATTTCGCCAGCGGCCGCGCCGGGTTGCCGACCCAGGTCTCGCCCGGCGGCACCGATTTGGTGACGACCGCACCGGCGCCGATCATCGCCCCCTCGCCGATCTCCAGTCCGGGAAGCATGACGGCGCGCGCGCCGATGCTGGCGCCGCGCCTGACGATCGTCCGTCGAGCCTCGAACGGCTGGCCCGACCGCGGGAAGGAATCGTTGGTGAAGGTGGCGTTGGGGCCGATGAAGACGTCGTCCTCGACGATCACCCCGTCCCACAGATAGGCGCCGCTCTTGACGGTGACGCGGTCGCCGATGACGACATCGCCTTCGACCAGAGTGTGTGCGCAGATGTTGCAGTCGCGCCCGATCACCGCGCCGGGAAGGACCACGACATATTGCCAGATCCGGGTGCCCTCGCCGATCGTCGCCTCGCCGACGTCGGCGGTGGGATGAATCGACGGACGATGAGGAGCCGCGTGCATCCGCCCCGCCAAGGTCTCACTCCCGCTTGTTCGCGGCCGCAGCGGCGCGGCCCGGTCGCCCCCGTTGCAGCGGCGCGAGTCTAGAACATCCGCCCCCCGCTCGCAAACCGGCCGGCCCGATGGCTCGGGCGGTTCGCCGGAGCGGGCTCCCAGGCCCTTGCAATTGCCGACCGAATCGCTCACCGCCGCCAGCCGCCGGCGCGTTGGCGCGCCTGCGAAGCGCAAGAGGAAGAGTAACGGTGTCGAGACAGGGACAGGCCCGCGAGCGGACCTACGAGAATATCCGCCAATTCTGGGATTCCGAGGCCGCCGAGCTCGGCGAGACGCCCGCGGTCACGATCCGCGACCATTATTTCCGCGTCCACGAGCTGCACACGCTGCAGACCCTGATTCCGCGCACCCGCGCCTTGCTCGACATCGGCTGCGGCACCGGCTTCGGCACCGTCATGCTCGCCCGCCGCGCCGAGCGCACGACCGGCGGCGACTATTCGGAGGCGATGATCCGCTGGGCGCAGCGGCTGGTCGAGGACGAGGCCTACCGCAACGCGCTCGCCGACGACCTCAGCCCGCTGGCCCCGCTCGCCGCCGCCGACATCCGCTTCAGCGTCGCCAACATCGTCGATCTCGACGTGCCGGGCGCGCCGTTCGACACCGTCACCGGCCAGCGCATCCTGATCAACCTGCCGACCCACGACGAGCAGATGAAGGCGCTCGACAATCTGCGCCGGGTCGCAGCGCCGGGCGCGCTGCTGATCATGACCGAGGCGGTGCTGCAGGGCCATCGCCGCACCGACGAGTATCGCGGCCGCTTCGGCCTGCCGCCGCTCGAGAAATACTGGCACAACAATTATGTCGACGAGGACCGTTACGGCGAGTGGAGCGATCATGGCTGGAGAGTGGCGAGCCTGCTCTCGTTCGACACCTACGCGCTGCTCAGCAAGGTCGTCTATCCGGCCGCGCGCGGGCAGGATCGCTGCCGCTTCCTGTCCGGCGCCAATCAGGCCGCGATGGAGGTCGCCAACCTGTTCCGCACCCGCGCGGCGGCGCGGGAGCTGGGGGGCGACCGCGCGCTGCTCGACTTCTACGTCGAGCGGGTGCGGCGCTACGATGCCGACGAGGCCGATTCGATCGCCCGCTGGGCCGACGGCCGGGACGACGATCTCGGCGACTGGTCGCGCCTCGGCCACCAGCGGCTGGTCGTGGCGCGGGCGGTGTAGCTAGCCGGCCCGGCGGCGCTCCCTCCTCGCCTCGGCCAGGTCCGGCCGCTTGAGGCGAAGCCGCACCGCGCCATCGGCGGTCGGGACCAGCAGCGTCCCCTCTCCGGCGGGCGCGGCCGCCGATGGCGGCGCGGCGGCGACGATTTCGGCGCCGTCGATCGTCGGCAGCTGATATTCGGGGAAGGTGAAGGCGCGTATCTGGCGCATCACCGTCCGGGTGTCGGCGCTGAAGTCGACTTCGCTGGCGGTCGTGAAGTCGAGGTCGCGGCGCCGGAACAGCGAAGCCCCCTCCTCCGGCTGCGGCACGGCACGATATTCCCCGGAGATCAGCCGCGGCAACCAGTCGATCACGAGCGCGGCCCCGAGCTCCAGGCAGCGGAAATACAGGTCGCGCGACGTCGCCCCGTCCTCGACCGCGAACTGCCGCTGGGCGATGATCGGCCCGGTGTCGATCCCCGCATCGATCTCATGCAGCGTCACGCCGTGCTCGGCCTCGCCATGGAGGATGGGCCATATCGCCGTGTTGCAGCCGCGATATTTCGGCAGCAGCGAAAAATGGATGTTGAACAGCTTCGTCGTCGCGAAGCGCTCCGGCCGCACGATCCGGTCATATTCGACCGAGACGAAGGTCAGGTTCGGCCGGGCCATCGCCCAGTCCAGGTCCACCAGCTCCACGCCGAGGTCGCGCGCGGTGCGGAGCAGCGAGGGCTGCCAGTCGTGCTCGCCGCAATCGCCGGCGTTCGGAAGGCAGGCCAGGCGCACGTCGAGCGCGACGGCGGCTTTCACCACGTCGACGGCGGCCCGGCTCTTGCCGGCGATGCACAGGATCGGTTGCGTCAAAGTCCCCTCGGCGCTCCCTATAAGGCAGTCAGGCCGCGATTCCCAGTCCCGCCGCGACGAAGCCGATCGCCTCCTCGTCCAGATGCGGCCCGATCGGCAGGCTCAGCACCTCGCCCGCCAGCCGCTCCGCGATCGGCAGCGCACCGGCGACGAGGCCGATCTCGCGATAGGCGCCCTGCCGGTGGGGCGGAATCGGATAGTGGATCAGCGTCTCGACGCCGCGCGCCCGCAACGCGCCCGCGAGCCGCTCGCGCGCCGGCGAGCGGACCACGTAGAGGTGCCATGAAGGCTCGGCCCAGTTCGGCACGAAGGGCGGCTCGACAGCGCTGCCGGCAAGGGCGGCGTCGTAGGCGGCGGCGATGCGGGCGCGCCGCGCATTCCATTCGTCGAGCCGGGCCAGCTTCACCGCCAGCACCGCCGCCTGGATCGGGTCGAGCCGGCTGTTGAAGCCGCGGACCTCGTGGACATATTTCTCGCGCGAGCCGTAATTGCCGAGCCGCCGCACCCGCTCCGCCACCTCCTGGTCGTCGGTGGTGACGGCGCCGCCGTCGCCCATCGCGCCGAGATTCTTGCCCGGATAGAAGCTCCAGCACACGGCATCGCCGTGCGCGCCGATCCGCTTGCCCTTGTAGCGCGCGCCGTGCGCCTGGGCGGCGTCCTCGACCAGCTTCAGCCCATGGCGGCGCGCCAGCGCGAGCAGCGGGTCGAGGTCGGCCGGCTGGCCGTAGAGATGGGTCGGCAGCAGCGCGCGAGTGCGCTCGCTCAGCGCCGCCTCGACTCGCGCCGGGTCGAGATTGTGGGTCGCCGGATCGGGCTCGACCGGCACCGGCACCGCGCCGACCTGGCTGACCGCCAGCCAGGTGGCGATGAAGGTGTTGCTCGCGACGACGACCTCGTCGCCGGGCCCGACCCCGACCGCGAGCAAAGCGAGCTTCAGGGCGTCGAGCCCGTTGCCCGCGCCGACGCAGTGGGCCGCCTGGCAATAAGCGGCGAAATCCGCCTCGAAGGCCTCGACCTCGGGGCCGAGGATGTAACGGCCGGACGCGGCGACGCGGGCGATCGCCGCGTCGATCTCCTCCCTGAGCTCGGCATAAGCGGCGCCGACGTCGAGGAATGGCACCCTCATCCGCCGCTCCGGTCGCGCGCCGCCGCGCGGAAGGCGGCATAGTCGCGGATATAGTCGGCTTCGTCGTAGCGCTCCGAGGCGAGCACCATCATCACCGCCCCCGCCGAGAAATCGCGCATCTCCCGCCAGATGCCGGGGCCGATGTGGAGGGCGAGGTCCGGGCTGTCGAGCCGCACCTCGCGACGCGTCGCGCCGTCGTCGACCAGCACGGTGCACGCGCCCGCGACGCACACCGCCCACTGCTGCAGCGCCTTGTGGGCGTGGAAGCCCCGCGCCTGTCCCTCCGGCGTATCGTAGAGATAATAGACGCGGGCGATATCGAACGGGACCTCGTGCCCGCCCTCCAGCGCGATCAGCGCGCCGCGGCCGTCGCGGACCGGATCGTGCCGGTGCAGCGCGCAATGGGGCATGAGCTGTTCGACGAGCAACGGCGGCTACCTGCGGACGTGCGGGAACGGCCGAAAGGCCGCGGCCCCCGCCGGGTGGACCCGCGCGGAAAAGCCCCCTATCGCCCTCGAAGTCAACAGCGATTGCGGTATCGGCGGGAGCAAGCGTGGAGGCGCAGGCGACGGGCGGCGTGACGGCGGAGGAGGAGGATTCGGTTCCGGCGGAGGCGCCGGACGCCGCTTCGGCGGCGGCGCCGGAGCGCAAGCTGCTCGTCATCGACACCACCAACACGTTCGAGCTGATCAAGGCGCGCGGCACCGAGGATTCGGTGACGTGCCGCGATCTGGACGGCTATTTCGCCCACGTCTGGAGCGTCCACCCTGTGGCGACGCTGACCACGTCGGAGGATTGGACGCCGCGCTTCGGGCCTCCGGTCGAGTACCGCCTCAATGAGCGCCACGTCTTCATCGAGGGCAAGGCGGGCCGCTTTCCGGCGCTGCGCCGCTTCTTCCTGCTCAACTTCCTGATCGCGCAGGCGGGGATGTTCCTCGCGCTCCACCGGCTGATCCGGCGCGAGCGGATCAGCGTCATCCGCGCCGGCGACCCGCTCTATACCGGCCTGTTCGCCTGGGCGCTGGCGCGGCTCGCCGGCATTCCGGTCGTGGTCCGGGTCGGCGCCAATCACGACAAGGTCTATGAGACGACGGGGGAGCTGATCATGCCCCGGCTCTTCCGGAGGCGCCGCTTCGAGAAGATCGCCGAGCGCTTCGTGTTCAAGCACGCCGATCTGGTGGCGGCGGCGAATCGCGACAATCTGGAATTCGCGCTCGCCAACGGGGCGCGGCGCGAACGCGCGACGATCTTCGCCTACGGCAACCTCATCGACCGCCGGCATTTCACCGATCCCGACGAGCGCCACGTCGATCCCGCCCTGGTCCGGGAGCTCGGCCTGGAGCCGGGCCGGTTCCTGATGCTCATCAGCCGCCTGATTCCGTCCAAATATCCCGAGGACGCCGTGCGCGTGCTCGCGCGGCTGCGCGAGCGCGGGCACGACCTCAAGGTGCTGATCGTCGGCGAAGGCCCCGATCAGCCCTCGCTGCAGGCGCTCGCGGATCGGCTGGGGATCGGCGAGCGCCTCGTCTTCGCCGGCAATCGCCACCAGGAATGGCTCGCCCGGGTGATTCCGAATGCGGCCGCCATCGTGTCCCCGATCACCGGTCGTTCGCTGGCCGAAGCGGCGCTGGGCGCGGCGCCGATCGCGGCCTATGATGTCGACTGGCAGTCCGACCTCATCGAGACCGGCGTGACGGGGGAACTCGTCCCGCTCAGAGCGTGGGAGGCGATGGCGGCAAGCGTCGAACGGTTCCTCGCCGCGCCGGACTATGCCCGGCGGATGGGGCGCGCGGTGCGCGAGCGGGCGCTGGCAATGCTGGACCGTCGCCAGCTCGACGAGCATGAGCGCCGGCAATATTCGGAACTGATCGGGCCCGGTCGCTAGCCCGCTTCCGGCGTCGCCACCACGGCGGTGCCGTGCTTGACGTTCACGAATTCGCCCGCGGTTTCGAACGCCTGCTCGACCGCCGCGCGGAATGGCTCCTCCAGCCGATGGTCGTAGAGATTGTGGCTTCGCCAGTAGCTGACCACTTCCTCGGCTTCGCGGAACCGCACCGGATTCGCGAACCGGAAGGTCTCGACGCGGCCGAAGAGCCGCTCGCACGAAGCGGGTCCGGTTTCGACCATGAAGCTGGACGAACGCGTCGGCCCGAGCAGCCCCTTGTCGCCGCCGGCCGCGACCACCAGTCGGCGCAATTCGAGATTGTTCTCGTGGGCGGGACCGCAGAAGAGGAACCGGCCGCCCGGCGCGAGCAGCTTTGAGATCTTGTCGAACAGCGGTCGCGGGTCGTTGACGTAATAGAGGGCATAGCTGGAGACGATGCGGTCGAACGGGCCGCCGTCCAGCCCCGTCGCAACGCCGTCCAGCGCCATGCGCACGGTCCGGATGCGCTCGGCGACGCCGCGGTCGCGGGCGGCGGCGACCAGCGCGTCCAGCGACGCGCCGGATAGATCGACCGAGACGATGCTCCCGTCGGGGCCGACGCGCTCGGCGAGCGGCAGGGTCTGCTCGCCGCGGCCGCAGCCGAGGTCGAGGCAGCGGTCGCCGGGACGCGGCTCCAGCAGATCGAAGATCCATCCGTTGAGGTCGAAGGAGCTCAGCCGGTGCTGCAGCTCGAGGCGCTGGGCGAGCGCTGCGCTGTCGGTATCGAATTGGCCTGTCGTCATGCCTGTCGTCCGTTCGGGGGACTGCCCGCCTAGGCAAGCACGCCGGCCGGCGCAACCGCTGCCCGCCCGCTCGCACCGGGCCGCGCCGGTTTGCAGGAGCAAGCGAGTGGCTGTAGGAGCGGCGCGATGAACCCGCATGCGCAATCGACGATGACGAGCGCCGAGCCCGCGCCGGCGTCGCGCCACCCGCTGCACGGCTTCTGCCTCGGCGACTATCGCGCCTTGCTCGAGGAGCTGCGCGGCCTCGGCTATCGCGACGTCGGCCTCGACGGCATCGATGCCGCCAAGCCGGTCATGTTCGTGCGCCACGACGTCGACCTGTGCCTCGACCGGGCCGTGCGCATCGCCGAGGCGGAGGCCGAGCTCGGGATCGCCGCTTATTATTACGTCCTCGTCTCGGCCCGGCTCTACAACCCGGCATCGGCGGAATCGCGCCGGGCGATGCGGCGGCTGCTCGAGCTCGGCCATGCCATCGGCCTCCATTTCGACGCCAGCCTCTACGAGGGCGGCGCCGGTGCGCTCGAGGCGGCGGCCGAGGAGGAATGCGCGATCCTGGAACGGCTGACCGGCGCGCCGGTCCGCTCGATCTCCTTCCATCGGCCGGCGCCGGAGCTGCACGGACGCGCCGGCCTGTTCGCCGGGCGCGCGCACACCTACGACCCGCGCTTCTTTCACGAGATCGGCTACATCTCCGACAGCAGCGGCGGCTGGTATCGCGGCCATCCGCTCGACCATCCCTCGGTCAAGGCCCGCACCGCGATCCAGCTGCTCACCCATCCGGTCTGGTGGCACGCGTCCTCGCCGCGCGCGGCCGAGGAGGAGATCGCGCAGCTTCGCGCCGAGCGCGAGCGGGTGCTGGGCCGGGGCCTGGCCGACGCGACCGCCAAGGCCAAGGCGCTGGCGAACGGCGCAAGCGGGTAAGGGGGCGGAACCTTGCACAATTTCGCGCTGATCGGCGCCGCCGGCTATATCGCCCCGCGCCACATGAAGGCGATCCAGGAAACCGGCAACCAGCTGGTCGCCGCGCTCGACCCGAACGACAGCGTCGGCGTCCTCGACAGCTATTTCCCCGACTCGCGCTTCTTCACCGAATTCGAGCGGTTCGACCGCTATGTCGACCTGCTGCGCCGGCGCGGCACCAGCCTCGACTACGTCTCGATCGCCTCGCCCAACTATTTGCACGATTCCCACATCCGCTTCGCGCTCCGGGTCGGCGCGCACGCGGTCTGCGAGAAGCCGCTGGTCGTCAATCCGTGGAACGCCGAGAGCCTCAAGGACGTCGAGGCGGAAAGCGGCCGGCGCGTCTTCACCATCCTGCAGCTGCGGCTCCACCCCAACATCGTCGCGCTGCGCGAGAAGGTGGCGAAGGCGGTCGCCGAGGATCCCGACGTCCGCTTCCAGGTCGAGCTCACCTACGTCACCAGTCGCGGCTCCTGGTATTTC
>Ga0299913_10006348_pt1 | contig 10234 bp, 7 predicted proteins | sample RVTome_9_FD_201360 | JGI IMG/M metagenome (GOLD analysis project Ga0299913, IMG submission 201360) | Soil microbial communities from uranium-contaminated site in the Upper Colorado River Basin, Wyoming, United States - RVT155D38 (version 2) ... | reverse complement strand
GTCCATGATGCCGAGCCAGGAAATGCCCAGAAACAGCGACAGGGATGCAAGCCACAGGAAGAACAGCAGAACGCTGGCGCCGAGCAACTTCATCACGGAGGCCATGCCACCCCCGACCACCTGGCCAATGATGCCGCCGGCGGTCTCGCGAAATCCTGTCGGCGAGAAATGCAGCGTGGCCAGGGCGGAACTGGTTAGCAGGGTCGCGACGAAACCACCGAAGCGGAGCGCGAAGTCCGCGCGGGTCAACCTTTCGCGGGACTTCTGCTCGCGAAATATCATCCAGCCGAAATAGAACACCATGACCGTGAACAGGTACGCAGGACGACCGAAGAAATTGAACAGCAGGTCCGCGACCAGCGCCCCGACCCTCCCCACGCTGTTATTGATCTCGCCGCTGCCGCTCGCCTGGGTGAAGCCGGGATCTGAAGGATCGTACGTAAAAAGAGCGACCCAGAGAATGAGCGCCAGCGCGCCGAACACCCACAAGGCGCCCTCACGCAAGGTGCGCACAACCTGGTCGGACAGCCGCGAGGCCGGGGTCATGGTCTTCTGGGCTCTTGCCATTTCAGGGCCTGCTGGCCATCATTTGAAGCGTCCTGTTGAGCCTGACAACGCGCTAATCGAGGCGCGAGGAGCGCGGTTTGGTTGCTCCAAATAAGCGACAAGCAACGAAGAGTAGCGCGTTGTCAGGCTCAAGCCCTGCGGGCCTGGCCATTTTCCGTCCGACTGCGTTATCAGTCGCTTATTTGGATTCACTAAACTACGCTCCCTCTGCCAAGACGTCCGAAAAATGGGCCTCGGCAGGACGCTTCAAATGATGGCCAGCAGACCCTAAGGTGACTTGGAAGCTCTTGTCTGTAATGCGCGGATTTTAATATATATTGAAGAGGAAAAGCTCGGCAAATGTCGCTTCCGGATTTACCCGGCCTGTTTTATCAGACCTCGGGCCCGGCAGCGCGCCGCGATTGCCGTCGAATCCCTTTAACCCGAACTTGCCGACCGGTACCCTGCACAGTCCGGCAGAGCGGGCTCTTGATACGACGGCGCTCTGCGCACATATCGCAGGTTGGAACGCCGCGCGGCTTTACGTCGACGGGCTGGGATAATTGAAGGCGAAGTATACATGAGCAATCTCAGGCATTGCCGGGTTCTGATTCTCGGATCCGGGCCGGCAGGCTATACGGCGGCAGTTTACGCAGCGAGGGCAAACCTGAAGCCGGTGATGGTCACCGGCATCGAACAGGGTGGGCAGCTGATGACGACCACCGATGTCGACAACTGGCCGGGCGACGTCGAAGGGCTGCAGGGACCGGCACTGATGGAGCGAATGTTGAAGCACGCAGAGCGCTTCGGTACCGAGGTCGTCAATGATCATATCAACGATGTCGACCTGTCGAGGCGACCGTTCCTGCTCACCGGCGATTACGGCAGCTATACCTGCGATGCGTTGATCATCGCCACCGGCGCCACCGCCATGTATCTCGGCTTGCCCTCGGAGGAAGCCTTCAAGGGCCGCGGAGTCTCCGCTTGCGCCACTTGCGACGGTTTCTTCTACCGCGGCCAGGAAGTGGCCGTCGTCGGAGGCGGCAACACCGCTGTGGAAGAGGCGCTCTACCTGAGCAACATCGCGGCGAAGGTCACACTGGTACACAGGCGCGACGCGCTGCGCGCCGAAAAGATACTGCAGGAACACCTGTTCCAGAAAGCGGACCAGGGCAAGGTCGAGATTCTGTGGGATCATGTCGTTGACGAGGTACTCGGCGACGACGCAGGCGTCACGGGTCTCAGGGTCCGTAGCACGAAGATCCCCGAGGGCACGAACGATCTCGCCGTCACCGGTATTTTCATCGCAATCGGCCACAGTCCCAACACCGGATTGTTCACGGGTCAACTCGAGATGCGCAATGGCTATATCGTGGTCCGCTCCGGTCTGGCGGGCGACGCCACAGCAACTAGCGTGCCCGGGGTATTTGCCGCGGGCGACGTCGCCGACCAGGTTTACCGGCAGGCCGTTACGTCCGCCGGCGCCGGCTGCATGGCGGCACTGGACGCCGAAAAGTATCTGGAAGCCTTGCAGGCGGGCGACACGAAAGTCTCCACGACCGTCAACATGGTGGAACGCCCGGCAGACGACGCGGCCGCGTGATCCGGTGCGGCAGGCCTTGCCCTGTATGACGCGATGAAAATCGAAATCGTTGCAAGCATCGCGGAAGTCGATGCAGTCGAGTGGGATCGATTGGCCGGCAGCGAATTTCCCTTCCTGCGGCACGAGTTCCTGCACGCAGGCGAACGCACCGGCTGCGTGTCGCCCGCATCGGGATGGTCGCCCCGTCACGTGACCGTGTACGACCGTAGCGGCAAACTGACCGCCGCAATGCCGCTTTACGAGAAAACCCATTCGTGGGGCGAGTTCGTGTTCGACTGGTCCTGGGCGCAGGCATACCACCGCGTCGGCATCGAATACTATCCAAAGCTCGTATCGGCCGTCCCTTTTACGCCGGCGCCAAGCCCCCGATTGCTGCTCAGGCACAGGAACGACTGCGCGAGCGCCGGGGTGCTGGTCGATGCCGCCGTCGCTCTTGCAAAAGAATCGGGCTGTTCGTCGCTGCACGTACTGTTTCCGGAAGAGCGCGAACTGGGCATTCTCGAGACCTCGGGACTCAAACTGCGCAAGGATTGCCAGTTTCACTGGCATAACCGGAACTACAGCACGTTCGAGGACTTTCTCGCGACATTCAGTTCCGCCAAGCGCAAGAAAGCCCGGCGGGACCGCAGGCGCGTCAAGGAGCAGGAAATCGGATTTCGCTGGCTCAAAGGCAATGACACCGACAATGCGATCTGGAGAGACGTGTATTCGATGATCGGCACAACGTTTTTCCGGCGTGGATCCATGCCTTATTACGATTACGATTTCTTTACGTCCGTCTCCCGCGCACTGCCCGACAATGTGCTGATAATCCTTGCCGAACGGAAACGAATGCCCATTGCGGCCGCCGTCTTCTACGAAGGCAACGACACCCTGTATGGTCGCTACTGGGGCAGCGACTCTCACTACGACGCATTGCACTTCGAGACCTGTTATTACCAGGGCATCGACTACTGCATCGCGAACGGACTTGCACGTTTCGAGCCTGGGACGCAGGGCGAACACAAGGTGAGCAGGGGTTTCGTTCCCGTCACCACGTGGTCTGCCCACTGGCTGGCGAGGCCGGAGTTCTTCTCGGCGGTAGGTCGATACCTGAAGGACGAGCAGCGACACGTGGAACGCTATATGGATGCGGTATCCGCCCACAGCCCCTACCGGGATGAGCGCGCCGGCGTCGAGCCTTGCCGCAGCGATGCAAGCCACAACCCGGTCCTGCACCCGAAGTGACAAAACCGCAAATCAAGTGGATCAGCCGGCACGATCCACCCGGTGCCTTCCCCGCTATCTCCCAGGCGCTTCGTTCACCGAATGGGCTGCTCGCAGCCGGCGGCGATCTGTCCGCCGAACGATTGCTCCACGCGTACGAGCACGCGATCTTCCCGTGGTTCGATACCGGGCAGCCCATTCTCTGGTGGTCTCCGGACCCGCGTTGTGTACTGTTGCCGGCAAACCTCCACCTGTCCCGCCGTTTCAGGCGCAGTCTGAAAAACATGACCTTCCGCGTCAGTTTCAATGAAGCGTTCGCGGACGTCATCGTGGCCTGCAGCGGCAAACGGGACAGGCACACCGGTACCTGGATCACCCCCGAAATGATTGATGCGTACAGGATGCTGCACGCCGATGGATGGGCGCATTCCGTCGAAGTATGGCTGGAAGGGGAATTGGTGGGCGGCATCTACGGCGTCGCCATCGGTCGCGCATTCTTCGGCGAATCGATGTTCAGCCGCGTCACCAACGCATCGAAAGTCGCCGTGCTGGCGCTATGCACGCAACTTTGCGCTCACGATTTCACGGTCCTGGACTGCCAGGTAGCCTCACCGCACCTGATGAGCCTCGGCGCCAAGCGCATGCCCAGGACGGAATTTGCGAGCCTGTTAGAGGCAGTCTGCACGCCTCGCTGCCGCTTTGACGAATGGCCTCGGACGCGCATCGATGCCGCCTCTCTGCAGGTGGAATGAGCCTCCGCGCACCCGCAGCGCAATTGCAATGAAGCGGCCGTTTCTGCACAATTCGCCAGCTTGAATCAGCAGAGATCATATCAATTGGCGAAAGAAGAAGCCCTCCAGATGGAAGGCGTGGTAACGGAGACCCTGCCCAATACGACTTTTCGTGTCGAGCTCGAGAACGGCCACGTCGTAACCGCGCACATCTCAGGGAAGATGCGCAAGAATTACATCCGTATTCTCACGGGTGACAGCGTCACCGTGGAACTCACCCCCTACGACCTCAGCAAGGGCCGCATCATCTACCGCGGCCGCTAGTCCTTCTCCGCAGTGCTCCCTGCCGCACGTAGCGACGTTGCACTTCTGCAGAGCGCATCATTCACGACGTGTGAGCCCGTGCCAAGCGAAGCCTCGGGCAGGGGGAGGTCTTTTCCGGAACGCCGTGAACCCATCCATGGGGGCTCCGCGCAAACATCCCTGTTTGCGACGGTCCGGAAAAGGCCTCCCCCTGCCCGAGGCTCCGCCGATACACCTTCGCGTTCGTGAATGATGCGCACTGCAGAAGCGCTAGTCGCGTCGCTGACAGGCGGTCGCACCCAAGCCCAGCGTCGACGCAGCATTCTTCATGAACGCCGCGATGGGTGCCTTGCCTGCGTCCAGCGGCCGGTCACTCGTCGGGGATGTGCGCGAGTACTTTGCGGGCTGGTTCGGATATGAGCTGTAGTTCGTCGTTTTCGTCGACGCCTATGCGTACGTGACCGCCGCCGGCGAGGGCACCGAACAACAGTTCTTCGGCGAGCGGACGCTTGATGTGCTCCTGGATGATGCGTGCCATCGGCCGCGCGCCCATCTTCGGGTCGTAACCGCGCTCGGCAATCCACTTGCGGGCGGAGTCGTCGAGTTCGAGCGTTACGTTGTTCGAGCTCAGTTTCGCTTCGAGTTCGACGACCAGCTTGTCCACGACGCGTGCGATCGAATGTTCGTCCAGGGACGAGAACTGGATGATGGCGTCCAGACGGTTGCGGAATTCCGGGCTGAACGACTTCTTGATGATGGCAAGGCCGTCGCTGCTGTGGTCCTGCGTCGTGAAGCCGATCGAGGCGCGGCTCATCTCCTGTGCGCCTGCGTTGGTGGTCATGACGATGACTATGTTGCGGAAATCGGCTTTGCGGCCGTTGTTGTCCGTGAGTGTGCCGTGGTCCATGACCTGCAGCAGGAGGTTGAACACCTCCGGGTGCGCCTTTTCAATTTCGTCCAGCAGAACGACCGCGTGCGGGTTCTTGCTTACGGCCTCGGTCAAAAGACCGCCCTGGTCGTAGCCGACGTAGCCTGGCGGCGCCCCGATCAGCCGGGAGACGGTATGGCGTTCCATGTATTCCGACATGTCGAAGCGGATCAGCTCGACGCCCATGACCAGTGCGAGTTGTCGGGTCACTTCCGTCTTGCCTACGCCGGTAGGGCCGGCGAAAAGAAACGAACCGATGGGCTTGGTGTCCTCGGTCAGCCCGGAGCGTGACATCTTGATCGCGGAACTTAACGCTTCGATCGCCTGATCCTGCCCGAATATCGTCAGCTTCAGGTTGCGTTCCAGCGAGCGCAGTACATCCTTGTCCGACGCGGAAACGCTTTTCGGCGGTATGCGCGCCATCTTCGCCACTATGTTTTCGATCATAGTCACCGTGACCCGGTCCTTGCGTTCAGCCACCGGCTGCAGTCTCGAGTTCGCGCCGGCTTCGTCGATGACGTCGATCGCCTTGTCCGGCAGTCGCCGGTCATTGATGTGTTTCGCCGCCAGTTCGGCAGCGGCCTGCAATGCCTCGGGTTCGTAGGTGACGCCGTGATGTTCCTCGAAGCGCGTTTTCAGGCCGCGCAGGATTTCCACTGTTTCCTGCAGGCTGGGTTCCGGTACGTCGATCTTCTGGAAGCGACGCGCCAGGGCGTGATCCTTTTCGAAGACGCCGCGGTACTCCGTGTAGGTCGTCGAGCCGATGCAGCGAATCTCTCCGTTCGCAAGAACCGGCTTGATGAGGTTCGACGCGTCCATCACGCCGCCGGACGCCGCCCCGGCGCCGATGACGGTGTGGATCTCGTCAATAAAAAGTATGGCGCCGGGATCGTCGCGAATTTCGGCGATAACCGCTTTCAGGCGCTTCTCGAAATCGCCACGATACTTGGTGCCGGCGATGAGACTGCCCATGTCGAGGGCGTAAATGGTGCTCTGCCGCAGGACTTCCGGAACTCGTTCTTCCACGATCATTCGCGCGAGCCCTTCCGCCAGGGCCGTCTTGCCGACGCCGGCTTCGCCCACGTAGAGCGGATTATTCTTGCGCCGGCGACAGAGAATCTGCACGGTGCGCTCTATTTCGAGGTCGCGCCCTATCAGGGGGTCGATCTTGCCTTCGATTGCGCGCTGGTTGAGGTTGGTTGCGTACAGCTGTAACGCGCGCGAATCCTGTTCGCCCTCGCTTTCGAGCGCCGCTTCATGTTCTTCTTCCGGATTCTCGCCACGCAACTGCGGCATACCGTGCGAAATGTAGTTCACGACATCGAGCCGGGTGATGTCCTGCAGGCTCAGAAAATACACCGCCTGCGATTGCTTTTCGCTGAAGATCGCAACCAGCACGTTGCTGCCGGTGACTTCCTTCTTGCCGCTCGACTGCACGTGAAAAACCGCCCGTTGCAGGACGCGCTGGAAACCCAGGGTCGGCTGCACATCGCCGTCCTCTTCGAGGGGCATCAGGGGAGTCGCTTCGTCGATAAATTCGGACAACTGGCGTCGCAGCTGCCCGATGTTCGAATTACAAGCCTTGAGAATCTCGTGCACTTTGGGGATGTCGAGAAGCGCGAGTAGCAAATGCTCGACGGTCATGAACTCATGACGCCGGTCCCGTGCGTTCTGGAACGCTTCGTTCAGGCAAAATTCAAGTTCGCTGCTCAACATAGGTCAATACTCAATTGGCTCAAAATAAGCTCGCCACCCTGCTCTTCCCCGCGTTTTCATCATTCAGGACTCCTCCATGGTACACAACAGCGGGTGCTGTTGCTGCTGTGCGATGGTGGTCACCTGCGCAACCTTGGTCTCAGCAATCTCGTAGCTGAAAACGCCGCAGATACCTTTTCCCTTCGTATGCACCTCAAGCATGACACGCGTGGCCTTGGAACGTTCCATGCCGAAAACCGTCTCAAGAACCTCGACGACGAACTCCATCGGCGTATAGTCATCGTTGACGAGGATGACCCGGTAGAGTGGCGGCCGCTTTAGCTTGGGCAGTGCCTCCTCGACTGCCACATCAAAGCCGTGGGGGCGCGGTTCGGACGTTTTTCGTTCAGACATATTTCACTAAACTGGCCGGGTGAATGGCCACATGGGCGGCAATAGGTCGCAATTTTTCACATTTCCCTGTACATAATCGTTGTGCACGGCTTTGGGCTTCCGCGGGGCCTGCTCGCCCGCCGGGCAGTCCGGCACGGGAGTCATTATATATGGCCCGATTTTGGTGTTCTCCAGTAGGACGCGCACAAAAGAGGAAAATCGGTCCGGCAGCCCTGACGTGCTATTAAAACTTGCCTTAGATATAAGAGGTAGTTGCTTGCCGTACAAAGAGTTTTTTACCCTCCCGGGCTTGTCTGGCAGGCCCTCCGAACCGTATGATCCGCAGGCGATCAGGAATCGCGGCATTAAAGCGAAGGGGTATGCCCCGCTTCGCGGCCCGCGAGACGCCGTCACGGGTGCCAGTCGACTATGACAATTGCAAAGTGGACGGATTTCAGCGGTCTGGACCGGGAGCAAACCATAGCTGCCGTCAACCGGACGGCGCCGAAATGGGTAGCGGTGATCCTGGTCGTGCTGATCGCCTGGCTTCTCGCGCGGATCCTGTGGATGCTCGTCCCCGGGCCGGCCGCCGGCGACGCTGTCGACGTCCCGGCCGGCTCGGTACGGGCCGGCACGGACCCCGGCCAGGTGGATGTTCAGGCCATCGCCAACGCCCACATTTTCGGCGAGGCCACGGCCGAGACAGCCGCACCGCCACCGCCGGCAGATCATGACGATCTGGCCGAAACCAGGCTTAACCTGTCCCTCAAGGGCACCATCACGGCAAACGACGCTCAGTCGTCCATCGCAATCATCGCGGACACCGGCAATCAGGAGAAAGTCTACGCAATTCGCGATACCGTCGTGCCGGGCACCACGTTGCACGCCGTTTACGCGGACCGCGTCATTCTCAATCGCAGCGGGGCGCTGGAGGCGCTGAAGTTGCCGAAGGAGTTCCCGCAGGGCTCGCCGTCGGTACGGCGCGTCGCCCCGCCCCCGGTCACGCGCGCCGCGGACGCCAATCCGAGTATTCAGGAAGTGGTCTCCGAGAATGTGACGAAGCTCGCTGATGTTATACGCCCGACACCGTATTTTGTGGCAGGCCAGCAACAGGGTTATCGGGTCTATCCGGGACGCGATCGCAGGCAATTTGCGGCGCTCGGACTACGACCCGGCGACCTGATCAAGGACATCGACGGCGCTGCACTGACGGATCCTCAGCAGGCTATGGAAATTTTTCAGAACCTCGGCAGCGCCGACCAGGTTTCGGTTACGGTAGAGCGAAACGGCCAGCCCGAAGTACTTGTCCTAAGCACCAGCCAGCTCAGCCTCGACAACGACAAGTAGTGAAGATCTTGAAAAAAACTTACAAGCTCGTGACCGGCGGCCGCCCTGTGATCAAGGCGACCCTGTTGTGTTTGCTGGCCGCGCCGCTGGCTTTTGCGCAGCAGCAATCGACTATTACGCCCAACTACAAGGATGCCGATATAAGGCAGATTGTCGAAGCAGTCGGGGCCGTGTCCGGGAAAAACTTCATCCTCGACCCTCGGGTAAACGCGAAGGTCACCATGTTGTCGTCGTCTCCCATGTCGGCGGATGCATTTTATGCGGCATTCCTGTCGATCCTGGAAGTGCACGGATACGTTGCCGTCACCACCGGAGATGTCATAAAGGTCATTCCCGATGCAAGCGCGCGCCAGTATGCGGGTCCGATCGGCAGCAGCGGTTCAGCGGGAGATGACCTCGTCACGCAGGTATTGATGGTCAGGAACGTCGGCGCGGCCCAGCTGGTTCCGATTCTGCGGCCCCTGATACCTCAATACGGTCACCTGGCCGCGCATCCGGGCTCGAACATGCTGATCATTTCGGATCGCGCCGCCAACGTGGAGCGGATGGTCAGCATCATCCGCCGTATCGACCAGTCGACCGACGATGAGATCGAAGTCGTGCCGTTGCTGCACGCTTCGTCCGCCGAAGTCGTGCGAGTCCTTACGGCGCTGACCCAGGTGCCGCGGCCAGACGGAATCCCCGTCACGACGACCCTTGTCGCCGACGGACGCACCAACAGTGTGCTGATAGGCGGCGACAAGACGGAGCGTCTGCGCCTGCGTGCACTGGTCGCGCACCTCGATACGCCGCCCGAGGACGGCGGCGATACGCAAGTGCGTTATCTGCGTTACGCCAATGCCGAGGACCTGGCGACCAAACTGCAGCAGCACTTCACCCAGCAAATAGCCGACGCCGAAAGAGGCGGTAACGCGCCCGCGGCGGGGGGCGCGGCGATGGAAGGCGTGCAGGTCTGGGCGGACCCACAGAACAATGCGATCATCGTCAACGCGCCGCCAAAAATGATGCGTTCCCTGATGTCCATTGTCGACAGGCTCGACATTCGCCGCCCCCAGGTCCTGGTCGAGGCCATCATCGTCGAGGTCACCGCCGACCGGACTTCGCAGCTCGGAGTCACCTGGGCCATTGACGGCAGCCAGGACAACAATGCGGTAGGCGTCACGAACTTTCCCGATGGGGGCCCCGGCGTCGTTCAGCTCGGCACGGCCATCGCCGGGGACGGCTCCGGCAACCTGGCCAGTCTAATCGGTGACGGCATCACGTTCGGCATCGGCAGAATCAGCGATTCCGGCACCAGCTTCGCAGCCATCCTGCGTGCGCTGCAAGGCGACGCCGATACCAACATCATTTCCACACCGAGCATCGTCACGACCGACAACCAGGAGGCGAGCATCAACGTCGGCCAGGAAGTGCCTTTCCTGACCGGTTCGTTCGCGCAGCCCGGCACCGGCGTAGGCGGGGCCGTCAATCCGTTTCAGACCA
>Ga0299913_10006347_pt1 | contig 10236 bp, 2 predicted proteins | sample RVTome_9_FD_201360 | JGI IMG/M metagenome (GOLD analysis project Ga0299913, IMG submission 201360) | Soil microbial communities from uranium-contaminated site in the Upper Colorado River Basin, Wyoming, United States - RVT155D38 (version 2) ... | reverse complement strand
GAGGGAGCGGGACGAGTTCCGCTCCCTGGCTCAGCGCGTCCAGGCCGACTTCGAGAACTACCGCAAGCGGGTGATCAAGCAGCAGACCGAGCACCTCGAGCGGGCGGCGGAAGAGGTCGTCACCAAGCTCCTGCCGGTGCTCGACGCGTGCGACGCGGCGGTCGCCCACGGCGCCGCCGACGTGGAGCCCATCTACACCTCGCTGGCCGGCGTCCTCGAGAAGGAAGGCCTGGAGCGCATCGACGCCAGCGGGGCGCCGTTCGACCCCAACCTGCACGAGGCGGTGTCCCACGAGGCCGAGTCCGAGGAGCAGAGTGAGGTGTCGGGCCCGGTCGTTTCCGACGTGCTCCGCACCGGCTACGTGTTCAAGGGCCGAGTCCTGCGCCCGGCCATGGTGAAGGTCTCGGGCTAGGCGACCGATGGCGCCCCAGCGGGAGTGGTTCGAGAAGGACTACTACAAGGTCCTCGGTATCTCCGACAAGGCAGATCAGAAGGAGATCACCAAGGCCTACCGCAAGCTGGCGCGCACGCTGCATCCCGACGCCAACCCCGGTGACACCAAGGCCGAGGAGCGGTTCAAGGACATCTCGGCTGCCTACGACGTGGTCGGCGACCCCGAGAAGCGCAAGGAGTACGACGAGGTCCGCAAGATGGGCCCGATCGGCAACATCTTCGGCGGCGGCGCGGGCGGCAACGGCGGGGGGTTCAGCTTCCGGGTCGACGACCTCGGCGACCTGGGCGACATCTTCGGAGGGCTGTTCAACCGGGGCCGCCGTGGCCGCGGTGGTGGGGCGCGGGCGGCCGCGCCGATGCGGGGCACCGACCTCGAGGCCGAGCTGCACCTGAGCTTCGTCGACGCGGTCAAGGGCGTCACCACCGCCGTGCACCTCACTAGCGAGGCGGTGTGCTCGACCTGCGACGGGTCGGGGGCCAAGCCCGGCACCACCCCTCACGTCTGCGCGGCGTGTGGTGGTCGGGGCGTCACCGACGACAACCAGGGCCTTTTCTCGTTCTCGGCGCCGTGCACGGTGTGCGGCGGCCGGGGGGTCGTCGTCGACGACCCGTGCCCGACCTGCCGTGGCACCGGTGTGGAGCGCCGTCCCCGCGAGGTCAAGGTCCGGATCCCGGCCGGGGTCAACGATGGCCAGCGCATCCGGCTGGCGGGCCGGGGCGAGCCGGGTCGCAACGGCGGTCCACCCGGCGACCTGTTCGTGATCGTGCACGTGATGGCCCACGAGCTGTTCGGCCGCAAGGGGCGCAACCTCACCATCACCGTGCCGATCACCTTCGCCGAGGCGGCGCTGGGCGCCGACATCACCGTGCCGACCCTCGACGACGGACCGGTGACGTTGCGGGTCCCGCCCGGTACCCGCAACGGCAAGACGTTCCGGGTGAAGGGCAGGGGCGTCGCGACCGCGAAGGGCACCGGCGACCTGCTGGTGACGACCGAGGTGGCGGTGCCCTCGAAGCTGTCGGCCGCCGAGCGCAAGGCGGTGGAGGCGCTGGCGGCGGCCAGCACCGAATCGCCGAGAGCACACCTGGGGGTGTGAGATGGCCAAGGACCACGCGGTCTACGTGATCTCGGTGGCGGCCGAGCTGGCTGGCGTCCACCCTCAGACGTTGCGCATCTACGAACGCAAGGGCCTGGTCGACCCGGCCCGCACCGGGGGCGGGAGCCGCCGCTACAGCGAGGACGACATCGAGCGCCTGCGCCGCATCCAGGACCTCACCAACGACGGGCTCAACCTGGCCGGGGTCAAGAAGGTGATCGAGCTGGAGGACGAGGTCCGGCGGCTGGAGCGCGAGCTCGAGCGGCTGAAGGCCGAGGCCCGCCGCGCGGTCGAGTCGACCCACCGCCAGTACCGGCGCGATCTCGTCCCGGTCAACCAGTCGGTCGTGCTCTACCGCGGTCGCTAGAAAAGACGGTCTCGCATGAGACGGGTTCGGTTGGCGTAGGTGGGGGAGCCGATGCGCTCCTCCAGCTCGAAGGCGGCGGCGAAGGCGGCGTCGGCCCCGGCGAGATCGCCGGCCGCGACCAGCGCCGCACCCCGCCAACGGTCGACGGCGCCGAAGCAGAAGTTGGCCGTGCTGGCCACCAGCATCCCCGCGTAGGGCTCGAGCCGAGCGGCCAGCTGGGCGGCCGACTCGGGATCGCCGACCGCCGGCGCCGCCCCCGCCAGCAGCGCAATCGTGACCGGGTAGAGCTGCCCGCCCCCGAGACGGTCGAGACCCCGGTCGCGCACCACCCGGTCGTAGGCCGCGCGGGCCAGGTCGCGGGCGCCGGCCTCGGCTGCCATGAACGCCAGCGAGGCGTCGTAGCTGGCCATCCCGATGGTGGCCGCGGTCGACTCGAGCCGGGGCAGGAGGGCGGCGATCTCCCCCCGCTCCCAGGCGAGGATCAACCGGTGGGTGCCCCACACTCCGATGGCGTTGCGGTCCCCCCGGAGGTGCGCTCGCAGCTCGGCGTGATGGGCGTCGGCCTCGTCGAGCTCGCCGGCCAGGTGCGCCCGCATCGTGCGCATGGCCAGCATCTGATAGCGGGGGTACCAGGTGCCCCGGCGCTCGGCCCGCTCGGAGAGCGCGGCCAGGTCGGCGTCGAACGCTTCGATGTTTCCCCGTTCCATGTGGATCCCGGCCCGCCACTCCAGGCCGCCGGCCTCGATCTCGGCCGCGTCGCCGAGGGCGACCAGACGATCGGCGGCCGCCAGTCGCTCCTCCATCCGCGGCGTGCCCGCCAGCGCGAACAGCACGCTGTTGAGCGCCAGCCCGACGGCGGCCGGCGCCTCGGCCCGGTCGGCCGCCTCGAGGGCTGCCGTGGCCAGCGCCTGGGCCTCGGCCTGGTCGTCGCGGACCAGCATGGCCACCGCGGCCAGCGCCGAGAGGACCTTCGACCGCAGCGACGGCGCCTCGTCGCCGAGCATGGCCAGCGCCTCGTCGAGCAGCTCGACCGAGCGCGGATCGGCGACGCCCTCGCTGGGGGTGAGATACAGCAACGCGGCCTTGGTGAAGGGGATGGCCGCGCCCGCCGCCCGAGCCGTCTCGGCCGCCTCCAGCGCGGCGCTGGTCGCTCGCTCCAGATCGCGCACGGCCCGTGACGCGGCGGCCAGCATGACGAGCAGCTCGGCCCGGACCTCGGGTGCCACGTCGTCGGCCAGTCCCGCCAGCTCCAGGCCTCGCTCGGCCCACACGATGGTCTCCTCGGGCGCGACCCGCTCGAACGCGTCCTGGGCCGCCCGCAACCCCCACATCGCCGCCTTCGCGGCCGACCCGTCGGCCGCGGCCTCGGCGAAGTGGTGGGCGAGGGCGGCCGGGCTGGCGCCGCCGGTCGCCTCCAGCGCCTCGCCAACCCGGCGGTGCAGGCGGGTCCGGCGCACGGCGGTGAGCTCGGCCAACAGCACCTGGCGGATGAGGGCATGGGCGAACGCGAAGGTCTGGCCGGGGGCGGCCGCCGCGATACCGGCAGCCACCGCCTCGTCGATGGCGTCGACGACCGCGTCGCCTTCCTCGTCGACGACCGCCTCGAGCAGACCGACGCTGAACGTCGAACCCGCCACCGCCGCGACCATGAGCACCCGCTCGGCCGCGGGCGACAGCAGCGAGAGCCGCCGCCCGACCACCTCGCGCACACCCTCGGGCAGGCTGAGGTCGCTCATGAGCGTGCCGGCCTCCAGTCCGCCGGTCTCGTGGAGATCGCGCAGCACCTCACCTACGAAGAACGGGTTCCCGTCGGTCTGGGCGTGCAGCGCTTCCGCCAGCTCGAGCCGGCCGTCGTCGAGGGCGTCGCCGGTCTCGCTCTCGACCAGGGTGGCCACGGCGGCGACGTCGAGACCGCGGACCCGCACCCTCGCCGCCTGCCCGTCGCGACGCAGCTCGGCCAGGACGTCGGGCAGCGGGTGGTGTCGACCGAGCTCGGTGTCGCGGTAGGTCCCCACCACCATGACCCGCCCGCCGCCCCGGCGCAGGACGTGGCGCATTAGCAGGAGCGTCGGCGTCGACGCCCAGTGGAGATCGTCGAGCACGAGCAGCAGCGGCGCTCGCTCCGACGCGCCGGCGAGCAGCGATGCGACTGCGTCGAAGAGGCGGGTTCGGTCGACCTCGTCGCTGCCGCCGCCGGCCGTCCCGAGGCGGTCGGCCAGAGCGGGGACGAGGCGGGACAGCTCGGCCGCCGCCGGCCCGGCCTGGTCGACGAGCACGCCGTCGGAGACGAACGTGGCGTACGCCGCCAGCGCCTCGGCGAAGGGCTGGTAGGGGGCTCCCAGCGCCTCGTCGCACCGCCCGTACAGCACCAGCGCGCCCGCGCTGTGGGCCTGCCTGGCCAGCTCGCCGGCCAGCCGCGTCTTCCCGACGCCGGGCTCGCCGGCTAGCACGACGCCCCCGCCGTTCCCGGCCACCGCGTCCTTCCACGCCTGGTCGAGGGTCTGCATCTCGTCGTCGCGGCCGACGAAGCGGCGATGCCCCTCGGTCCTCAGGGCGGAGGGGAGAGGCGGCCGCAGGACCCGCGTCAGCTCCTCGACCACCGCCGCCATCCCGAGCTGCTCGGCGTCGCGGAGCGCCCGCTCGATCAGCTCCCGCCCCCGCAGGGCGGCCGCCGGGTCCGGCCGGCGCAGGAGGCTCTGGCCCCAGCACGCCAGGGTGCGGACGGCGTAGGGAGTGGCCCCGATTCGCTCCTCCAGCGCAAGGGCGCTGGCGAACGCCGCATCACTGCGGATGCCGTCGCCGAGCACGGCGTGCAGCATCCCGAGGTGGCGGTCGGCGGTGCCGAGGCAGAACGTCGAGCCGGCGCTGGCCACCAGCAACCCGGCATAGGGCGCCAGTCGAGGGAGGATCTGCGCGGCGGCGGAACGGTCGCCCAGTCGGGCGGCCGCTTCTGCCAGCAGCACCAGGGCGACGGGATAGGCGCGGTCGTGGGGCACGGCCGCTAGGTCGTCGGCGGTCATGGCGGTGACGATGCCGGCGGCCGCGTCGTCGTTGCCGAGCTCGGCCTCGACCAGCGCCAGCGCGGCGCGGAAGGCAACGACCGGCTGGTCGGCCACCGACGCCACCAGGAGGTCGCGCACCTCGTGCAGCCGGCCCTGATCGCGCGCGAGGAGGAGCGCGTTGGCGGCCCACACACCGCTGGCGTTGGGGTGGGTGCCGACCATGTCACCCAGCGCGGCCAGGCACGATTCGGCGGCGTCGTAGCGGCCGTCGAGCATCGCCCGCATGGTGTGGAAGGCGCGGGCGAAGTACTGCGGGTACCAAGCCACCAGCCGCTCGCCCAGCGCGTCGAGGACGGCCAGGTCGGCGTCGAACGCCTCGATGTCACCCCGCTCCAGGTGGGCGGCGGCGCGGTGGGCGAGGGCGCTCGCCCGATGCTGTGCGGACCCGGTGAGCTCGGCCAGGCGGAGCCGCTCCTCGGCGAGTGCCAGGCGGTCGCCGACCCGCTCGGTGCCGAACAGGGCGACGGTGCGGGCCTCGAGGGCCTCGAGCAGGATGTCGGGGTCGTCGGCCCGGCGGGCGTCGGCCACCGCCTGCTCGGCCACCGGCTGGGCGCTGGCCAGATCGGCCGCGTTCGTCGCCAGGTAGTCGGCGAGGCGGGCCTCGACCCTCGCGCGCAGCCCGAACTCGCTCTCGCCCAGGCCGGCCAGCGCCTCCTCGCACAGCTCGGGTACCAGCGGGTCGGCTTCACCCAGCCCGCCCCAGCCCTGGTACAGCACGACCGCCTGGGCGAGGTGCTCGGGGGACCGGGCGGCGCGCGCCGCCGCGGCCGCCTCCCGGGCGGCCTCCTTGCCGGCGGCCGTGCGGCCCGACACGATGCGGGCCTCGGCCAGGGCCAGGAGCAGCTCGATGCGCTCGAGCGCCCCGACCACCACCTCGTCGTCGCCGGCGGCCGTCAGCGCCCGCTCCAGCATCGTCTCGGCCGCCTCGAACGCCAACCGCTCCATGGCCTGGCGGGCTGCCGCCACGCCGTACGTCACCGCCTTGGCCGGGTCGCCGTGGGCACCGGCCTCCGCGAAGTGGTGGGCCAGGGTCTCGAGCATCGACGACCGGTCCCGGCGCCGCTCCAGTGCTTCGCCAACCTGGCGGTGGAGGGCGGCCCGATGGCTGGGCTCGAGCCCGTCGAGCAGGACCTGACGGACGATGTCGTGGGTGAAGCCGAGTGCACCACCGGGACGCTCGTCGAGCAGCCGGGCCGCGACGGCTCGGTCGGTGACGTCGAGGACGTCGTCCGGCGCGTCCGCGTCGACGATCTCCTCGAGCACCCCGATGGAGAACACGGGGCCGGCGACGGCGGCGGCCGACAGGACCTCGCGGCCGCCGTCGCCGAGGCGAGCGAGCCGCGCCGCGACGAGGTCGCGCAGCTCGTCGCTCACCGGGTTTGCCTCCTCAGCGGGCGCCCTGTCTCCCGCTCCGGGGGCCGCTCGGGCCGTGTCTCCCGCTCCGGGGGCCGCTCGGGCCGTGTCTCCCGCTCCGGGGGCCGCTCGGGCCGTGTTTCCCGCTCCAAGGGCCGCTCGGGCCGTGTTTCCCGCTCCAAGGGCCGCTCGGGCGCGGAGCAGCTCGGTGACGAAGAAGGGGTTCCCGGCCGCCTCGGCGTGCACCCGCCGCGCCAGCTCGGTGGGCTCGGCCGCTCCGGCCATGGCGGCCAGCTCCTCCACCGCGTCGAGCGGCAGTCCGCCGAGGACGAGGCGATCGACTCGTGGCTCCCGGCGCAGCTCGGCCAGCGCCGCCCGCAGGGGGTGGTTCCGGTCGAGGTCGGTGTCGCGGTAGGTGCCGACCACCAGCAGGCGGCCGGGGCCGCCGGCCCGCACAAGGTGGCGGAAGGCAAGGAGCGTCGGCGTCCCCGCCCAATGGAGATCGTCGATGATGAGCAGGACGGGGTCGCGCTCGCCGATCCCTCGGAGCACGGTGGCGATCGCGCCGAAGAGTGCGTGGCGCTCGGCCTCGGGCTCGGCTCGCAGCGGTGACGGCAGCGCCACGCGGTCGTTCAGCCAGGGCAGCAACCGGCTGAGCTCGGCCAGGGCGCGAGGCGGCAACAACGCCAGGTCGGCCGCGGTGCGGGGACCGAGGTGGCGATCGAGCGCCTCGGTGAACGGCTGGTAGGGCACGCCGCCCTCAGGCGTGCAGCCGCCGCGGAGCACCACCCCGCCGGCGTCGGTAGCCAGCCGGGCCAGCTCGTCGACCAGCCGCGTCTTGCCGATGCCGGGCTCGCCGGCGATCAGCACGGTGCCGCCTGCGCCGGCCGCCGTCTCCTGCCGCCGGCGCATCAGCTCGTCGAGCTCCGGGCCCCGGCCCACGAAGGGCACCGGGCGCGACGCCGGCATGGTGGCGGCCGGCACCAGGGCTCGGGCCTCGGCCTCGAGACGAGTCATGCCGAGCGCCGCCGTGGCGGTGACGACCTGGTGCAGGAGCTCGCCGGCGCGGCGACGGTCGCCGGGCCGGTCCCGGCCCACCAGCGCCCATGCCAGCCAGTACCTCGACCTCGCCAGCAGCGGCTCGGACCCGAGCGCAGCCGCGGCGTCGACCGCCCGCCCAAGGTGCGCCTCGGCGTCGGCGTGGCGCCCCATCACCGAGGCCAGCATCCCGAGGTGCTGCTGCACCGCGCCGATGCAGGCGCCGCTGCCGGCCAGGTCGATGAGCTGGGCGCGGTAGGGGAGGAGGCGGTCGTACAGCGGCGGCGCAAACGCCGTCAGCCCGGCGACGGCCGTCGCCTCGGCGCTGATGGCGAGGAGGGCGGTCAGGGTCCCGTCGGCCGGGAGGTCGGCGAAGCTCCCACCGGGGCCGGCCAGCTCGGCCAGCGCAGCGCGGGTCTCCTCGCGCCGTCCGCCCTCGGCGTGGAGCAGCGCCAGCGCGGCGCGGTAGACGGTCGGGCTGGCGGGATCGGATGCGATCTCGACCAGCTGATCCTGGAGCTCCGCCAGCCGGCCGAGCTCGCGGTGCAGGACGCTGAGCAGCGCGGCCCAGACGTGGACCAGGTCGGGGTCGTGACCGCCCTGCTCGATCACCTCGGCCGCCCAGGTCTCGACCTCCTCCCAACGCCCGCCCAGCAGTGCGAGGCCGCCGCGGTAGCCGGCGGCGGCTGCCAGCGCGGCCCATGACCGGCGGTCGCGTCCAATCCGGTCGAGGTCGTCGATCGCGCTCCGAACTCCGTCGATGTCTCCGGTCTCCAGCAGGAACCGGGCCCGCATCAGGTGGGTGGCCACCAGCGTCCGCACGTCGGTGCTCACGCCGATCCGAGCCGTCAGCTCGTCGAAGACCGTGCGTCGGTCCTCGATCCGGGGGAGGTCCTCCAGCGCGGCCGCCAGCGCGGCCAAGGCGTCGACGAGGGTGTCGCCGGTGCCGATGGCGCGGGCGAGGACGACGGCCTCCTCAGCCGCGGCCACCGCCTCGTCGGGACGCCCGGCGGCGGCGACGAGGTAGCGGGCCAGGCCGGACAGCACCCGAGCCCGCAGCGCGGGGCGGCGCTGACCCAGGGCGGTGAGCGCCTCCCGGCACAACGAGGGGATGACTGGGTCGACCGCGCCGACGGTGATGTTCCCCTGGGTCGTGAGGAGCAGGGCGGCGTGGGCGAGCTGGTCGCCCGACCCGGCGCCTCGAGCGGCGGCTGCCGCGGCCAGCGCCGCGTCGCGGGTGCCGGCGATGTCGTTGCACCGCTCTCGCGCGTCGCCCAGCGCGAGGAGGAGGTCGGCCCGCCGACGCTGGTCATCGAGACCGGCCCGCTCGACGGCGTTGAGCGCCCGCTCGATGTGGGCCGCGGCCTCTTCGTACGCGAGGCGATCGATGGCTCGCACCGCGGCCCGCAGGCCGTAGTCCGCGGCCCGCTCGGCCCCGCCGTCCGACGCGGCCTCGGCGAAGTGGTGGGCCAGCTCCTCCACCCGCTCGCCGGCCTCGGGCAGCCCCGCCAGCGCGTCGCCCACCCGCCGATGGAGCCGCGCCCGGCGGGCCGGCCCGACGCGGTCGAGGACGGCGTCGCGCACGAGGGCGTGGCTGAAGCGCATGCGGTCGCCTTTCCGGCCGCTCGGGCCGCTCCTCCCGCTCAGGGGGCCGCTCGGGCCGCTCCTCCCGCTCAGGGGGCCGCTCGGGCCGCTCCTCCCGCTCAGGGGGCCGCTCGGGCCGCTCCTCCCACTCAGGCGGCCGCTCGGGCCGCCTGTGTCGTCGAGGAGACCGGCTCTGATGGCGGCGTCGATGGCGTCGACCGTCTCGCCGGCGCGCTCGGGCTCGACCACTGCCTCCAGGTCGACGGCGGTGAAGGTCGGCCCGAGGATGGCGCCGATGGTCAGGACCTCCTCCACCGCGGGGCCCAATCGGTCGAGGCGGCGGCCGAGGATGGCCCGCGCTCCCTCCGGCAGGCCACCGCTCGAGTCGCCCCCCTCGTCGAGGTGGCGGATGAGCTCGCCGACGAGGAAGGGGTTGCCTCCGGTCTGGGTGTGGAGCCGGGCGGCCAGATCCGGCACCGGCGCTGTTTGTCCCGCTCCAAGGGCCGCTCGGGCGCTGGCCGACGCGGCGACGAGGTCGGCGATGTCGGCTGCGTCGAGGCCCCGCAGGTCGAGTCGATCGACCGCTTGCTCCCGGCGCAGCTCGGCCAGGACGTCGCGGAGCGGCGTGCTCTCGTCGAGCTCGGTCGTGCGGTACGTCCCGACCACCAGCAGCGGCAGCGCTGACGCGCGCACGAGGTGGCGCACCAGCAGCAGGGTGGACCGGGCCGCCCAGTGGAGATCGTCGAGGACGAGCAGGACAGGGGCCCGCTCACCCAGAGCTGCCAGCGCGCCGGTGACGGCCTCGAACAGCGCGTGGCGCTCGGCGTCGGGGTCGTCGCCGACCGGCGCGGTGGTCTCGTCCACGATGGCGGTGAGCTCGGGCAGCAGCCGGGCGAGGTGGGCCGCGCCCCCGCCCAGGCGGCTGCGCAGCTCGTCCGCCGACAGCGACGTCAGCGCCGGGCGCAGGGCGTCGGCGAAGGGCCGGTAGGCGGGATCGAGTCCTTCGTCGGAGCGGCCGTGGAGGACGATGGCGCCGTCGTGATGGACCGACCGGGCCAGCTCGGCCGCCAATGTGGACTTCCCGATGCCCGGCTCGCCCCCCAGCAGGACGGCGCCGGTGGTGCCCTCGACCGCTTCCTGCCACCGGCGCTGCAGCCGCGCCAGCTCGTCGCGCCGACCGACGAAGGTTCCCGCCCACCGCACCGAGCGGGGGAGAGGCGGGCGGCGAAGCGCGTCGATCTCGGCGGCGACCATCGGCATGCCGAGGCGGTCGGCGTCTCGG
>Ga0299913_10006346_pt1 | contig 10236 bp, 11 predicted proteins | sample RVTome_9_FD_201360 | JGI IMG/M metagenome (GOLD analysis project Ga0299913, IMG submission 201360) | Soil microbial communities from uranium-contaminated site in the Upper Colorado River Basin, Wyoming, United States - RVT155D38 (version 2) ... | reverse complement strand
TCCTCGAGTACATCCTCGAGGCGCGCCCGACCTTGTTCGTTGGTGTCCCCAGGGTCTACGAGAAGTTTCACGCCAGGCTCAACAGCCGCTTCGCCGAGACCCATGGGATCAAGAAGAGACTGCTCGATTTGGCCCTGGCTGCCAACGAGAAGAGGGTCCTGGCCGAGCAATCGGGAAAGTCGGGCCCCATGCTCGCTGGTATCCTCGACTCGGTGGTCCTGTCCAAGGTGCGCGAAGGTCTCGGGATGGACCAGGTGGAGATCGCCATCACCGCCGCGGCTCCGATAAGCCCCGACTTGATCCTGTTCTTCCAGACGCTCGGCATCCCGCTCTTCGAGCTGTACGGGCTGTCGGAGACCACTGGCCCGGCCACCACCAATGTGCCCGGGGCGTTCCGGATCGGTTCGGTGGGCAAGGCCCTTCCTGGGGTGGAAGTTGAGCTCGCCGACGACGACGAGCTCATGATCAGAGGGGGAGTGATCACCGATGGTTACTACAAGCTCCCCGACGACACCAAGGAGTCATTTGACAGTGAAGGCTGGCTTCACACTGGTGACCTGGCCCGGGTCGACGAAGACGACTACGTCTGGATCATCGGGCGAAAAAAGGAGATCATCATCACTGCCGGCGGCAAGAACGTCGCTCCTGCCAAGCTCGAGACTGCTCTCGGCAATCATCCGCTGATCTCCAAGGCCTGCATGATCGGGGACGGTAGAAAGTTCCTTTCCATGCTCATCGCCATCGACCATGAAGAGGCGCCGGCTTGGGCCCAATCCAACGGTCTCGTGTACCTCGACCTGGCCTCGTTCTCCCAGCTCCCGGAGGTGAAAGCCGAGATCGAGCGAGCCGTCAGGGAAATCAATGAGACTGTGTCCCCGGTGGAACAGGTCAAGAAGTGGATCATCGTTCCTGACGAGTGGACACCTGACAGCGGTGAGGTGACACCGTCACTCAAGCTCAAGCGGCGGGTTGTCGTCGACAAGTACGCCGACGAGATAGAACGTCTGTATGTAGGGGTCTGAGAGCCGTCGCCGGGGGGTCGATATGCTGAGAGACCTGTTTGACACCGATCACGAGCTGTTTCGCTCGTCGGTTCGTGACTTTGTGGAACGGGAGGTCAGCCCCAACGTCGCCAAATGGGAGGCAGAGGGCAAGGTCGACAAGGACATGTTCCGCAGTGCGGGCGAAGCCGGGTTTCTCGGGATGGCGATCCCCGAGGAGTACGGCGGCGGAGGAGTGGTCGACTTCCGATTCAACGTGGTGATCATCGAGGAGCTGATGAGGGGTGACGCCATGGCGTCGGGTATGTGCATCACGTTGCACAACGACGTGTGTCTCCCTTACTTCCTCGACCTCGCCGACCAGCAGCAGAAGCAGAGATGGTTTCCCGGCCTGGCCTCCGGCGAGCTGATGTCGGCGATAGCGATGACCGAGTCAGGAGCGGGGTCCGACCTAGCCGCGATCAAGACGACCGCAGTCCGCGACGGCGATGTCTATGTGGTCAATGGTTCGAAGACCTTCATCACCAACGGGATCAACTCCGACGTCGTGATCACTGCTGTCAAGACCGATCCGAAGCAGGCTCACACGGGGATGAGCCTGCTGGTGATCGAAGACGGGATGCATGGTTTCACCCGGGGCCGGAACCTGGACAAGATCGGCCTCCATGCCCAGGACACCGCCGAGCTGTTCTTCGATGAGGTTCGGGTGCCCGTGGCCAACCGTCTAGGTGAAGAAGGGATGGGCTTCAGCTATTTGGTAGAGCGGCTTCCCCAGGAGCGTTTGGGTTTGGCGGCGGCATCTGTCGCTCATGCAGAAGTCGCTTTTGGCTGGACTCTCGAGTACATCAAGGAGCGTGAGGCGTTTGGCCAGCCGATCGGCGCCTTTCAGACCGTGAAGCATCTCATGGCCGAGATGAGAACCGAGCTCGACATCGCCCAGATTTTTGTCGACAGGCAGATCGAGGCCTTGAACCGAGGGGACCTGAGCGCCGACGATGCCGCCAAGGCGAAGTGGTGGGTGACCGAGCTCGAGAAGCGTGTCATCGACAGATGTCTCCAGCTCTTCGGTGGATGGGGATACATGGAGGAGTACCCGATCGCCAAGGCATATCGAGACGCTCGGGTGCAGACGATCTATGGAGGAACGACCGAGATCATGAAAGAGATAGTCGGGCGGTCGCTGGGACTATGACGAGAGGAAACAAGCAGGATGAGTGAGCCAATCACCTTCGACGGGCGGGTCGCGGTCATCACCGGAGCCGGCGGTGGCCTCGGCAAGGAGTACGCCCTGGAGCTGGCGCGCCGTGGAGCGAGGGTCGTGGTCAATGACCTGGGGGGCGCCGTGGACGGAAGCGGGTCGTCGCAAGGTGCGGCCGACATCGTCGTGGAGGAGATCCGGGAGTCAGGCGGAGAGGCAGTCGCCAGCTACGACTCGGTGGCGACTCGTGACGGGGGTGCGGCCATCGTTCAGACCGCCGTCGATTCGTTCGGAGCGGTGGACATCGTCATCAACAACGCAGGCATCTTGCGTGACAAGTCCTTCGCCAACATGACTCTCGACGAGGTGGAGGCGGTGATCGAAGTGCATTTGAAAGGAGCCTTCTTCGTCTCCCATCCGGCGTTCCAGGTGATGAAGGAACGGGGATACGGGCGATTCGTCCACACCAGCTCGGCGTCGGGTCTCTTCGGCAACTTCGGCCAGGCCAACTACGGCGCGGCCAAAGCCGGTCTGGTCGGTCTCTCCAATGTGCTCGCCATCGAAGGGGCGAAATACAACATCAAGTCGAATGCGGTGGCCCCGACAGCGCGGACCCGGATGACCGAGGACATCCTTGGCCCGTTCGCTGACATGTTCGATCCACACCAGGTGATGCCGATGGTCGTCTATCTGTGCTCCGAGCAGAACGAGTACACCCACGAGGTCTTCAGCGTGGGTGGTGGTCGATACGCCAGGGTGTTCATCGGCACCAACACAGGCTGGTTCGCAGGTCGGGGTGTTGTGCCGACGGTCGAGCAGCTCGCCGAGCATCTCGACGAAGTGAGGGACATCTCCGAATACACGGTGCCGTTGAATAACAACGACGAGCTGATGATCCTTGCCGGGCTGGCGGCGGGTTGAGCTGTGCCGATCGACTTGTCCAAAGCGGTCGGCGCCGAACTGCCTGCCACCGAGTTCAGCTGGTCGGACGACGACCTGATTCTCTATCACCTCGGGATCGGCGCGGGAAACCCGCCGACTGACCCTGGCGAGCTCCGTTATGTGTACGAGGGAGACCTCCACGTCCTACCCACGTATGCCACGATCCCTCAGTTCTCGATGATGATGAGCATGGCCATGATCGACGGGTTAGAGATCAACCTGGCTCAAGTCCTCCACGGCGAGCACGAAATCGTGCTCCACACCCCTATTCCCACCAGCGGCACGGTCACTCAGACCGGGCGAGTCACCGACGTGTTCGACAAGGGCAAGGGTGCCCTTGCTGTGACGGAGATCGTTTCGGTCCTCGTGAAGACGGGTGAGCCGGTTTTCACCAACCGTGCCTCGATCTTCATCCGCGGCGAAGGGGGTTTCGGGGGTGATCCCGGCCCTGTGACTACGAGAGAGCCCCCCAATCGGGTACCTGACCAGATCGTGGAGTCGCCGACCCTTCCCCAACAGGCCCTGCTCTACCGAATGGCCTCGGGCGACAAGAACCCGCTTCACGTCGATCCGGGGTTTGCCGCGTTCGGTGGTTTCGAAAGACCCATCCTTCACGGGCTGTGTACCTATGGAATGGTGGCAAAGGCCGCGGTGGACCATGCGCTCGACGGAGCACCCGAACGTGTCGCCTCTTTTGCGGCCCGGTTCTCGGGTGTGGTCTTTCCGGGCGAGACCATCGTCACCAGCATCTGGGATGAGGGGGATCACCTGGAATTGACGGCGGAGTCGAAGGACCGTGGGGTACCGGTCCTTACCGGCGGGGTGATGGTCAGGCGTTGATCTCCACCGGGGTGCCGAGCGGGATCAGCCGGTGCAACTCCGCGATGACCTCATTGGGGACCCGGACACAGCCCAGGGACGCCGCATTCCCGATCGACCCCGGCTTGTTGGTGCCATGGATGCCGATGATGCCATCGCCTCCGTTGAATTCGGTGATGGTGTCGGATCGGCCTGACAGACCCAGGGCGTGAGGTCCCCACGGGCTGTTGGGGTCGGTCAGAGTCACGTTGTCGGTGACGAAGAACGACCCGAGCGGTGTCGGGTTGCGCTCGGTGCCTATCGCCACCGTGGTGTTGACGACCTCCTCTCCCTGTTCGTGATAGGTCAGCGTCCGTTCCGAAAGATCCACCACGAGCTGCCCGTGCACCACATAGAGCAGCATTTCGTCGGTCTTCACCCAGCCTTCCGAGCCATTGGGACGGATCGGGAGCATCACCCGCGCCCATCCTTCGTCGGGCCCCTCCAATACTGCGAGCACAGTTGGGCTCCCGATGATGGTGGTGGGCTCGAGAGCCAGGAGCGGCTCGGTGTCGCCTGGTTCGGCGTAGACGTCGACTTCCATGTCGGCCTCCGTGCGGAGGACCAGGGTGGCCCCATCCGGCAGGGTCTCGGCCTCGAAACCCTCGTAAGGAGCCGGCAGGGTGGTGGTGGTGGTAGGAGCGGTCGACGTTGTCGGCGACGCGGCCGCCACCACGGCAGGTGGTTCTATGGCCTGACCGCCGCAGCTGACGACAACGAGGAACAGGGCGATGGCTGAGATAGGTCGACGCACGCTGACAAGATTATCGGCGGATCCAGCCTCAACTGTCGGTCTGTCCGGGCTCATGCCCTAACCTCCCTCGGCGATGCCCAAGGTGTTCGTAAGCGACGTGATCCCGGCTGACATCCTGGAGCCTCTCGACAAGATTGCGGATGTGGACATGTGGCAGGGGCCCGGATATGTCCCGCGGGCCTTCCTGTTGGGCAGACTCGCCGGGTGTCAGGGGTGGTTGTCGATGCTCAGTGACACCATTGACGTCGAATTGCTCGAAGCGGCCCCCGATCTGACTGTGATCTCACAGATGTCGGTGGGAGTGGACAATATCGACGTCGACGCCTGCACCAGGCGAGGGGTGGTCATCGGCCACACCCCCGACGTCCTGACCGAAACGGTGGCGGACACAGCTTTCGCCCTGATGGCGGCGATAGTGAGACGTCTTCCCGAGGGCGAGAGAATTGTCAAGGACGGTCTGTGGACGCCCTGGGACCCGTGGACCTTCCTGGGGAGCGACCTGTATCGATCATCTCTCGGCATCATCGGCATGGGTCGGATCGGACGGGCTATCGCTCGTCGCGCCTCGGGCTTCGAGATGACTGTCCGGTACACCTCCAGATCGGACGGGGACGTGCCCGGGGCTACGAGAGTGGCTCTCGACGACTTGCTGACCGGCTCCGCCGTGGTCATCGTCGCCGCCCCGTTGAGCTCGGAGACCAGGGGAATGATCGGTGCCGCCGAGTTGGGGAAGATGCGCGACGATGCCTATCTGGTCAATATCGCCCGTGGTCCACTGGTTGACACGGCAGCCTTGGTCGAGGCACTCGCCGCCGGCTCGATCGGTGGTGCTGCCCTCGACGTGACCGACCCCGAGCCACTACCACCCGATCATCCGCTACTCGGCTTTCCCAATTGCCTGGTCGTGCCTCACATCGGAAGTGCCTCGGTGCGGGCCAGACGGGCGATGGCACAGCTCGCCGTTGACAACCTGGCGGCTGCTTTGCGTGGGGAGCCGATGCCCGCGCCTCTCGAGGTCGGCTCAGTTCGGGAACACGACCAGCAGACAACCTGATTCGAGCCTGATCTCGGCGAATGGGGCTTTCATCACGTTGCTCACTCCGAGGGTCGAGCCAGGTTCGATGTCTTCGCCCCCGAGCTCCCATTGCAGCCCGCTCGTAGCGACACCGGTGGCAACGCCTCCGATCGGGATCAAAGAGACTGTCGCCCCGACGTCTCCGTGGAGGATCCGGCGGCGACGGACGACATGAGCCCACCCCCGGGAAGAGACCCAGTCGATCTCGTCCACCCCGGCCCATCGGCGGGCGCAGAGCAGACCCGAAGTGGCTACCTCGTGGTCGAATCGGCCACCCGTGCCTCCGACGACGACGATGCGGGCGGGATCCTCGCGCAGCGCGAGGTCCAATGCCAGGTCGAGATCGGTCTGGTCCTTGTCGGTCGGGTGGCGTTCGATCCTGACCTGTTCCGGGATGTCCACATCACTTATCGAGTCCATGTCCCCAACCAGCACGTCGACCCGATAGCCGAGGTGCCTGGCCAGGTCGTACCCGCTGTCGGCGGCTACCACCAGCTCCGCGGCCGGCAGCTCCCCGGCAAGATCGGGGTGGGGCGTTTCCCCGCCGGCGAAGATGAGCATCGTCTCCATAATGACAAAATCGTCTTACGCGCCAAACGCGGGTAAGAACTCACCCTCTAGTTGAAGTTGAAGGTTGCCAGATCCGGTGACTGCAGGCAAAAAGGGGGTACCGACACCGATCATTGGATGACGACCTCGATCGCTCTCATCGCTTCACGTAAGGCTTTCTCGACGGTTTCCGGAGTCTGGGCTCGGGCGAAGACGAACCCCAGGTATCGATCTCCCTCCGGAGGCGGCTCGACCCGACTCCCAGCCTGGGCGGTGATGTCGACCGCGGTGACATTTGCGATATGGGCCAGGGATTCCACTCCCCTGATCTCGACGAAAGTCCCGGCTGTGGGTATCGGGATCATGAGCACACCGCTTGCGATCTCCTCTCGTCTCAGCTCCGGTTTGTCGAGCCCGATTGCGTTGCGCAGGATGAGGGTCTCGAGGGTGGTGCCCATCAGACCGAAGTTGAGGCTCTTGGAGCACAGACCGCCAATCGAACGAGCGGCTATCTCGATCACGCGGACCGACCCGCCTTCGACCTTCATCTCGACGTGCACCGAGCCATGGCTGATGCCGATGCTCTGCAGCGCGGCGACAGCCACCCGTTGGCACTCCGCTTGCACTGAAGCCTCGAGACGTGAGGGCGTGATGAGCAAAGTCTCGGGGAAGTACGGGCCCTCGACCGAATCGGGCTTGTCGAAGAGGGCCAGTGTTGTCAGGTCGCCTTCGCGGACGATGCCTTCGAGGGCGACCTCTGCTCCCCCCATGTACTCCTCGACGAGGAGCGGGACGGAAGGGCCGACGATGCCATCAACCCTTTTCACGACCGATGTCAGGTCTTCGGCCCGATCGACTCTGATCACACCTTGGCCGGCGGCGCGGTCGAGTGGCTTGACTACGAGGGGGTAGCCGACTTCGTCTCCCGCCGGGCGGGGATCCTCTCCGGGACCGATCACTCTGAACCGGGGTTGGGGGACCTCGGCCGCCTCCATCAGGGCACGTTGCCGCCCCTTGTCACGGGTGGCTGCTGCTGCTTCCGGGGTGTTGGAGCGCAAACCGAGTTTTGTCGCCGAGAGTGCGGCAACCAGGACCCCGGCATCGTCGGCGGCCACCACGCCATCTATCGACACGGAATCGCCGAGGCGGACGATTGCGTCTGCTGCATCGTGGGCATCGGCGCAGTCGATCTGGAGATATCGGTCACCCATGTCGAAGGGTGGTGGGTGCTCGGACGCGACGATCAGGTCGACTCCGAGACCCTCGGCGGCTCGGATGAAGTCGGCGGCGCGGTATGTGGTGCTGGGGAGGACAACCAGTGCAGTGGGCATGTTGATTCAGGGGACTGGCTACCATCCTGCCATATGTCCGAAAACACCGTGCTCAGTGTCACCCCGGAGGCCCTGGACATGATCCTTCAGCTGAAGGATCAAGAGCCCGGTGACGGTGAGTTCGCACTGTCCATCGAAGTGACCGGCTTCCGCGGCCCTCAGTTCACCTATGAGCTGGCGTTTGTCGCCCTCGACGACATGAAGGAGGGCTGGGTAGTCGAGAGAGTCGGCGATCTCGCCTTGATGTTCCCAGCCGACGATCGCGAGAAGCTCGATGGGGCTTCATTGGAGCTCACCGACCAGGGCTTGTCGATGAACAACCCCAACAGCCCGGCTCCTCCGCCCATGTCGGCGCCAGCAGGCGACCTGTCGGGCCCGCTCGTCGACCAGGTGCAACAGGTGATAGTCGAACAGGTCAACCCGGCCATTGCCGCTCACGGCGGCGGTGCCGAGTTGGTATCTGTCGACGGGACCATCGCTTATCTCAGGTTGTTCGGTGGTTGTCAGGGCTGTGGTCTCGCCCAGGTCACGCTGAAACAAGGAATCGAGCGAATCCTGCTGGAGTCGATTCCTTCTCTGACCCAGGTCGTAGATGTGACCGACCACGCTTCGGGGGACGATCCCTACTACCAGAGCCAGAAGAAGTAAGCGGCAGCATCACTCGAGGAGCATCATGAGCGGGCCGGTTCAACCGCTTGACGTCTCGGTCGACCAAGGTCCACTGGCTCGAATCGAGGTGAAGGAGGGCCGTTCGGCCTCGGTGGGCGGAATGTCGATCAGCCGCGTTCTGCCGACGAAGGGCCGGCGGACCATCGGTCCCTGGTGTTTTGTCGATCTGATTCTCCCTCCCGACTTCGACGATCCCCACCCATTGGAGGTAGGCCCTCATCCCCACACCGGGTTGGCCACCGTCACCTGGCTCTTCGAAGGGGAGGCCCTTCACACTGATTCTCTGGGGACCGAGCAGCCGATACGCCCCGGTCAGCTCAACCTGATGACGTCGGGCAACGGCATCGCACACGCCGAGTTGGGCACCACCAGCGGAATCCACGGGGCGCAGATGTGGCTCGCCCAACCCGAGGAGACCCGTCACGGGCAGTCGCGATTCGAACACGTCGACGACCTGCCACGCGTCGAGCTGAGCGGTGGCGAAGCGACGGTGATAATCGGTGCGCTGGGGGGGTCTTCGTCACCGGCCGCGGTCGATTGGCCAACGATCGGGCTCGATGTGCAGGTGAGCGGGGGCCGGGTCGAGGTCGAGGCTGACCCAGCCTTCGAGTACGCGGTGGTGCCGATCGATCACGCGGTGAAGGTGGAGGAGGCAATCGTCGAGCCGGGTTGGCTGGCCCTGGTCCCGACCGGGGCGGACCTGCTCCCGGTCGAGACCTCGAGGGCGAGCGCGAGATTCCTGGTCCTCGGGGGCGAGCCGCTCGGGGAGCCGATCGAGATGTGGTGGAACTTCGTGGCGCGTTCCAAAGAGGAGATCACCGCTGCTTGGCAAGCATGGCAAGACCATGATCTCGACCGATTCGGCAGTGTGCGCTCACAGCTGGCCCGAATCGACGCCCCGGCTCCTCCCTGGCTACCGGCCGATTGAGGGCGGCGCTGGGCCGTCGTGGGATTCACCAGAGAAGAGCTCGCATCGTTCGAGGGCAAATCGGTCGATGATCTGATCGGCCCCCGTCTCGACCTGTTGTTCGTCGGCATCAATCCGGGGCTGTGGACTGCGGCCACCAACACCCACTTCTGTCACCCGTCGAACCGCTTCTACCCGGCCTTGCGTGCCGCGGGTTTGATCGGGTGGGACATCGACACCGCGACGGGCATGACCGCTGAAGACAGGGCTCGCTTCACCGAGGCGGGGTTGGGGATCACCAACCTGGTGCCCCGAGCAACGGTGAAGGCCTCTCAATTGGCGGCGTCGGAGCTTCGGGCGGGTGCGGACCGTCTGTTGCGGTTGGTGGATGAGATGACGCCCAGAGTCGTAGCGATCGCCGGCGTCACCGCTTACCGCACGGCTTTCGGCCGTCCGGGAGCCGAACTTGGATCGCAGCCGGAGGCGATGGGGCGCTCCGAGCTCTGGGTCGTGCCCAACCCGAGTGGGCTCAACGCTCACGAAACCATTGAATCGCTGACCGGCTGGTTCCGGCGTGTGGGCGCGGCAGCAGGTCTGTTGTGACCGAGTCGAGTCCTCGGCAGGTCCTGTACGCAGCTGTCGCAGCCTGCTTTCTGGTGGTTGTCGCGCTGCTGATTGTGGCCGGCGCCGTCACCGGTTTGCTGCCCACGTGGTGGACTGCCACTCTCGGAGGGAGTCTCATGCTCCTCGCCGTCTGGTCGGGATACAACTGGCGGAGGACCGGCCCGGTGCTGCTCGGTTCAATCGGCTTCTTCGTTATCTGGGCGATCGGGACCTTGATCGTTGCCACATGACCTCCCCGTCCGTATCGTTGATTCGACGGCTTACCGGCTCCGGTGTCTGCCCGTCGTTTACCATTCCCACTCGTGACCAGAGACGTGTCCGTACCAGA
>Ga0299913_10006345_pt1 | contig 10237 bp, 8 predicted proteins | sample RVTome_9_FD_201360 | JGI IMG/M metagenome (GOLD analysis project Ga0299913, IMG submission 201360) | Soil microbial communities from uranium-contaminated site in the Upper Colorado River Basin, Wyoming, United States - RVT155D38 (version 2) ... | reverse complement strand
AGTGGTCGATCCGGTAGACGTTCTCCTCCGCGAACGCGGCGTGGAGGCACTCGTTGAGCTCCTTGGACGACTCGAGGTCGCGCCCGAACGGCTTCTCCACCACGACTCGGCCGTTCTCGTTCAGCCGGGCGCGGGCGAGGCCCTGGATGACGTCGTCGAACAGCGCGGGCGGGATGGCCAGGTAGAAGAGCGGGTTGGTGACGCCCGCCATCTTCTCGGCCAGCCGGTCGAAGGTGTCGGGGTCGCGGTAGTCGCCGCTGGTGTAGGTGATGCGGCCGGCGACGTCGCGCCAGAGGTCCTCGTCCAGCTTCTCGACCTTCTCCTCGACCGACTTGCGGGCCTGGTCCCTGAGCTGCTCGTCGCTCCACTCGCGGGACGCCACCCCGAGGACGGGACCCTTGAGGAGCCCCTTGGAAGCGATGTTGTAGACGGCGGGGAACAGCTTCTTGTAGGCGAGGTCGCCGGTGGCGCCGAACAGGACCAGCGCGTCGCTGCGCGGCTTGGTCACTCTGCTCGATTGTTCGCTCGCAAGCTCGCTCACTCGTGGAGCTCCACCGCATGGCCACCGAACTGGTTGCGAAGGGCGGCGATGACCTTCATGGCCGGATCGTCGTCGATGCGGGAGGCGAACCGGGCGAACAGCGCGCTCGAGATGACCGGGGCGGGAACGGCGAGCCGGACCGCCTCGTTCACGGTCCACCGGCCCTCACCCGAGTCGGCGGCCCGCCCCCGGATGCCCTCGAGGCCGGGATTCTCCTCCAGGGCCGCGGCCAGGAGGTCGAGCAGCCACGAACGCACGACGCTGCCGTGGCGCCACGCCTTGAATGCGGCCAGCGCGTCGAGGTCCATGTCGACCGCGTTGAGGATGGCGTACCCCTCGGCGTAGGCCTGCATGAGGCCGTACTCGATGCCGTTGTGGACCATCTTGGCGTAGTGACCGGCGCCCACGGGGCCGACGTGGGCGAAGCCACCGTCGGGCGGCTTGAGGGCATCGAAGACCGGCTGGACCTTGGCGACGTCCTCCCCGCTGCCTCCGACCATCAGGCAGTAGCCATTCTCCCGACCCCAGACGCCACCGCTCGTGCCGCAGTCGATGAAGCCGATGCCCTTCTCCGCCACCTGCTCGGCGCGGCGGGCGGAGTCGAGGTACTTCGAGTTGCCCCCGTCGACGATGACGTCGCCCTCGGCGAAGAGTTCGCCGAGCTCGGTCACCACTCCCTCGGTGGGATCGCCCGCGGGCACCATCACCCACGCCACCCGCGGGGACCCGTCCAGCGCCTTGACCATCGCCTCGAGCGAGTCGACGTCGCGATGGTCGGGGCTGTGGTCGTAGCCGACGATCTCGTGGCCCGCCCCGCGCAGGCGTTCGGCCATGTTGGCGCCCATCTTCCCCAGACCGACCATGCCCAGCTTCATGGGGTGCTCTCCTTCAGCAGCTCGTCGAGTGAGACGCGTGCGGCCCGCAGCCCCTTCGCCTCGAGGGCGGCAAGGTCGCCGGCGGCCTGGGCCTGCTTCAGCGTCGAGAACCCGTAGTCCTGGCCGGGGATCGGGACGTCGATGGCGTCGTCGCCGACCACTTGCACGAACACACCGCTGGCCGGGCCGCCCTTGTGCAGCTGACCGGTCGAGTGCAGGAAGCGGGGCCCGATCCCCAGGGTGGTGGCGACGCGCAGCCGGTCCCGCAGCGCGACGCGGGCCTGTTGCAGCTGCGCCGCGACGTCGCTGCCGGGGTCGATGTAGGCGTGGATGGCGAGGTAGTCGCCGGCCTCCACGGCCGCCAGCAGCTTCTCGAGCGGCTGCTCCGAGATGTCGGGCAGCCCCTCTGCGAGGACCCTGGCCGTCGCCTCCTTCGCCTCGGCCACGTTGGGCTGGTCGAAGGGGTTGATGCCGAGGACGGCACCGGCCAGCGCGGTGGCCATCTCCCACAGCATGACGTGGCGGCCGAGGTCGGCGTGCCGGAGCTCGACGAGCGGGTGCTCTTGCGGTGCCTCCGCGCCCCCAACCACCACGAACAGGCGGTCGTCGCCGTAGACGTCGGGCCGGCCGAGGGGCTCGCCGGCGACCGGGATGACACCGGTGCCCTTCTTGCCCGTCGACTCGGCGATGAGCTGCTCGAGCCACAGCCCGAACGACCCGATCTCGTCGGGGAGCAGCAGGGTGAGCTTGTCGCGGCCCTGTCGAGCGGCGCCGGCCATGGCGGCGCCCAGCCAGAGCGCGACGTCGGCGTCCGCGATCGTCGCTCGGTCGAGGAGCGCAGCGAGGTCGACGCCGAGCAGGGCGCCCGGCACGAGCCCGAAGTACGAGAGGGCCGAGTAGCGGCCGCCGATGTCGGGCCGGTTCTCGAAGACACGCCGGAAGCCGCGCTCCCGGCCCAGCTCGGCCAGCGGTGTGCCGGGGTCGGTGATGGCGACGAAGTGCGACGAGTTCGGGAACTGTTCGGAGAAGTGGGCCAGCTGGCTGGTCGTCTCGATCGTCGTCCCCGACTTCGACGCGGCGATGAACAGCGTGTGGTCGAGGGGGAGTCCGGTGGTGGCCCGGGCGATGGCGGCCGGGTCGGTGGTGTCGAGGACGTGGAGGCGGAGGCGACCATCGGCCACGCCGAACGTGCGGAACAGCACCTCGGGGAAGAGGCTCGATCCGCCCATCCCCATCAGCACGGCGTGCTGGAAACCGTCGGCCACGACACCAGCGGCGAAGGCCTCCAGGTCGGCGACCTCGGCCCGCATCTCATCCGGGCTGTGCAGCCAGCCCAGCCGGTCGGCCACCTCGGTCGGGTCGTCCTGCCAGAGGGTGTGGTCGCCCTGTTGCATGCGGGTCGGCGCGTCCCGCTCGACCAGGTCGTCGACCGCGGCCCGCACCGCGTCCTCGATCGGTCCGAGCCGCGAGAATCCCTCAGGCGCGTCCATCCGACCTGCCTACCACGATGCCGCGGCTACAAGACCTCCCGCGCTGCCGCGGCGGCGAGGTCGGCCACCCGCTCCAGCTCCTCCTTGGTGTGGGCGAGCGAGACGAAGGCGACCTCGTAGGCGCCGGGGGCGAAGGCGACGCCGCGCTCGAGCATGGCGTGGAAGAAGGCGGCGTACCGCTTCTCGTCGGTGGCGCGCGCCGCGTCATAGTCGCTCGCCGCGGACGCCCCGAAGTACAACCCCATCAGCGTGCCGAGCACCGGCACCTGCACGTCGAGGTCGGCCTCGGCGAACACGTCCCGCAGCCACCCCGCGAACTGCGCGGCCCGCCCCTCCAGCATCCGGTAGGCGCCATCGTCGAGCTGCGACAGCACCGCCAGCCCGGCCGCGGTGGCCAGCGGGTTCCCCGACAGGGTGCCGGCCTGGTACACGGGACCGAGGGGCGCCAGCGACGCCATAACGTCGGCCCGACCGCCGAACGCGCCCACCGGCAGGCCGCCGCCGATCACCTTGCCGAAGCACGACAGGTCGGGGCGGATGCCGAAGTGCTCCTGGGCGCCGCCGGGGCCGAGCCGGAAGCCGGTGATCACCTCGTCGAACACCAGCAGCGCGCCCGACGCGTCGCATGCCGCCCGCAGCCCCTCGAGGAAGCCAGGCGCGGGAGCGATGAGGCCCATGTTGGCGGCCACCGGCTCGACGATCACGCAGGCGACATCGTCGTCGAGCGCGGGCACGACGTTGAACGGCACCACGACGGTCTCGGCCACCGCCGACGGCGGGACACCCGCCGACCCCGGCAGCCCCAAGGTGGCGATCCCGCTTCCTCCGGCGGCCAGCAGCAGGTCGCTGTGGCCGTGGTAGTTGCCGGCGAACTTGACCACCTTGTTCCGGCCGGTGAACCCGCGCGCCAGCCGTATGGCCGACATGGTCGCCTCCGTACCGCTGCTCACCAGCCGGACCTGCTCGACCGACGGCACCCGCTCGCAGATCGCCTCGGCCAGGAGCACCTCCCGCTCGGTCGGCGCGCCGTACGAGGTTCCGTCGGCCGCCGCCCTGGTGATGGCGTCGACGACGACGGGATGGGCGTGGCCGAGGATGATGGCGCCGTAGGACTGGACGAAATCGGTGTAGCGCTTGCCCTCGACGTCCCAGACGTAGCCGCCCTCGGCCTTGGCCACGAAGTACGGCGTGCCGCCGACCGACCCGAAGGCGCGCACCGGCGAGTTCACGCCGCCCGGGATCACCTGCTGGGCCCGCTCGAACAGCTCGACGTTGCTCATGCTCACGACGCCGACTCGGCGAACTCCCTGGCGTAGTAGCTGAGGATGAAGTCGGCGCCGGCGCGCCGGATGGCCGTCAGCTGCTCGACCATCACCGCGTCGCCGTCGATCCAGCCCCGCTCGCCGGCCGCCTTGACCATCGCGTACTCGCCCGACACGTGGTACGCCGCCAACGGGACGTCGGTCTCCCGGCGGGCGGCGGCGATGACGTCGAGGTACGAAAGCGCGGGCTTGACCATCACCATGTCGGCCCCCTCGTCAAGGTCGGCCCGGATCTCGGCCAGCGCCTCGCGGGCGTTGCGGGGATCCTGCTGGTAGCCCTTGCGGTCGCCGCCGCCCATGATCTGCACGTCGACCGCGTCGCGGAACGGGCCGTACAGCGCGGAGGCGTACTTGGCGGCGTAGGCGAGGATGGCGACGTCGTCGCGTCCCGCGCCGTCGAGCGCAGCCCGGATCGCTCGGACCTGGCCGTCCATCATCCCCGACGGCGCCACCACGTCGGCACCGGCGTCGGCCTGGGCCAGCGCCACCCGGGCGTACAGCTCGATGGTGGCGTCATTGCGCACCTGGCCATGCTCGTCGAGGACGCCGCAGTGGCCGTGGTCGGTGTACTCGTCGAGACAGAGGTCGGCCATCACCACCATCCGTTCGCCGACCTCGTCGCGGGTATCACGCAGCGCCAGCTGCACGACGCCGTCGGGGTTCCAGGCCTCGGAACCCTCGGCGTCCTTGCGGGTGGGCACGCCGAACAGGATCAGGGCGGGCACGCCCAGATCGGCGAGGTGGCGCACCTCCTTGCGGAGCGACTCGCGCGTGTGCTGCACCACACCCGGCAGCGAGGCGATGGGCTGGGGCTCGTCGACGCCCTCCCGCACGAACAGCGGTGTCACGAAGTCGTCGACCGACAGGCGGGCCTCGGCCACCAGCCGGCGCATGGCCGGCGTCCGCCGCAGGCGCCGCAGCCTGCGCTCCGGGAACGTCATGAACTTGATGGTACGGCCGTTCACGGCCTCAACGGCAGAGCGAGGAGGTCGTCGAGCGTCACGTCGGCCAGCGAGGCGACGACGCGATCGGCGGCCGTGAAGTCCAGCGAGGCTGTGAGCGCGTTCGGCACAGCGACGCACCACAGCCCGGCCGCCTTCGCCGCGGCGACGCCGTGCGGTGAGTCCTCGATGGCGATCGCCTCGGCCGGCTCCACCTCCAGCCGCTCGCAGGCGGCCAGATACACGTCGGGCGCGGGCTTGGCCCTGACCGTGTCGGTGCGGCAGCTCAGGCAGGTGAAGTGGTCCCGCAGGCCGAGCCGCTCGAGGTGAGGACCCACCCACGTGTCCTGCGAGCTCGAGGCCACCCCGAGCCGCAGACCGGCGGCGGCCGCCTCCCGCACCAGCGCCTCGACCCCGGGCAGCGCCACCTCGGCCGCGATCAGCTCGTGGTGGCGGCGAACCCGGTCGGCCTTCACGCCCTCGCGGTCCGCCACCGGTCCGGCCAGCTCCTCCAGCTCGTCGAGCCAGTGCCGGCTATGGGTGCCGATGCGGCGTTGCCATGTCGCCAGGTCGAGCGTGACACCGTGGGCCTCGTACACCTCCCGAACCGTCTCGTACTCCGAGGTCTCGGTGTCGAGGATCAGCCCGTCGAAGTCGAAGACCAGGGCCCGAGCGGCCCTCTGAGCGGGGAGCAGGGCCCGAGCGGCCCTCTGAGCGGGGGGCCTGGCCCGGATCACGGCGCCACCGACATGATCATCTTGGCGACCACGTCGGGCTTCTCCGCGTGGGGCAGCCCCGTCCCGTGGAGCTCGCGCACATCGGCCCCGGCGTTGCGCCACTTCATCGGCTCCTCGTCGCCGACGAAGCGCTGGGCCGGTCCCCAGATGACGAGGGGCCGCAACCGGGAGACCATGGCCCCGTCGACAGGCACGGCCAGCCGGCCGGCGACGAACGCCACCGCCGCGTCGTCGGCGCCGGGACGGTCGGCGGCCGCGGTGTAGGTGGCGACGACGTCGTCGGTGACCAGCGACGCGTCGCCATAGACCGCTCGCTTCAGGAAGAGCGCGACGCTGCCCCGCGAGCCGAGGAGGCCGTTCACCACGCCCCGCGCCGGGGTGCGCCGCACCACCTCCGACGCCAGGCGGCCGGCCGTGCCCGACGGCCGTCGTTGGGCCCGGCCCAGCCCGGTGGGTGTGATGAGCACCAGCCCGGCCACGGGTGCACCGGCGCCCGCCACCCGCAGCGCATGGGCGCCGGTGAGCGATGACGCGACCACCAGCGGGGCGTCGCCCCGCTCGATCTCGGACCGCACCGCCGCGGTCAGCCGCTCGGCGTCCCACTCGCCGGGGCTCAGGAGGTCGGGGCACTCGACGTCGAACCGATCCGACAGAAGCGGCGTCAGCGCGTGCCACTCGTGCGGGCCCGCGCCGGCGTACACGCCGTGCAGCAGCAGTGCCCTCACCCCGTCAGCGCCTCCACCAACGCATCGACCAAGCCGTCGATGGTGTGGATCTCGGCCTCGACATCGACGGTGAGGCCGGCATCTCTGGCGGTCGCCGCGGTGATCGGGCCGATGCATGCGACCACCGGCGGCACCGACGCCAGGCCGGCGGCGTCGAGGAACGTCGTCACCGTCGACGACGACGTGAACGTGATGGCGTCGGCCCGCGCCGCGACCTCGCGGGCGTCGCCGGAGATGGGGGCCGGTCGCGTCCGGTAGGCCTCGACCACGTCGACCTCCCAACCCAGCTCGCGCAACCGGTCGGGCAACACCTCCCGAGCCACCGCGGCCCGGGGCAGGAGGGCTCGCCCCGGCGGGAGATCGCCCATGGCCTCGATCAGGGACTCGGCGACGAACCGCTCCGGCACCAGGTCGGCGACCAGCCGATGGTCGGCCAGCGCGGCCGCGGTGCCCGGGCCGATGGCGGCGATCCGCGTCTGCCCGAACGACCTCGCGTCGTGCACCTCGGCGAGGAAGCGCTCCACCCCGTTGACCGAGGTGAAGACGACCCAGTCGTAGTAGGGGATGCGGGTCACCGCGTCGCGCAGGGCGGCGCCGCCGTCGGCCGGCTCCCCGATCTCGATGGCGGGGATCTCGATGGTCTCCGCGCCCAGCCGCCGGAGCCGGTCGACCAGCTCGGAGGCCTGCTCACGCGCCCGGGTGACGACGACGCGACGGCCGAACAGCGGCCTGCGCTCGAACCACCCGACATCGATGGCGGCCACCCGGCCGACCACGATGACCGACGGCGACTGCAGCGGCTGCCGGGCCAGCGTCCCCAGCGTCGCCCGCACCGTCTCCTGCTCGGCGCGGGTGCCCCACCGCACGGCGGCGGCCGGCGTGTCGGGCGGCAGGCCCGCGGCCAGCAGGCGCTCGGTGATGGCGACGATCCGCCCGACCCCCATGAGGATGACGATCGTCCCGCCCACCCGGGCCACCGCGTCCCAGTCGACGTCCTCGGCGGTCGAGGGATCCTCGTGGCCGGTAACGACGGTGAACGACGTCGAGGAGTGGCGCATGGTGACCGGGATGCCGGCGTAGGCCGGCACGGCGATGGCCGACGTGATGCCGGGGACGACCTCGAACGACACCCCCGCGTCGAGCAGGGCCTGCGCCTCCTCGCCGCCCCGGGCGAACACGAAGGGGTCGCCGCCCTTGAGGCGCACGACCTCCTGGCCGCCCTTCCCCCGCTCGACCAGGAGCGCGTTGATCTCCTCCTGGGGCATGGTCGCTCGGCCCGGTGCCTTGCCGACGCTGATCCGCTCCGCCCCGGGCGGGGCGAGGTCGAGCAGCGTCGCCACCGACAGCCGGTCGTAGACGACGACGTCGGCCCGGCCCAGCACCTCGGCGCCCCGGACCGTGAGCAGCCCCGGATCGCCCGGTCCGGCACCGACCAGGTAGACCGTCATCCGGCCAGCAACCAAGCGCCCCCGCACCGCTCAAGCAGGTGCTCGGCCAGCTCGGCGCCGACGCCCGCTGGATCGTCGCCGTGGTGGGCCGCCCGCAGGACGATGTGGCCGTCGAGGCTGGCCAAGAGCGCCTCGAGCGACACGGAGCCGTCGTCGCCGATGGTGGCGTAGGCGCCGGCCGGCAGGTCGCAGCCGCCGCCGAGCCGGGCCAGGTAAGCGCGCTCGGCGTCGACGGCCCGGCGGCTCGGCTCGTGCTCGATGGCGGCCAGCGTCTCGAGCACCCGCTCGTCGCCGGCCCGGCACTCGACGACCAGCGCCCCCTGGGCCACCTGGGGCAGCATCACCGACGGCTCCAGCACCTCGGCCACGTGCTCGGTCAGCCCCAGCCGGTCGAGGGCGGCGACCGCCATCACGGCCGCGCCGCCGCGGGGCACCCTGCGCAGCCGGGTGTCGATGTTCCCCCGCAGCTCGGTGAAGGTGAGGTCGGGCCGCAGCGACGCCAGCTGGGCCCGGCGCCGGGCCGACCCGGTGGCCACCACCCCGCCAGCGGGCAGGTCGTCGAGACGCGATCCGACCAGCACGTCGCGGGGATCGGCTCGCTCGGGGACGGCGGCGATGATGAGACCCTCCCCGCCTGCGTGGCCGAACGCCGAGACAGCCTCCGACGGGAGGTCCTTGCCCGAGTGGACGGCGAAGTCGGCCCGACCCTCCAGCACCGCGGTCTGGACCTCCTTGACGAAGACGCCCTTGCCGCCCATCTCCCAGATGGGGGTGTCGGCGCGGCGATCGCCGGTGGTCTGGACCACCACCGCCTCGACGTCGTGCGCGGTGCCGAGCAACGAGGCCACGTGGTCGGTCTGCCAGCGGGCCAGGGCGCTGCCTCGGGTGGCGGCCCGCAGGTGCATGACCGGCCTACAGATCGAAGAGGTCGGTGACCGCCTCGGCCAGCCGTTCGCCCCGGGCGGTGCCGGCCGCGTCCTTGAGCCGGACCGTGGGCTCGTGCAGGAGCTTGGCGAGCAGGCCGCGGGTGAGCGCTTCCACGGCGGCCATCTGACGCTCGTCGAGCGCGTCGAGCCGGCTGCGGTACCGCGCCATCTCCGCCTCGCGGACGCTCTCGGCCCGCTCCCGCAGGTCGGCCACCAGCGGCGCCACCTGGCGGGCGGAGGTGGCGTCGAGGTAGCGCTCGACCTCGTCGTCGACGATCGATCGGACGGCGGCCACCTCCCGGCGCCGCTCCCGCACCCCGTCGGCCGCGAAGGCCCGGAGGTCGTCCATGTCGAGCAGGGTCACGCCGTCGACGTCGGCCGCCGCCGGGTCGACGTCGCGGGGCACGGCCACGTCGACGATCAGCAACGGGCGATCGCCCCGCAGGCGCATGATCTCCTCGAGATCGGCGTGCTCGACCATCACCGACGTGGCGCCGGTCGAGGTCAGCAGCACGTCGACCTCGCCCAGTGCGGTGGGCAGGTCGCTGAGCCGCACCGCCTGACCGCCGACACGGCGGGCCAGCTCGACCGAGCGCTCCCACGTCCGGTTGGCCACCAGGAGGTCGTCGACCCCGGCGTCGGCCAGCGAGAGCGCCATGCCCTCGCCCATGTCGCCGGCGCCGAGCACGAGCACCTGCCGTCCGGCGAGGCCGTCGAGGCGCTGGGACGCCATGGCCACCGCGGCGGACGACACCGACGCGATGTTGCGGGCGATCCCGGTCTCGGTGCGGGCCCGCTTGCCCACCTCGAGGGCATGGCGGAAGAGGTGGTTGAGCACGCCCCGAGCGGCGCCTTCCGACCGGGCCAGGTCCCACGCCCGGCGCACCTGGCCCTGGATCTCGCTCTCGCCCAGGACGGCCGAGTCGAGGCCCGCCGTCACCGTGAACAGGTGGGCGGCCGCGGCGCTGTCGTAGTGCGTGTAGAGGTGGTCGGCGAAGTCCTCGGGGGCGATGTGGGCCAGGTCGGAGAGGAAGTCGCGGATGCTGGCGTAGGCGCCGTGGAACTTGTCGGCGACGGCGTACACCTCGGTGCGGTTGCAGGTCGACAGCACAACCGCCTCGCTCACGAACGGCCGCGAGCACAAGTCATGAAGCGCCTTTGGGACGCGGTCGTCGGGAACCGTCATGCGCTCGAGCAGCTCGAGCGGCACGGTGCGGTGGTTCAATCCGATG
>Ga0299913_10006344_pt1 | contig 10237 bp, 5 predicted proteins | sample RVTome_9_FD_201360 | JGI IMG/M metagenome (GOLD analysis project Ga0299913, IMG submission 201360) | Soil microbial communities from uranium-contaminated site in the Upper Colorado River Basin, Wyoming, United States - RVT155D38 (version 2) ... | reverse complement strand
TGCCCTCGTCGTCCACCTCGAACTCGGGGTAGAGGGTGTTGACCCCCGACGTCTGCAGCCACTCGGCCGCCCAGTCGTCGAGCTCGCGACCCGACGCGCGCTCCAGGGCTCCCAGCAGGTCGGAGAACTCGGAGTTGGCGTACGCGTGGTCGTGGAAGTACTGCGTCAGGCCGGCCTGGAAGTTCTCGAGCCCGACCCAGGCGACGAGCTGCTTGAGAACGCTGGCGCCCTTGGCGTAGGTGATGCCGTCGAAGTTCACCTCGACGGCCTCGAGGTCGTAGTTGTCCGCGGCGACCGGGTGGGTGCTGGGCAGCTGGTCCTGGCGCAGCGCCCAGTTCTTCCGCTGGTTGGTGAAGCCGGTCCACGACTCGGTGAACTCGGTGTTCTCCACGGCGGCGTGGTAACAGGCCCACTCGGCGAACGACTCGTTCAGCCAGAGGTCGTCCCACCACCTCATGGTCACCAGGTCGCCGAACCACATGTGCGCCATCTCGTGCAGGATCACCGAGCAGCGGAACTCGTAGAAGGCGCGGTCCTGCCGGCTGCGGGGGAGGTACTCGTCGCGCAGGGTCACCGCCCCGGCGTTCTCCATCGCGCCCATGTTGTATTCCGGCACGTAGAGCTGGTCGTACTTCTCGAACGGGTACGGGTAGCCGAAGGCCTCCTCGAAGAACTCGAAGCCCTGCTTGGTGAGCGTGACGACCGCGTCGCGGTCGAGATGCTCGACCAGCGCCTGCCGGCAGTAGTGGCCCAGCGGGATGGTGCCGTTCTTGCCCTCGTAGGTGTCGAGAATCTCGTGGTACTCACCGGCGACCACAGCGGTGACATAGGTCGACAACGGCTTGGTCGGTGGGAAGTGCCACACCGCCGTGCCGTCGGCGGCCGGGGCCGGCTCCGGGGTCGGCGCGTTGGACACGACCTTCCAGTGCGCGGGCGCGGTGACGGTGAACGTGAACGGCGCCTTCAGGTCCGGCTGCTCGAACGTCGTGTAGACCCGACGGGCGTCCGGGACCTCGAACTGCGAGTAGAGGTAGACCCTGCCGTCCGCGGGGTCGAAGAACCGGTGCAGTCCCTCGCCGGTGCGGGAGTAGGTGCAGTCCGCGCGGACGGTCAGCACGTTCTGCTCGCGGAGCCCGCTGAGGGCGATCCGGCTGTCGGCGTACGCCGCGGGGTCGACCGGCTCGCCGTTGAGCGTCATCTCGTGGATCGTCGCGCCGACCAGGTCGGCGAACGTCTGGGCCCCGGGCTCGGCGCAGGTGAACTCGATCGTGGTGGTGGAGCCGAAGGTCGCGCGGTCCTTGTCGGGCGCGCTCGTCAGGTCCAGGTCGACGGTGTACGACGTCACGGCGAGCAGGTCCGCGCGGGTAGCGGCCTCCTCGCGCGTGAGGTTGGTTCCAGGCATGGCGTGATCCTGCCACCCGCACGGGGGCTCCGCCCCCGTGGACCCCCGCTGGGGGCTCCGCCCCCAGACCCCCGGCTCCTCAGAAGCCGGCGAAATGCGTAGTCACACGGTTGTAATTCGCAAAAGTCAAGCGCGACACGCCTGTGACTGGTGGGTTTTGTGGGCTTTTTGTTGCGGAAAGGCGTCTTCGTGTCGGAAGGTGTCTCCCGTGCCCCGTGTGAGACGTACGCTCCACAGCGCCTGCGCTCTCGCGCTCGGCGCGCTGGTGCTGTCCCTGATGCCCCTGATCGGGCCGGCCCAGGCGATCACGTCTGGGTATCTCTGCACGGGATACGCGGCCTGCAAGGACGCCGGCTACGGGCACGCCGGCTACGCGGCCAACAACGACAAGATGTACTGGCGGATGTACGCGGGCCACAACTGCACCAACTACGTGGCCTACCGCATGGTCAAGGCCGGCATGCCCAACGTGCGCCCGTGGTCGGGCGGCGGGAACGCGCACTACTGGGGCCTGGAGATGTCGAAGATCACCGACCAGCAGCCGAGGGTCGGGGCCGTCGCGTGGTGGAAGGCCAACGTGCCGGGCGCCGGGTCCGCGGGCCACGTCGCCTACGTGGAGCGGGTGATCTCCCCGACCGAGATCGTGATCTCCGAGGACAGCTGGGGCGGCAACTTCCACTGGCGCAAGGTCACCAAGTCGGGCAGCTGGCCCAGCGGATTCATCCACTTCGTCGACAAGGCCATCGACAACACGAAGATGCCGACCGTCACCGGCACGCCTCAGGTCGGCGTCCCGCTGAAGGCCACCCCGGGCGCCTGGAAGCCGCTGGCGACCGTTCGCTACCGGTGGCTCGCGGACGGTACGCCGATCGCCGGCGCCACCTCGGCAACGTTCGCCCCGACCGCGGAGCAGCGCCGGCGCACCGTCTCGGTGCGGGTCACCGCGACCAAGAAGGGCTACACGCCCAGCAGCGTCACCCTCAAGACCTCGGGTCCCGTCGTCGCCGGCGAGCTGAGCAGCGTCGAGGCCCCGGTGGTCGCCGGCGACCCGTTCGTCGACGAGACCCTGACCGCCACCCCGGGCGCATGGTCGCCGGCACCCACCGAGACCATCATCCGCTGGCGCGCCAACGGGAGCTTCATCGACGGTGCCGAGGGCCCGACCCTGACCGTCACCCGCGACCTGGTGGGCAAGAAGATCAAGGCGGTGGCCGTGGCGCGCCGCGAGGGCTACGTGAAGGCCGTGGCGAAGTCGGCCCCCACCGCTCCGATCCTGCTGGGCAGGATCGACGTCGGCGAGCCGTTCCACGCCGCCGGCCGGGCCCGGGTGGGCTCCCGGATGTGGATCGAGCTGGGCACCTTCACCCCGTCCGACGCGACGGTCGGCTACTCCTGGCTGCGCGACGGCGTACCCATCGACGGCGCGACCGACCCGAGCTATGACGTCATCGCGGCCGACGCCGGCGCCCGGATCACCGCCCTGGTGACGCTGACCAGGCCGGACTACGCCCAGCGGGTGCTGCACTTCGTGATGGGTGAGCTGGTCACGACCAAGCCGACCCTGCGGGTGACCACGACGGGCCGATCGGGCCGCGCCGTGGTTGTCGTCAAGGTGGTGGCGCCCGGCGTGAGCGAGCCCGGCGGCTGGGTCAAGGTGCGCATCGGGGACAAGAAGCAGAAGGTGCACGTGAGCGACGGCCGGGCGCGGGTCGTGGTCGACGACCTGCGCGCCGGGCGACGGAAGGTGTACGTCGCCTACACCGGCACCCAGGTGGTCGAGCCCGCGCGCGCGACCGCGCACGTCCGCGTGCGGCGGTAGGTCCCCTCGACCCTGGGGTGGGAATGGTCAGGCCCCAGGGTCTGTTCCCGCAGTATGACCAACGCCGACTTCTGGTTCGACCCGCTCTGTCCGTTCGCCTGGATCACCTCGCGCTGGATGCTCGAGGTGGAGCAGGTGCGAGACGTCCAGGTGACCTGGCGGGTGATGAGCCTCGCCTACCTCAACCAGGACAAGGACGTCTCCGACGACTACCGCGAGTTCCTGAAGGATGCCTGGCAGCCGGTGCGGGTGTGCATCGCGGCGGAGGACCGGCACGGCAACGAGGCGCTGCTGCCGCTCTACACCGCACTCGGCAACCGGATCCACCGCGATGGCCGCGCAGCCGATCGGGACCTGATCGCCGAGGCGCTCGCCGAGGCGGGCCTGGACGCGGATCTGGTCGAGGCGATGGACGACGCCTCGCTCGACCACGCGGTCGCCAAGTCGCACCGCGAGGGTATGGACCAGGTGGGGGACGACGTGGGTACCCCGACGATCTCCTTCCAGGGCTCGGCCTTCTTCGGGCCGGTGCTCTCGAAGATCCCGCGCGGCGAGGACGCGGGTGTGCTGTGGGACGGCTGTGTGACCCTGTCGCGGTTCCCCTACTTCTACGAGCTGAAGCGCTCCCGGACGGGCGATCTCGACTTCTCCTGAGGTTTTACTCTGTGACTGATGTGACGCATGATGTTTTGTCATGTCTGTCTCGGAGCAGTCCAAGGTGCGCAATGACGTCGCCCTGGTGGCGGCGACGGCTGTGGTCGCTGGGGTCCTGACCGCCCCGGCTGGAGTGGCCGACGATCGGATCGATCCCCCCGCGACGCTGCGACTGGCTCCGGAGGCCGGATCGGGTGTGGCCGCGATCGACGTACCGCTGCGGAGCCGGTTCCGGCCGGCCGCGCGGGGGCGCTACCGCACCCAGCGGATGCACACCTCGGAGTTCTCGATGGTGGGCTTCACCTGGCGGGGCGGCGACGCGCGGCTGCGGGTGCGGGTGCGCGACGACGGGCGCTGGCGGTCCTGGAAGCACGCCGAGTCGATGCCGGACATCCCCGACCCCTCGTCGGCGGAGGGGCGGCGCGCCCGGACCGGCACCGAGCTGATGTGGGTGGGCGGCAGCGACGCCGTACAGGTGGAATCGGCGGACGCACCGCCGCGCGGACTCGAGATGGCACTGATCGAGTCCGGCGGTGGCGTGGCCCCCGCGCCCGCGCGGGCGCCGGCGCCGCGGGCCGGGTCAGGCGACAGGCTTCGTCCCGACGACCTCCGGCCGCGCAGGGCCTGGGGTGCCGACAAGAGGCTGCGCAACGGGGACCCGGCCTACAACCGGACGATCAAGCAGGTGCACGTCCACCACACGGTGAACGGCAACGGCTACTCGCGGGCGGACGTCCCCGGGCTGATCCGCGGGATGTATCGCTACCACACCCAGAACCTCGGCTGGTCCGACATCGGCTACAACTTCCTCGTCGACCGCTTCGGCCGGAGCTGGGTCGGCCGCGCCGGTGGCCCGCCGCGCCCGGTGCGCGGCGCCCACACCCTCGGGTTCAACCACAGCTCCACCGGCGTGGCAGTGATCGGCAACCTCGAGACGAAGCGGCCGAAGCGAGTCGTGATCACCGCGATCGTGCAGCTGGCCGCCTGGAAGCTGCACAAGTACGGCCGCCACCCGAGGGGGTGGACCAAGGTCTGGTCCCACGGCAGCGATCGGTTCCCGGCCGGCACGAGGGTGCGGCTGCGCGTGATCGACGGTCACCGCGACACGAACTACACCGCGTGTCCGGGGAAGTACCTCTACAAGCGGCTGCCGGACATCCGCCGGCGGGCAGGGGACCGGATCCAGCGGCTCACCTGAGTCGAGTGGATGGCAGGCTGCTGGCATGCACGCTCCCTGGCGCCGGGTGTTCCCACGCTGGGACTCCTTCGAGACCAGCGACCGGGTGGAGCGGGAGCTCGTCGAGGTCCCGGAGTTGCCGGGTAGCGCGAAGCGGCTCACGGGGGTGGACGAGGTGACGCGTCCGGACGGATCGCAGGGTCTCCGGGTCACGCCGCCGAAGTACGGGCCCGCCGCCCCGTACGTCGGCGGCGCATTCGGATTCGCCATCGCAGTCCTGGGCGCCGTGATCCTGCTCGTGCCGGCGGGCGGTCGCACCACCGGCAGTGTCGTCGCTGGTCTGGCCATCACGGCCGCCGGGGTGGTCGCAGGGCTGCTCTTGCTGTCCCACGAGAAGCACTGGGTCTTCGACCGCGAGGGCATCCACCGGATCAGCGGCCTCGGGACGCATACGACGCCCTGGCACGAGGTACGCCGAATCCGGCTGGTGGTCCAGGGCCATCTGTTGAGGGCTGCCTACAGCCGGCTGCGGCGGTTGTACTTCATCGACTCATCCGGCCGCGCGCTCGGGTACCTCCCGTACGTCTCGGTGAGCCTGAATCCCCGCCGGACCCTCACCGCCACCGGTACCGACGTCTCCGCGCTGATCACCATCGCCGGCGAGCTCCGCGGACGTGGGTGGCTCACCCACCTCGGCCAGCACGACCGGGCAGGCGTGGACGAGGAGGGCATCACCGAGCTGATGGTCGCCGCCGGCTCCGAGGGCCGGCTCGGCGACCTCGACGCGCTGATCGCCGCCGGGGCAGACCTGGATCGGCGCGACAGCGAGGGGATGACGGCCCTGCACTACGCCGCCGCGTGGGGCGAGGTGCGCGCCGTCGACAGGCTGCTGGAGGCGGGCGCCTACATCAGCGCGCGGACGCCGTACGGCTACAGCCCGTACTGGTTGGCGAAGACGCGCGGCCGACGCACCGCGGACCGGCTGAGAGAGGCGGGCGCCACCACCGGCCTCCCGCCGGTGGAGCCGGTCGGCTACTCCTCCCGACACTGGATCCCGGTCCTGGCGGCTCTGCTCCCGGTAGCAGCGGTCGCGGTCCTCGGCTACGTGCTCCTCGACCCGCTCCCGGTCTGGTGGGACCGGCTGACCGCAACCCTGTTCGTCGTTCTGCCCGGGTTGGTCGCCCTCCGCATCCTCCGGCCGCTGCTGTTCTGGTCCGGCGGGGTGCCGATCCGGCAGGCCGGGTCCCGGCTGACCCTGCGGAGGGCCTGGCTGCGCCGGACGGTGGTGGACCTGGACCAGGTCACGGCGGCGGACCGGGTGCCCCCGGCAGGTCACCGGATCGGCCGGTTCGGCGGTGCTGGTCTCGTGCTGGTGCTCCCCGAGCGGGGCTGGCGGATGAAGCGCGGACGCCTGCGTGGGTGCGGTCTCGGACACCACGAGGGGCGTCTGCTCGCGGCCGGATCGCGGTGCATCCTGGTGATCCTCGACCGGCGCCGCGAAGTGGAGGTCCTGACCAACGTCGTACCCCACCTCATGCACCGGCAGGGATCGGTGGACCCGGAGGTGATGCGGGTGCTGACCGAGCAAGGGGCGGCGGGTGACCACCGCCGGGAAGGCAATGCGGCTGCTCACTAGGATTCCCGCATGACTCACGTCCTGTCCGCCGTCGCCTGGCCGTACGCCAACGGCCCGCGCCACATCGGCCACGTGGCCGGTTTCGGCGTGCCCTCCGACGTCTTCAGCCGCTACATGCGGATGGCCGGGCACGACGTACTCATGGTCTCCGGCACCGACGAGCACGGCACCCCGATCCTGGTCGCCGCCGACCAGCAGGGCGTGTCGGCGCGCGAGCTCGCCGACACCAACAACGCGCTGATCGTCGAGGACCTGGTCGATCTCGGCCTGTCCTACGACCTGTTCACGCGTACGACGACGGGCAACCACTACCTGGTCGCGCAGGAGATGTTCGAGACGGTCTACCGCAACGGGTACCTCATCGAGCGGACCACGAAGTCCGCGATCAGCCCGTCGACCGGCCGCACGCTCCCGGACCGCTACATCGAGGGCACCTGCCCGATCTGTGGGTACGCCGAGGCCCGCGGCGACCAGTGCGACAACTGCGGCAACCAGCTCGACCCCACCGACCTGATCAACCCGCGCTCGAAGATCAGCGGCGAGGTGCCGGAGTTCGTCGACAGCCAGCACTTCTTCCTCGACCTGCCGGCGCTCGCGGAGGCGCTGGGGGAGTGGCTCGACGGGCGCGAGGCCACCGGGCTGTGGCGGCCGAACGTGATCCGGTTCAGCCAGAACATCCTCAAGGAGATCCGGCCCCGGGCCATCACCCGCGACATCGACTGGGGCATCCCGGTCCCGCTCGACGGGTGGCGGGACAACCCGACCAAGCGGCTCTACGTGTGGTTCGACGCGGTGATCGGCTACCTGTCGGCGTCGATCGAGTGGGCCCGCCGGGTGGCCGAGTCCGATGGAGGGAGTGCCGAACGTTGGCGGGAGTGGTGGAACGACCCGTCCGCGCTCACCTACTACTTCATGGGCAAGGACAACATCACCTTCCACAGCCAGATCTGGCCCGCGGAGCTGCTGGCCTACGCCGGGCGCGGTGACGCGGGCGGATCGCCGGGCGAGTACGGCGAGCTGAACCTGCCCACCGAGGTGGTCAGCAGCGAGTACCTCACGATGGAGAGCAAGCAGTTCTCCTCCTCGCGCGGGCACGTGATCCTGGTGCGCGACGTGCTGCAGCGCTACCAGCCGGACGCGCTGCGCTACTTCATCTGCGCGGCGGGGCCGGAGACGTCGGACTCCGACTTCACCTGGGCGGAGTTCGTGCAGCGCACCAACTCCGAGCTGGTCGCCGGTTGGGGCAACCTGGTCAACCGGACCGCGACGATGATCGCCAAGAGCTTCGGCGAGGTGCCTGCTGCTGCTGGGCTCGAGCCCGTCGACGAGGCGGTGCTCGCGGCCGTACGCGGTGGGTTCGAGACGGTCGGCGACCTGATCGGCCGGCACCGGCAGCGGCAGGCCATTGCCGAGGCGATGCGGGTCGTCGGCGAGGTGAACAAGTACCTCACCGCCACCGAGCCCTACAAGATGAAGGACGACTCGCAGCGGTCGCGGCTCGCGACGGTGCTGCATGTCGCGGCGCAGTGCGTCCTGGACTGCAACACCCTGCTCGCGCCATTCCTCCCGCACTCCGCCAACCGGGTGTGGGCGGCGTACGGCGGCAAGGGCGAGTTCATGCCGATGCCCCACATCGAACGGGTCTCCGAGCTCGATCCGGGCTCCGGTGCCGGGCTGACGACGTACCCGGTGATCACCGGCGACTACTCCTCGACCCCCGCGTGGGAGTCGCGCCCGGTCGTCGTGGGCACCCCGGTCGCCAAGCCGACTCCGATCTTCACCAAGCTCGACCCTGCGGTGGTCGAGGAGGAGCTCGCCCGGCTGGAGGGGTGAGGTCGACCGTGGTCGAGGTGCGAGCGCAGCGAGCCTCGAAACCACCCACGCACGGAGCACCGGAGGGCCCGCGCGCGTAGCAGACCGACTCTCGACATCAAGGATTCCCTGCGGCGCCTTCGGCGTCCTTGACGTCGAGCCTCGGTCGGTCTGCTGAGCGGCGCACGGGGCGGCGGCAAGCCGCCGCCCGCGCAAGCGCGGGCCCACCCGGGGCCGGCACTAACGGGCGGCAGACGACCCTCCCGCCGGCCTCCAGGCTGCCGTCTGTCGCCGATTGCTTGGGGGTTCGCGCACGCACGGGGCTACCGGTGGTTGAGGTGCGAGGAGCGCCAGCGACGAGCCTCGAAACCACCCATCCAGGACCGCGGTGCGGGGAGCGAATCCCGCTCAACCATAGGGAATCCGGCCCACTTTGCGTCCACAAGCAGCAGTGTGACACCGGTGTCCACAGGCCCGGTCCGACCGGTTCGGCGGTGTCGGTGCTCGGTGCTGGAATAGAGCCATGGCAGCAAGCACCATCGAACCCGAACAGGCCGGTCTGCTCGAGGCGGTGCGTGCCTCGAAACGGGCCGAGACCGCTGAGCAGGTCCGACAGCTGCGCCTGGTCATCGAGTGGTGCGCCGCCCACGAAGTCTCCGCAGCCGAGGCGGCGACCTATGTGGAGTTCGGCCACGACACCGGCCTCGCCCTCGCAGGTGCGGGCGCGCCGTGTGTCTCGGAGTTCGCGGTCATCGAGCTCGCCGCCGCACTCGGCATGACCATCGGCGCCTGCAAGGCCCATGTCGGCAAGGTGTTTGAGGTCCGCTACCGGCTGCCCCGGTTGTGGCAGCAAGTCAGCCGTGGCGAGTTGCCGTTCTGGCGGGCCGGCCGGATCGCCGAACACACCATCTGCCTCCCGCAGGTTGGGGCCGCGCATATGGACCGGCAGCTGGCCCCGGTCGCGCACAAGGTCGGGCCTGCGCAGACCGAACGGCTCTGCCAAGAAGCGCTCGCCCGCTACGCCCCCGAGGAAGCCGAGGCCAAACGGCAGGCCGCGATGGACCGCCGCCGGGTCGAGGTGCACGCCGGCGCAGCCGACGCCACCGGTGTCCTCGACATCAGCGGCACCCTGGACACAGCCGACGGACTCGACCTGGACACCGCGCTCGCCCAGGGCGCCGCGGAGCTCAAGGCGGCCGGCTGCACCGAGCCCCGGGATGTCCGCCGCTCGATGGCACTCGGGGAGATGGCCCGCCGCCAGCTCGGCCTCGACCTCAACTACGGCCGCGAGGGATCCGGGCCGCTGGTCAAGCCCCGGCAGGTCAACATCAACGTCCACCTGCGCGACCGGCAGATCGGCCGCTGTGAGACCACCCAGTCCCCGATCACCGTGGAGCAGGTCAAGGGCTGGTGCACCAACCCCGACACCCAGGTCACCATCAAGCCGATCCGGGACCTGAACGCCCACGTCCGGGTCGATCAGTATGAGGTCCCCGACCGGCTCGAGGACCAGGTCACCGAGCGGGACGGCACCTGTGTCTTCCCGTGGTGCACCCGGCCCGCGCAGTCGTGCGACGACGAGCATTGCGTCCCCCACGACCAAGGCGGACCCACCTGCTCCTGCAACATCGCCCCGGTGAGGCTGTCGCACGAATCTTCGACGCTCGGGAGGGCGTGCGAGGGCCTGGCCCGTCGGGGCCTGGCTGCTCCGCCTGTCAGGCGGGGGCTGCTTGCAGT
>Ga0299913_10006343_pt1 | contig 10238 bp, 6 predicted proteins | sample RVTome_9_FD_201360 | JGI IMG/M metagenome (GOLD analysis project Ga0299913, IMG submission 201360) | Soil microbial communities from uranium-contaminated site in the Upper Colorado River Basin, Wyoming, United States - RVT155D38 (version 2) ... | reverse complement strand
CTGGGAGGAGTTCCGCCTCCACGTGAGGACCGGCCTGACCGCCGAACTCGAAGCAGCCGACCTCAAGGAAGTGCTGCTGCAGGTCGCCGTTTACGCCGGCGTGCCCGTTGCGAACACGGCGTTCCAGGTCGCATCAGAGGAAATGCCAGGAATGCCAGGAATGCCAAACGTGCCATGAATGCCAGGAATGCCAAAAGCGCAGCGCCGCCCTGCGGATGATCCTTTTTCCCGGCGGGATGCGCCTCCGCATGCGGCGGCACTGAAGCAGCGCCCCTGCGGGTGATCCGTTTCCCGGCGGCCATCCACGCGCGGTCGGCATTTTTGGCATTTTGCATTTCTAGCGGCTTGCCGCAGTCGTCGCTCCCGGTTCGTACAGGCGCAACCGGCGCACGGACCAGGGCACGTTGGGCGCTTCGCCCGTCTGCCGGATCCGCACGAACTTCGCCTGGACGGGCTCGAAGTTGATGTCGGTCAGCCGGCCGCTCCCCTCGCCCGTCGCGACAGCTTTCCAGGCCGTGCCGTCGGCTGATACTTCGATCTCATAGCGGCGAGGGAACCCTGGCTCGGTCGGTGCCGCCGCGCCGCGGCCGCCGCCGGTCCGCGTCGGTGCCCCCGGGACGGCAGGCGTCGTATCCACCGCGAGCGGCGGCGACTCGAACTGGATAGCCGTGAGTGTGACCGGCTGCGGCAGCTCCACCTGCAGCCACATGCCCGGTGTCTGAGGATGCCCGGAGGTCCACGGGTTCAGCGTGAGTGCCTGTCCCGCGATGGCCTCGTTGTGACTCGCGGTCAGCTTCCAGGCGCTCTCGACGACGAGCGGGCGCGGCAGGGATGCGAGGAGCTCGGTCGTGTGCCACGGGATCTTGCGATCGGCAGACCGTGCGCGCACGCGTGCGACATCCCCCGCTTTCACGAGCGGTGCGCGGTTGCCGAAGGCGTTCCGCACGTAGGAGGCCACCTCCGCAATCCAGTCATCCGAGCTCTGCCCGAACCCGGCCATCATCTCGGGATGGTTGCCGCCGTCGAGCGGCCCCGTGAGCCCGTGCAGCAGCGCCTTGATGATGTAGTCCTCGTGCCCCAGCACACGCGGCGAGGAGGCCAGCGGCGGCCCGAGCATCGGTGCGTTCTCCGCGCCGGGCACGCGGCCCCCGCGGCCGTCCTCGCCGTGGCAGGCGAAGCACACTTGCGCGTAGGTCGCCTCGCCTTTGGCCAGCACCGCGTCCTCCGCGGGCGTCCGCGGCGCGATGGCCTCCATGAACGCGCCGCCGCCCCGGCCCGATGGTGGTTTCAGCACGGTGCTCGCGACGAGCTGCACTCCCTTCGCCTTGTTCCGCTCCATGACCTTGGCGATGACGCCCGCCGCGTCGGGCACCTTCAGCGTGTTCAACGTCATCATCGCCTGCATGACGACGTCGACGTCGGCGTCGCTGGTTTTGTTGCGGTAGTCCGCCGCGAACGAGCGGTCGCCTGCCTTGTACAGCGTTTCGCTCGCGCGGATCGCCTGGATGCGGATCTGCGGATCCGGATCCTCCATCAGCTCGCGGAAGAGCGCGGCCTCGGCCGCGTTCAGCCCTTCCAGCGTCCAGAGCGCATGGATGCGCGCGAGCTGATTGCCCGACGCGCGGGCCAGCGTCACGAGGGCCGGCGCGACGGACTTGTCCTGGTGCAGCACCAGGAGCTGCTGCGCGGTATCGCGCCACCAGCCGTTCGGATCGAACAGGTGCCCGACGAGCTGCGCCGGCGTTTCCTCCAGCATCCGGGGCCGTTCCGTGCGGCGTCCCATCCCCTCGTAGGTGAGGCGCCAAATGCGCCCGTGCCGCACGACCTTGTCGAGCTGATACTGATCGATGCGCTGGCGCAGGTAGGTCCCCGGTCCGGACCACTGCGCCTCCTGGATGATCCCCCGGTACATGTCCGTGATGTACATCGTCCCGTCGGGCGCGGTGGTGATGTCCACGGGGCGGAAGAGCGGATCGGTCGAGCGGATGAACTCGGACAGCTCGTACACGTTGCGCAGCTGCGTCAGCCCTTCTTCCTTCACCGGCGTGAGCCGGCGGACGATCCGGGCGACGACCTCGCCGTAGAAGTAGTCGCCGACCATGTCCTTCGGCAGGCGGTCGCCGCGATAGACATCGTTGCCAGCGGCGCCGGTCGCACGTGCGAGAGATCCGTCGGGCATGCGCACGGCCGCCATGCCTCCCTGCATGTCGGCGATGCGAACCGGGGCGCCCCACGTGATGTTCAGTTCGGGCTCGAACTGCTCGGGGTAGGCGAAGTTCCCGTAGGCCACCGGGAGCTGGAAGTAGCCCGGCATGCCGCTCGCGCCGCCCTGGAACCAGAGCTTGCCGTAGTTGTCCTGCGTCACGCCCCACTGGCCGCCGTTCGAGCCGGTCGGCTCGCGCAGGACGCCGTTCGGCGTCCAGCGCAGGCGGACGGGATTGATAGTGCTGTAAATCCAGTTGTCCATCGCCCACATCAGGCCGCTCTCCTGATGCTCGACGTTCATCACGCGTCCCATGCCGGTCGCGAACAGGTCCTTCCTGTCGGCCGTTCCGTCGCCGTCCGAGTCCGTGTACTTCCAGACCTCGTCGGCGTTCGACTCCTTCGCCACGACGGCGTTCTTACCGAAGGGCATCACGAACCGAGGAAAGACCAGGTTGTCGACGAACACGCCGTGCTTCTCGTAGATGCCGTCGCCATCGGCGTCCTCGTGGACGGAGATGCGCCCGACCGGGTCGAGCTCGCCCCTCGCGTCGGCGTCCTGCATATAGCCGCGCAATTCGACGACGAACATGCGCCCGTTGCCATCGAACGCGATTTGTCCAGGCTCCTGGATGTGCGGCTCCCAGAGCACCGGTTCGATTCTGAAGCCCTGCGGGACCCAGAACCGCTTCGCCTGCTCCTCTGGCGGGAGCGGCTTCACGGGCGGCTTCGGCGAGAAGTCCGGCTCCCACATGGGGGCGCCGCGCCCGCCCATGCGCCCACGTCCAGCTCCGGCAGGCGGCTGCTGCCCCCGCCCGTCATTCGCCTGCGGAGGGGCCGCGGCGCCGCCTGGCGGCGGTGCGGGCGCCGGCGCCGGCGTCTGAGCCACGAGCGAGAGCGTCACGACGCTTATCGCGACTAGTACCAGGCCAACCTGTGAAACACGGACATTCGACGCGGTCATGACGACATCACCCTCTGAGGTTCACCCTTGGCCCTTGGCCCTTGGCCCTTCGCCCTTCCTATGCCACGCTATACGCGACGCTGCCCCCCGGCAGATCCACGTGCACCGGCCCGCGCAGCACGAACGCGATCGCCGACGTGCCGGCCGGCCGGTAATCCACCGTTGGCGACACGATGCCGCCGGCATACAGATTCACCCACCAGACCCAGCAGGCCACGCTGCCGCCGTTGTCGAGGATCAGCCCGTCGACGGCGCCCGCATCGCGCAGGGCCGCCCCGATCTCCTCGATCGTCCCTTCGCGCTGCAGGATCCAGACGGCGTCGGCCGACAGCCCGATCGCGTTGTGCACGTAGCGCGACCGCGGCACGCCCAGCTCCTGCCAGGCGCGGGTGACCTGCCTCGCGAAGGCGCGAGGGTAGTCCTGGTAGATCTCCTCCCGGATCCGCTCTCCGGCGTCTCGATGGTGATCGAACGCCAGCACGTGCCGCGCGTCGTAGAACTGCCCGATGATCTTCTCGATTCGGACGACCGTTCCGTCCCGGAGCACCTGCTGGCCGAACGTGGCCCACTCGATCTGATCGCCCAGGTCCTGTCCGCCCCTCGCGTCGTGGACGCGGCCCGTCGCCATGTCGAACTGGAGATCCCCGATGCCGACGGTGCCGTCGCGCCACGCGATCAGGCATGAATGGAACGGGTAGTCAATCGGGTCCTCTCCGAGCCTGAAGATCGGCGGCGTCTCGCCGCGCTGCCACGCCACGTGCCCGTGGTTGGTTCCAAGGTTCCGGTTGCCGATTGCAACCGCGCGCCTCCGCGCGCGTCCGCGCCCGTCGGTAATCCCGAGCCGCTCGAGATGCACGTCGAGCGGCACCTTCGCGACGACGATGCCCTGCGCCTCTTCAGGCGTGGCGTCGCGGTGCCGCGGCATCCCGGGCAACGCGAGGAGGCGGTCACGATTCGCAACACTCAGGAGCGCGGTCTCGATCTCGCTGCGCTCGAGTCGCAGCAGCAGATCGTTCCGGAGCCCTTCCACGCGCGTGATCTCGAGGCGCACAGACGGTTCGACCCTCCTGCCGGTTCGTCCGCATGCGGCGGCGCTGAAGCGCCGCCCTGCGGGTGAGCATTTCGGGGCGGCCTTCCATTTCGCCGCCGCCATCGATTTCGCGGCCGCCATCCACTTCGCGGCGGCCATCGACGCGCGGTCGCCGCAGCGCGGGGCTTCAGCCCCGCGTTCGCCGATTACCGGCTGCCGAACCTCGCCGGCTCGATGCGCCGCAGCACCAGGAACAGGCTCAGCATCGCCATGAACGGGAGCGCGCCGGCGCCGAGGAACACCGGCGTCCAGCCGTAGAGGTCCACGATTACGCCCGTATACAGGACGGCCAGCAGCGCGGCACCATTGTCGCCGAACCCGGCGATGCCGTTCACGCGGCCGGCGAGCTGCTGGGGGACGACATCTCCCACCGTCCCGATATAGGTCGCGGCCACCCACTGGTTGCCAAAGAGCGCCAGCCCCATGAAGATGACCGCGAGGTAGTCGTTGCCGATGAACGGCATCGTCGCGCTGAGCGCACCGAGACCGAACGCGCACGTGAAGGCGATCTTGCGCCCCTTGTCGACCGAGCCCGTCGCCTTGACGAACAGATCCGTCAGGAAGCCGCCAACGACATTGCCCGTCATGCCGAAGATGTTGGGCACCATCGCCCAGATGCCGATCGCCAGGAACGACATGCCGCGGCCGCCCGCGTCGAGCGGTGTCCGCAGGTAGAGGGGCAGCCAGGTCCAGTAGAACGTCGTAATGGGGCCGGTGAACACCCGGATGAGGAGCAGTCCGAGCACTTTCCGGTTCGTGATCAGCTGTCCCAGGGTGATCGCCGGTGCAGCCTCCGCCACGGCGCCGCCTGCCGGCTTGACCGACACGGCCGCCATGGCGCTCTTGTCAGGAAACGTCATCAGCCAGGGGATGAGCCACAGCAGCCCGACGAGTCCGGGAATGACGAACGCCATCCGCCAGCCGAGATGGAACGCGAGGAACACCACGATCGGCGGCGCGATGACCGAGCCGAACTGCGCGCCCGCGTTGAACAGCCCGCCCGCGCGCGCGCGCGTCGCTGCCGGGAACAAGCCGGCGAGCGCCTTGATGCCGGCCGTGTAGTTGCCGCACTGGCTGAGGCCCATGATGAACCGCAGGAAGATGAACCCGGCCAGCCCGGCGGCGAGCACGGACATTCCGGGGAGCCACCCGATGAACGCGCGTCCCACTGCCTCCACCGCAGTGCCGGGCCCGGCGAGCGCGTGGAGCATCGTGATGATCGACCAGGCCACGAAGATCGCGGCGAGCCCGACACGCGCCCCGACACGATCCATCAGCGCGCCCGCCGGGACCTGCCCCGCCATCATCCCGAGGTTGAACGCGACAGCGACGTAGCCGTACTGCGCGTTGCTCCAGCCGAACGCCTCACGGAGCTCCGCGGCGAGGACCGACAGTACCTGCCGATCGAGCAGATTGATCGTGATCGACGCCGACAGCAGGCCGACGATCGTCCAGCGCGTCTTCGAGGAAATGCGCGACTCTTCGACCTTCATGCGTCCTGTTCTCCGACCCTGACCCATTCGCGGCGCGTGGCCGATCGCTGCAGCGCGTCGAGCACGCGCTGGACCTGCACGCCGTCGGCGAAATCCGGGTGAAACCCGACGCCGCGCGACAGGCAGTCGAGGAACTCCGCGAGCGCGGCAATGAACGTGTGCTCGTAGCCGATGATGTGACCGGGCCGCCAGAAGTTGCCGAAGATCGGGTGCTTCAGATCCGTCACCAGCAGATCGCGCGCTCCCTGCTCGGTCGAAGGCTGAGACACATCGACGAACTCCAGGTGGTTCAGGCGCTCCAGGTTGAAGCGCAGCATGCCCCCGGCGCCGTGGATCTGGAACGACTTGCCGTTCTTGATGCCGATGCCGAACCGCGTCGCCTCGAACGTGCCGACGCTCCCGTTCTCGAAGTTCAGCATCGCCACGAAGGCGTCGTCAACGGCGCGGCCGGGCGCGAACGTGCGCGTGACGGCGATGCCTTCCGTGATCGGGCCGTTCAGATAGAGCGCGGTGTCGAGCAGGTGCGTGAGGAGGTCGTCGGCGACTCCGGAGCCCGCCAGGGCGGGATCCATCCGCCACGTCGCGGCACGGGACAGGTCCGCGCCCCATTGCTGCCGGTACGCGGCGTCGTAGTGAAAGATGGTCCCCAGGCGCCCCTCGTCGATCAACTGCTTCGCGTAGGCGATGGCGGGGACCCGACGATAATTGAACCAGACCATCGTCGGCACGCCGCGGGCCGCGTCGAGCGTCGCCTCCGCTTCGGCAACCGACATCGCCAGCGGCTTCTCACACAGCACGATCTTTCCAGCCCGTGCGGCGGCGATCGACGCCTCGGCATGCAGGTGGTTCGGCAGCGCGACGTCGACGGCATCGATGTCCGGCCGCTCGACGGCCGTGCGCCAGTCGGTGGACGTCTCCTCCCACCCCCAGCGGTCCGCCATCGCTGTCAGCGATGCCGCGTCGCGGCCGCAGAGGAGCCGGCGGCGAATGCGGTAGGGCAGATCGTAGAAGTGTCCGGCCTGGCAGTAGGCGTTCGAATGAGCCTTGCCCATGAACCCCTGGCCAAGCAGGGCGACTCTGAGTTCGGATTTCATGTGAGGCCGGGGGACGTTGTCCCCCGGACCCCCTCACGCCGTCGCTCGCGGGGGCCCCGTAGCCCCGCTCCGCTCCGGCGGGCGCGTCTAGCGGCGCGCTGAACGAACCGATGAGACGACGTGCGCATTGCCATCAAAGCGACACGAACTCCATTGCGGTCGCGCCAGGAGCACTCCTGTGTGAGCCCACTCGTCGTGCTACAGCGGTTTGCTCGTACGGGCGCTCGCGTCCCAGCCGAGCGTCTTGTTCTTCTGGAGCGCCTCGAGCGCGAGGAGGCACGGCAGCGCGGCATGGTAGCCGATCTCCATGTCCGCCGCGGGCTTCTGCCGCGTGCGCATGCACGCCAGGAAGTTCTGCACGTGCACGTCGAGCGGATAGTCCTCTTCGACGCCGCCGCGCGGGTTCAGGTAGACCTTGTGCTCGACCGGCGGCAGATCCGCGCCGCCGCGGCCGCCTCCCCGGCCGCCGCCGCGGCCGCCGGCTCCTCGCCCGCCCGGACCGCCCGGACCACCTGCCGCGCCCGGTGCCGCCGGCGACGAACCGCTGAGCGTCATGCCGCCTGCCGTCGGCGGCGGCGGCGCTCCCTGCTTGCGCTGTGTGCGGGGCACCCACGGCCAGACGGCCCAGCCCATCCGATTCACCTGCAGGGATCCCCGGCCGGGCCCCACGAAGAACACGCCCCACCCCTCGAGGTCCTCCTGCGCGCGCGACACCTCGCCATTGGCGAACGTCATGATGAAGTTGTCGTACTGCCACGAGATCGAAAACGTGTCGGGCACCTGCTCCGGGTCGGCATCGGGCACCGTCAGGAAGGCGCCCGTGGCGGCCGTCTTGAGGGGAACCTTCGTGTCCGCGTTCATGAACCAGTGCGCGACGTCCACGTGGTGCGCGCCCCAGTCGGCCACCAGCCCGCCCCCGTACTCGTACCACGCGCGGAATCCAAGGCGGCTCGGCTTGAACGGCCGGCGCTCGGCTGGCCCCTGCCAGAGCTCCCAGTTCAAACCCTCCGGCACCGGCTGCGCGGCTTCCTTCGGCCGGGCGTACGAGCCAGGCTGGACGATGTAGATGTGGGTGATGTTGCCGAGGACGCCGCTGTCGAGAACCTTCTTCGCCTCCATGAAATGGTCCCAGCTGCGCTGCTGGGTGCCGACCTGCACCACCTGCTTGCCTTTGCGATACGCGTCGAGCATCGCGTTCAGGCGCGGGACCGTGTTGGCCGCCGGCTTCTCCACGTACACGTCCTTGCCGGCCGCGATGGCGTCAATCGTCTGCTGATGGTGCCAGTGATCGGGCGTGCCGATGAGCACCGCGTCCACATCTTTGCGCTCGAGGATGCGGCGGTAGTCCTCGACCATGTCCAGCTTGAAGGTCTGGCGCGCGGGCGTCATGAACGAGTCCAGCTTCGGCCTGTAGACTTCGGCGCCGGCCATCCACTGTACGTTGGACTGCCGTGCAAAGGCGTCGAACACCCGTCCGGACCGGTTGCCGCAGCCGATGACGGCCATGCGGATCCGGTCGTTGGCCCCCTGGATCCCGAAGATCGGCCTGGTGGCGGCGACGGTGAGCGCCGCGGCGGAGGCCTTCAGAAACTTGCGCCTGCTTTCCATGCGGATGTCTCCTTTGCAACGGCGATCAGCGGGAGGACCTGGTATCGAGGGCCTCTTCGCGGACCGGCTCCACCGGCGCGCGGCGCCGATCGTTCCGCGGCCGCCGCCAGTCCACGCGGGGAAGGAAGAGCGACGGATCGACGCGATTCCGGTACCGGACGGCGATGTTCACGAGCGAGTCGAGGAGCGACCCTGAGAGGAAGTGCGGCTCCAGTCCCAGGTCGATCAGCTTCGAGTGCTTCGCGTTGTAGTAGTGCTCCTCTTTCTCCACGCGCGGGTCCGACAGGTGCTCGATCGTGACCCCGAGGCCCATCTTCCCCGCCGCGGCCCTGACGAGATGCGCGAGCTCCAGGACGGAGAACTGCTCGGTGAACTGATTGAAGACGCGGAACTCACCGGGCTCGGCCGGCGTCAGGCACGCGATCTCGATGCAGCGCACCGTGTCGCGGATGTCGATATAGCCGCGGGTCTGCCCCCCCTTGCCGTAGACGGTCAGCGGGTGTCCGACGGCCGCCTCGACGCAGAAGCGGTTCAGCACCGTGCCGAACACCTCGTCGTAGTCGAAGCGGTTCACCAGCCGCTCGTCGAGGGCGACCTCGTCGGTCATCGTGCCGTAGACGACCCCCTGGTTCAGATCCGTCGCGCGCAGCCCCCACGTCCGGCAGACGAACATGATGTTGTGGCTGTCGTGCACCTTCGACAGGTGATAGAAGGAGCCCGGCTGCTTCGGGTACGGCAGCGTGTCCTGCCGCCCGTTGTGCTCGATGGTGATGTACCCCTCCTCGATGTCGATGTTCGGCGTGCCGTACTCGCCCATGGTCCCGAGCTTCACCAGATGGCAGTCCGGCACGTGCTCGCGAATGGCGAAGAGCAGGTTCAGCGTGCCGACGACGTTGTTCACCTGAGTGAACACGGCGTGGTGCCGGTCGATCATCGAGTAGGGCGCGGCGCGCTGCTCCGCGAAGTGGACCACCGCCTGCGGACGGACGTCCTCCATCATCGAGGCGAGGAACTCGTAGTCGGTGACGTCGCCGGAGTAGACCTCGATATCGAGGCCGGTGAGGTCCTTCCAGACCCTCACCCGTTCGTGCAGGGGCCGAATCGGCGTGAGGGTCTCCACGCCCAGCTCGTGGTCCCACAGCCGGCGGGAGAAATTGTCGACGATCGAGACGGCATGCCCCTTCTTGGACAGAGACAGGGCCGTGGCCCACCCGCAGTACCCATCGCCACCCAGCACTGAAATCTTCATCAGGCGATATCCGATGCGCTGCACGCACGCGGGCGGGCGCGGCAGGCCTGCCCGGTCGTTCATGCATGCATTGAAGACCTATACGACGACCGCGCGGCGGGCATTTCGACACGACGGACTCGGAAATGCGCCGCGTTGGCGTCCGCCTATAGTATGCGTTTCGTTTTCTGCATGCAAAGAGGACGGCGTCACGCCGCGACCGGACGATCGGCCTCCTTTGCGCTCCACCTCCCGGCCCCCGAGTGCCGCACCGAGAACGAATTCTCGGACAGGCGGCATCGCGGCCCAATCCTTACACGCGCTCCATCACGAGCGCGATGCCCTGCCCGACGCCGATGCACATCGTGCAGAGCGCATAGCGGCCACCCGTCCGCCCGAGAGCGTACATCGCTGTCGCGACGAGCCGGGCGCCGCTGGCCCCGAGCGGATGGCCGACCGCGATGGCCCCGCCGCCCGGGTTCACGTGCGGTGCATCGTCGGGGAGGTGCAGCTGCCGCACCACGGCCAGTGCCTGGGCGGCGAAGGCTTCGTTGAGCTC
>Ga0299913_10006342_pt1 | contig 10238 bp, 9 predicted proteins | sample RVTome_9_FD_201360 | JGI IMG/M metagenome (GOLD analysis project Ga0299913, IMG submission 201360) | Soil microbial communities from uranium-contaminated site in the Upper Colorado River Basin, Wyoming, United States - RVT155D38 (version 2) ... | reverse complement strand
CCATCGAGAGCCCGAACAACACCGCGAACATCATGAGTGGCACGTAGCTCGCGATCGGCACGATGCCGCGCGGCGCGTCGAGCCCGATCAACGACAGCCCCCATCCCCACTGGAAGACCGCGGTGAGCACCCCGAGGGCGGCGCCCACCGAGAGCAGGTTGGTCACGGCGGCCTGCAGCGGGATCAGGACCGAATGGAACGCGATCATCAGCAACAGGAAGCTGAGGGCCAGCACCGTGACGACGACGATGAGCATGCGCGAGGCGATCTTCCGCGCGAGATCCACGTTGGTAGCGGTGCTGCCGCCCACGTGGATCGTGAGCCCGCCGTCGGCCTCGAGCGGCGGCAGGGTGTCGTCGCGGAGCTCGGTCACGAGGTCGGCGGTGGCGTCCGATGACGGCGAGCGTAGGGGCTGCGCGCTGAGGATCGCCGCATCGCCCCGCTTGTTGATCAACGGTGGCGAGACCGAGACGACCTGATCGACGTCGCCGACGGTGTCCTGGGTCGACACGATGCGATGGTCGGTGCCGCGCGGATCCCCACCGGCCTGCTCGAGGATCGCGGTGAGCTCCTTCTGGAGCTTCAGCGCTTGCTGCTTCTGGGCTTGAGCCGCGTCGGCCTGCGCCTGGAGCTCGTCGGCCTGCGCCTGCAGCTCCTCGCCCTGCTCGGCCAGCCGGATCCCCTGCGTCTCGAGGCGCTGCGCCTGCCGACGCAGGGCGTCGCTCTCTCGCTGCAACGCGATTCCCTCCTGCTGGAGCGCCTCGGCCTGACGCGCCAGCGCGATGCCCTGTTGGATCAGCGCCCGCTCTCTGGCGACCAGCGGGGCGAGCCGCGCGCGGATGCCCGCCTCCTTCTCCTGCAGGCGCGCGAGGCGGCGCTTGAGGCGGCGCAGCTCCGCCGGATCGGTGGTCTGGTCGATCAGCTGCTGGACGTGGCGTTCCCGGGCCTCGATGAACGCCAGGCGCGCGGCCAACGGTACGATCTTGCGGCCGGTGCGGACGATCCGCTGCTCGAGGGACTCGGCCCGTGCGCGGAGCCGGACCTCTTGCGCCCGCAACGCGACGCCCTCGCGCTCCAGGGCGGCCTCCTGTCGCGCGAGCGACGCGGCCTCGCGCTCCAGCTCTCGCTTCCGCGCCTCCAGCCTCGACTCCTTGTCCTCGAGACGCTGCTGCTGGGCCTCGAGGCGCTTCTGCTCGCGCTCGAGCTCCTTCTGCAACGAGGTCGCCTCGTCGTACTTCCTCGTGTACCCGGCGCTCGGATGCGCGGGCGGGTCGAGGTTCATGGCGAGCAGCAGGGGTCCGTTGGCGCCGACCCCGAACCCCTGCGTGGTCAGATCGTAGGCCTGGCGTTGCGTCGTGGACTTCGGCGTGACTCCGACGTCGGGTTGCCCGAGCTCGAGCGAGAACAGCGGCACGATGAGCGGCACGAGGATCGCGAGCGAGATCGCCACGGCGAGCCAGGGCCGCCGCGACACCCATCGAGCCCACGCATCCCATCGTCGGGCGCCCGGCGGCCGCGGCTGCATACGCAGGAACCGTGGGATCCGAACGCGCTCGACCCCGTGCCCGACGAGCGACAGGATGGCCGGCAGCAACGTGATCGAGGTCAGCACCGCCACGAAGACGGCGATCGCCGATGAGAAGCCGAGCATCGTGACGAGGGGGATGCCCGCCACCGCCAGCGACGCGAGCGCGATCACCACGGTGCCGCCGGCGAAGACCACCGCGCTCCCGGACGAGGCCACCGACAGGGCGATCGACTCGCGCACCTCCGAGCCGTCGTGCAACTGCTCGATGTGCTTGGTCATGAGGAACAGCGCGTAGTCGATACCCACGCCGAGTCCGATCATCGTCGCCAGCGTCGGGGCGACGCTGGGCACCGAGAAGATGTGGCCCATGAGCCCGATCAACGAGGTCGAGATGGCCAGGCCGATCGCCGCGCTCACGATGGGCAGCCCCATCGCGACCAGGCTTCCGAAGACGAGCGCGAGGATCACCATGGCGGCGATGTTGCCGATCCGTTCGCTCGTCTCGGTCTCGGGCGAGGAGAGCACGCTGCCGATCGGGCCCCCGACCGCGACCTCGATCCCCGCCTTCCTCGCGGGCGCGGTCCCTTCCAGCACCTTCTCGGCGACCTCGGTCGTGATGAATCCGGTGCCGACGTTCAGCAGCACCGGCATCTGTCCGGTCTGGGAGTCCTCCGAGATGATCCCCGCGATCTCCGCATTCTTGCCGACCGGATTGCGAACGCTGTAGACCTCGGGAAACGCCTTGATCTCGTGGAACGTGGCGTCCATCGCCTGCTTGTAGCGCTGGTCGGTCAGCTTTCCCTGGTCGACGTGGAAGAGGAAGGGGCTCGTGCCGTTCTGCTGTGGCGGGAAGTCGGCCGCCAGCAGGTCGAACGCCGCCTGGCTGTCGGTGCCGGGCAACGTGAGCGAGTTGTCGACCTTGGCGCCGAGCGTGCGCACGGCTCCCACCGCGACGACCACGAGCAGGATCCAGATGCCGACGGCGATCAGCCGATGGCGCGCACCGAACCCGCCGATGCGATAGAGCAGCCGGGCCACCTGCTCTCCCCCCTTCCGAACCTGGTGCGGCGAGCGCTTCTCACCCTACAAGCAGGCCTGCGCCGTTCTCGCAGCTGCGGAGCGTGTCGCGCTAACCGCTGCACCGCATGCATCGGATCGATGACGGGCGTGCTTGAAGCCGTTCGACGGCGATCGGCGATCCGCATCGATCGCACACTCCGTACGTGCCGTCGTCGAGCTTCTCGAGCGCTCGCCGCACACCGGCGAGCTTCGCGGCGAGCGCGTCCGCCTGGCCCACCCGTTCGATGCGCCCGATCGCCTCGCTCGTGCCCTCGCCCACCCGCTTGCCGAAACCGATCGTGGCCGTCGGATCGCGCGTGACCGCCGTGAGGTCGCGGAGCTCGGACTCGAGCGAAGCCCGCTCGCCTTCCAGGATGCTGCGAACCGCGTCGACGTCGTGGGTCATGACCCGGTGTCGCCGTTCCCGGGGATGAGCACGAGTCGATCGTGCGGCTCGGCGACGTCGACCCTGCCCGAGATCCCGGGGGCGACGAGCAGCGTGAACCCGGCGTCGTGCTCCACGACGGCATCGCCGGCATGCTGCCCGTCGGCGAGCTCGAACCGGACCCCCTCGCCGTCGGGCACCAGTCGGATCCGGGCATCGGGGTTGAAGCGCCTCGCCGCGCGATCGGCGGTGCGCAGCAGCTCCACCGCCCGAGGACTGCAGGAGATCACCCGCCGATGCTACCGTGCCGTCGTGACGACCTCGCTGCGGCTGCCGCTCAAGGGCCCGAGCGGGGAATCCGTCGATCTCGCGCGGTGCCTGAACTCGCACGGGTTCGCGGAGCTGGCGCCGGCGGCGCTCGACGAAGCCGAGCGGACGCTCTCGCTGACCGTCCGGGTGCCGGGCGGACGACCGCGCCGGATCCGGATCGGACCGGGGCGAGGGACCTCGGCGCGTGTCGAAGTGCTCGGCCCTCGGGCCGGCGCCCGGACGCAGGGCGCCGCCCTCGCGGGGGCGGCGCACGTGCTCCGGCTCGACCAGGACCTGTCGGCCTTCTACGCACTCGTCGCCGACGATCCCGACCTGGCGTGGGCGGCCGCCGGCGCGGGGCGGATGCTGCGATCACCCACGGTGTTCGAGGACGTCGTGAAGACGATCTGCACGACGAACTGCGCCTGGGGCGCGACCGTGCGCATGGTGAACGCCATCGTCTCGGCGCTCGGGGAACCGGCCGCGGGAGGGAACGGGCCGCTGACCAACGCGTTCCCGACCCCGGCGGCGATGGCCTCGATGCCCGAGACCTTCTATCGCGAGGTGGTGAGGGCCGGCTACCGGGGCGCCTACCTGCTCGAGCTTGCCCGCCGGGTCACCGCGGGCGAGGTCGATCTGGAGGGTCTGGCCGTGGCCGATCCGGGCGAGGTCACCGACGACGACGTCGAGCGTGCGCTCCTCGAGTTGCCCGGCATCGGACCCTATGCCGCGGCCCACGTGATGATGACCCTCGGCCGCAACTCCCGCCTCATCCTCGACAGCTGGACCCGCCCGAAGTACGCGCGGCTCGTCGGCCGCACGAGACCCGTCGCCGACGCGGCGATCGTGCGGCGGTTCCGGCGATACGGGCCCGACGCCGGCCTGGCGTTCTGGCTGTTCCTCACGCGGGACTGGATCGACTGATGGACCGGGCACCGCCGGCGCTTGTTCGCCGGGAGGCGGCGCGGCATACTGCCCCGGGCCGCCGGGGCCCGCCCGTGCGACGACGACGACGGTGAGCGACCCACCATGGCCGGAACCCGTGCCTCGCAGCTCGTTCCAAGGCGTGCCCGACACGCCTACCGTTCCTTGCGCGCGGAACGCCGGACGCTGCAGCAGGGCGTGGCGGCCCTGGCACTCAGCACCGCCGCCGGCTTCGTCGCGGGCCTGATCCTCGGCTCGATCACCGGAACGCTGGAGCTCTTGCCCGGGCTCCTGGTCCTGATCCCCGCCTCGGTCGGCATGCGGGGGATGATCTTCGGGGCCATGGGCGCCCGGCTCGGAACCGGCGTCGCGGCCGGTGTCTTCGAGCCGACCCTGCGGCGCGGCGGGCTCCTCGCCCACAACGTCGAGGTCGCCGTCATCTCGGCCGTGTTGTCGTCGTTCTACCTGGCCGTCATGGCCAAACTGGTCGCCTCCGCGTTCGGCGAGGACACGGTGTCGTTCTGGGACCTCCTCACCATCTCGGTCGTCGGCGGGGTCCTCGCCTCGGGCGTCATCCTCGTCGTCACGGTCGTGCTCGCGATCCAGTCCTTCCGCAAAGGATGGGACCTCGACGCGGTCTCGACGCCGATGGTCACCGCGATCGGGGACATGATCACGCTCCCCGCGCTGTACCTCGCGACGTTCATCGCCCGCAACGACTCCCTGAACGCCGTCGTCGCGGCCATCTGCGCGCTGACGGCGGTCGCGGCCCTGGCCTGGGCGGTGCGGCGCAGTTCGCCGCCGGTGAAACGGATCCTGCTGGAGATGGCCGGCGTGAGCGCACTCGCGCCCCTGCTCGACATCTTCGCGGGGGCGCTGCTCGAGAGTCACCGCACGGAGCTCGAGGCGATCCCGGGCATCCTGATCCTCATCCCGCCCTTCGTCTCGCAGGCAGGCGCGATCGGGGGCATCCTTTCCTCGCGCCTGTCCTCGAAGCTCCAGCTCGGCGTCATCACGCCTCGAGGCACGCCGGAGCGACCGGCGCTCGTGGACGCGACCGTCGTCGTCACGCTCGGCGTGGCGGTGTTCACGGCGATCGGCCTCATCGCCACGGTGCTCGCCGCGATCACGGGGGTGGCCAGGCCCCCGGCCGGGTTGATGCTCGGCGGCACGGTGTTGGCCGGGCTGCTCGTGCTGCCCGTGACGCTGGTCGTCGGCTACTACGTGGCGATCCTCACCACGCGCTTCGGGCTCGACCCCGACAACCACGGGGTGCCCACGATCACGGCGACGCTGGACCTCACGGGCGTCGCCGCCGTGCTCTTCGCCATGTCAGTATTGGGGGTCACCTGATGAACGAACCGCGCAACGTCAAAGACCTGCTCGTTGAGCTGAAGGACGCCTCCGAGCTCATGGTCGACCTCGCATACGCGGCGGTCTTCTTCAACGAGGAGAAGCTCGCCCGTGAGGTGGGACGCCTGGAATCCCGCATGAACGACGACCTGCGTCGCCTGCGCACGACCGCCATGCTCGCGGCGAGGAGTCCCGAGGACGCGGAAGGCATGGCCGGCGTGCTGTGGATCGCCGACGCGATCGAGCAGGTCGGGGACGCCGCCTCCGACATCGCCCACGTGATCGCGGCCAACCTCGGCATCCCCGACGTCCTGAAGCCCGAGCTGCGCCACGCCGACGAGATGACGGCCCGCGTCAAGGTGCGCGACAACGGATCCATCGTGGGCCGTGACCTGCGAGACCTCTCGCTGCCGACCGAAACCGGCATGTGGATCGTCGCCATCCGTTCGGGCCTCGAGTGGCGCTTCGACCCTGGGTCCGACGACGTCATCTCGGGCGGCGACGTGTTGGTGGTTCGTGGCCCCGACGAAGGCGTGAACGAGCTGCGGCAGCTGGCGGGGGCGCCGCCGCTGCCGCTGCCGCCCGAGGGCGACGAACCGCCGCTGTCCGAGCTCGACCGCGCCGTCGACATCCTCGTGGAGATGAAGGACCTGGCCGAGGCTGCGGTCGGCATGGCCTACTCCTCGCTCCTGTTCAACAACCGGTCGCTCGCGGCCGAGGTCGGAGCCCTCGAGGCGCGCAGCGATCAGCTGCGGGACGAGCTGGAGTCGTGGGTCCTGCGAGCCGCCCCGGAGGCGCGCCACCCCGACGAGCTGCGCGGCTTGATCCGGCTCGCCGGTGCGAGCGAGGCGATGTGCGACGCGGCGCGCGACATGACCTGGTACGTCGAGCGAGGCGAGGATCTGCACCCCGTCGTGCAGCTCGCGCTCGAGGAGACGGAGGAGACGAGCGCGGAAACGATCGTGCAACCGGGCTCGCCCGCCGCGGGCCGATCGCTCAAAGAGCTCAGGCTCGAGACCGAGACCGGCATGTTCGTGCTCGCCGTGCAGCGAGGCCAGCGGTGGATCTACCGGCCACGGCCCGGTTTCGTGCTCCGCGAGGCCGATCGCCTGATCTCGGTCGGACCCGAGGAGGGCGAAGAGAAGCTCTGGGCGCTCACGGGTGCGCCGATCGCCATCGAAGGATGAGGCCGCACGGCGATGCATGCACCCGGTTCCTTGTACCGGGTGCGCGGCTGACCTAGCCTCGGCGCATGGACGCCTACGTGTACCTGCGCATCGAGCCCGGGAAGATGAACGACGTGCTCGCGGGGGTGGCCTCGAAGTCGCAGGTCCGGCGCGCCATCGCGGTGATCGGTCAGTGGGACGTGCTGATGCACGCCGAGGGACCGGACCTGGCGACGATCGCTACCCAGGTGCTCTCCGACATCCATCACGTTCCCGGCGTCGTGAGGACCGTGACGGCTCCCGTCGTCCCTCCCGATCGCGTCGGCATCGCGGGCTGGGGGGCTCCGCAGCCCCCGGGCATCATCGGCGACGCCTGCTACGTGCACATCAAGGCCCAGGCGGGCGCGGCGGCCGGCATCGCGGAACGGCTCGGCGACATGGCCGACGTCTCCGGAGTCGCCGTGCTGGGGGGCGAGTACGACCTCATGGTCTGCGTCGCCCAGCCGTGGGAAGTGGCGAGCGGCGTGATCCTGGAAGAGATCCACGCGCTGCCCGGCGTCGTCTCCACCGACACGCTCGTCTCGATCGTGTACGTGGAACCGGACGACGATCGCGACCAGTTCTCCTCGTGGACCTGACCGCGGTCAGCTCGCAGAGAGGGGGATCTGCCGCACGCCCGCGGGCAGCGAGAACCGCACGCGTTCCTCGGTGAGGGTGACCTCCTCGACGACGTCGAACCCGCGAGCGGCCAGCCACTCGAGCATGCGGTGCACGAGCCATTCGGGCGCCGACGCTCCCGACGTGAGTCCGACGGTCCGGGCTCCTTCGAGCCAGTCCGCGTCGACGTCTCCTTCGTCGTCGACGAGATGGGCGGGCGTGCCCAGCTCGTCCGAGAGCTCTGCGAGCCGGTTCGAGTTCGAAGAGTTGCGCGATCCGATCACGAGCACGACGTCGGACCTCGGCGCGATCACCTTCACGGCGTCCTGACGATTCTGGGTCGCGTAGCAGATGTCGTCGCGTGGGGGCCCCTCGATGGCGGGGAACCGATCCTGCAGGATGCGAACGATCTCATTGGTCTCGTCGACCGACAGGGTCGTCTGCGTGAGGTAGCTGAGGTTTTCCTCGTCGGGAACCTCGACCGTTCGCGCCTCGGCGGGCGACTGCACCAGGATCGTCCGATCGGGGGCCTGGCCGCTCGTGCCCTCGACCTCCTCGTGCCCGGCATGACCGATCAGCACGATGGTGCGACCCTGGCCCGCGAAGCGCCGGGCTTCGACGTGCACCTTGGTGACGAGCGGGCACGTGGCATCGATCACCTCGAGACTGCGAGCCTCGGCGTTCTCGTAGACCGTGGGGGCGACGCCGTGCGCCGACAAGACGACGACCGCCCCGTCCGGGACCTCGGTCTCCTGGTCGACGAAGACGGCGCCCTGGGACTCCAGATCCTGCACGACGTGCAGGTTGTGCACGATCTGCTTGCGCACGTAGACGGGAGCGCCGTGCTTGGCGAGCGCGCGCTCAACCGCATCGACGGCCCGCTCCACCCCCGCGCAATAGCCGCGAGGGGCGGCGAGCAGGACGGTGCCGCCTCGATCACCCATGCCCACATGGTAGGGCCCCGCTCACCTGACCACTGGTCATGTTCGGGTTGTCGCATGTCGGAGGGCGCCCGTAGGGTGACCCGGCACGACGCGGACGGTTCCCGTCCGCTCCTCCCCGGCGCACGTTGCGCCAATCACCTTCCCAGGGTCGGTTCGCGCATGCCTGCATGCGCTCGGGGAGCTGGGTCGGGACCACGCGGCGTGCGCTAGGTCACACAGACGGAGAACTCGACCTCAGGAGGTGATGTCCACACCCACGACCTACCGCGGGGCGATCGGCGCCGCCGGTGAAGAGCTCACCGCACGGCCGATCGCTGAACGCAGCCGCCAGCTCCGTTCGCCGCGGGGGTGAACCGATCCATGACGAGGACCAACACGATGCGCCGCCGCTTCCCGGCGGCGCTGCTCCTTGCCGCGATGCTGACCATGCTGCCGACCGCCTCGCTGATGGGCGCAGCCCAGGCCCGCGAGGCCGACGTGCCGAGGAAGATCTGCCGGATCGACTGGCGCAAGGGCCAGTGGCACGTCAAGAAACTGATCCGATGCGCCGAGAACCGCTGGAGCGTGCCCGGGGGGGCCTCGAAGGCCCTGTACGTCGCCAATCGGGAGTCCAACTACCGGCCGAAGGCCTACAACTCCTCGAGCGGTGCGAGCGGCGTCTTCCAGCACCTGCGCCGCTACTGGCCCGGTCGTGCCGACACCTTCGGCTTCGACGGCTGGTCGGCGTTCAACGCCCGCGCCAACATCATGGTGACGATGCGGATGGTGCATCGCATGGGCAGCTGGAGCCACTGGGGCGTCTAGCTCCGACGCGCCGTCAGGCGCCGACCGGACCGCCCGGGCGGGAGAGGCCGAGTGCCGCTTCCCGCACCTCGCCGAGCGAGGTGGCCACTACGGTGGCCCCGGGCGTGTCACGGTCCGTCACGATCCGCATCGAGGGGAATCGGTCTCGGACGAGGCCGACGAGCTCGGCGTGGTCGCCGAACGCGACCATGACGTGCGGTCGCTCGGAATCGATCTGATCGAGCGCCGATCGCAGGTCGATCGCCCCGGGCGCGAGCTCCCACTCCGCCGAGACCGTCGCCCGTTTCAAGGCGTTGAGCCCCTCGGCGTCCTCCGCGACGCACAGCACGATCAGCGCGCGGCACATGGCACGCCCACCTGCTTCCTCGCCGCCTCGATCATCCGCGCAGCCTACCCCGGAGCCCTCGGTACACTCACCGCCGTGCCCCGCGTCGCCGGCTCGGCTCCTCCGGATCACGTGCTGCGGTTCTGGCGCTCGCTCGACGCGATCGTCGGCGACGTGCGTCCCCGATGGTGGGGAGCGGTGGTGACCGAGCCGCGGTTCCCCGATGTCTGGGACGTGAACTACGCCCGCATCGACGTCCCCGACGGCGACCTCACCCTCTCCGAGATCGAGGCCACCCTCCTGCCGGCGCTCGAGGTGGTGGGGACATCCGTGCAGCACCTGGTGTCGTTCCACCCGGGCGCCACACGGTCCTTGTTCGAGGAGCTGGAGTCCCGAGGCCACTCGCTCACCTGGGATCTCGTGATGGAGCTCGGGTCTCCACCCTCCGGCGACCACGACCGCCACCGGATCGAGGAACTCCCGCCGGGACCGGAGCTCTGGGGACGGGTGCGTGCGTCCCTGGGTCTGTTCGGGGTCGATGCCCCGGTGACCGAGCAGCTCACGGCGATGGAGCGCGACGTGCTCGCGCCCGGTGGGAAGCGCTGGTTCGGGGTCCGCGGCCCGGAGGGCTCGATCGATTCCCTGGGTGCCTGCCTGGTGCTCGACGAGGTCGGCTACCTCGACAACATCGCGACGTTCCAAGGAGCTCGCCGACGTGGGCTGGCGAGCGCCGTGACGGCCGCCGTGGCGGGAGCCGCGAGGGCTTCGGGAGCATCCCACGTGG
>Ga0299913_10006341_pt1 | contig 10238 bp, 4 predicted proteins | sample RVTome_9_FD_201360 | JGI IMG/M metagenome (GOLD analysis project Ga0299913, IMG submission 201360) | Soil microbial communities from uranium-contaminated site in the Upper Colorado River Basin, Wyoming, United States - RVT155D38 (version 2) ... | reverse complement strand
GCCGAGTCCCGCGATCGACACGGCTCGACCCCGCTTGCGATTGAACCAGCGTGCCATGGCCGTCATGGACGTGTGTGTGAGCATTCCCTGGCCGAAGAAGCGCAGCCCGAACAGCACGAAGGCCAGCATCAACGGCGATGCAACGGACGCCATCGCGAGCGACGTAACGGCAAGTCCGCCGATGACTCCGGCTCCGAGCCAGCGAATGGAAAGCGTGTCGGCAAGCTTTCCCAACCAGGTCAGCAGCGCGGCGCTCGCAAGCGTGCCGATCGTATACAGGCCGCCGAACTCGCCGTCGGAGATCGCGAGATCGGATTTCAGCTGGCCGGCAAAGAGTGCAATGAAATAGGTCTGCCCGAAGCCGGAGTACAACATCAGCAGAAAGCCGCTGGAGAGCCAGCGCATTTCCGATCGCAAATCGGGAGCAAACATCATTCCGATCCTTTGGACAGGAGCCGTCAGCTATCGAGATATGCGCGGCAATTCGCCGCAGCGCGGATACCCTGGTTCAGGAGAACAGAGGTTCGGACCGCATCAAGTGACGGGTTGTGGCGGAGCCTGAATACGGAAGGGGCCATTGAGCGCTCTGCTGATCGGCGGGTCGCGCTGATACACGTCCCGATAGAAGTGCACGACTCCGTCCGGATCCACGTTCGCCGTCCAATACAGCAGCAGGATCGGTAGCGGTTTTGCCAGAAACACTGTCGTCGGCTTATGGCTCGCGACAGCCGCATCGATGCGATTACGATCCCAGCCGTTCGGACGGAGCAGAATCTCTGCGAGATCCAGGGGATCCTCAACGCGAATGCAGCCATGGCTGAACGTGCGTTCTGCATTGCCGAAAAGAGCTTTTGACGGTGTATCGTGCAAATAGACCGCGTGCTCGTTCGGAAAGATGAACTTTACCTGTCCCAAAGCATTGTTCCGTCCCGGCCGTTGCACGAAAACGTAGTTGAAGCTTCGCGGCGTTAAGGCCGACCAGTCTATGGTCGAGGGGTCCACCAGGACGCCGGTTCGATCCCGCACGTCGAAATCGCGCGTGTCAAACCAGCCGGGGTTCGCTTTGATCTCCGGGAGCAGCTCCCGCGTGGCAATGCTGTATGGCACCGCCCAGTCAGGATTGAAGACGATGTACTGCAGTTCGTCGCGAAAAACCGGCGTCTGCTGGTGCGCTTTGCCCACCACAACCCGCGTCTCCCAGGCAATTTGCCGATTAGCGATGACATAGGCGCGGAAACCGGCGATGTTGACGACGACAAAATTTTCTCCGAGGTCCTCCAGAACCCACCGCGCCCGTTCCAGTGTCAGCCGCAGCTGTTCGATCCGTTGCTCGACCGGTGCATTGAGCGCCTGTACCGTCGCCGGACCTACGATGCCATCGGTGTCGAGGCCGTGCCGCCACTGGAAGCGGCGCACGGCCTCCTGCAGTTTCCCGTCCATAGTCGGCGTCGCTGCATAAGGTTCCGCGGTGTCGAGATCACCCGTCATCACAAGGCGCGCCGCCAGCGCCGCAACCCGGTCGTCAGCCGTCCGATCCTTGAGTGAAGGGCCCGTGACGATGGTGGGCCAGCCTCCCTCCGAGGCAATCTGCCGATATTTTGCCAATGCCCTTTGCAGGCTCCGGTAGAATGGCCCGCGCGAAATCTGCTCTGCGAGAGAATCCCCGAGTGACGGCGCATTCACCGCTCCTTCTACGACCTCCAGCGTATTGGGCCCGCCCTCTGCGCCCCGCAGGTTCCACGTGGGGTGCTGGTTCACCGGATCGGCCTTACCGTTCTTTCGGTGATAAACGAGGCTGATCAGCGCATCCGTAAGTGTCAGTTCGGACGCCGCCCATTCCGCGGGACCCATCTCCTGCCCGCCGCGAAACGTGCCGTATAGCTCCTGAATGTTCCGCAGGTGGTAATCGGCAGGGTCGAGCCCGTGGGTAAAAGAATCTTCAATGACGACAACAAGCGATCCTATCTTCCGTCCGTCCCGCCAGGCAGGCATAAAATTGCGGCGCTCGTAGAACTCGGCTACGAGATTTCCGGCCGCCAAGCCGCTTGCAGCAATGTCTACATCGGCGCTGTAGCGGATTCGTTCGACCGCGAGGCGCAACTCTTCGCGATAGTCCGCGGTTTGGGCCGCCACTCCGGAGAACCAAAGCACAGCTGCCGCCGCCAGAATCCGGCCGAACGTCACGATACCGTGACGAGAGTCTTGATCCAGTGTCATTTCCGGTGTAATCAGTAGTCCATGAAATTGGCTATCGGCAACCTGTCGGGCCCGCGGCGCCGCATGCTGACGATGATGCCGGGTGTCTTTCTTGCGGGACTGCTCCTGTTTCCCGAGCCGGCCGTTAGTATCGACGAAAGAAAGCTGTCCTTCTACCACACGCATACGGCGCAGCGACTGGACGTGGTCTACGCTCGCGGCGGTAAGTATGTCGATTCCGGGCTGGACGACATCGAAGGGTTCCTGTCCGATTTTCGCACTGGTGACCGACGGACGATCGATCCCAAGCTGCTCGATCTCATATACGAAGTTCGTGAGTCGCTCGGCAGTGACGGCACCTTCGAAGTGATCTCGGCATACCGCTCACCACAGACAAACGAAATGCTGCGCAGCCGCAGCAGCGGCGTTGCCAGAAACAGCCAGCATACCGTCGGGAAGGCTATCGATTTACGCCTCCGCGGTGTAAAGCTCGAACGATTCCGTGATGCCGCGATTGCCATGCAACGCGGCGGCGTTGGCTACTACAAGGACTCGGATTTCCTGCACCTCGACACCGGTCGGGTCCGCCGCTGGTAGTGTCCGCGACCTCCGGACCGTTCCCTCACCGATGAGCTAAACTCCTGTACGAACGGCGCGAGCCAGAGCGTTCACCTGCGCCGAGCGAATATTCGATATCAATGCCCGGCCCGCGAAGCAGAACCGACGGGCCAACAGGGGGTACGCCATGCGTATTTCTGTCCGTCTCCTGATGATGTTGTGGTCTGTCTCGTTGGCTTTTGCCGCCCTGGCTGATCAGACTCACCAGCACGTCGCCGGGGATCCCGAGCAACTCGGTTCCGTACAATTTGCGACTTCCTGCGCGCCCGAGGCAGAGGTGCAGTTGTCTCGCGCCACCGCGATGCTGCATTCGTTCTGGTACGAAGAGGCGGGCGAGCAGTTTCGCCAGGCTGCGGAGGCGAATAAGGAATGCGCTATCGCCTGGTGGGGCGTGGCGATGAGTCAGTGGCAGCCGCTGTGGGAGCCGCGTGGTCCGAATCCGGAGGCATTCCAGCAAGGTCTGGCAGCCATCCAGAAAGCCACCGAGCTAAACGGCGGCAGCGCCGCCGAGCGGGACTTCATTGATGCGCTGCACAGCTTCTACGCGAACTCAGACTCGGTGGATCACCGCGATCGTGTGCGGGCTTACGAAACGGCCATGGAAAACCTGTTCGCCAACCACCCGCAAAACACCGAAGCACGGGTGTTCTACGCGCTTTCTTTGCTGGGCAGTGCGACATCCATGCCGCCGGACAAGAGTTATCGGCGCCAGAGAAAAGCCGGCCAGTTGCTCATGCCTGTCTTCGATTCTCAGCCGGATCATCCTGGCGCAGCGCACTACATCATCCACGCATACGATTATCCATCGCTCGCCGAAGGTGCGCTGGAAGCGGCACGTCGTTACGCGGAGATCGCCCCCGACTCTCCGCATGCGCAGCACATGCCTTCTCACATCTTCACCAGGCTGGGGCTCTGGGACGACTCCATCAGCTCCAACCGGAACGTCGTTCGGGTAGCCCGCAAGTACGACATCGTAGGCGAGGAACTGCATGCAATGGATTACCTGGTGTTCGCGCACCTGCAAAAGGGCGAGGATGACGAGGCGCTTCAGGTGATGGGCGAGATGCCGAAGGCGCGGGCCGACGGCCCCCTCTATTTCGCGGGCGTGCACGCACACGCGGCGATCCCGGCCCGTTACGCCGTCGAGCGAGGTCAATGGAGAGAGGCTGCGGAATTGCCGGAACCGAAGGACTTCCCCGGCGGACGCTATGTTTGGGCCGATGCGGCCATCTACTTTGCCCGTGCCCTCGGCGCCGCGCGAAGCGGCGAGGTCGCTCAGGCCCGGCGCGACCTGAGCAAGCTGGCGTCCTTCCACCAGACGCTGCTGCAGCACAAGGAGGATTACTGGGCGACCCAGGTAGAGATCCAGCGACTCGCCGCCGAAGCCTGGCTGTCCCTCGCCGAACTTCGCCGCGACAGGGCATTGGCAGCGATGCGCTCCGCCGCCGCATTGGAAGACACTACCGACAAGCATCCTGTCACGCCGGGACACATCGTGCCGGCGCACGACCTGTTGGGCCAGATGCTGCTGGAACTGGAGCGTCCGGACGAAGCACTCGAGGCGTTCGACCGGGTGTTGCGCGCGGAGCCTAATCGTTTCGGCGCCATATACGGGGGCGCGCGCGCGGCGGAACGCATCGGCCGGACCGACCTGGCGCATCAACGGTACGCACAACTGGTCGAGCTTGCGCCGAACAGCGAACGAGAGGCGGTACAACAGGCGCGGGCGTACCTCGCAGGTCACCAGGCACGCTCGGACGGCAAATAGCGCGCCAGGGTCAGCCCGCGAGAGTCGCACCGCCCGGACAGCGGCGTCTTGTATCCGTCGGTCACTTCGCTTGGTCGGCTGTTACGGCGGCGAGTCCGTGCCGTAACGGGCCTCAATCGCAATCCCGCTGGCGGATGAACGCAAGATCCTCGTAATCGAAGCTGAAATCGGCTCGCGGATCGACCCTGGCCAATCGTGAGCTTCGACGCGCTGTCCCCCTCCTTCCCGGCAAAATCCAGCCATGCCTCCGCATCCACGCTGTCGTCGCAGTCGACGAGGTAGCGGTCGCCGACGCAGGACAAAGCCGCTTTTTTGATCAGGCAGCAAGGTCATTGCCGAGTACATGCCCATCAGGCTGCCGGTATGCGAGACGGTCCACACGCCGTCGACGTCGGTGAGGCGAAAGCCGAACGCATAGGCGTGGTAATGGCTGTTGTTCCATTTGCGGCGCCGCTCCGAGACCGGCATCAACGTCCGGGGCGTCCACATTGCCCGCCGTTGCTCCGGCGACAGCCACTCGAGCTGCGCGGCATTCGGCGCAAGCCAGTTCCGTGCCCAGGACAGCATGTCGTCGAGACTTCAGGCTTTCATGCCTGTTCCCCGATTGCGTTGCCGCTGTCGGAGATTGTACAGACACAAAGAGCGGCGGCCCGCGATTGCAGGCCGCCGAAGAGGTGCTTCAGAAGTCGAGGGTGACCAGGAACTGCGCAAAGCGCGGCGACTGATACGACGTGCCCTGGAGGTACGCCGAGTTGGGAATGCCACGAACGGTCTCGAACCTTTCGTCGGTTTCGCAGCTCGTTACTGGCCCGGCAGGGGATAGGTCTGCGGGCGGTCAGCTGACCCGGTGCGGAAACGCTTGACGATACTCAGCGACAGAAACTGCGCGTCTTTGGTGTAGTAGTCGTATTCCAGTTGCAGAAACCAGTGGCGCCGTATGGCGAAACTGCCCGCCACACCAAAGAACAGCGAGGTCTCGTCTTCCTGCTGGAACGGAATGTTGGCGCCGACGTCGAGGCGTGCGACGCCGACTTCGACAAAGCCGGACAGGCGCGGTGCCGTGACACTGCCGAGGCCGTACATGAGACCGGCTCCCAAGAGGCTGTAATCGACCCTGCCGCCACCGCTGAGACTTGCCTCGCCAAGGTCGGCCCAGAACGCCTCGACAGACAGTTTGCGACTGACCGGCGTCAGGTCGAAGCCACCGAAGATCTTGTATCCGAAGTCCTGGGTGTCAGCGACCGAAAATGGCGTGCCTTGCGTCTCCGGCTCCAGAGACGACAGCCCGGCGCCGGCGCCTACAAACGCGTCGGCGCGACTGTTTGCCGACGTCGCGAGAAGGCAAGCACAACACAGCACCAACATGGATGAAGGGAAGATCGATCCCGTGCGACGCCGCCTTGCCGCCAGAAAAGCAAAGAGCCCCAGCACAACAAGAGCAGCAGGACCGATACTGCCGCTGCCGGAGCCTACGGCGACCTGACCTTTGGGGGTTGCGACGCCGCCCGGATCCTTGACGACGCCGTTCGGGCCTTGAGCAGAGTCTGCGTCATTCGGTCCACCATCCTCGATGGTGAGCTGTATGCAGAAATGTCCAGGCGTCAGCCCGGGCTGGTAGCTCTGATCGCCCGGTTCGGGGCATCCGCCACTGCTTCCGGCCGTCGAGGCGACACTGTTGTTGTCGTCTTCGACAAAATCGCCCCAGCCAACTCCCGGCCGGTACTTGCGATAGTCGGGAAATTCACCGATGGCTATGGCTTGCGGAATGACGACCTGTACAGTGGAGCCCACTTCAGGCAGGTTCGTTACTTCAAAGTCGTAGATGCCGCTCTGGTAGTCGAATTCATCGTCGCTGTTACCCACACCGCCTCCGTTTCCGTCTCCCGCTCTGGCAATGTCTTCACTCGTTACCCTTGCGGAGGTTGCCTGACTGATGCGCGCTGTGGTTCCGAGCTGCAACCGCAGGCCTGCGCTGGCCTGCATCCGCGCACCCGACTGTGTCGGTAATTCGTTTGCAAGCCCGCTGCGGGCATCGCTGTCGTCGGCGACATCGGGTATGCCGTCACCGTCGGCGTCTGCGACATCGGACGCCTCGGCGTCCTTCAGCACGCTGAGGGTGAACTCGAGCACCGAAATCGGTGAGGTATAGTTGCTGACGGTCCGCTGCACTTGCAACACCAGTCTGTACGGCCCCGGCGGAAGCGTCTGCGGAGCAAACTTCAGTGTCTTGCCCGTTTGGCTGCCGGACACGACGGCAAGAACGGCGTTGTCCGACCCGCTCCAGTCGTAAAGTATCGAGCCGGCCTGATGCCCGCCGACGCGGGCGGTTGCGGTAGCAGTGCCGCCGGCGGTACTGAGGGAGCTGACAGGGCCGAACTCCGCCTGTGCAACCTGGATCCAGGGAGCTGGCTGCTCATCGTGTAACGGGTCCGTGCCGAAGCGGATCTCGTCGGCGTCGCTTATGCCATCTCCGTCGCCATCGCTGCTTTGATCGGTGTCGCCGGAGCCGCCGAGTCGTTGCAGCACGTGCTCAATGGCATTACTGACGCCATCGCCGTCATCGTCCGACGCGCCGTTCACAACCGGCGAGTTCGCGTCCAGTGGATCCGTACCCAGGGCTATCTCGCGCGCGTCCGGAACGCCGTCAGCATCGGTATCGGTCGCAGCATCGATATCGAGTCCCGCCAGGAGTTCTACGACATCCGGGATGCCGTCGCCGTCGCTATCGCTTTCGGTCGCGCTTAACGGGTTCAAGGCGAGCGAGACTTCCGCCGCATCAGGATAACCATCCCGATCGAAGTCGCTTGCAGAGTCTATCGAGACAATTCCGAGCGTTGCGAGATATGCCTCCACCGCGTTTGTAATACCGTTACCATTGTCATCGCCTGCGCCGTCGGCCGTTGGGGAGTCGACCGCTCCGGGTTCCGAGGAAATTGCGATTTCGAGCCGGTCCGGCAAGCCGTCTCCATCGAAATCGCGGCGGTCATCGCGCGGATCCGATGTATTCGTTGGCGCTACGCCGTAGCTTGGGTACACGGTGGTCTCTATGTGATCTGCCGTACCCCCGCCGTCACTGTCGGCAAAGCTGGCAGGATTATTCGGATCCGTTCCGTCGTCCGCTTCCACTTTATCGGGTACCAGGTCGCCATCGGCATCCTCGAATGATCTGTCGTCAAGCGGATCCGTGCCGGCCACGTCTTCATCGCCGTCGCCCACGCCGTCACCGTCTGTGTCGGCGTTTTCGGGGTCGGTGCCAAGCTCGTCCTCGCGTTCGTTCGTCAGCCCGTCACCGTCCAGGTCACCGGTTGGGCCGCCCTGATCGTCCGGATCCAGGTAATTCGGCGCGCCATCGCCATCGCTGTCGGTCGGATTCGTCGCCGGGTTGCCGTCACCGTCCTCGTTTGCATCTTCATCGCGAGTCGGACGCCCGTCGCCGTCATCGTCGTCGTCCAGGTAATCCGGAATACCGTCCGCATTGGTATCCTGGTCCGGCGGGTTTTCGGTGGCGGTTGGAACTCCATCGTTGTCGTCGTCTGCATCCTGATAGTCCGGCGTCGAATCCTGATCCGTGTCACGACACTGGTTCAGGTCCGGGCATTCATCGATGTTGCTCAAACCGTCGCTATCGTCATCGCGATTCGCCTCGTCGTCTGCAATGGTTAAACTCGCGGAAGCCGGCGTGCCGACACGTGCACGGGAATCGCTGGTTGTCGTCAGCGTTACCTCAACCGTTTCGCCGCCCTCCAGCAGATCATCGCTAAGGGGCTTTATGTCAATCGATGCTGAACTGGAGCCGACGGGTATAACGGCGACGCCACTCAGAGCTTCGTAATCGGTATCAGGGATCGCCGTACCGCCGACGGAATATTCCACAGTGAGCGCGTTGCCCGACTCGTTTCGTGCGCCCAGCGAAGCAATTATCTGGCCGTTGCCGACGGGATCTTCGACAGCGTTGGTGCCGGTCGAAGCCGTTACGGAATGCGGGCTGTCGACAATCGTTACAGTTGCGGTGCGATCCACTATAAAGACAATGCCGCTGCCGTCATTCTGAAGCGAGATCGTCACGGTTTCGTTACCTTCGAATACTTCATCGTCGCCCGGCACGTCGATGTCGACAGGGGCCTCCTCCTGCCCGAGGGCAAGGGTCACCTTGCCTGAGAGCGGAGCGTAATCATCGCCTTCCGTTGCACTGCCGTCGGTAGTGTAAAAAACGGTCACCGGCCGAAGCGGATCTCCGCCGACGCGGCGAATGAGAAATTGCCCGCTCTCGGCGGGGGTTTCGCTTGCGGCGTTATCCGATGCGACGACGGATACCAGTACCTGGGCAAACGCCATCGGTGACGCAAGCAATACGAAGGCGAGTCCGATCGATCGAAAAAGCGACCGGATTATCGCCCGAACGGGGACGCGGCGGGCAACCCTATGTGCGGGAGCGAGCCTGCGCTTCAGGTTCCTCTCAGAATCCTCGCACATCGGCTCGGTCGCCCCCCCAGGCCGCCTTTTTTGCTCTATCCTGAGCTCTCTTGACCAAGCCGCTGTATTGGAAACGATTTTGATCATATATGCTTCGCCTTGCATGTACACGAAACGCCATACGCCTGGACTTTGTCCGCCCGCCGACGTATCTCCACGGGAGTTCGCCCATGAGAATACCCCATGGGAAATTTGGCGATCTGAAATTTGCCGATCTGAAATTTGCCAATGGGAAATTAGCCGGTGGATCGTTCCGGTGATTGTACTTGAAACAAGCCGCCTGCTGTTGCGTCGCTTCTCGCCGGACGACGGTCAATCCTGCGGCGCGGAGGCGTAAAGATCGTGAAACGGACTGGCAACTCTTCCGCTTCGAGCCCTCTTGCAAATGAAAAAGCCGGCTCAGTCGTCGACAAGGTTTTTTTCGGTGCTTTCATATTCGCTGTCGCGGTACTTCTCATTGTTGCGGGATCGCTGTTGACCGTCGCCGACATTCCTCCGGGACCCCAGGTGGCGCGCGCCTATGAAGGCGGACGCGCCATCTATGCCAAGCTGTTTCATCACGACGATGTTTACCGTTCCGATTTGTGGCATCCGGCCCGCACGGACGTACGGGGTGTGACGATCAACGATCCCGGCCGTACCAGTCCCGGCACTACCCTTTACACCTCCGGTCACACAGCCGCCGCGTATCTGATATCCATGGACGGTGAAGTCCTGCACAAATGGGAGCGGCCGTTCAGCGAGATCTGGAACGAGAGTGCTGCGGTCCGCGATCCGCAGCCGGACTCTCACGTCTACATGCGTAAGGCAGTGCTGGATGCCAACGGAGACCTGCTTGCGGTTTATGAGGGCGCCGGCGACACGCCATATGGCTATGGGATCGTCAAGCTCGACAAGGACTCACAAGTAATCTGGAGTTATCTGCAATCCGCCCATCACGACTTCGACGTCGCAGCGGATGGCAATATCTTCGTGCTCACTCAGGAGATCGTCGACGTCCCTTTGGAGCAGCTCGAACACCTGGCTTCGCCGCGACTGGACGACTTCGTCGTCATCCTCTCTCCGGACGGAGAGGAAATTCATAAAATCCCGCTGCTGGCGACCGTCGACAGCTCCGATTATCGTCAACTGCTTTACAAGATTTCTTCTTTTTCCGTCGCGGACGCTCTGCATACGAACAGTG
>Ga0299913_10006340_pt1 | contig 10238 bp, 9 predicted proteins | sample RVTome_9_FD_201360 | JGI IMG/M metagenome (GOLD analysis project Ga0299913, IMG submission 201360) | Soil microbial communities from uranium-contaminated site in the Upper Colorado River Basin, Wyoming, United States - RVT155D38 (version 2) ... | reverse complement strand
GACGTCGGCGTCACGCGGTCGAGCCCGGGGCCCGTTGCGCGGCCTTCCGGTCGCGAATCCGCTCGGCAGGCTTCATGGCTCGTTCCACCCTCCGATCCCACCCGCGTGATCGCGGCGCGCGGCCGCACGCGGTGCGACGGGATGATCGGGTCTCCCCTCGGACCCTACAAGAGGCGCTCTCCGCGCGCCGCGAACCGCAGGCTCCGGTGGCGCGTGTCGGACGGGACTCGCTTCCTGCGCCTCAGGGACGGTACAGCGCCCGAGACGTCCTTCGAGGAGGTAAGTCCATGTCCGCTTCCGGCACCCGGCTCCGCCGTCGCGGCTCGTTACGCGTAGCCCGTTGTCGCCTCCGCGCTCCTCGGGCGGCCCGGTGCCCGTCCGGCACGGTTCGCGCGCCGACGCTCGGAGCGTTGGTCCTGGCCTGGGCGCTCTTCCCGGTCGCCGGTCCGGCCTGCGCGCAACAACCGTCCGGCAAGCCACCCCTGTCCACCGAGGTTCGACGTCTGCTGGAGGAGAAGGGGGTCGATGGGACGCGGCAGGAGCTCCCCATGCTGGTCATGACCGCTCGCGACACGCACGAGTTCGACGTCGATGGGATGGTGGCGCTCGGCCGCGAGTACCTCGAGGCCGGCGACGCGGAGGCGGCCGTCGCCGTCCTGAATCTGGCGCTCCTGATGGACATGCAGTCGGCGGAGGCGAACGTGGCGCTCGCCGAAGCCTACCTGGCGCAGGGGACACCGTCCCTGGCCACCATGTACTACCAGCAGGCGCTCGCGAACGACCCGCAGAACGAGCCCGCCCGCCAGGGGCTGCTGGCGCTCGGCGAGGAGCTCCCCGAGACGCGCGAGGAGCGGGAAGCGCGGCGGGAGGCGGAGCGGCGCCGGCAGGAGGCCGAGGTGGCCTCCATCGATTGGGACCGGGGGGAGAGGCGCGACGACGTGGAGAGTTTCACGGGCCGATACGCCGATCCGAACCGCGAGGTCGAGCACTGGGTGTTCTTCGTCGCCGAGACCTGCGCCGGAAGCGGCTATCTGATGACGAGCGGAGAATGGGGAGACGTCGCGCCCTGGGTCCTCAGGAGCGAGACGGAGACCGGTTTCGGTCAGGTCGCAGCGTACCCCGGCCAGGAGCCCATGCACTTCGAGTTCGAGCTCGGGCCGGACGGTGTCCCGACCGCGGTCGTGATGACGGGGCTCTACGACGAGCCCACGCGGCTCGAGCGGCTGGGTCCGCTGCGCGATGGCTGGCAGCCGGCGGGCGAGGACTGCAGGATCGACGCGCCCGGCGGATGAGCCTCCTGGCCGCCACCCTCCCCCGTTCGCCGCCCCGCCGCTGTGTGCGTGAAGCGACTCAGCGAGTGGTGGCGAACCGGTCCGCGTAGCCCGAGGCGTCGAGGAAGCTCTCGAAGTCCTTCGTGTTCAGGATGTCGTAGATCGCGCGGCGCTTGTTGTCGGCGCGCTCGTAGTAGGCCTCGGAGATCTTGTAGCCGACGTAGTAGCCCAGATCCGACGGTCCGTCCTGATACACGGATCCGCCGTACAGCCAGCCCTCGACCGCGTCGCTCGACATCGGCTCGAGCATCACCAGCGAGAACCGTCGCCAGATGTCCTCCTGACGCGGATCGGCGAACTCGTGTACGGCGTCGTTGATGTGGGCGCCGACCGCGAGCTCCGCGATGAAGTCGGCGGCCCCCTCGATGAACGACTGCCCAAGCAGGTTGGTGACCCGGGCGTTGTTCTGCTGGAAGTGGATCGCCTCGTGGAGGACGATGTTGGGGAGCCGCGCCATCTGCTCGTCATCATGGGCGTACATCTCGACCCCGATGAGGAGCCCGTTGCGGGACGCGGTGCCCCCCGAGTTCAGCCGCCCGACCACGAAATAGACGTCGGGAAAGACGGCCGGCGGATAGAGGTATTTCAGCGCGTAGAATCCCGCCCGGATCGGCCGCTCGAAGTCGAGCACGCGCGACGAGCGCAACCGCACCTCGGGCGAGTAGCGCTCCGGACGCTCGGCGATCATCCCGGCGAGCGCGACGCCGCTCAGGATCCGGTTGGGGACGAAGTCGCGGACGCCCACCGAGCCGCCCTCGATGTACTCGTGCTGGAGCAGCTCGGCCCGGTTCTCGGCAGTCGAGCGGTCGAGCACGTCCCAGAACAGATCGACGTCGCCGGTCACGATCCGCGCCTGGTCGGGGTCGTCGTTGACGGCGGCCTGCGCGAGCGCCGGAAGCGGCGCGAGGAGAAGCGACGCGACGGCCACGGCGACGCGGCAGGCCCTCGGGACGCGAAAGGTCCGATGTCGAAAGCGGTTCGAGAGCTCGTGCATGGGAGCAAGATCGGCGACGCGGCCGAACCCCGGCAAGCGCGGAAGCTTCCACCGTCGACCAGGCTAGGGCTTGCCGGTCACGGCCGGGTTGCCACGTGCCCCCTGAGCTACTGCGGCGTCCGTCCCAGCCACTCGAGCGCGCCGTCGTGGTCCGGCACTCGCTCGAGGACGCGCTCGAGCGCCGCCCGGCCCGCCTCCGCCTCTCCCGTCCCGAGCGCGGCGAGGCCGAGCATGTAGTCCGGGAGATACGAATCGGGATGGGCTTCAGCGGCCATCTCGATGACACGGAGGGCCGCGGCCATGTCGCCCCCCTCCGCGAGGGCGAACGCGAGAAACAGCATGGGTGTCTCGGCGGGGGGACGATCGCCCGCCGCGATCCGCGCCCGCAGGTGCTCGTGAGCGGCGTCGAGCTGGCCCGCGAGGACCCGCCCGACGAACGGCCGGGTGGCGTCGTTGGCGGCTTCAACGCGTGCGAGCAGATCGGCCGGTTCGTGGGGCACGCCGCGCGCGATCGTCACGATGATGCGCCGTGTCGCGCCGATCGCCTCCAGAGGATCGGCCTCGAGCAGCACGAGGTCGGCGGGCGCTCCCTCGGTCACGGTCCCGGTCAGGGGATTCTCCGTGAGGTAGCGGCCCGGGTTCACCGTGGCCGTGGCGAGCGCGTCCCACTCCGGGAGCCCCGCGGCCACGAGGAACCCGAGCTCCGCATGGAGCGCCGAGCCGGGGACGAGCCCGGGGAGCTCGCCGGCGTCCGACCCGGCGAGAAGCGGCACGCCCGCCTCGTGGAGGTGCGCCGCGATCACCATCTGGAACGCGAGCGCGTCGAGGTACTCCTGCTCCTCGCCACGGCGCCCGGGCGTCCGGTAGCGGTTGAACCCCGGCTCCCACAGGAGCTGCCGGACGGGATCGAGGAGCCGACGGTCGGGACGGTCGAGAAGCGGGCCGATGTCGTCGGCGATGCTCGCGGCGATCGCGTCGTACGTCCCGAGCGTGGTGATCACCGCGACCCCGCTCTCGGCCGTGGCCGCCACGGCCTCGGGCAGTCCGGAATCGTGGGTGCGCCGGCCGAACACCTTGTTGTAGTACTCCTCCACGTGCGCGATCGACGATTGACGGGATTCGAGCACGCCCTCGAGCCCCACGTCGCGCGGGATGTGGCCCGTGACCCGAATCCCGCGGTCGGCCGCGGCCGTGATTGCGGCGGCGTATACGTCGGGGGCGAGCGGCCCCCAGATCTTCACGAAGTCGTAGCCCCGCTCCGCCGCGTACGCGACCCGGCGCCGCGCTTCCTCCGGCGAGGTCGCGGGCCGCTCGAAGTCGACGATCGGGTTCGCCTCGACCTTGAGCTGCGGGCCGGTCGTATGGATCCGCGGTCCCGCGAGGGCGCCGCTATCGACCGCGTCGCGCAGCTGCAGCTGGAGGTCCGACCCGGACATGTTGAGGACGGTCGTCACCCCGTGCGCCAGGAGGAGTGGCAGGTCGTTCGCGTCGAACAGGTGGACGTGGGCGTCGACCAGCCCCGGGATCAGCGTGCGGCCCGTTCCGTCGATGCGGCGGACTCCGTCCGGTACGCTGACCTCCGCGGCCGGGCCGAGGCGCACGATGCCGTCCCCCGCGATGAGCACCGTCTGATCCCGGAGCACGCCGGGTTCCGCCATCGGAATCACCGTCACATCCGTGATCGCGAGCGTGGGGGAAATGTCCTGCCCGCAGGCCGTGGAAGCGGGGATCAGGAGGAGTGGTCCGAGGACGCGCGAGACTCTCCGTAAATCGAACATGGGGACGACGCTCCGATCGAGTGTGGGCCGCCCTCAGGCGGGAGCGCGTACGGGTTCGAGGGCGGCGACGATGAACTCCAGCGCGGTACGGCGGGCCGTCTCGTCGTCCGTCCACGAGCCTCCGGGGGAGAACCGCCGGTGCATGGCGTGCGTCGCGCACGTCTCCACCACGAGACGGGCCGCCACCGGGACGTCGGACGGCGTCCGCAAGGCCCCTTCGCGCGAGCGGCGCCAGAGGTAGTCGGTGAGCGCGTCGACGATCGGCGCCCGGAGCTCCTCGGCGAACACCTTCGCGAGCTCCGGCCAGTGCGCGGTCGAGCGGTCGAGCATCCGGATCGCCACGTGGAACCGGTCGATCACGTCGTACAGCTCGCCCGCGATCGCCTCGAGCTCGCCGGCCGCGTCGGCCGGCGCGGGACGCCCGACGGTCTCGTGCAGGACGGGGAAGTGGTCTTCGTCGCGAAACCGGTCGCGCACGAACTCGAGCGTCGACCGCGCGAACCCGCCGCCCGCCCGGCTCGAGTCCCACACCGCCGGCCCCGGCTCGCCGAGACCGCGGCGGAGCGCGAGCTCGAACAGCTCCTCCTTCGTCTCCGCATACCGGTAGAGCGTGCCGAGCGCGACGCCCGAGGCGTCCGCGATGTCCGACATCATCGCGCGCTTGTAGCCGACCCGGGCGAACACGCTCCCCGCGCCCTCCACGATGCGCTCGAACTTCCCGACCGACAGGGTCCTGGGCATGCGATAAAACTATAATGAATGATTCATTATTGCAACGTGGGAGATGTCCTTCCCGCATCGGGAGGCGCGGAAGTCACACGGGCGCGCCCGTTTTCGCCGGGTGTGGGTGCCTGGCGGGCCGATCGTTGACCACGATCGTCGGACTGCGTACCTGAATGTCGAGGTACCACGGTCTGCCCGCGCGCCGGAGTGACCGGGTCGTCACGCGCGCCACGCGGGCCTCGTCGAACCGTATCAGGGAGACGTCCGATGGTCCCGGTAGAGCGCGTGCAGACGGGGGTGCGGATCGAGAAGCGTATCCTCAAGGTCCTGAAGGCGACGGCCGAGTATCTCGACATCTCGCTGGGCGATCTGCTCGAGGGCATCGTCCTGCACGCCTTCGAGGGGAAGGCGCCGTTCTCGAAGGACACGCTCGAGCGGATCGGCGCCCTGAGGGAGGTCTACGACCTGGACCTGACGTCGGAGGACAGCCATGGGCGGTCGGAGGCGGGTTAGAGCGACCCGTCGCGGCGCGGCAGGAGGAACGTGCGCCGGGCCTCGTCGGAGTCGAGGACTGATGGTTCGTAGTGGTCGAAGAGCGCCCCGCCCTCGAAGCGAAGCAGCTCCGGGTGCCGCGCCGCGAACTCCGCCCACGTCGCCTCGCTCCCGTCCCGTCGCATCCGTTCGTGAATGAGGAAGACGAACGCCCACGTGACCGTCTCGTGGTACCGGTCGGGCGCGCCGTGCGCCGCGGCCACCCTGCGGAGCCCCGCGCTCAGGCGCGCGAGCGCGTCGGCGAGCGACGTCCGCGTCAGGTGGATCCACGCGAGCCGCACGTGATCCGCGTGGCGAAACCGCCCTTCCGCGAGCGTCAGCGTCTCGAACGCGTGGACGAGCTCGTCGTCCTCCAGGTCCGCGGCGCCTCCGAGCTGTTGCGTTCCGATCTGGTACATGTGTACCAAAGTAACGGTACGTGCCGTGAAGTCAACCACGGGCCCCGAGCGAGACGATGGCCACGGCGAACACCGCGTACAGAGGGGCCGGCTCCACGCGTCGCCCTCCGGCGGAGGCGGGTGTCCGGCCCGGATCAGTGGTGGCCGCGCACCGGCCGCGGGGGATAGGATTCCTCGAGCCGCGCTACCTCGTCCTCCGAGAGGTCCAGCTCCACCGCCGCGATCGCGTCGTCGAGGTGGGACATCTTCGTCGCCCCGATGATCGGCGCCGTCACCTCCGGCTTCGCGAGCAGCCACGCGAGCGCCACCTGCGCGCGAGGAACCCCGCGGTTCTCGGCGATCTCCCCGACCTGCCCTACGATCTCGTCCGCTTCCGGGAAGTCGTACAGAAGGTCCGAGTAATCGTCCGACTCCCCGCGCGCGGTCGCCTTCTTCTCGCCCGGGGGCCGCGTCAGATACCCGCGGGCGAGCGGGCTCCAGGGGAGGATCGCGATCCCCTCCTCCTCGCACAGCGGGATCATCTCCCGCTCCTCCTCGCGGTACAGGAGGTTGTAGTGGTTCTGCATGGAGATGAACCGCGTCCAGCCCGCGAGATCGGCCGTGTGAAGTGCGCGCGAGAACTGGTAGGCGTACATGCTCGACGCGCCGATGTAGCGCACGTACCCGGCCTTCACGGCGTCGTGGAGCGCCTCCATCGTCTCCTCGATCGGCGTTCCGTAGTCCCAGCGGTGGATCTGGTAGAGGTCGATGTAGTCCGTGCCCAGACGCTTCAGCGAGTCGCGCACCGAGTCGAGGATGTGCTTCCGGCTCAGTCCCCCGCGGTTGGGGCGGTCGGCCATGGGGAAGAAGACCTTTGTCGCGATCACCGTCTCGTCGCGGCGCGTGAGCTCGCCGAGGAGCTTGCCGGTCACCTCCTCGCTCAAGCCGAGCGAGTACATGTCCGCCGTGTCGAAGAAGTTGATCCCGGCCTCGACGGCGCGCTCCACGAACGGCCGCGCCTCGTCCTCCGGCAGCACCCATGGGCGCCAGTCGGGGTCGCCGTAGCTCATCATCCCGAGGCACAGGCGGGAGACCTCGAGGCCGGTGTGGCCGAGCTTCACGGTTTCCATCGCTCCCCTTTCGCTCGTTTCGGAGAACCTATCCTCCCTTCGGTCACTCGCCGAACCCGGAAGGGGGGGGCCGCCGGTCTGCCTGCCCCGAGCGCCGCGCGGCCACGTCGGGTCCGCCGCTTGCCCCACCTGCCTGCTGTTGTTATAGAGTTATAGAACAATTCAGCCATGCCCGCTGATCAACACCGCGAGGGGGACCGTTCTTGACCGGCGTGTCCGCGATACCCGAAGGGGCCACGGGCCTCGCCCCGGCGCTCGACGCCGAAGACCCGACGCCGCTCTACCATCAGATCGCCCAGGCGCTCCGGTGGCGCATCGGCACGGGGGACCTCGGCCCGGGCGATCGCCTTCCCCCGCTCCGGCAAGCCGCGGAAGAGTGGGGCGTCAACCTGCATACCGTGCGTCAGGCCTATCGAGCCCTGGTCCAGACGGGGCTGCTCGACTCGCGGCCGGGCGTCGGCACCACGGTGTCCGGCGATTCCGGACGGGCCGGCTCTGCCCTGCAATCGATCTCGCGGGCCTCGGAGCTCGATCGGTGGATCGAGACGATCCTCGCCGAGGCGCGCCGCAGGTTCGGGCTGACGGCCGACGAGCTCTCGGCGCGACTCGACGAGCGAAGCCGCGAGCCGGTCATCGCGACCCTCGTCGAGTGCAATCGCCACCAGTGCGTGGACCTCGCCGGCCAGGTCGCGGCGCGGCTCGGCGCGCGGGTCGACCCCTGGGCGCTCGAGACGCCCGGCGAGCCGCCCCCCGGCGTGCTCGTCGGGACCCGATTCCACGCCGCGGAGATGCGGAGCCGGTGGCCCGGCCGACGCGGCGACATGCGCTTCGTGAGCCTCCGACTGGACCCCGGCTTCAGCGAGGCGCTCCGCCAGCGGATCCGGGAGCTGCGCGCGCGCCAGCTCACGCTGTGCGATGCGGACACGGGAACCGCGCGTCAGATGGCGGCAGACGTGTCGACGGTCATCGGGTGGTCCCGTCCGATCGACGTGCTCGACGAGCCGCCCGACCGCGTGTGGGCCCGGCTCGACGCCGACGAGCTCCTTCTCGTGGCGCCGCGACGCTGGGACTCGCTCTCCGGGGAGGTGCGCGAGGACCCGCGCGTGCTCGAAGTCCGCCACGTGATCGATCCCGACGAACTCCAGACCCTTGGAGAGCTCCTTTGAAGCGTCGTCACGCCGTCGTCATTTCGTCGCTCGTCGTGGCCGCCGCGTCCCTCGCGCCGGGCGCCGTCGATCGCGTCCCGCCCGCGCCGTCACGCGCCGCGCCGCCCGCAGCGGAAGGGCTGTCGTGGGTGGATTCGCTGGTGCGCGAGGAAGCGCTCGACCGCGCCGTGCCCGGCATCGCGGTGGCCATCGTCTCGCGTGGGCGCATCGTCCTCCAGCGTGGCTACGGCCTCGCGGACGTCGAGGCGGGTCGTCCCGTGACGGCGGCCACGCCCTTCAACATCGCGTCCCTGACCAAGCCGTTTACCTCGACGGTCGCGGTTCGACTGGCCCGTCGAGGGCTGCTCGACCTCGAGCGGCCGGTGCGCGCGTACCTCCCTACGCTCCCGGCACGGTATGCGGGGATCTCGGTGCGCCACCTCCTGACGCACACGTCGGGCGTGGACCGGGACCTTCGGGCGGACAACTTCGACGATCCGACGGCCGGGGAGTACCGGATGCGCGTGGACACCGCCGGCATCCACGCCGCCCCCGGGGAGCGGTGGGAGTACAGCAACACGGGCTATACGATCCTGGGGTGGGCGATCGCCGCGGCCGCGGATCGGCCCCTCGGGGAGCTGTTCGAGGCGGAGATCTTCGGCCCGCTGGCGATGCTCCAGGCGCGTTACCGGGCGCCGCTCGCCGCCGATCCGGAGCGCGCCCGGCCCCACGAGGTCGTGGAGGGCACGGTTCGGGAGGCGGCGTACGTGACCGGCGGATTCGCCTCCGGTGGTCTGTCGATGTCGATCGCCGACCTGGCTAGCTTCGGGGTCGCCCTGCAGGGCGGGGATCTGCTCGCTCCGGGGGAGAAAGACCTCGCGTGGACCCAGGCCGCGCTCGCCGATGGGTCGACCGTGTCGTTCGAGATGATGAATCCCGGGGCCGGCTACGGGCTCGGCTGGTTCCTCACACGCTTCGCGGACCGCCGCCTGATCACACACGGCGGGGGAATCTCGGGATACGCGAGCAACCTCTATCACTTCCCCGACGAGGCCCTGACGATCGCCGTGCTCGCGAACGCGAAGGCACGGGACGACGGACAGGCGCCCGTGGATCCGCTCGCTCGCGCGATCGCGACGGCATGCTTCGATCGCGACGCGTGCTCGGGCGATCCGCGCAGCGCCGCGATCGAGGAGGAGCTGGATGCCGCCAACCGCGCGTTCTCGAGCGCCTACGTGGCCGGAGATGCGGACGGCCTGCGCGCGGCCTACCTGCCGGAGGCGCTCGTCATGCCGCCGGCCGGTCCTGTGGTCGCCGGTGCCGATCGCGCGGCGGCCTGGTTCGAGTCCGGCGGTCGCCCGGGCCACCTCGGGCACGCCCTCTATCCCGAGTATCGGCGGATCGACGGCGAGACGGCGTTCGAGCTCGGCACCTGGTACGATGCGTGGGTGCGATCGGGCGATACGATCGCGAGCAGCGGGCGGTACGTTCTGGGGTGGCGCCGTGACGGCGGACGATGGCGGATGGCGACCGACGCGTGGCAGCGATCGGAGCGACCCTGACGGTGCGGACATGCGGGAGTTGACCGACTTGCGTCTCGCACCTGCGTTCGCGCGGGGACGGAGGCGGGCCTGAACCCGATCGAGTAACGTCCGGCATGGTGACCAGACTCCAGGACAGAGGAATCGCGATCCTCGCGGCCGCGGCCGCGGGTGCGGGGGCCGGTTACTGGCTGTTCGCGCTGCTATGGCGCACTCTTCTTCGCGGCGGTGGGCGCCGCCGCCCCGGGGGTCCTGAGCCGACCCGGCGAGCCCGGCGATCTGGCCGGGACCTGGCTGGATGACCTCACACGGGGGCCGTCCGACGGCTGAACCATCCGCCCGTTACCGTGTGTCTGCCGTATGGGAACACGAGGTCCAACCGTCCCGACGCCCGCACGCACCGGTGCCGCGGCATCGGGACAGCACCGGAGGATTCGACATCGACGCTTCGCGGAGGATCGGGGGCCGTATGCTTTTCGTGGCCGCGCTGCTCGCACCGGCCACGGGCATGTCGGGCGCGGTGAGACCGGCGGCCGGCCAGGTCGCACACCCGGATAGGACGGAGATCGCGCGCCTCGACGGAACGGCGATCTCGTCCGACCGGCTGACGGAAGGGATCGAGGATCTCGTGCGCCGGGCCGACGTGCACGGGCTCACCGTCACCGTC
>Ga0299913_10006339_pt1 | contig 10238 bp, 19 predicted proteins | sample RVTome_9_FD_201360 | JGI IMG/M metagenome (GOLD analysis project Ga0299913, IMG submission 201360) | Soil microbial communities from uranium-contaminated site in the Upper Colorado River Basin, Wyoming, United States - RVT155D38 (version 2) ... | reverse complement strand
CATGCCGCCGAGGCTGCTGAGGCGCAGACAGAGAAGGCAAGCTGATGCAGGGCAAGCGACGAACGAAGACCGGACGCGTCGTGTCCGACAAGATGGACAAGACCGTCGTCGTGAGCGTTGAGCGGCTGCGGCGCCACCCGATCTACAAGCGGGTCGTGCGTCTGAGCAGCAAGTTCAAGGCGCACGACCAGGAGAACAGCGCCAGGGTCGGCGACACCGTGCGGATCGAGGAGAGCAAGCCGCTCTCGCGCGAAAAGCGCTGGACCGTCGTCGAGGTCGTGGCGCGCGGCTCGCACGAAGAGCTGGTGGACGGGACGGAGCAGGCGTGATCCAGAAGTACAGCAGGCTGCGCGTGGCCGACAACTCCGGCGCGCGAGTCGTGGAGTGCATCTCCGTCATCGGCCGGTCGACGAGCGACACGGCCGAGGTCGGGGACGTCATCGTGGCGGCCGTCAAGCAGGCACTCCCGAACTCCGGCGTCAAGAAGGGTGATGTCGTTCGGGCCGTCGTGGTGCGAACCACGAAGGAGTACGGCCGCAGCGACGGCAGCCACATCCGCTTCGACGAGAACGCCGCTGTGCTGATCACGCCCCAGGGAAGCCCGCGCGGCACCCGGATCTTCGGGCCGGTCGCGCGCGAGCTGCGCGAGCGCAACTACATGAAGATCGTCTCGCTCGCCCCGGAGGTGCTCTAGATGAACGTGAGACGGGGTGACACCGTCGTCGTCCTGGCCGGAAAGGATCGCGGCAAGCGCGGCACCGTCGACCGGGTCGAGAAGACGAAGCGTGGCTTCGGCGTGGTGATCCCCGGGATCAACATGGCCAAGCGCCATCAGAAGGCGCGGTCGCGGACCCAGCAGGCCGGCATCATCGATCTGCCGGTGCCGATCCACATCAGCAACGTGCAGGTCGTCTGCCCGCGCTGCGACAAGCCGACCCGCGTCGCCCACACCCAGCTCGAGGGCGGCGGACGCACGCGCATCTGCAAGCAGTGCGGCGAGCAGATCGAGGTGACCACGAAGTGAGCCCGGACGAGACGAAGACGAAGCAGAAGACGACCCGCGGCGGCGGGACGGCGACGAAGGCCGCGCCCAGGGCCCGATCGTCCGCGCCCGCGCGCTCGAACGGCGGCAGCGGCGCCGGCGGCTTCACGAAGCCGGTCTACGGCGGGCTGCGCCAGCGCTACCACGACGAGGTCGCGCCGGCCCTGCAGCGGACCTTCGGCTACGCGAACGTCATGCAGGTGCCGCGCCTCGACAAGATCGTGGTCAACATCGGCCTCGGCGAGGCGATCGCCAACGCCAAGGCGCTGGACGCCGCCGTCGGCGACCTGACGACGATCACCGGCCAGAAGCCGATCGTGACCCGCGCCAAGCGTTCGATCGCCCAGTTCCGGCTGCGCACCGGGATGCCGATCGGAGCCAAGGTGACGCTGCGCGGGCAGCGGATGTACGACTTCCTGGAGCGCACGATGTCGCTGGCCCTGCCGCGCATCCGCGACTTCCGGGGCATCCCGACCCGCTCGTTCGACGGGCGCGGCAATTTCAGCCTCGGGCTGCACGAGCAGCTCGTCTATCCCGAGATCGATTACGACAAGATCGACCGCCTGCGCGGGCTGGAGATCAGCATCGTGACGACGGCGAAGACCGATGAGGAGGGGCGAACGCTCCTCGAGCTCCTCGGCATGCCGTTCCAGGCGCAGTAAGGAGCACCAGTGGCAAAGAAGTCCAGTATCGCCAAGGCGAAGCGCGGCTCGCGCTTCCCCGTGCGCGAGCACAACCGTTGCCAGGTGTGCGGCCGTCCCCGCGGCTACATGCGTCGCTTCGCGATGTGCCGCATCTGCTTCCGCGAGCGCGCCCTGCTGGGGCAGCTTCCAGGAGTGACCAAGTCGAGCTGGTAGCAGCTCGCTGACCATGGCCGCCGGCGAGGCGGCCGCCATCAGCGGCAGGCGCCACCCGGTCGAGCCGGGAGCGAACCGCCGCCGAGGAGACGAACGAACACGACATGAACGTGACCGATCCGATCGCCGACATGCTGACGCGCATTCGCAACGCCAGCGCGGCGCGGCACAAGGAGCTCAGCCTCCCGTCGTCCCGGGTGAAGCGCGAGATCGCGCGGATCCTCGTCGACGAGGGGTTCATCGAGGCGTACGAGACGCAGCCCAACGGCGTCCAGGACGTCCTCACCCTGCGCCTGAAGTACGTCGAGGGCCGGACGCCGGTCGTCACCGGGCTCAAGCGCATCAGCAAGCCGGGACTGCGCGTCTACGCGCGCAAGACCGAGATCCCCCGCGTGCTAGGCGGGCTTGGCCTGGCCATCCTCTCCACCTCCCACGGGATCATGACCGGGTCCGAGGCCCGGAAGCAGAATCTCGGCGGCGAGGTCCTCTGTTACGTCTGGTAAAGGAGCGAATCGATGTCTCGAATCGGACGAATGCCGATTCCGCTCCCCGACGGAGTGGAGGTCACCCAGGAAGGCAACACCGTGCGCGTCACCGGGCCGCTCGGGACGCTCGAGCGCACGATCCACGCCGAGATGAAGCTCGAGCGCGAGGACGGTGTCATGCGCGTCGTGCGCCCGACCGACGAGCCGCGTCACCGCGCCCTCCACGGGCTGACGCGCACCCTGCTCAACAACATGGTCACCGGCGTCACCACCGGCTACACGAAGAACCTGGAGATCAGCGGCGTCGGGTATCGTGCCCAGCTCCAGGGCGAGAAGCTCGTCCTGGCCCTCGGCTACTCGCATCCGGTCGAGGTCGACCCGCCGGCCGGTATCCAGTTCAAGGTCGAGACCCCGACGCGCCTCGGCGTGTTCGGCGCCGACAAGGAGCTCGTCGGCCAGACCGCCGCGCACATCCGCTCGCAGCGGAAGCCGGAGCCCTACAAGGGCAAGGGCATCCGCTACGCGGGCGAGCACATCCTCCGCAAGGCCGGCAAGGCCGGCAAGGTCGGAGGTTAGGAAGACCGAGATGACGAACCTGTCCCGCGACGCCCTGCGTCGCAAGCGCCACGAGCGACTGCGCCTCCGCATCAGCGGCAGCGGCGAGCGGCCGCGCCTGTCGGTCTTCCGCAGCACGAAGTTCATCTACGCCCAGGTCATCGACGATACCTCCGGCCGCACGCTGGCGGCCGCGTCGAGCCGGGAGGCCGAGCTCGTCGGATCGACGAAGGTCGACGCGGCTCGGGCGGTGGGCAAGGCCGTCGCCGAGCGGGCGAAGGCCGCCGGCGTGACGAGCGTCGTGCTCGATCGCGGCGGTTACCAGTACCACGGGCGGGTCCGCTCGCTCGCCGAGGGCGCCCGCGAGGGCGGCCTCACCCTGTAGCGAGAGAGAGGAGACACGCATGGCACGGATCGATCCGTCCAAGCTCAACCTGGAAGAGAAGGTCGTCCAGATCAACCGCGTCTCGAAGGTCGTCCAGGGCGGACGCCGCTTCAGCTTCAGCGCGGTCGTCGTCGTCGGGGACGGCAACGGCACGGTCGGCGCCGGGATCGGCAAGGCCGGCGAGGTGCCCGAGGCGATCCGCAAGGGTGTCGAGGACGCCAAGAAGCGCCTGATCAGAGTGCCGCTCGTCGGTGCCACGATCCCGCACGAGGTGCGCCGTCACTTCGGGGCCTCGAAGGTCATGCTCAAGCCGGCCAGCCCCGGTACCGGCGTCATCGCCGGCGGATCGGTTCGCTCGGTCGTGGAGGCCGCGGGCATCCGCGACCTGCTGAGCAAGGCGTCGGGCTCCACGAACCCGATCAACGTCGTGCAGGCCACGATGGTGTGCCTGTCGGCGCTCCGTTCGGCGGACGACATCGCCGCCCTGCGGGGCCGCACCGCCGAGGACCTCCTCGGCAAGCGTGGTGCCGAGCGCGCCCGCACGCCGCACGAGATCCCGGAGCGTCGCGAGCCGATGCACAGCGGGCCCGGGGGCGGACGTGGCCGCTGAGCGATCCTCCACGAAGCGCGGCCCGCGGCTCAAGGTCACCTGGGTCCGATCCACGATCGGGCACAAGGCGGCTGCGCGCGGCACGATCCGCGCGCTGGGCCTGCACCGGCTCCACCAGACCGTCGAGGTCGCCGACAACCCGATGATCCGCGGCATGCTGCGCCGCGTCGACTTCCTCGTCGAGGTCGAGGAGCCGGACGGCGCGCGGCCCGCATCGGCCAAGGAAGAGGAATCCAAGTGAAGCTCCACGATCTGCACCCGGCCCCCGGGTCGCGAACGCCGTCCCGACGGGTCGGCCGCGGCCACGGCTCGGGCCGAGGCAAGACCGCCGGGCGGGGCACGAAGGGCCAGAAGTCGCGTGCCGGCGGGAACCTGCCCGCCTGGTTCGAGGGTGGCCAGACGCCGCTCCACGTCCGGACCCCGAAGCTGCACGGCTTCAAGAACCGCTTCCGGGTCGCCTACGCGCCGGTGAACCTGGCGAAGCTGGGCGAGCTGGACAAGGGCACGCTCGTCACGCCCGACGTGCTGGCCCACGACGGGCTCGTTCGCGACACGAAGCTGCCGGTCAAGGTCCTCGGCGTCGGCGACGCGCCGAAGGGGATCACCGTCCACGCCCACGCCTTCAGCAGGAGCGCGCTGGACAAGCTGGCCGCGGCCGGCAGCACGGTCCAGCTGTTGAGCTGGCCGGACAACGCACCGATCGACGAGCCGGTCCAGGCCCCGCCGACGCGCGGCCGGAAGGCGAAGCGCATCGCCGCCGCCGCGGCCGGCACGGGCGCCAAGGGCAAGAAGGCCAAGGCCGAGCCCGCCGAGGCGGATGACGAGCCCGAGGCCGAGGCCGAGACCGCGGCCGCCGGCGACGACAGCAGCACCGAAAGCGAGTCCGAGGCTTGATCGAGACGGTCGTTGCCGCCTTCCGCGCGCCGGACATCCGGCGCAAGCTGCTCTTCACGCTCGGGATCCTGCTCGTCTTCCGGGCGCTGACGAACGTCCCGATCCCGAACGTCAACACGGCGGCCCTCGCCAACCTGTTCCAGGACAACCCGCTCCTCGGGATCCTGAACATCTTCTCCGGCGGCGGCCTGGCGGCCGCCTCGATCATCGGCCTCGGGGTGAACCCCTACATCAACGCCAGCATCATCATGCAGCTGATGCGCGGGGTCATCCCGGCGCTCGAGGAGCTGTCGCGCGAGGGCGAGTACGGCCGCAACAAGCTGAACCAGTACACCCGCATGCTGACCGTGCCGCTGGCGGCGGCCCAGGGGTACGGCATCAGCGTGCTGCTCAGCGCCAACGGCGTCATCCCGCCCAGCCCGCTGTTCAGCATCGAGACGCTGAGCCTGCTGCTCAGCTTCGTCGCCGGGACGATCCTGCTGATGTGGCTCGGTGAGCTGATCAGCGAGAAGGGCCTCGGCAACGGCATCAGCTTCATCATCTTCGCCGGCATCGTCGGCAGCGTGCCGCAGCAGGTCGGACCGATCGCCTCCGGGCCGGACGCCCTTCAGCGGCTCATCCCGTTCATCATCGTCGCGGTCATCGTCGTCGCCGGCGTCGTGTTCATCAACGAGGGCCAGCGCCGCATCCCGGTGCAGTACGCCAGCCGCGTGCGCGGCCGTCGCATGTACCAGGGCCAGACCCAGTACCTGCCACTGAAGGTCACGATGGCCGGCGTCATCCCGATCATCTTCGCGGTGAGCATCCTCCTGTTCCCGGCGCAGATCGCCACCTACTTCACGACGAGCGACATCGGCTGGGTGCGCGACGCGGCGAACTTCATCGCCACCAACCTCAACGGCCAGAACAACATCCCCCTGTACGGGACGCTCTACTTCCTGCTGGTCGTCTTCTTCACCTACTTCTACACCGCCTTCCAGTTCCGGCCGGACCAGACGGCCGACTACCTGCGCAAGAACGGCGGCTTCATCCCGGGCATCCGTCCGGGCAAGCCGACCGAGGAGTTCCTCTCGCGGGTCACGAACCGGATCACCCTGGGAGGCGCCGTCTTCCTGGGCACCGTGGCGGTGATGCCGTACATCGTCTCGGCGTTCATTCCCGGCACCGGCAACCTGCAGCTGGGCGGCACGAGCATCCTGATCATGGTCAGCGTCGTCGTCGAGACGATGAAGCAGCTGGAGGCGCAGATGATGATGCGCCACTACGAGGGCTTCATGCGTTGACCGATGAAGCTCCGGGCGCACGGGCCGATGACGAGCGGCTGATCCTGCTGCTCGTCGGCGCCGTGGGCGCCGGCAAGGGGACCCAGGCCTCGATCCTGTCGCGCGAGCTCGGCCTGCCGCACCTCGCCTCGGGGAACCTGTTCCGCGCGGCGATGGCGGCCGGCACCCCGCTGGGCGAGGAGGCGCGCGTCTACATGGAACGCGGCGAGCTCGTGCCCGACGAGATCACGATCGGGATGTTCATGGAGGAGCTCGGCGCGCCGGCGGCGGCTCGCGGCGCGATCCTCGACGGCTTCCCGCGCACCGTCGGACAGGCGCGCGCGCTCGACACGACCCTCGCCGACCAGGGGGAGCGGATCCGGCGCGTCATCTACATCGAGGTGCCCACCGACACGCTGGTGCGCCGCGTCGCCGGCCGCTGGGTCTGCCCGGAGTGCGGCACGCCGTACCACGAGGACACCGATCCGCCGAAGGTCGCCGGCCGCTGCGATCGCGACGGCACGGCGCTGCGCCAGCGAGACGACGACCGGCCGGAGGTCGTGCGTGCCCGCCTCGAGCGCCAGGTGCCGCCGATGCTCGCCGTCGTCGAGCATTACGAGCGAGCCGGCATCGTCGACCGGCTCGACGGCACGCAGCCGATCGAGGGGGTGACCGGCGAGATCCTGTCGCGCATCGGCCACGGCGGGGGCGCCTGAGCGGATGGGCATGCGAAGCGCCGGCGCCACGATCAAGCGCCCGGCCGAGGTCGACCGGATGCGGGCCGCCGGCTCGATCCTGGCCGGCATCCTCGACGCGCTCCAGGCCGCGCTGCGGCCCGGCGTCAGCACCGGCGAGCTCGACGAGATCGCGGCGCGGATGATCCGCGACGCCGGGGCGGTCAGCTCGTTCAAGGGCTACGGCAGCAATCCGCCGTTTCCGGGCGTCATCTGCGCGAGCATCAACGACGAGGTCGTCCACGGCATCCCGTCAGCGCGCCGGCGCCTGGCCGGGGGAGACATCGTGAGCATCGACATCGGCTGCATCGTCGACGGGTGGCACGCCGACTGCGCTCGCACCTGGACGATCGGCGCGGTGCCCGAGCCGGTGATGACGCTCATCGATGCCACGCGGCGCGGGATGGAGGCGGGGATCGCCGCCGCGCTACCGGGCAACCACCTCGGCGACATCGGCCACGCGATCGAGTCGGTCGCGCACGAGCACGGCTACGGGATCGTGCGGCCCTTCGTCGGGCACGGCATCGGCCGAGCGATGCATGAGGAGCCGCAGGTGCCGAACTACGGCCGTCCGGGCGCCGGCCTGCTGATCGAGGCGGGCATGTGCTTCGCCATCGAGCCGATGTTCACCCTCGGCGCCGACGACGTCGTCGTCGACGACGACGGGTGGACCGTCCGCACCGCCGATCGCAGCCTCTCGGCCCACTTCGAGAACACCGTCGCCATCACCGAGCACGGCCCCGAGCTGCTCACCGTGCGGTCATGAGGCGCCTTGAACCGGAGACAGGGGTTGCTGTATACTCCCCGTTCGCGGGTCGCCCTGTGCGGCCCCGTTTCCGTGTGTCAATCCCATTGAACGATGTCAATCGCCGACCGAGGGCGCGTGTCGCTTGCCGAAGAAGGATGCCATTGAGGTCGAGGGAGAAGTCGTTCTCCCCCTACCGAATGCGATGTTCAAGGTGCGACTGGAGAACGGGCACGAAGTGCTCGCACACATCTCCGGGAAGCTCCGCCAGAACTTCATTCGCATCCTCCCCGGCGACACCGTTCGCGTCGAGCTCAGTCCCTATGACCTCACCCGGGGTCGCATCACGTACAGGATGAGATGAAGGTTTCTGCATCCGTGAAGCCCCGCTGCGAGCGCTGCAAGGTGATCAAGCGCTCCGGTGTGGTCATGGTCATCTGCGTCGTTCCCAAGCACAAGCAGCGGCAGGGGTAATCAGATCGTGGCTCGTATCGCCGGCGTCGACATCCCCCGCGAGAAGCGGGTGGTGATCAGCCTCACCTACATCCACGGGATCGGATCGACCTCGGCCGCCAGGGTCATCGGCGCGGCGAACGTGTCCGGGGACACGCGCGTCCGCGACCTGACCGAGGACGAGGTCAACCGCCTCCGCGAGGTGATCGATCGCCAGTTCAAGGTGGAGGGCGACCTCCGCCGTGAAGTCAGCATGAACGTGAAGCGCCTGATGGAGACCGGGACCTACCGCGGGCTCCGCCATCGGCGCAACCTGCCGGTCCGCGGGCAGCGTACGAAGACGAACGCACGGCAGCGCCGAGGCGCCAAGAAGACGGTCGGCGTCCGCCGCAAGAAGTAATACGGGAGTTTCATGGCAGAGCGTAAGCGGGCTCAGCGCAAGAAGCGCGAGCGAAAGAACGTGCCGACGGGGCACGCGCACATCCAGTCGACGTTCAACAACACGATCGTGACCATCACGGACACGACCGGGAACGTCATCAGCTGGGGCAGCGCGGGACTGGTCGGCTTCAAGGGCTCCCGCAAGAGCACGCCCTACGCCGCGGCACAGACGGCCGATGGCGCCGCGCGCCGCGCGATGGAGCACGGCATGCGGCAGCTCGAGGTCTTCGTGAAGGGCCCGGGCGGCGGTCGCGAGCAGGCGATCCGCTCGCTGCAGGCGGCGGGCCTCGAGGTCACCGCCATCACCGACGTGACGCCGATCCCGCACAACGGATGCCGCCCGCCGAAGCGGCGCCGGGTCTAGAGAGGGGATCGAGCCATGGCACGTTATACCGACGCCGTCTGTCGCATCTGCCGCCGCGAGGGGCTGAAGCTTTTCCTGAAGGGCAGCCGCTGCTACAGCCGCAAGTGCGCGTTCGAGCGCCGCAGCACGCCGCCCGGCATGAACACGATGCGCCGCCGCAAGGTGAGCGAGTTCGGCCTGCAGCTGCGCGAGAAGCAGAAGGTCCGCAAGAGCTACTCGGTGCTCGAGCGCCAGTTCCGCAACTACTTCGCCAAGGCCGAGCAGCGCAAAGGGATGACCGGCGAGAACCTCCTGCGCATGCTCGAGATGCGGCTGGACAACGTCGTGTACCGGATGGGCTTCGCGTCCAGCCGTGCCCAGGCGCGACAGCTCGTCACCCACGGCCACTTCGCGGTCAACGGACGCCCGACGAACGTCGCGAGCTTCGGCACCAAGGTCGGTGACCGGGTCGAGGTCCGCGAGAGCCGGCGCAGCCGCGAATACTTCAAGACCGCATCCGAGACGATCAAGGCGGCCCAGATCCCCGACTGGGTGAGCGTTGACCCGTCGAAGCTCTCGGGCACCGTTCTCGCCGAACCGGCGCGCGAGCAGATGCCGCTCGAGTTCAACGAGCAGCTCGTCGTCGAGTACTACTCGCGCTAGGAGTCAATTCCCTTCCCATGATCGAACTAGAGACCCCACAGCCAACGACGCCGCAGGCGCCCCCGGAGCCGCGCATCGACGAGGTGCACGCCGAGGGCAACCTGAGCCGTTTCGAGGTCACCCCGCTCCAGGAGGGCTACGGCGTCACGCTCGGCAACGCGCTGCGTCGCGTCCTGCTGAGCTCCCTCGAGGGTGCCGCGGTGACGAGCATCCAGATCAACGGCGTCTTCCACGAGTTCAGCACGATCGAGAACGTCAAGGAGGACGTCACCCAGATCGTCCTGAACGTCAAGAAGCTGCGCCTGCGGTCCTTCGCGCGCCACGCGCTGACCCTGAAGCTCGTCAAGCGCGGGGCCGGCCCGGTGACCGCGGCCGACATCGCCGAGTCGGCGGACGTCGAGATCGTCAACCCGGACCTCGTGCTCCTGACCCTCGACTCCGACTCCGGATCGATCGAGATGGACCTGACGGTCGAGAACGGCATGGGCTACCGCCCGGCCGAGCACACCGAGGAGATGCCGATCGGCGTCGTCCCGGTGGACGCGATCTTCTCCCCGGTCCGACGGGTGAACTACCAGGTCGAGAAGACCCGCGTCGGACAGATGACGAACTACGACAAGCTGTCGCTGGAGATCGAGACCGATGGCACGACGACCGCCGAGGCGGCGCTGAGCCAGGCGGCCGACATCCTCATGCGCGAGTTCGGCCGCTTCGCCCAGATCGGACGCCCGTCGACCGGCGAGGCCGAGGAGTCGCCGGTGGCGCCGTC
>Ga0299913_10006338_pt1 | contig 10239 bp, 7 predicted proteins | sample RVTome_9_FD_201360 | JGI IMG/M metagenome (GOLD analysis project Ga0299913, IMG submission 201360) | Soil microbial communities from uranium-contaminated site in the Upper Colorado River Basin, Wyoming, United States - RVT155D38 (version 2) ... | reverse complement strand
CATCCTGACCAGCGTCCTGCTCGACACGCACGCCCTCCTCTGGTGGCAGGCGGGCGGGACGCGGTTGTCGCGGGGAGCCCGGCGGACAATCGACCAGGCGGATGCGCTGCTCGTCAGCCCGTTGAGCTGCTGGGAAGTGGCGACGCTCGAGCGGCTCGGCAGGATCCAGCTCGACCGTGAGCCATCCCTGTGGGTGCATGACCTGTACCAGATCAATCGGATCAGCCTCGCTGCACTCAGTCCGGAGGCGGCCGCGTGGGCGGGTTCGATGGCTGGCGACTTCCCGGGAGATCCGATCGATCGACTGCTCTTCGCGACGGCCCGCGACCTGCGGGTCCCCCTGGTGAGCAAGGACGAGCGCCTGCACGCGTTCGCCACAGCCTCCGGTGATGTCCGCGTGGTGTGGTAGGCCGTGCCAGCTCGTCCTGACACCGTGGTCGTGTGCCTGCCCGACATGCCCGAGCGGGCGTACATGGGCGAGATGCCACCGAACGTCGACGTGCGGCTCGTGTCACCCGAGCCCGCGCCCCTCCCGGACCTGGCCGAGGTGGACCTGGTCGTGCCCCTCCGACGGATCCGAGACCCGCTGTATGAGACCCTCGCCGGGCCACCGGGACGGTTGCGCGTCATCCAGACGCTGAGCGCGGGCGTCGACTGGCTGGCCGGACGCGTGCCCGAGCACGTCATGGTCTGCAACGCCCGCGGCGTGTACGACATCCCGCTCGCGGAGTGGGTGGTCGGCGCGATCCTGGCCATGCAGCGCGGGCTGGTGCAGGCTCGCGATGCCCAACCGCGACACGAGTGGGTCGAGATGGAGCCACCCGAGCTGGCCGGGCGGCGAGTCGTCATTCTCGGCCTCGGCTCGATCGGAGCGGCCATCGCGGAGCGATTGCGGCCGTTCGGCGTCGAGATCATCGGCGTCGGTCGGGCGGCGCGCGACGGTGTCCGGACCCTGGCCGACCTCGACGAGATCCTTCCCGGTGCCGAGATCGTCGTCAACATCCTGCCGATGACCAGTGCCACCGCGCAGCTGCTGGACGCGCGCCGGCTGGGCCTCCTGCCCGATGGTGCGCTCCTCGTGAACGCCGGGCGCGGCCGCACCGTCGACACGGTTGCGCTCCTCGACGAGCTCCGCGCCGGTCGACTGCGGGCCGCCCTTGACGTGCACGAGGAGGAGCCGCTCCCCGCGGGCCATCCGCTGTGGGACCTGCCCAACGTCCTCGTGAGCCCCCACATGGCCGGCGAATCCCCGGCCACCACCACCCGCGCCTTCGAGCTCGCCGGCGACCAGGTCCGCCGCTTTGCTCGCGGCGAGCCGCTCATCAACGAGGTCGCCCGCTACCTGCTGGAGTGAGGCCCCGGGGCCGGGCATACCATCGCGGGCGTGGATGACGCCGACATCGAGGTCCGAAACGCGACCTACCGTCGCTTCGTCGAGCTCGGGCGCGCACCGACCGCGATCGAGGTGGCGGCGGCAACGGAGCGGAGCGAGTCGGACGTTCGTGACGCGTGGCGTCGCCTCCACGACGGACACGCCCTGGTGCTCGACGCGGCCGGCGAGATCCGGATGGCGAACCCGTTCTCGGCGGTGCCAACGCCATTCGTGGTCGAGGCCGACGATCGGACCTGGTACGCCAACTGCGGCTGGGACGCGTTCGGGATCGGCGCCGCGTTGCACGCCGATTCGACCATCGAGACCGAGTGCGCCGACTGCCTCGAGCCCATCCGGATCGACGTCCGCGACGGTCAACCGACCCGCGAGGACCTCGTCTTCCACGTCCTCGTGCCGGCCGCATCGTGGTGGGACGACATCGGGTACACGTGAGGCTCCATGCTCGTCTTCCGGTCGGAAGCACACGTCGCTCGATGGCTCGCCGGGCGTCCGCCCGGCGCGACCATCCCGATCACGAAGCTCGCGGAGCTGGCGAACGAGTGGTGGGGCGATCGCGTTGCGCCGGACTGGAGGCCGCACACGCTTAGGCAGAACCAGGCGATCCTCGACCGCCTCGGCCTGACCGATCCGTTCTGGCGCCTCGGGTAGCGAGCCAGGATCGGCTCGGCCTGACGGATCAGCGGACGAGCGCGCCCGGCCTGCCGATCTCTGGATCCGAGCCGAGCACCTGCTCGATCGCGCCCTGGAATCGAAGCCCGCTCGAGTGACGGCTGAGCCATCGAAGATATCGGGGGTCGCACTCGGCGATCTCGGCGATCCGCCAGCCGGCGTACTGGCCGAAATCGACCATCGGCGTGTCAATGCGCGCGGCCGTCTTCACGCGGTCGAGGAGCGAACCGGTTCCCGCGGGTGAGGGAGGCGGCGGCACGGACGATCCGCCACCGTCCCACCGGCCGGGACCCACCGGAACGCCGGCCGACGTCGCTTCTCCGGCCGCTTGGCGGACCTGCTCGAGGCACGCATACGCCGCGTTGATCTCCACCATGCGTCTGGTGTGCGGGCTGGTGCCATCGGGGTGAAATCGGCGCGCCAGGGTCCGATACGCAGCTCGCAGCTCGGGCCACGAGGCAAATCGACTGACCTCGAGCACCTCGTATGCATCGTGCTCGGCTTCGCGCTCGGCCGCCATTGCCCTCCTCCTCGGGTGACCATGCGCGGGCGAAGCCCTCGCAAATGCCCGGACTCGCCTCAGTCAAACCCTTGTGGAGAACGGTAGGGAGGGCTGCAGGAAAGAGCACTCTGGTCGGCACCCTAGGAATAGGCGGTGGTCGGGGTTGGTTTCGGGGCCTACCATTGAGGGCCGCCCAAGGCTGGCGTCCCATGAGCTCCATCACAATGCTCCCTGCCGCCTCCATCGAGGCCTCCACGGTGCTCGAGCGCGAACGGGAGTTCCGCACGATCGAGGACGCGATCTCGGCCGCCCAGAACGGCTCCGGCGCCGCGATCGTCATCGAGGGCGAGGCCGGCATCGGCAAGTCCACCTTGGCTCGCCACGCGATCGACGTCGCCCGCCGGCGTGGCATGCACGTCCTGCAGGCGCAGGGAGGCGAGCTCGAGCGCGAGCTGCCATACGGGGTTGTCCAGGAGCTCTTTGGCGCGCTCGTGCGTCACGAGCGCGAGGCCGCGGACCTGTTCTCGGGACCCGCCGCCCTCACGGCGTCGCTGTTCGCGACCGGCCTGCCTCGTGACCGTGACAACGAGCGCGGCGAGCGAGCCGACCCCTATGCCTATCTCCATGGGCTGTTCTGGCTCGTCCTGAACCTCATCGAGCGCGGGCCGCTCGTCATCGTCGTCGACGACGCGCAGTGGGCAGACGAGCCGACGCTTCGGTTCCTCCATCGTCTCGTCCAGCGGATCGAGGACATGTCGCTGGTCGTGCTCCTCGCCATGCGTCCCGAGGGCGAGAGCCAGCCAAGCGAAGCGGGCAGGCTCCTGCGCAGCAATCGGGCAACGATCCACATCCTCCCGGATCCGCTCACGGACGTCGCCGTCGGTGTGCTCATGTCGAGCGTGGCGGGCAAGCCGGTGGACGAAGACATTCGACGCGCTTCCTGGCAGGCGACGCGCGGCAACCCGTTCTTCGTGACCGAGCTCGCGTCGGAGCTGGCCCGGCTCGACCCGGCTCGCTCCGCCGTGGACCAGATCGAGTCGTTCATCCCGGACCGGGTGGGACGCTTCGTCGAGGCCCGGCTGGCGGCGGCAGACCCTTCAGCGCGGCGCCTGGCCGAGGCCGTGGCGGTGCTCGGAGAGAGCGCCACCCTGCGTCGGGGAGCGACCCTTGCCGGCCTCGAACCGGCGGCGGCCGTCGACGCCGCCCGAGGACTGGCAGAGGCCGGGATCTTCGACGACGCGGCGGCGATCTCGTTCCGGCATCCCATCGTCCGGAGCGGCGTCTACGCCTCGCTCCCTGGCCCCGCGAGAGCCTCGCTCCACCACCGTGCGGGCCTGCTGCTGGCGGACGAGGCTGCCGACATCGGCGTCATCGGGACGCAGCTTCGCGAGGCTGAGCCATCGGGCGATCCACGGGTGATCGAGCTCCTGATCGCGGCATCGGACGACGCGGTGGACCGTGGCGAGCCCAAGGTTGCGGTGGCGCTCCTGCAGCGAGCGGTCGCGGAACCACCCGGACCGCCGGAGCGCGCCCATGTCCTCACGCTGCTCGCGAAGGCCGAGGCCGCAGCAGGATCGCCATCCGCTCCCGAGACCTTCGCGGAGGCGCTGGGCCTGATCGATGACCCAGCCCGCCGAGCCGGACTGCTGCTCGAGCTGGGTCATGCCCTCGTCGGCAGCGGGCAATGGGCGGCCGCCCGCGATGCGTTCGAGCGGGGGATTGCCGACGCGCCCGAGACGGACCGGGTGCTCACGGGTCGGCTCGAGGCGGGATTCCTCTCGGCCGCCTGGGTGACGATGGAGGACCGCGACGCCATCGGCGAGCGTGTCCAGCGGATCTTGGACTCCGATGAGCTGGGGGCCGCCAACCGCGAGCTCGCCGTGTGGATCGCGTTCCAGCAGGGAGCAGTCGTTGGCTCGACCGCCCGGGCGATGGGCGACCTGGTCAAGCGTGCCTTCGCGGAAGCCCCGGTCGAGGCCCTCGTCCAGCAGGGGCAGACCGTCGAGGTTGGCGTGGGCCTCCTGCTCGAAACCGACGACCTGTCCTTCGAGATCGACTTCCTGACTCGAGCGCTGGCCGCGGCACGGACGACCGGCCCGATCGGCAAGGTCGGCATCCTTGCCTACTGCCGAGCCTGGCCGAACTACTACATGGGCTACCTCGGCGACGCCCTCGCCGACGCCGAGGAGGCGCGCCGGGCCGCCGAGCTCGGTTGGGAGGCGTTCCTCCCGGCGGCCGTCACCGTCTCTGCCCTTGCCCACATCGAGCGCGACGAGCTGGACGCGGCCGAGGCCGTCATCGCGATCGATCCGGAGCGGTGGGGCCGGCGAATCGACACGATGATGCTGCTACCGCTTGCCGCCGGTCGCCTGGCGCTCGCACGTGGCGATGTGCCCGGGGCACTCAATCAGCTGGCGAGGGCAGGGGAAGGTGCCCGGGCGGCGTTCATGCGAAACGGGGTCCCGACCGAATGGCGGAGCTGGTACGCGACCGCGCTCCTCGCAGCCGAGCGCCGGCATGAGGCGCGCGACCTCGCCCGCGAAGGCGTCGAGATCGCCCGCGCCTGGGGCGCCGCTTGGCCGCTCGGCGCCGCGCTCAGGGTCGCTGGCGTCGTCGAGGGCGGGGGAGAGGGGATCACGCTGCTGCGCGAAGGCGAGACGCTCCTGGCCGGCAGCCCGGCCCGGCTCGAACACGCCCGTCTGCTCGTCGATCTCGGCGGGGCACTGCGCCGCAACGGCAGCCTCACCGATGCGCGCGAGGTGCTCGCCCGCGCCGCAGACCTCGCCCAGCAGATCGGTGCACGCCGGCTCCTCGCCAACGCCATTGCCGAGCAGCGCGCCGCCGGCGCTCGTCCCCGCCGCATCGCGCTCACTGGCGTTGATTCCCTGACGCCGGCCGAGCGACGGTTCGCGGAGGAGGCGATGGCTGGCCGGTCGAACCGCGAGATCGCCCAGGCCCTGTTCGTGACGCCCAAGGCGGTCGAGTTCCACCTCGCGAATGCCTACCGCAAGCTCGACGTCGGTTCGCGCACCGAGCTGGCAGGCGTGATGGCGGCTGCGGCGGGTCAGTAGACGGGCTCGCCGCCGGAAGCGCCCTCAGGGATCGGTCGAAAGCTCGTCGCGGAGGATCGCCAGCGCGGCCTCGACATCGACGGCCGCAGCAGCGGACCGCGCCGCGACGAAGTCGCCTTCATCGAGGCGTGACATGAGGCGGGCCTCGAGCTCGTCGACCTCGTGTCGATCCACCGGCCGGAGCGGGAGGCGCTCTCGCGCCCGGAGCGCGTTGGCCGCGGTCAGCATCCGCGCCGAACGCGCCGGGGCCGACGCCGCACTCGATTCGAGCGCGATGGAGGCAAGGCCGGTGAGCGCGTCCGCCACGAGCTCGGGGTCCTCCAGGTCTGCGAGTCCCGGCAAGGCTCGTCGAAGCTCCGCAACGCCTTCCTGCGAGCGGCCGGCACGGATCAGGGCGTTGGCCAGATTGATGACCGCGACGGTGAGCGAGTCGGTTCCGACGTCCTCGTCGATTGCCAGGGCCTGCCGCATGTAGTCCACGGCATCCTCAAAGCGCCCGCGGTCGGTCGAGAGCACGCCGAGATTGCTGAGCGACACGGCGATGCCTGGACGATCGCCCAGCTTCTGCTTGCGCTCGATGCTCTCCGTGAGCAGCCGTTCGGCCCGTTCAACGTCCCCCGTCGAGCGAGCGACGACGCCGAGGCTGTTCAAGGTCCGGGCGATCCCGACCTCGTCACCGATCTCCCGATAGATGGCCAGCGCTGCCTCGAGCCGAGCGCCGGCCTCGGCGGGCCGCCGGGCGTCGTCCAGCAGCGCGCCGAGCCAGAAGAGCGCCCGCGCGAGGTCCGCGTCACCCGGGCTGTCGCGCGCTGCGCTCAGACTCTTCTCGAGCCAGGCGACGCCCTCGTGCACGCGGCCCCGGAGCCACCAGTACCGACCGAGCAGCCCGGCCAGCTGCATTCCCAGCCCCGCTCGGACCGGATCGACTGCCGTGGTGGTGTCGCCGACCGCCCACTCCAGCGCCCCCCTGAGGCTCGCCTCCTCCGCCTGGACGGATCGAAGCGCGGCGACCCCGGCGTCCGTGTTGCGCAGCTCGTGCTGCCGTTGGGCGAACTCCACCCAGTGCGTGGCAAAGCGCTGTCGAACCTCGTCCTCGGTGCCACTCGCGTGGAGCCCCTCGAGTGCGAATTCCCGAATGGGGCCGAGCTGCCGGAACCGCGGCTCTCCGGTTCCTGCCTCGTCCGCGAGGACGAGGCTTCGATCGACGAGCGCCTCGAGCAGCGCTGCCACGTCGCCACCCGACGGCGGGGTGGCGATCGTCTCGACGGCGGCGAGGTCGAAGGTTCCCGGGAAAACGGCGAGCTCCCAGAACAGGACCTGCTCATCACCGGGGAGCAGGTCGCAGCTCCAGGCGATCGTGCTCTCGAGCGTCCGCTGACGGTCGGGCACGTCGCGTGCGCCCTCGCCCAGCGCAGGCAGTCGCCGTTCCAGGCGATCCAGCAGCACCGCCGGGCTGAAGACGCGGGTGCGGGCGGCCGCGAGCTCGATCGCCAGCGGGATGCCGTCCAGTCGGGCGACCAGGCGCTCGACCGCGGGCCTGGTGGCATCGTCGAGCACGAACTGCGGGCGAACGGCCGTCGCCCTCGTCGCGAACAGTTCGACTGCAGGGTCGCGCGGCAGGGGCGCAACCGGGTACTCGCGCTCCGCCGCCACGTGGATCGGGGACCGGCTCGTCACGAGGACTCGTATGCGAGGACACGCCCCGGCAATGCTTGCGACCAGGCTCGCCAGATCCGCCACCCGATCGGCGGTTTCGAGCACCAGCAGCAGGTCGCGGCTGCGAAGACCGTCGAGGAGCGTGCCGACCACGTCCTCGTCGGGACTCAACCGCAGGCCCAGCACCTCGATGAGGGTCTCCGCGGTGGCCGCGGCGTCGGGCGTTGCGGCGAGGTCGAGATGAAACACCCCATCGGGGAATGCGGGGACCAGCGAACGCGCCACCTCGATCGCGAGTCGGGTCTTGCCGATACCGCCCGGCCCGGTGATGGTCAGGACCGGAGCGCGAGGGACGAGGTCCATCAGCTCGGCTTGCTCGCGCTCCCGGTCGACCATCGACGATCGGGCAACCGGCAGGTTCGTGGGGTGCGCCTCGAGGGTCCGAAGCGGTCGGAAGGGGCCAGCCGGCAGGTCGCGTCCATCGAGCTGCCAGAGGCGCTGCGGTCCGACGTCCTTGAGACGGTGCCGTCCGAGGTCGACGAGCCGCAGTCCGGCCGGCGGATCGCCGTCAAGGGCGGCCCGCGTCGTCTCGGAGACGAGGACCTGGCCCCCGTGGCCGGCGTCTGCGATCCGGGCTGCGAGGTGCACGTCGAGACCGACGTAGTCACGACCGACGCGGACGGCCTGCCCGGTGTGGAGCCCGATCCGAACCCGCACGGCGTCGGCGGCACCGTCATCCTCGAAGGACCGCTGGACCGAAGCTGCCGCCTCGATCGCGTCGGTCGGGGCCGGGAACACGGCGAAGAAGGAGTCGCCGCCCGTCGAGACCTCGAGGCCGCCCCATTGTTCGAATGCTGCGCGCACGATCCTGCGATGCCGCTCGAGCACAGGAACGAATTCGTCGCCAAGCCTCGTTGCCAGCCGCGTACTGTGCTCGATGTCGCTGAAGAAGAACGTGACGGTCCCGGTCGGGAGCTCACCTACCGCGAGAGCCTGGGCGTCTTCAACCACGAGGTGAGTTTGCCCGAAGTTCCGGTCGTTCTCGTCGCTACGTCCCGGGGAGCTGCTCTGACATCGACGACTGGGCTCCCGCCCAGGGCCGGGAGCGGTCTTTAGAACCCGAGCGAGAACGCCGCCAGGCCCGGGTCGACCTCCGCGTCCAGCCGACCCGCGAGCGCAGCATCGTCCAGCCGGAACGCCTCGAACAGCCGCCGGACCACGGCCGAGCCGGCACGGTCGTACAGCGCGGCGGCCTCCACCTGCAGGCGGAACTGGTACCAGACGTAGTTCGGCCCACCCATGGTGATGTACTTGCGCTCGAAGTCGTCCCGGGTACGGCACTCGAACGAGTCCGGCGATGCCGTCGCCCCGAGCCGCGGCAGCGTGAGCAGGGTCGTGAGCTGGTCGGGCACGCGCTCGGCGACCCAGGCATGGAGGCCCACGTTGGCGAACAGCTCCTGGAGCCAGAGTCGAGGGAAGTGCTGGCTTCCCTCGTGGAACAGGTGCGCGACCTCGTGGACGGCGATGAGATCCATGAACGGGCCGAGCTGGATCGCGCCGTCAGTGGCGCCATAGACCGTCGCGAGCTCCGCCCCGGCGTCCGGTCCGGCCATCTCGACGAAGCTCGACCAGAACGGTGCCTCGGTTCCGGCGACCACGAGCGTGCCGTTGCTTGCATTCGGGAGGCCGTACAGCGGCACTTCACTGACCTTCGGCCAGTCGTCCTCGGAGACGACGAGCACCTGTGCCTGGGGCCTGAACCCGAGGAGGTCGGCGAGATACTCGTACGAATCCGAGGCGATCGTGCCGATGGCCCGAGCCCGTTCCTCGAGGCCCGCGCTGGCGAACGTCGGCAGCCCGCCCGGCACCTCGACCAGCCCCTCGCGAAGGTCAATGTTCACGCGATCCATCCTTCCGGCGGTCGAGTCAGCCTCGGACGAGCTGGATGACCTCGGGCATGGCCTCGTAGCCGAGTCGGGCGTTGATCGCCAGCATCGGGGCGTTCCGATTGTGGTTCTCGGTCCAAACCTCGGCGATGCCCGAGGCCTTCGCGCGGCGCAGTGCCTCGACCTTGGCGGCGAGGCCCAGCCCGTGGCCTCGATGCGACGGCATGACCCCGGTCATCCAGTTGTACGCCATCCCGCCGGGGAACTCGGTGACCATCGAGACGGCGACCGGCTCGTCGCCGTCAAATCCGATGACCAAGAGGTCCGGCCGGGAGTGCGTTGCCTCCAGCCAGGAAGCGACGAACTGGTCATAGGTCATCGGCTCCATCGGATCAATGCTCGGCATATCTCCGGTGACCTGGTTGGCCAGCGCGAAGAGCCGACGGCGCATCTCAGGCGCATCGACGTCAGCCATCACGGCAAACCGGATCCCGCGAGCGGCCGCCTCCTGGAGGACGTCGGCGAAGCGGTCGACATCGAACGTCGTCAGGTCGACCTTCGACTCGGAGCGCCGGTCGCGTTCGACGAAGCCATGGCGGGCGGCAAACGCGAGCGATCCGAGATCGGAGGCAAGGACCGACACCGTTGTGGGCAACCGATGAGGCCCCGAAGCGGCATCGACCGCCTCGAGGAGTCGCGTTGCGATTCCCCGGCGGCGGTGATCGGGGGCAACCTCGACGTTCAGGATGAGCCCCGGGAGCGGTGGCGCGCCGCGCAGATACGCGGACCCGACGATGGCCCCGTCCGCTTCAGCGACCACGACGACTTTCGGCCGCTCCGGATCGGCCCTGCCGACGAGCCAGCTTATCTGCCCGGCGGTCACGGGCGGTTCGTGCGGATAGACGCGCGTGAAGAGGGCGGCGATAGCCTCGTGGTCAGCGGCGGTGGCCTCGCGCGGCTGAATCGCGCTGATTGGCGTGCCTGAGGATGGCATGGCGGGCTTCGATTGTACGCACGGCGTCACGCCCGGCCCGCGCCGGATAGGGCCGCGGTGGTCCAACA
>Ga0299913_10006337_pt1 | contig 10239 bp, 9 predicted proteins | sample RVTome_9_FD_201360 | JGI IMG/M metagenome (GOLD analysis project Ga0299913, IMG submission 201360) | Soil microbial communities from uranium-contaminated site in the Upper Colorado River Basin, Wyoming, United States - RVT155D38 (version 2) ... | reverse complement strand
CGGGCATCCACCCATAACTATCTGGTTGTTAAAGAGTTTATTCCTTACCCATGCTGTGAGCCCCCTCACAGCCAGCGAGGCTCCAAACGTCTAAACTCTTCAAACTCATGCCCGGAGAACCGCCATCAGCAAGGAACAGAAATTCGAAGATTGCATGGTTCTGGCCAGGGACGCTTTCGATCCCGACGCGGTCTTCCTCGACGATATCGTCGACGACAACGTCCTGCCGCGCTTGAGTCTCGCCGTGGAGGGGTTGACCGGTACCGGCAGACGTTCGCGTAGTGCGCTCGAACTCCTTCCGGAAGATGCCGTGAACGAGCAGATTCGCGCATCGACGACGATGCCGGTGGCGGCGCTCGACCCCGACCAGCTCGAGGTATACGGCTGGGAGTCGTCGTGGTGGCGGAAAATTCGCGGCTACCTCGGATTCTGACCGGCCCCTGCGCCAGGCTGCGGGCGCTGCTGGTAGACTTCGGGGATGAACGGCAACTTCAACGGCAAGACGGTCATCGTCACGGGCGGCTCGGAAGGCGTCGGCGCCGCCGTAGCACGGAGCTTCGCGGCGGCCGGCGCAAAACTCCTTCTGGTCGCGCGCGGCAGGGAAAAGCTCGAACGCATCGCAGAAGAGCTTCGCCCGCGGGCGTCGGTGCTGACCTATGCCATGGACGTAGCCGATTCTGAGGCATGCATCCGTCTGTTCACATTTGCCGAGCGCGAGTTCGGCAATATCCATGTGCTGGTCAACAACGCGGGGTGTCACGAGCGCGGTCCCGTCGAGAAGGTCGATGCCGCAGCGCTCGGCCGGATGATCGACGTCAATCTCAAGGCCCCGGTGATCCTGAGCCGGCTTGCAATTCCATATCTGCGAAAGGCGGGCGGAGGAGCGATCATCAATGTGGCGTCGCTCGCGGGACGGACTCCGGTCCCGGGAGCGAGTACCTACTCGGCAAGCAAGTTCGGTCTCCGTGCTTTTTCCTTCGCGCTGGGCGACGAGCTTGCCGGATCCGGCATCAAGGTGGCCGTGGTATCGCCGGGCCCCATCGACACGGGCTTTATCATGTCCAACATAGATGTTGTCGCGGACATTACGTTTTCGCAACCGCTCAGCAGCGCGGCCGAAGTTGCGCAAGCTGTCATGGAGCTTGCGGTCAATGACAAACGGGAACGCTCGATGCCGCCGTCCAGCGGCTTTCTTACCACGGCGTCATACCTGTTTCCGGGTCTCGGGCGTGCATTGCGGCCGGCGCTCATTCGCAAAGGCCGTAAGGTAAAGGCACGCATCAAGGCGCGGATGCGGGCAGCCGCAAGGAAGGGGACAGTCTGAGGGTCTCGGGAACCCCCCAGGGGAGGTACGTCATGGACCGGTAAAGAGCATCCTATACGGCGGCAAACGCCGCACGGGTGAAATTCTCCGAGCCTTCTTCCAGTACCCGCACGTTGTCTTCAATACGAACGCCGCCAAACGGCCTCAGCCAGTCGACCCGATCCTGGTTGACCATCGCATGACCCGCCGTTCCGGCCAGGTTATCCAGCAACAGGTCGATCACGTAGATGCCGGGCTCGATAGTCAGAACCATGTTCGCCTCGAGTGTGCGTGTGAGCCGGAGGTATGGGTGGCCGCTCGGACGGTCGATGATCTTGCCGTTCTCGTCGGCCATGAAACCGCCGACATCGTGGACCTGAATGCCGAGCAGGTGGCCGAGGCCGGTCGGAAAAAAGGCTGACGTCACGTCGTTGGCAATGAGAGCTTCGACGCTTCCGCTGGCAAAGTCGAGTTCGACCAGCACTTCGGCGACCTTTCTGTGCGTCAGTAAATGCAATGAAGGAAAATCGACCCCGGCCCTCACCTCGGCAACCAGCTCCTGCTGCAGCCTGTCCATGCGCTTGATAAGGTCACGATATTCACTCGACGTGTAGGAGTACGTGCGCGTGATGTCCGACGCGTAGCCGTTGAACCTTGCGCCGGCGTCGATGAGGAAGGAGCGTATTTCTCCAGGCGTCTCCCGCGACTGGTACTGATAATGCATGACGGCGCTGTTTTCGTTCAGGGCGATAATGTTTCCGTAAGGCAGCTCATTCTCCGTATGTGACACTGCGCGGCAGTAAGCGAGATGGATCTCGTATTCGGACATGCCGGCGCGGAAGCCTTCCTCGGCCGCGCGATGCCCCGCGGCCCCACGGCGCGACGCACTGCGCATGCACTCGAGTTCGTAGCCCGTCTTGATGCCGCGCGCGTAATGCAGCAGGTTTATTACGGTCGTTGGGTTGATTCGGTCAATGCCGAACGCATGCGCTTGATCCTCGATATCGCCGATCAGTACGCAGTTGTCGCGATTCTTCGGCAAGTGTGCGGCAACCTCGTCCAGTGTGTGGACGATGCGTATGTCGAACTGATCCACCCAGAATCCCATCGGATCGGCAGGGGGTGTATGCCAGTAATCCTTTTCCTGGTAATAGACGAGGACGGGTTTTTTGCCTGGAGTATGGACGAGATAACAGAACGGCGTGTGCGTCAGCGGCAACCACCCGATGAAATGCGGGTTGGCCTTGAACGGGTAGTTATAGTCGTCGAGGAAAACGAGTTTGGGCGCCCCCGAAAATATTACCGCATGGCCGGCGCCCGCTTTTTCCAGTGCTCTGTCGTGCCGGGCCTTGATGACCTCGACGTGAGCAGGATAAAGAGTGCCGAGCTCGGAACTGTCGGCGTAATCACTGGTTTTCATGCGCCGCATAATAACCTCAAGCGCCGGTAGCTCGCGAGTCTCCAATTGGAGACGGCCGGGGCGACCTTCATCCTCCGACGGCAAGCGTCCCGGTTTCAATCCGTTCCGGAGACAGGCATCATCTGCCGCTGGTCAGAGCCACGCAGGACCGGGCAGGATGCCGACAGGATCGATGCCTCAGGACATTTACCTTACAGGAATAACGACGACCGGAACGCCACACATCGGCAACTATGTCGGCGCTATTCGGCCGGGGATTGCCGCAAGCCACGACCGGACGAAAAGGAATTATTACTTCCTGGCGGACCTGCACGCCCTGGCGAAGTCCGAGGAGCCGGAAAAAATCCACAGGTCCACGCTCGAGATTGCAGCCGCCTGGCTTGCACTGGGCCTCGATACCGACAATGCGATTTTCTATCGTCAGTCCGACATTCCGGAAATCCCGGAACTGACCTGGATCCTGACGAGCGTCACGGCCAAGGGACTCATGAACCGCGCGCACTCGTACAAGGCCATGGTGCAGGCGAACGAGGAGAGTGGCAACAGCGACCCGGACAAGGGCATCACGATGGCGCTTTACAGTTATCCGGTCCTGATGGCGGCGGACATCCTGATGTTCAGGTCAACCAGGGTGCCCGTAGGGCGCGACCAGAAGCAGCACGTGGAAATGGCGCGCGACATAGCGCAGCGCTTCAATCACCGCTATGGCGATCTTTTCGTGTTGCCCGAACCGGAGATCAGCGAGAAGACAGCGGTACTGGCGGGTCTGGACGGTCGCAAAATGAGCAAGAGCTATAACAACACGATCCCGTTGTTTGCCGACCAAAGGCAGCTGCGCAAGCTCATCATGAAGATCAAGACCAACAGCCTTGAGCCCGGCGAGCCGAAGGACACTGACGGCTCGACGCTTTACGATATGTACAAGGCATTCGCGACCGATGCGGAGGTGCAGGAGATCGAAGGGCGCTATGCGGAGGGCATCGGCTGGGGGGAGATGAAAAACCTCCTCTTCGAGTATATCAACGAGCACATAAAGCCGGCGCGAAAGGAGTATCAGCGCTTGATCGAGAACCCTTCGGATGTGGAGAAGCAGCTTTTGAAGGGAGCTCTCAGGGCAAGGGAAGTCTCGACGTCGTTTATCCACGAGATTCGCCATGCCGTCGGCATCAGAAGGCTCGGCTGAGAATTGCGCCTCAATCGACTTAGCGGAGATGACCAGGCATGCCCGGCAACGCAGGCGAGCTGAACGGGTTTCTCGAGGCTGCGATTCAGGAAGCCCGGGACGGACTTCGGAGCGGCGGGATTCCTATCGGCTCGGTGCTGGTCATCGATGGCGAAGTCGTCGGCCGGGGTCACAACAGGCGGGTGCAACGTGGCAGTGTCGTACTGCATGCCGAAATGGACTGCCTGGAGAACGCGGGGCGACTGGCCGCGGCAGCCTACAGGCGGTCGGTCCTTTATACGACGCTGTCGCCCTGTGACATGTGCAGCGGCGCTATTCTTCTCTACGGGATTCCGCATGTCGTGATCGGTGAAAACCGCACGTTCCGGGGACCCGAAGAATACCTGACATCACGCGGCGTCAACCTCGACGTCGTCGACAGTGCAGAATGCTTTCAGCTGATGCAGGATTTCATCCGTGAAAACGGATCGTTGTGGCATGAGGATATCGGTCGTCCCGGCTCCCCCGGGATGTAGGCGAGTCCGGGAACCTTCGACCTCAGACATGAAATAGCACTCCTGCAGGTCTGTCCGTGGACGACCGCAGATTTCGACGATGAGGGAGGCTGACATGACGTATGAGGGAACGGGAAGGCCAGGCGGCTGCGTTCGTGATAGTAGATATTGTGTCAGAAGCGCAACAGGGGCGTGCAATGGCGGACAGGCGGGTGAAGTTCGACTTCGAGATTGAGTTTACGAACGGTGGCGGAGTACAAGGCCAGGACTTTCGACTCGACATCGACGGCGACGACATTTCCGAGCAGGAACTTGCCGACTACATTGTGCAGGACATGCGGCTGCTGATGGTCGGGAAGGTGCGTATTCTCAACAAGGAAGTCATTGTCGAAACGCACAAGCGCCGTTCTCTTGACAACTCTGCAAGACCCTCGCCCTTTGTCGACCTGAGCCACACGATCGAGGACGGCCTGGTCACCTACAAGGGTTTGCCGGCGCCAATCATCTGCGACTATCTTAGCCGGGAAAAATCACGGGAAGTCTACGTGGAGGGCACTGAGTTCCAGATCGGCAGGATCGAGATGGTATCGAACACGGGTACGTACATCGATTGTCCTTTCCACCGCTACGCGGACGGTAAGGATACGTCGCAGGTGGCCCTCGATGCGTTCGCCAACCTTGACGCAATAGTCATTCGGGCCGACCACCGGGAGTCGGTCGCGGTGGATGCAGCCCGTTTCGCCGACAAGGAGCTTCGCAACCGGGCGGTCCTGGTTCACACGGGCTGGGATGTGCATTGGAATAACGAAGCATATTTCCACGATCATCCCTACCTGACGGAGGATGCGGCGAAGCATCTGCGTTCCTGCGGGGCCAGACTGGTTGGAATCGATTCGATGAATATCGATGACACGCGAGGCAAATCGAGACCTGTTCACTCGTGCCTGCTGGCTGCGGAGATTCTTATTGTCGAACATCTGTGTAACCTGGGCGAACTGCCGGACGAAGGTTTCCGGTTCAGCGCCGTGCCTCCGAAGTTCAAGGGAGTCGGCACGTTCCCCGTGCGCGCAATGGCGACTTTCGATTGACCGAAGCCATGGGGCCGGTGCACCGGCAACGACTTGCCCGTGGCCCCGCCATTGCCGACCCGGGCAAAGCAAGCTTCTAAAATTACGTAGATAAATCAATTTTTTATATCCAAAAAGTTGGACCCAGCCCGGTGGCGTTGGGGCGCAGGGACTTTGCGGAGTAGCATGTCTGCTTCCCCGATTACCCAGCTCCGATGTCGCTGTTCATGGAATCCGTCAACCGATCGCTGCATCCCGCAATCCGGCCGGCTTTGCCGCATGAGGCGCGGCTCCTCGGAAATCTTGCACTGCGATCCAAGGCATTCTGGGGCTATCCCGTGGAATTCATTGAATCCTGTCGCAATGAACTTACGTACTCGGCGAAGCAGATCGGCAGTGCCGAATCGTCCTTTGCGGTTGCCGAGATTGCAGGAATGGTCGTGGGCTTCTGCGCGCTGGAAAACCTATCCAGTTCCGAAGTCGAACTGGATGCGCTGTTCGTCGACCCCGAATGGACAGGCCGTGGCATCGGACGCCAGTTGCTGGAACACGCCAGACGCGTCGCGGCTGAACGCGGCGCAAGCGCACTCGTTATCCAGGCGGACCCCCACGCGCTCCCTTTCTATACCGCGGCAGGCGCCCTGGTGACCGGCAAGCGGGAGTCTGCGAGCATACCCGGCCGCTATCTGCCGATACTCCGCCTGCAAACGAGCGAACCGGATGGCGCCGCCGGTCGACTCTCCGAACGTGATTCTGTCGTCCAGGACGTATCCGCCGCTTCAACCCGGGAGAAACAAGATCTATTTGAATGATCCGGACCACGACGTGCTCCTTTCAGCCATACCCTGACCTCGGTAGTCGCGGGGGTCTTGTAAACAGGCAGCGGCGGAGGCATAAAGGGCCATCTCCGCGACCGGCGCCTTCAGTCGCGGATTCGATACCAAAATAACCCTTACTGCAAATCCGCCCTGGCATGACGCCACAGGAAACGATGGACGCCAATTCTGATTCCCTTTACCGGCAGCTCGTGGAGAGCGTCGGCGACTACGCGATATTCGCACTCGACGGCACAGGTCGTGTCATGAGCTGGAATGCGGGGGCTGAGCGCATCAAGGGGTACAGCGCCCAGGAAATCGTCGGCAGGCACTTCTCCGCGTTCTATCCGCCGGAGGACGGAGTTGCGGACAGGCTCAAGCGGAAGCTCGAAATTGCCGCTCGCGAGGGACGGGTCGAGGAGGAAGGCTGGTGCGTTCGAAAGGACGGATCGCGTTTCTGGGCAAACGTGGTAATCAGTGCGATGCGCAACGGCCAGGGCAGAGCGACAGGTTTCTCGAAGGTAACGCGGGAAGTTGCACGGGTCCGCCCAATAAAGGACGCCCTGCGGCAAAGCGAGGAGACATTCGGTTTGCTCGTCCGGAGCGTGAAAGACTATGCCATCCTGCTGTTGGACACCGAAGGGCGCGTAACCAGCTGGAACGAGGGCGCTGAGCGGATCAAGGGCTATACGGAGGACGAAATACTAGGCAGCTCCTTCAAGCGATTTTACCCCGAAGAGGCGATTGCCTCCGGCTTCCCGGACCTCGAACTGAGGACAGCGTTGCGAGATGGTCGCTTCGAAGACGAGAACTGGCGCGTGCGCAAGGACGGAACACGGTTCTGGGCCAATGTCATCATCACCGCGTTGCACAACGCTGCGGGCAAACACGTGGGCTTCGCAAAGGTAACGCGCGATCTCACGGCGCGCCGGGAAGCAGAGGAACAGGCCCGGCGGCTCGCCGCGGAACAAGGCGAACATGCGGAGTCGATGCGCCGGAGCGAAGAACTCGCAAAAGTGAATGAGCGGTTGAAACGGTCAAATCACGACCTGCAGGCAGCCCTGCAGGCGGCGGAGACTTCGCGCGAATCTGCCGAGCGGTTTTCCGCTGCGATGACGGAAGCGTACAGGCAACTCGACCAGTTTGCCTATGTTGCATCGCACGATCTCAAGGCGCCGTTGCGCGGAATCGCAAACCTGGCGCAATGGCTGCAGGACGACGTCGGGGATCAGCTAAGCGGCGACTCCGCCGGACACCTGCGCCTGCTGCAGGGACGAGTACAGCGAATGGAAGCGCTGATCGACGGCATACTGGCCTATTCGCGGGCAGGCCGCGCCGCCAATCCGCTCCAAACGGTCGATACCGGAGCGCTGGTTCGCGAAATAGTCGAACTCATCTCGCCAGCCTCCTCCGTGACCATCCGGATTCCCCGCGACATGCCGATTCTGGAGACGGAGCTTGTGCCTTTGCAACACGTGTTCATGAACCTGATAGAAAATGCAGTGAAGTACAGCAGTGCCGAGCGGGCCGATGCCACGGTGGTCATCGAGTGGAATGCCATCGATGGCGAGGTCGAGTTCATGGTGCGCGACAACGGTCCGGGAATCGCGGCGGAGTTCCACGGGCGGGTCTGGGGGATATTTCAGACGCTTGCGTCGCGCGACAAGGTTGAAGGGACAGGAGTGGGACTCGCCGTGGTGAAGAAAATCGTCGACAGCCGGGGGGGGCGGGTATCCCTGGAATCCACGCCTGGCGAGGGCGCAACCTTCCGTTTCACCTGGCCCGGAAGCAATCAACCTGGAGCACGAGCATGATGGGACGGCAACTCAACATCCTTCTGGTCGAGGACGACGAGGTGGATGTGATGACGGTGAAGCGTGCCTTCCAGAAGAACCACATCACGAACCCTCTCTTCGTCGCGGGCGACGGCCTCGAGGCGCTGGAGAAGCTGCGCAGTGGTGATATACCTAAGGGTCGGAGGCTAGTCCTCCTGGACCTCAACATGCCCAGAATGAACGGCATCGAATTCCTGCAGGAATTGCGGACAGACTCTGAGCTGACCTCCACTCCGGTCGTCGTGCTCACGACTTCGAACGACGACCAGGACAAGGTAAATGCTTACAACATGAACGTCGCCGGATATCTGCTGAAGCCGGTGACCTTCCAGAATTTCTGTGACGTGATGGTGGCGCTCAACAAATACTGGTCACTGGTCGAGTTGCCGTGAGCCTGGTGATGAGCGCGGGGAAAAAAAGGCCGCTCAGGTTACTCGTTGTAGACGACGACGAGCTGGACCGCCTCGCCGTACGCCGCAGCCTGAAACAGTCTGGTATCGATACACGCGTGGACGAAGCGTCGTCTGCCGCCGAGACGCTGAAAAGAGTCGGCGAGTCCGACTACGACTGCGTGTTCCTCGACTACTACATTCCCGGCGACGACACTCCCGGACTGCTGCGAAAGCTTCGCGAACTGGTTCCCGAAATGCCTGTGGTGATCTTCACCGGACGGGGCGACGAAGATATCGCCGTGGAGCTCATGAAAGCCGGAGCGGCAGACTACCTGCCGAAGGCGTCGATGACCTCTGAGCGGCTTTCGTCCGCGGTACGTCACGCGAGAGAGGTGACCCGAGCTGCGGTTGCGCGGCAACGGGCGGAGCGCCTGTTGCGCCTTCTGAGCGAAGCCGCGGAGCACATTTTCACGGCCACTGACCCCGATGACCTGGTGCGAGGGCTCTACGACAAGATAAAGGATCCTCTCGGCGTGGACGCCTGTCTTAATTACATGATCAACGATGCTGCAAACGGTTTGCAGCTTGCGTCCTGTGCAGGCATACCCGAAGACAGCGTAGCCTTTGTCTCCAGACCGCCGTCCGATGCACCCGTTACCGGCACCGCCATTGCCGCGCGTAAACCGGTCCACGCAACGGTTGTACTGCAATCGGAAGATCCGATGGTGCAGACGCTCAAGTCCTTCGGGTTCCGGGCCTGTTGCTGCCATCCGCTACTGGCGGAGTATCAAATGCTCGGTACACTGTGCTTTGCAAGCCGCGGCAAGGATGCGTTCAGGGTCGATGAACTGGATTTCCTTCGCACGGTAAGCCATTACGCGACTGCCGCCTTCGAACGGATGCGTTACATTCAAAAGATGCGCGATGACGATCGGCGCAAGGACGAGTTCCTGGCGACGCTGGCCCACGAATTGCGCGATCCGCTTGCGCCGCTTAGCAACGTTCTGGAGCTGATGAAACGCGCGGACGGCAGGAGCGACGTGCTGCAGCATGCCCGCGACACGATGGAGCGACAACTCGGCCACCTCGTACAGCTCGTCGACGACCTCCTCGACATGAGTCGCATCACACGTAACCGACTGGATCTTCGAAAGCGCCCCCTCGAGCTGTCGTCGGTGATCCACCAGGCAGTGGAGGCGGCGCGTCCGCTGGCGGCGTCCCTCAACCATGAACTCCATGTAACGACGCCGGCGAAGCCGGTCTACGTGAACGCGGACCCGGTGCGGCTGTCCCAGGTATTCGGCAACCTGCTTACGAACGCCTGCAAATATACCGGGCCCGGCGGCAACATCTGGCTTACAGCCGACGTGCAGGGCGACGAAGCGGTTATCCGGGTAAAAGATACGGGCATCGGAATACCGGGAAACGAACTTGCATCCGTCTTTGAGATGTTCTCGCAACTGCCGGCGGCGCGTGAGCTGTCGCAAGGCGGGCTGGGGGTAGGCCTGACACTGGTAAAGCGCCTGGTGGGCATGCACGGCGGCACAGTGGAAGCGAGCAGCGGGGGCACGGGGCAGGGTACGGAGTTCACAGTGAGGCTGCCTGTGCTCCTCGATGCGGACCAGTCGAAGACCGGAGCGGCGCACGAAGAAGTTCCCTCGGCGTCAAGGCGACGGGTTCTCATCGTTGATGACAACCGCGACTCGGCAGCCTCGCTCGCCATGCTCATG
>Ga0299913_10006336_pt1 | contig 10239 bp, 8 predicted proteins | sample RVTome_9_FD_201360 | JGI IMG/M metagenome (GOLD analysis project Ga0299913, IMG submission 201360) | Soil microbial communities from uranium-contaminated site in the Upper Colorado River Basin, Wyoming, United States - RVT155D38 (version 2) ... | reverse complement strand
TCGTTCCAGGACGAGCACGGGCCGTTCCCCGAAGGTGGATGGCTGCTCTGTCGCACGGGGTGGTCGTCGCGGACCACCCAGGAGGAGATGGTCAACAACACCGAGACCGGGCCGACCAGCCCCGGGATGTCGGTGGAGTGCGCCCGCTGGGTCGCCGAGGAGTCAATCCTGCAGGGCATCGGGGTGGAGACCATCGGCACCGACGCCGGTGCCGCTCACTCCTTCGACCCGCCGTTCCCCTGCCATGCTTTCTTCCTTGGTGCGGGAAAGTACGGGCTGGCCCAGCTGCAGAACCTCGACAAATTGCCCCCGACCGGAGCGGTGGTGATCGCCTCACCCCTCAAGATCCTGACCGGCTCGGGCTCGCCGGTCCGGGTACTCGCCTTAGTCGATCGCTGATGAACGTCTCCGAGGCGGTGGGCCGCACCCTGGTGGCGAGAGGGGTGAGCCAGGTCTTCGGAGTGGTCGGCTCGGGCAATTTCCACGTGACCAATGCCATGGTCGAGGCTGGAGCCAGTTTCGTCGCTGCCAGGCACGAGGGCGGGGCCGCCACCATGACCGACGCCTATTCGCGGATGAGCGACGAGACGGGGGTGTTGACGGTCCACCAGGGCTGTGGTCTCACCAACGCCATGACCGGCATCACCGAGGCAGCAAAGAGCCGTACTCCGATGGTGGTGCTCGCCGCCCACTCGACACAGCCCAAATCCAACTTCTACGTCGACCAGGAGATGCTGGCGCGCTCCGTCGGTGCGGTGCCGATGCACGTCGAATCGGCCGACACGGCAGTCGCCGACACGGTGGCGGCAGTCGACACGGCCCGTGGCCGCCGCACCGTGATCCTCAACTTGCCTCTCGATGTTCAGGGTCTCGAGGTGGGCGAGCTTCCGGATCTGCCGGCCCTGCCCGCCGTCGACGGAGCAGAGCCCACCGAAGAGGACCTGTCACGGCTGGTCGAGGCCCTGGAGAAAGCAGAAAGGCCGGTGTTTGTCGCCGGACGGGGTGCCCGTGGGCCCGCCTGCCGCCCGGCGCTGGAGAAGCTGGCAGAGCAAGCCGGTGCTCTGCTGGCGACCTCCGCGGTGGCCAAGGGATTATTCAACGGCAGCGAGTGGTACCTGGACGTATCAGGAGGGTTCTCTTCCCCGCTCGCCGCCGAGCTGATCAAAGACGCCGACCTCATCGTGGGTTGGGGTTGTGCCCTCAACATGTGGACGATGCGTCACGGACGGTTGATCGGGGAGGGGGCGACGATTGTTCAGGTGGACGACGATCCCGACGCCATCGGCGCCCATCGGCCCGGTGCCGACGGTGTCGTTGGCGACGTGCGAGCAACGGCCGAGGCGGCACTGGACCGGGTCGCGGGGCCTGTGTCCGGGTATCGCTCCGAGGAGGTGCGTCGGCGCATCGCCACCGAGATCCGCTGGCGAGACGTCCCCTACGAGGACAACAGCACCGGGGACACGATCGACGCCCGCACCTTGTCCATCGCCCTCGACGACCTGTTACCGCAGGAGCGGATCGTCAGTATCGACTCGGGGAACTTCATGGGCTACCCGAGCATGTATCTGTCGGTGCCCGACGAGTGGGGGTTCTGTTTCACCCAGGCGTTCCAATCGATCGGTCTGGGTCTGGCCACCGCCATCGGTTCGGCCCTGGCCCAACCCAACCGGTTGCCTGTGGCCGCGCTCGGCGACGGTGGTGGGTTGATGTCCATCGCCGAGATGGAGACGGTGGTCCGGCTCGGTCTTCCCATGGTGGTGGTGGTCTACAACGACGAGGCCTATGGCGCCGAAGTCCATCACTTCGGTCCCGATGGGCACAACCTCGACATCGTCGAGTTTCCTCCGACCGACATCGCCGCCATCGCCCGCGGTTTTGGTTTCGAGGCGATCACTGTTCGGAACCGCGCCGACCTCGAGCCGGTGGCGACCTGGGTCGAGGGCGACCGAGCCAAACCACTGCTGATCGATGCCAAGGTCACCAGCCAGGCATCTTGGTGGTTGGATGAGGCTTTCGGGCACTGACTCGCCCCTTCGCTGGCGCTCGAACCAGGGTTGGGCCAGGGAACAGGTTGGCAGCCGGGCGTCGCTACTCACCGAACGTCGGCGCTGCCTCCGGCGAGGATGTGGTCGAGGTTGTTGGTAATGGCTTCGGCGACCCGGGTGTGTGTCTCGTCGGGGAGCGTACCCATGGGTAGGTTCCCGAGTTGTTCGCCGACGTGATCGACGAGTCTGCCGGTGCGGGCACCGAGCCGCCCGCCGGGGCCTGACGTGGACAGTCGGGCGAAGGCGATCAATGTCTCGACGGTCAGGATCTCGGAGACGATCTCGACGATCTCGCTGGTGACCCAGAGCGCCTCGCTGGCGTTGGTGGCGTGGTCCTCGACTGACAGGTCCAGGGGCGGCACGTCGAGTGTCACGGGCTGGGCGAGCTGGCGAAGCCTGGTGTAGCGGGCCGCTGCCGGGTATCGCAATGCGAGACCGGCGAGAAACGGAGGCGTGGCTTCGCCGATCGGAGGAGGCTGGGCTTCTCCACCAGGGTCGGCGCCGAATGACGAGACCACAGCGTCCCAGAGCTGGCCACATCTCCGCTCCGAGAGCAGACCGATGTGAGCCAGTGCCAGATTCATCGACTCGGCCGAGAGAGCGACGTTCATCGCGTGGAAGTTGCCGTTGGAGAGAAGACGTTGCGAGTCGAGGTCGACCATCGGGTTGTCGGACGTGGCGTTCAGCTCTTTGGTGATGTTCTCTGCCATCGCTTCCAGGACGTCGCGACATGCACCGTGCACCTGAGGCACCACCCGGAAGCTGATTGGGTCCTGAACCGACGCCGTCGTTGCAGCATCGACTCTGGAGCTACCTGCCAGCGCCTCTCGTAGATTGCTCGCCGTCTCCTCCTGACCCCGGCTGCCGCGCCCCGACGACACCGCTGCGTCGAAGAAAGAGGGGTTGGCCCCAATCGCCTCCATCGAGGTGGCGGCGATCAGGTCGGCTCGGGCGAGTAGATCTCCCGCCGCTCGCCACAACGCGATCCCGTGTCCCACGGTGAGGGCATTGGACGAGATGATGGCCAGGGCGTCCTTCGGGCGCAGGGTCACCGGGGCGAGGCCGGCGTCCCGTAGAGCGTCAGCCGCGGGGACTTTGGCTCCGTTGTGCTCGACGTCACCTCTTCCCAAGAGGGTCCGGCCCACCCAGGCGAGCTGACCCAAATCACCGGAGCCCACAGAGCCGGTCCGTGGGATGATCGGGTGGATGTCGTGGTTGAGCAGGGCTTCGAGACCCCTGGCCACGTCGAGGGAGACTCCGGCCCCGCCCCGGGCAAAACCGTTGAGACGCACCACCATGCCGGCGCGCACCAACTCCGTGGGCAGCGGCTTCCCCATCGCCCCTAGATGCATCTCGACCAGCATTGGTTGCATGGCGTCGAGAACTTCGACAGGGAGACGCTCGTTTCGAGCATGTCCTACACCTGTGGTCACTCCGTAGATGGCATCACCCCGCTCGATGGCGGCATCGACGATGTCGCGACTCCGTTTGATCGTGTCGAGCGCGCCCGTCGTCAACTCGACTCTGGCTCCGCCTGCCACCGCCAGCACCTCGCCAAGGGTCATTGGATCAGCTGTGATCTCGATGCGCCGGTCGTCGATCTTCCTCACCCCCTGGCGGCCTGTGGGGAAGCTAGCAATCTCAGTGGCGGCGGTCGCCGTCGTCGGGTATGGCCGTGCTTCGCAGGCCGTCCGAGGCGAGGTGCGCCCGAGTCATCCACATGTCGAGCGTGCCTCCGACGAGCAGACAGAATCCGAGGATGAGATATAGGGGATCGGTCGACACCAGATAGGTCGTCGACGCGGCCATTCCCGGGATCGACCATCTACGAAGACGCCTCCGCACTTGGCCATCCGCCTCCGCAGCCCAAGGGACGACGGCCAGCAACGACACACCCGCCAGGGTCATCATCCGCAGGATGAAGATCTCCGCGGGTTTTTCAGTGACAACGGAGAAGGCAGCGTCTGGCAACACCACCACCGAGAGGGCGAGAAGACCCAGAGCCGCGGGGCGAACCTGTCTTGGGCCGAGCGTCGTGCCTCTCATACCCAGCCCGAGATTACGCATCGTTGTCGCGAGATGCTTCGGTGTGCTCCCGACCGTGTCTATACCCGTCCAGTCGAGGAACTGGCCGCCGGGCGTCAGGTGCGGCCGCCAGGCAGCCGCCGAGTCGACGGCTAGGAGAGGTGTCTCTGCCCGTCGGTTGCCGAACACTCGAATGAGCCGGTAGACCCCGGCCGGCCAGACACCCCAAGCGGAAACAGCCTGGGAGTCGGGAAAACGAGAGACATGTTCAAATGCGCAGATCAGTAGATGTCGAGTAGTTCCGCCAAACCACGGGCAGAGCGAATCCCGTAGTCGGAGTAGCAGTTGTTCATCAGGGCGTGGACCGTGTCGGCACTCTCGGCCAGGGTCTCGATCCGGGGAACCCACTCCTCGAGCTCTTGTTTTGGGTAGTCGTAGCGGAACCGCTCCGCGGCGGTGATCCCCTTCTTCTCCCAGTTTTCGGCGTTGCGGCCGTGAAAACGCACCTCCGCTACCGGTGCCGTCACCGCCACGACCGGCGGCACCGAGCTTTTGAATCCCTGGGGCTCGTCGACGCAGACGTAAGCCAGGGAGTGGCGCTCCAGGAAGTCGAGGGTCTCGGTCATGTGCTCGTCGTCGAGCCAGCGACCGTTGCGGAACTCGACGGCGAGTTGGAAGTCCTCGAGCTCGGCGGCGATCCATTTCATGTAGCCGAATGAGCCCCGGGTCGGGTAGACGTATGGGGGGAACTGCAACAGCACGACCCCGAGTTTCCCCGCGGAGTGAAGCGGCATGAGAGCGTTCCGGAACGCCTGAGCGGCTTCGGCCTGCAGATCACGGGGCAGGTCGCGCATGTAGACGTTTCGCTTCTCAGCCATGTCTTCGGGCAGTTTCTCCCGAAATCCCTTCCACAGCGATTTCGGAGGTGTGGGATGCTGGGTGAGGAGTCGGAACGCCTTGATGTCGAAGGTGAAGTGGTCGGGGGTTCGTTCGACCCACAAACCCGCCACCCGTTCCGAAGGCGGGGCGTAATAGGTCGAGTCGACCTCGACGATGGGGAACTGGTCGGCGTAGAAGCCCAGCCGCTCTTCCGCGCTCATGTCGGTGTCGGGATAGAACGATGTGTTGTCGGTGAGCGTGGGGTCGGTCCACGAGCAGGTGCCGATCTTCATCTTGGCCGCCATCTCTGCCGAGCCTACGAGGAGATGAGGACAAGCTCTGTCCTGATGACGGTTTCAGGGAGGCTCGGTTGCCCAGGCATAGGCTTGTTTGGCGCCGGGGGGTACGGGTTGCAGCGATCGCCGCTGGCGCGGCGGGCCCGAAGAGGAATCATGAAGGTCGTCGAGTCCACACCTCGACGCAGCATCCAAACCGTGATGAAGCGTCTTGCCCACATCTCCGGCACTCTCAGCTCGAAAGGCATGGAGGATGTGGCGATGAGCCTCGAAACCACGATCGCCGATCTGAGTTGGCAGTGCGAGGAGCTCGGCTCGGCCACTGACACGTGTCTTCGCTCTCGTCGAGGCACTTGTCGAGTGCCCGCGGAGGGACTCCTATCGTTCCTCGTCGTGATCGGGCAAAGCCGGGTAGTCGGTCAGGTAGAGCCCGGCGACGAAGGCGTACACGGTGTCGCCGGAGCGGGGGATCTGTCCGAATTCGTGGGTGAGCTCAAAGACTCGATCCCAGAACTCCGCAGCGCGCTCTCGGGAGATGCGAGCCCTACGCAGGATTGCCCGGAGGCTGTCGTCCTCATGAGCGGCCCTGGAGTCGGCGGCGGCAACTCCGAGGATGTTGGTCAACCCGGCCGCTTGCTCGGGGTCGATCTCACCCACATAGAAGATCCTCGCCGTGCGGCCGTAGAAGCGCTCTTCGATGGCACGAACCTTTCTCGTCCGCACCACCTTGACCTTCCCGGCATCGAGGAGAACCCCGACGTGATAGGCGACCGTGCTCGGCGGCCGTCCTATCGCCTCAGCCAGCTCAGAGACGGTCGCAGCCCGATCGAGAACCAAATCGAGCACGGTGCTGCGCACCCGGTGTCCCAGGGCGCGCAGTTCCTCTGGCGAGGACACCATCTTGACGTCGTCGAGGTCGTAGTCGGGTAATCGAGCATAATCGAGATAGAAGGAGCGAGCGATGGACATCATTCTGATACCCGGTCTCTGGCTCGACGGCTCGTCGTGGGACGAGGTGACCCCCACCCTCGAACAGGCCGGTCACCGCGCCCATCCCCTCACCCTCCCCGGCATGGAATCGAAAAGTTCCGACCGTTCCCAAATCGGCCGAGAGGACCACGTGGACGCGGTGGTCGCCACCATTGACTCCGTCGACGTGTCCGTGGTCATGGTCGGCCATTCCATGGGGGCCGGCATCGCCTACGCCGCGCTCGACGCCCGACCCGACCGGGTCGCCCACGCCATATATGTCGGTGGTTTCCCGACAGGCGACGGCCAGGGCTCAGAGTTCCCCTCGGTCGACGGAGAGATCCCGCTCTTCGATTGGTCCGATTTCGACGAGGAAGACCTGGTTGGTCTCGACGCGGAGGCACGTGCCCGATTCCGGGAGCGGGCAATCCCGTCTCCGGCACGGGTCACCAGCGATCCTCAGCGGCTATCTGACGAGGGACGGTACGACGTGCCGGTCACCGTCATCTGCACCGAGTTCAGCGCGGAGATGCTGAAAGGGTGGGTCGACGAAGACCTGGAGCCGGTGCGCGAGTTCCAGAAGATCCGGGACGTGACATACGTGGACTTGCCTACCGGTCACTGGCCACAGTTCACCAAGCCGACTGAACTAGCCGAGGTAATCCTAGAAGCCATCGCCACCGGGAATTGAGAGCAGTCGGGTCAGTCGCGGAGGGCGCGGATGGTCCGATTGGCGTGGCTCACCCTTCCCGCGAGGATTCGGGCCACGAACTCGTGGAGTCGTGCCGCGACCTCATGATCGGTGGCACACATATCCTCGAATCTGCCGGGAGCCAGATGGAGGACCTCGCACTCGGACTCCGTCACCACCGTCGCCGTGCACGGCTCGCCGCGGTACAGACTTATCTCACCGAGAACGGTACCGCTCAGCAACGTCCTCAGGCGCACTGTCGTGCCGTCAGACTCCTCGACGAACACTGTCGCCCGCCCGGCTGTGATGAGAAAGATCCCGGGACTGGGGTCGCCCTGCTGCATCAGGGTCTCGCCGGCGGGAATCGAACGGGCGACCAGGTATGACGCCATTGCCTCGGACAGCCCCGTGGGGAGTGGTGGTCCGGTGGGAGAAGCCAGGCCGCCGTCCGCCAACAACTCGTTTTCGCATCGGGCGAGCCCATGGTCGAGATCCGACTGGACCGTGATGACGTCCCCATAGCGAGTCACGACGTCGGCGAACTGGGAGCCCACCGTCTCGCCCATCCCGGTGAGGATCACCGAGATGCCGTGTTCCCGGGCGTGACTGGCGATCAGCTCGAACACGGCCACTGCAGACGAATCGACGCCGGTCACCCTTCTGAAATCGAACAGGACAAACCGAATTTCTGGTCGGGTCGCGTGCAGTGCCCGAATGCGCCCGAGGATCTGGCTGGCGGTCCCGAAGAAGATGAAGCCCTGGAGCTCGAGGATCTCGATCGCACGACCGGCCTCGGTCAGGTATTCGGCGGCCGGCTCTGACCTCTCGATGTTGCTTCGCTGCTCGGCTCCGGTCAGCGAGTGCTTGATCACGTCGATACGGCTGTAGCGCATCACGAAGAGCACGATCGCAGCGACCAACCCGGTGGCGACACCGGGGAGGAAGCCCACCACGGCTATGACGACGGCTATACCCACCATGAGCGTGTAGTCCAAGCCGCTCATTCGGTGCCGTGACGCCCAAAGCCATTCATGGAGAAACTCGGCTCCGACGAATAGCAGCAACCCGCCGACCACGAATACCGGCAGCAGCTCGAGGATGGCACCACCAATGGCGACCACTGCGAGAAGGGAGAGGGCAGCGACGACCGCTGGGCCGCGATGGCTACCGATCAGCCGGGCGACGATGATGGAGTCGGCCATGAACACGTAACCGGGTGGGGCACCTACCGCTCCCGAGGCGAGGTTGGCCCAACCCGTGGTGGTGAGCTCGTGGTTCATGTCCACGCCGGTCTCGGTCTCGATCTCCAGCGCGCTGATATAGAGCAAGAGTGTGATCGGGATGATCACCAGGATCGTGGCGAGGCTCGCCCCCTGGCTGGCGATCAGCCCCCAGTCGGCTTGCCCAAGTGCCTCGACGACCGACCTTGGCGACAGGGCACCGCTGTCGAAAGGCCCGAGCAGCCAGCCGCGTTGAAGCGACTGCTGTTTGCCCACCCCGGAGATCTGCGTGGCCAGGTGGAAGCCTCCCACACTCATCACCAGGACCAGGAGATAGGTCCGGGAGCTCCAGGAGCGACGTGTCGCCCAGTAGAAGACACCGGCCAGGGCCAGTCCGGGCCAGAGGACCCCCACCGATCCCGAGCCGGACAGGTCGGCCGGACCGGCCAGACCGAGAATCTCCAGGGCGCCGGCCAAGATCAGGTATCCGGTGCCGGCAAGAAGTCCACCGATGACCGGGAACGGAACGAAACGGGCAACTTCGCCGAGTCCGAGGTATCCCACCACGAGGAGGGTCGCCCCGGTGGCTAGTGAGGTGGCCGCCATCATGACCACCACGGTGTCAACGGCCAGGGAGCCGGCCAACGCTCCGGCGATGGCGGCGGCGCTGAGACCGATGATGGCGGCACTGGCGTCCTGGACCCCGGCATACAGACCGGGAAAGCTGCTTCCGACAGCGACGATCACGCCGATCACGGCCGATGCGATCAGTCCGTGTGCAATCCCGATAGGGAGGGCCTCGCCGAGGCTGTCCCTGAAGATGAGCGACATCAGAGCCGTGATCAACAATGCGTTTACCAGACCGATGACGATCCCGCTGGAGATCGTGCGAATCACCGCACTGGGGGAGAAGTCCGCCTTCAGGCCGGTCCAGCGACCATGAAACTCGCCTCTGTCGACCGGCATGGCGGCAGTATTGCAGGGACTCAACCGGCTCACCGGGCATCGACTGGGGCGCGCGCAGGAAGTGCGGGCTAGCGGTCCCTCTGGTCGGTAACCCTCCCGTCGCTCAATTCGATGACCCGGTCCGCGATGGCCAGGGGCGCCGGATCGTGAGTAGCCAGGACGGCGGCGATCCCCTCGCTGTGGACCAGCGCTGTGAGCAACTCGACGATTCCCCTGCCGGTAACCGAGTCGAGCTGTCCCGTCGGCTCGTCGGCGAGGAGCAGTCTGGGCCGGTTGGCCAGCGCCCGGGCGATCGCCACCCGCTGTTGCTCTCCACCGGATAGCTCGGCCGGCCGATGGCCTGCTCTTTCGGCGAGCCCAACCAACTCGAGGAGGACACGGGAGCGCTCTCTGCGATGACCGGGATCGGTTTTCACCAGACGCATGGGCACCTCGACGTTCTCGGCCGCAGTGAGGATCGGGATCAGCCCAAAGGCCTGGAAGATGAACCCGACCCGGCTTCTCCGCATCTCCGACAGTTCCTCCTCGCCCATTTCGCTCACCAGATCGCCGTCGAGTCGAACCGCACCCGTGGTCGGGTGATCGAGGCCGCCAAGGAGGTTGAGCAGAGTGGTCTTGCCGCTGCCCGAACGTCCCCGGACCACGACCAGAGTCCTCGGATCGACTGCCAGGTCGACGTCGCGGAGCGCTTCCACCGGAGTTGGCCCGGTGGTGTAGGTCTTGCCCAACTGCACCGCCTCGAGGAGATGGGTGGCCGCCGCGGTTCTACCCATCATCGCGAGCCGGGCCCGATCGGTCGGGCCACACGTTGATGTGGTCGGGGTCGAGGGTGAGACGGACCCGGCGTTCCAACTCCAGTGCGTCGACGTACTCGTGAGGGAGCTGGAGTCGCCCGACCCGATCGAGTACCGCGAACTCCTCGGACACGACGCGCTGTCCGCCTATCTCATCGGTCTCGGTGCGTCGTAACACCTCGCTGCTCGTCCGGCCATCCCTGATCGCCACCGTCCGGTTGACATGCTCGGCCACCAGTGGATCGTGGGTGACAACCACGATGGTCACGCTCTCTGCCTGGTTGATGTCCCGTAGGACCTCGAAGATCTCGGCCGCAGTCCGCGTGTCCAACTCACCGGTGGGCTCGTCGGCGA
>Ga0299913_10006335_pt1 | contig 10239 bp, 6 predicted proteins | sample RVTome_9_FD_201360 | JGI IMG/M metagenome (GOLD analysis project Ga0299913, IMG submission 201360) | Soil microbial communities from uranium-contaminated site in the Upper Colorado River Basin, Wyoming, United States - RVT155D38 (version 2) ... | reverse complement strand
CTACAACGGCGAGTTTTACAACTTCTGCAAACAGCACGAGCTGCGCTTTCAGCGCTGTTCGGATTGCCAGACCTGGCGCCATATGCCGCGCGAAAGCTGCCGCAACTGCGGCTCTTTTGCATGGACTTGGGAGTGCTCCGAAGGCAAAGGAACCATTTTTAGCTGGTCGGTGATTCACCGTGCCCTGCATCCCGGATTTGCCGATGAGCTCCCCTATGCGGTGGTGTTGATCGAACTCGACGAAGGTGTGCGTCTGGTGTCGCACGTGGTTGGCCTCGATCTTGCGGCTCTCAAAATCGGCCTGCCGGTGGAAGTCATCTTTGAGGATGTCACTCCGGAGACAACGCTGCACAAATTTCGTCCCCGCCCCCAATAGATCCTTGTCCTGGCGAGTGCAAGCTCGCCTCCTCGAACCGGTTCGACACGATTGCCTTGTGAAATGCCCACGGTGATGGTGGTGATGCGGCGCCCATGCCGCTCATGATGTTGAGCCCGATTGAGTAGCCTACCTATCATGCTGGATCGCGACAGCGAGACGATCTGCCGCCTCCTAGAATCAACGTCATCAGATTTCCGCAAAGAAGTAACGTTAAAACCTTCGTATCAAGAGCTTAAATTTGTCATAAGTCTGATCTGGTTCTTTTTTGATATAAATCCTTTAACAGATTAATCCTATGTATTTCTATGATCTATTCTAATGCCTATTTCCTTTATTAAGTAAGAGATTTACTTGACAAAGATATTTACATCAGATAGTAATGTCACTCGTCTGATAATCAAGACGTTGCCTGTATCACTGGAGAATCAAGGAGGCTCACCAAGTGATAAACCGCAGAAATTTTCTCAAAGTGACAGCGGGTGGAGCAGGATTGCTCGGACCAGCCAGCGCCATGGCCTACACGCCCCATGATCTGCTGCAGTATCTTTGTCCGCCGAACAACTTGCCCGATCAGCTCGCCTATGAGCCGAGCCCGCCGGTGAGGCCCTTTGTGACCGATTTGTTCATTCCACCGATTTTGCCGTCGAAACCGCTCAGCCAATTACAACCGCCAGCCGATCCGCGTGCCCATCAGCTCTGGGGACAAACCGTCCCCAATAGAACCCCCGGTGGGGGGACACCGGCGTCGTGGGATTTAACGCCACAATCCGCCTATGAGCTCAAGCAGAAAGAATTTAAATGGATCTATCATACGGATGCGCCCTACGACAAAGGCACCTGGTCCTGGGGATGGCAGGGCTCCCTTGATCCGCAGAGCTACCCGTATCTTAACAATAAAAACGCCAAGGTGGACAATAACAATCCGAATCTGCTCAGCGCCCTCGCCCAAGCCAAGCAAAGCAGCTCAACCTCGACCGCCATCACATTCCCGATGACCCCAGGACCAACGATTCACGCCACCTATGGCAAGGCTCTCTTAGTACGGCAGATCAATGAGCTGCCACCCATTGGAAATTCCAAGGCAACGTTTGCTCTGCCCTCCACCACGATTCATTTGCACAACGGCCATCAAGCCTCGGAAAGCGATGGCAATCCGCAGGACTGGATCGACTCGGGCGAGTTCTGGGATCACCACTACGGCCTGTTTCCGTCCGGCGGCAATAGCCACGAAAAATTGTCCACCCTGTGGTACCACGATCACCGGCTGGATTTTACGGCCTCTAATGTCTACGCCGGTCTCTCCGGCTTTTTCCTCTATTTCGATGATGAGGATACCGGCGACGAAACCAACCCCGCAGGCTGGCAGTTGCCGAGTGGCGAGTTCGATATCCCATTAATTTTCCACGATGTTAAGTTCGACAAAGACGGACAAGCCGTGTTCAATAATTTCTACACCGACGGCTGGCTTGGCGATCGGATTACGATCAACCGCACCATTTTGCCGAAACTGACCGTACAACGCCGCAAGTATCGCTTTCGCATCCTGAATGGCGGACCGTCACGCTTTTACCAATTCGGTCTGTCCCAAGACGACCCGATCAACAATCCGTTCCCGGTGATCATCATCACGGGCGACGGCAATTTCTTGCCCGAGCCGGTGATCGCCAAGCATTGGTTCATGTCCGTCGCTCAGCGCTTTGACATCGTTATCGATTTCTCCGTTTTCAATGACGGCGACCAAATCTATCTGTGGAATGTGCTGGAGCAGACCAACGGCAAGGGGCCATCGGGACGTCAGCTTGATCCGAAGACAGACAAAGAACAGATGCAGGTGATGCGGTTTGATGTGGTCGAGATGGCCGACGGGGAATCGGATGCAAGCAAAGTGCCGACTTATTTTCGGTCATTGCCCGAAATACCGGCAGATTTATCGACTCTCAATAGGCGGACGTGGGATTTTGACTACGACGGCGGCCTCTGGACCATCAACGGACTCGTCATGGATCCGAACCGGATCGACGCGGGGATTGTGAAGAACAGTACCGAGATCTGGACCTTCCGCAACACCGGTAACGACTGGTCCCATCCGGTCCATATCCACTTTACGGAATTCATGATCTTGGAGATCAACGGCAAGCCCTATCCGTATCACACGTTCGTCGTGCAAGAGGCCGAGGATGGCAAATACTTCTATGTGGCACTGCCGCCCCCGACGCGAACGAGCGAGAGCGGCGTCATTGCCCAACGCCGTTCGGAGAGCACCAGCGGTACCAAGATGGCCGTTCAATACATCGACACCGGAATGCAAAAAGAGCTCACGCCAATTGATCTCTTCATGGGTGGTCCACGCCGGGATGTGGCGACCATTTTGCCGGGCGATCAGATCACTGCTGCTTTGAGCTTCATGGATTTTGAGGGCCGCCACGTCATGCATTGTCATAACGTGGTGCATGAAGACCATGCCATGATGATCCGCTGGGACATTCTGCCCGAGGGCCAAATCACGCCGATTAACGAATCGGTGCCTGCCTCTCAGGTGTGGAAGGCGGGTCTGTTCGGCGAAACCTCAACCTCTGATCCGAACCAACGGCCCTATACGTTTAGGCACCAGGAAAGCCGTCCGGCAGCGGCAAAAGACATCGAGCCGTCGCGGGGTAGCGGCAACTTCCCGCCACAGGCACCGCCTCATACGTCGCCGAACTATCACCAAAAGAGTCAATAAAGGAGCATAACGATGACGAATCGACGCACGGTATTAACCGGCTTCGCCGCCGCGGTCGGTGGCGCGGCTCTGGGCCGTGCCGGCACAGCAAATGCTTGTAATAGTTTATGGCATGAGGCCGAGCATGATAGCCCTGGGACCGACTCCACCTGTAAGCTGCCGCATAGCGGATTGACTGCGGACCGCTTTCCCAATGTCTTGGTCCTAGATCAGTATGGCCGAAAGTTACGATTCTATGAGGATCTGATCAAACACCGCACGGTAATGATCCAGTTTATGTCCACCGCTACCGAAGGCGATCTCAACACCGTCGCCAACCTGGTCCAGGTGCAACACGTGCTGGGCGATCGCCTGGGCCGCGATTTTTATCTCTACTCCATCACGGTTGACCCCGAAACCGACACGCCGCCGGTTCTCGCCCAGTACGCGAGGCGGCACGGGGCGAGATGGTCGTTTCTGACGGGTTATCCCAAGGATATGCAGGTCATCCGGGACGCTCTGTTTTTCCGCCCCGGCGGGCATCACGGACATCACGGGGATAGCCAGGATTGCTCTATGGGTCTCATGCGCTATGGCAATGACGCCGTGGGCCTTTGGGGCGCTGTACCGACTCGTACCGCGCCGGAATGGATTGCTGAACGCCTATCCTGGATGCAGCCACGCCCGGTTCCCCAAGGCGCGCCACGTCGCCGCGGGCCACTGCCCCGTCAAAGCTGAGGAGACATGTAATGACTCGATTCGGATTCTCCACAATCCTTGTCCTGTTGATGGCCACCGCTCTAGTCTGTACACCAGTCGTGGCGCAAAATGGCGCCCGCAAGCCAATCAGCCCTCACGATCACATTCAGTGGCTCACACCGCCTGGTATCACGCCCGGTAGTCCACAAGATTACTGCCAGAGGACGGCAAGCGTGCCGGGGCATCCCGGTCCCCAGTTTCGCCCAACAAGTCCAACCGTTGTCCGGCCCGACAGCAGCAACGACAATTGCCTAAAACTTTCACCTGGCCAGCAATGTACCGACAACGAAACGACTTATCTCAACACGAGTACGACCTGCTGGCCTCAGCCTGAGACCGATCCCTTCACCCTTCCGCCGGGAACGAATCTGTTACCCAATGTGTATACCAATATGCAAGACGGCTCGGGCAATATTATGCCCAATACCCTGCCGTCGACGCCGACCATCCCCTATAATCTGCACGATGGCGATCCCAAGGTCACCAAGCTCGACAACGCCATCTCGCCGCTCGACGATTTGAAGACGATCTTGGACGAACTCCAAGATCATCTGGCCAGCGGCGACCCACAAGAGCCGGACGGTGTCGTGCAAAACATCGAGTTTGCAATTGCAATTTTGCAAGGAGATCGGCTGTCCGACTTCGTCTCTGAGCCACGGGCTTACGAATACTTTCCGGTCCTCCACTACACCGGTCCCAACAAGCTCAAAACGGTGGATCCCACGACCAACACCGTCCATGTGCGGCAAATCTGGTACGACGAGCACATCGAGTCAGATACGGCTATGATCGATGTCTCTAACGTTCTCGAAGAGCCCTGGATTGTTGAGTATACAATCGATGTGCTGAGCCGTGGCGAAGACGACTTCTCCCCTTTTGCCATCTACACCGACGACCCGGCGCTGCAAGATCCGGATTGGACAACCCATCTACCCGGTAGGGGCCGACCGGACCACGTGGGCATGGACCAAACCTTTTTTCCCATGCAAGAGGGCACGCGCACAGTCCTGCGGGTCAAGATGACCCCCGGCAAATACTTGAACCTGATCTATACCTGGGGCTGGCGCATGCATCCGCCACGCATTCAGTCGGCGGAAAATGCCCTGAAGTCCTTTCCGCCCGCGCCGTCGCCGCTCGCCCCCCCTGCTACGAATCCGTGCCCGAGTCCGTACAATACCAAACCGTGTTTGCTCGACACGGCCAACCAGCCCGTCCCCCAGCAAACGCTGCACGATTGGGAAACCTCTGTGTTCGGCACCAACCCCACCGCGAGCCAAGACGCGAAGCGTACCGCGATTGGGATGATCGGTGACCTGTCGCCAGCCAAACGGATGTGGACGGCTTTCAACCGCGCTCTCGAGGCGGCGAAGGCGGAGTCGCCAAACTGGTCCACCGTATGGACCCAGGTGCAAAATGCAAACGCCGCCTTTTTCGACTGGCGGACGCGCTCCCGTTTGCCGGCGGGCGTGGAAATTGATCCGGATGCCGATCTCACCCTGCTGTACGTCAATAACACCATCTACGGCGAATTCACCAACGAGATCAGCCTGCGCTACCCCCAAGTGCGGTGGCCAGAGTGGTCACTTCGCGGCGACTCTCAGCTCAAGGTGACGCTGTACAACGGCGACTATTTCCAACATGCCTATGTGAATGTCGACTTTGGCGGGTCACGGGGCTGGGAAAATCAGTTCAAGTCGTCGGTCAAAGTGGGAGGCTCCGGCTGCTGGTTCACCTTTGGCCGGGCGCATTGGTTACAAAATAACAAACCGGTCGTCTTGGCCGCGGCCAAGAAACCGGGCAGCCCAACAGATACGTATACGCCCACCATGCACAAGATGAACATTACGTATAACTTCGAGCCGTCCACCCGGCTGCGCTTCTATCAATTCGATCCCATGCACCACGACGTGGCGATTTTTAGCGTCCATTAGAGCTGGCGCACAGCGATCCCCTTCCCTAGAGCGCCTTGAGGTCTACCCTTGAGGCGCTTAGGGCACAATCCACCCACTCACCGCTTGTAACCCGCCCGGCGCGGTCGCCGAGAGCTGCACCATATAGCTGCCTTTGGACGCGAAGCGTTGCCCGGGGCCGAGGCTCAAGTGCGGATACACCCCCGGATTGAGCGCGTTTTCCGTCTCGTGCTCAATGCTCTCCATAAAATAGTCCCGAGAAAAATGCTCCACCAGATGCACCAGCGCGTGATCCGCAATGGAGAGGGCGAAGTAGGTGTTGAGCTGGAGGCGCTCGTGCGTGAGCGCAAGGCGTCGCGACCGCAACCAGGCGCGCACCCGGTAGCGGCGCGGCAACGTCTGATCGGGCAGCGTGTAGGGATAAACAAAAAAGAGCCTGGCGTCCAGATGCGGCGGCCACGACGCCGACAGGGTGGGAATGAGGCTCGCTGGCAGATAGAGCTGCGGCAAAGGTTCGATACTCTCGGCGGCGGTGACGAGTGTGTCCATATCGGCAGCGTTGAGCCACAGCACCCATACCGCGGCCGGATCCTGCTGCGCCAAGCGTTGCCAAAAACCGGCAGTGAGTGATGCATCACGGCTGAGTGCATCATCCCGGAGCGAGATATTCGGGTTGCCGTGTAGCGCCTGACGCAGCGCTTGAGCCGGGACACGGCCGCTGGCGTGATCGCGGTACACCTGTACCACAGGGCCGTCCCGGGTAGCGGACAGATAATGGGCGAGGGCTTGCGCTGCACCACTGAGGCCCTTGGAGAAATAAAAACTATAAGCGCCAACTGACGAGATACCCGGCAGCGACGTGTGGGGAAACAGACAAGGAACCTCCGCCTCCTCACAAAACATATGCACCGGCTCCCACCTCCCTGTGCCAATGCCGCTGAGCATGGCAAACACAGGCTGAGCACGGTAATAAGCATCGAGCTGCGCGCGCCAGCTATGCCCCGGTCCCGTCAGGTTCCAAACGTGGAGTTTCCACTCTCGATACGCGCCGACAAATTCATCTTTGTAGTATAGCGAAAACCCGGTGCGCTTCCGTTTGGCATCCGTATCGGCATTTTTGCGCTGTAGATAGGCGTGCATGACGTCCAGCATCGCCTCACGCGGTGCCGCCGCCACGCCCTCCGTGATCACGGTGGCAAAATGGATCACCTCGGCGTCGACACCCGGCGCAGGCGTTGTGGCTAACGTTTTTAAATAAGCGATGAGATGTCCGATGTCGTCATCACTGAGTTGGTACCTCGGCATGAGGGGATCGAGGACGCGCCCCGTGGGGTCTTTCCCCTCGCGCAAGGCGATCTTGAGCGTCTCATCCGTATAGGCTGGCCGCACGCGCGGATCTCGGGCGCGCAACCAGCGGGTTTTAGGTTGCACCTCTTGGTACATTTTGCGAAACAAATCCGCCCGATTTAAATCTCTCGGATGATACAACGCACCCGCCGTGATGGGCGGCACAAAGGCAGCGCCCTCGGTCGCCCCGAAGCCGCTCCAGCGATGACATGCGGCGCAATTCAGATGCGTGCCGTCCACTGCAATATCGTCTTGCAGGACGGCCCTCATAGGCTGGCCGGAGGGCAAGAGGCCGTCGCGATAGATACGCTTGCCGAACGCCGGATCGGCCTGGGCAGATGCCATCCGGGCTGGCGTGATGATGGCGCTCATGAGTGCGCCCAAAACGACTGCCGCTCTCAGAAGTTGTGTCCATCTGCGCCACCAACGGCGAGGCGGCATGAGGCTCATCTCGACACCAACTGCCAGTACTCCGCCAGGAGGTCGCCCGCACTCATAAAGCCGTCGAGACGCACCCAGGGCGTTGCCGGCGAGGCCCGCAGGTAAGTCAACGGTTCATGCTGCATTTTATTGTTCTGATAGGCATCAAAGGCTTTTTGTACGGCCGCGATATCCTCTCGATGGCCCGTGAAGAAGTGCCACTGCGGCTTGGCCTTCAGCTTTTGCGCATAAGCCCGAAGCCGCTCCGGCGTATCGTGTTCCGGATCGATCGAAATGGAGATCAGGCGCAACCGCCCCGCATGTGATTCGAGTCGATCGAGTGTCGCGGAGAATAGGCCACTCAACGCAGGGCACACAGTGGGACAGGTCGTGAAGATAAACTGCAGCAACAGCGGGCCCTGATAGTTGAGCACGTCAGTCAATGGGACAAGCGCGCCCGTCATATCAATCAGGTGCACATCCGGCGTCTCATACGAGACCACCGCGCGCGCATATCGCTTTGGCGCCGACGTCTGGTGTCCGCCAACACCCGGCTGCACCCCGTCGTGAGCACGAGCAAAAGAGGCAAGCGTCCATAGGATGCCGATGCAAACGAGCGTCATCAGAGCCCCATCGCGCTGGCGAGTACTGCGTCCCAATACCCCTACCGATCGCATAGGCCGTCCGCTCCTCGACTACCACGGCACCCGAAAGGGAGGTTCAACTTCTAGAGAAATCGGATGCGCATAGCCATCAATGCGCAGTTCTGCCGGAGTGAGGTGAACATGCTCATCGCCCCGCACCTCATCATCAAAGCGGTAAATGGGAAGGATTTCGCCAGCCGTTGCCGCGCGATCATAGGCCAGGGCTTGCTGTCGTGTCTGCTGCGCTTGTTCGCGCCATTGGCTCATCTTCTTCGCGCCGTGTTTGTGCGCCAGCACTTGTTCTGCAATATGCGGCGCTAACACCGTGGCAGTGGCGTTGTTGCCGCCAAATCCTTTGGCATTTAAAAACGCGATATCGAGTTCGTCCCCCCTGCGCTGAAGATGCTCCGGGGACAGGCGAAGCTGACTCGCATGCACGTCGTCGGCGATGGCGTCAATCGTGGCGATACCTGGAATAATCCCGTAGCGCCACGCACCCAGCGCGTTCACCAACTGATCCCCGCTGGCCACCGACATGGTGTGACCCAAATAGCACTTAATCGCCGCCACCGGCCAATCCTGAATGCCAAACACTTTGGCGGTCTCATTTAAAATGCGGGATTCCGTCACGCGGTTTTGCGGGGTTCCGGTACCGTGCGCATGCACAAAGCTGCGCTGCCGCACCGCCTGCGTTCCGAGAATCTGCTCGGCCAGTTTGACGGCCTTGGCAAAGGTCACATAGTTGCCCACGCCGGGTGAAGTAATCGATTTTTTGTGTCCGTCTGCATTCACGTACACATCGGCAATCACCGCGTGAATATCGACGCCGAGTTCAAGCGCCAATTCATCGTCCATCAGCATCACAAATTGCGCCCCTTCCGCCACGGTAAAGCCGCAATTTTCAGCGAAAGGCCGGCAGGCGCGGCGGTAATCGGGGACGCTGAGGCCTTTATGTTTGTCCAATTGCAACAACCCCTGATCCGTGCCCAATGCGCCCATGGTCGTCAGGCCATCGATCACTTCCGGCACCAGGGGCGCTTCGGCTCCACCAATCAGAGCGACCCGCGCGCGGCCGGCGCGAATATCGTGTACGCCCTGGCGCAGGTTGTACAAAAAGGTCGCACAAGCGCCCATGTTGTGTCCGGTCGTGCCGACATTGCCCAACACGTACGCATTGACAAAATCGGCGGGCATTTCCGCCAACCCCATGGCCACGTGCTTCGAGGTGACGCGTTTGCCCTGATGGCGCGACGCGATGAGACCGCCGTTGCCATGGGCATCGAGCTGGCTCATGGCGCTGCCGGCGTACACGCTGATGTGATCAGCAGCAACCTTGTCGGCCACGGTGTCCCAGCTCAGTCCCAGATTGCCCAGCGCATCACTGGCGGCATACACCGTCATCTGCAACCCGCGCGGGTGACTGCGGGCAGCATAGAGGGCTTGCGGATCAAAACCAGTGGGGAGCTGGCCGGCGGCACAGGCGTCTAAGGCACGAGTGTCGCGCACGAGCACGTCGCACTCGGACTCGACGGTCACTTGCACGGTGTCTGCATCCAACGTCTCGATGCCCCAACCGTCAGGCACGTGCTGCGGCACGTCGCGTGGCGACAGATTGAAACGGATCGCGCCATTCGCGGGCCGTAAGGTGATTTTGCGGTTCCAGAGGACATGAGCGCGGTCGACATACTGAGGTTCGATGGCGCGAATCAGGGTATGTTCCGCCATGAACCGGCGGGTTTCGTCGGTGAGAGGACCCTCAATGTTCATCAGGGCGGCCAAGCTGCGCCAGGTTTCGTCTGCGGTAGGCGCATCCAGCGCGTCGATCACCATGCGGCGATAGCCATGGTGGCCGGAACTGCGGCCCGCCGCATTAATCCCGCCAAAACTGGTCACAACCGGTATACGCGCCATGCATGAACTCCCTTTTTGAATGTTACACAATACTTCTCCCTACCATTTTAATCATTGATCAACGCCTCCGTTTCGGCTATATAGTCATTTATCTTGACAATCTGGTCATCACGTCTTCTCTTAGGATGCGGCCGATATGCCAACGATTGCGTTTATTCTCTATCCCCG
>Ga0299913_10006334_pt1 | contig 10240 bp, 8 predicted proteins | sample RVTome_9_FD_201360 | JGI IMG/M metagenome (GOLD analysis project Ga0299913, IMG submission 201360) | Soil microbial communities from uranium-contaminated site in the Upper Colorado River Basin, Wyoming, United States - RVT155D38 (version 2) ... | reverse complement strand
ACAACAAATGGGCGCGTCTGCTGTCGTATGTAACTGGGCTGGTAAACCAGGAGTTCCACGAAACACAGCTTTGCCAGAAGCCTGCATTTGTATTCAGCATGGCGGTCTCTTTCTATAAATCAACTGTAGCCTTCCCGATCGCGCGCGGCGGTTCACTAGCGACTAAAGAAGTGAGACTCGGCGGTTTTCACCAGAATCTGTTCTTTATCCGGCGCCGACAGGAAGTGCGCCTGCTCGCGAATCAGCGCCAAGGACGCGGCGTAGCTGTGAGGAGGCTGTACCTGGAACGGACAGTCTGATTCCCACATGCAGCGGTCAGCACCGAAAGCAGTCACGACTCGCTCGATCAGCGGCAAGAGATCCAGGTAGGGCGGCCCGCTGGCGCTGAGTGCATAGAAGGCGCCGATCTTGACGAGCACGCGCGGCCGCGCGGCCAGGCGGATCAGTGCCTCGGTGTCTTCCGCCAGGCTCACGCTGTCGACACGAAGCCGTGCCAAGTGGTCGATGATCACTGGCGTCTCCGGGAATTGCTCGCAGAGCCGATCAATCTCGGCCAGATCTCGGGGGTTGACGAGAAAGCTGAGCGCCAGGTTCCGCTCCGCGCCGAGGCGGTAGAGCGCGGCATAGTTGGGATGATCCATCCAACGCGGCCCGCGCTGGCTCGCTCCGCCGAGCAAACGAAACGCCCGTATCCCCTGATCGGCGAGCTCGCTCATGCGTGCGGAGGGCTGGGCCGGCCTGGAGATGACATCGGTAAGCAACCCGGTGCCCGCAAAGTTCTGTGGATAGCGGGCGATGGCGTCAAGCATGTAGCGGTGATCATCCTGATAGAACGACATCTGGATCAGGTTGATACGCTCGACACCGAGCGGACGGCACTGCGCAAAGAGCTCCTCGGGTGTGAAGCTCGTCGGCGTGATGTCCGATTTCTGATAGTTCCCCGAGATTGGGAAGCGATCCGTATCAGGCGTCCAGACATGAACATGAGCGTCGATGATACGCCCGTTCAGACCGTCATCAGTCGCGGGCGAAGCAGAAACCTCCGGTTGTTCGGAAGAGGAGTTGCAAGCCGCCATCAGGCCGGCGGCGCCGGCCAACCATTGACGGCGGCTCCAGGATTCGCCGCGTATAGCGGGAGACGAAGGTTCGGCTGATGGTGGCAAGTTGGCGGGATTCATTGTGGTTGCGGCCGTGTGCCGCAGCGGCGCGGGATCACCTAACGCAGATCGATTCCCGCCCCGGCCTCGGCTTAAGAAACGATAGCGCACTCAGAGTGGATTTGGCGCCTCTTACGCCACACGTGAGAGAGGCTGCCCCTGCTTGTCACGCCGATGGTTCTCGCAGAAGCACAGTACAGCCGGCTGGTCTCCGCGTTGACATCCTTGGAAGCGGCCATGCTAAAATTCAATACTATTGAACTGTATATCGATTGTATACAGCTTGATCCACTGACAGCCTGCCTCGCAATGGCGTGAGGCGTGATATGTCGTTATAGCTATGCATCGCCGCCTTCCTCATTGTTTGAACGCGCTTCTCAACCATGGAATTTTGGTGTTGGCGGTGAGCCTGGCCTCGAGCCTCGCGGCTCAGGCGGCCCCACCGGACCAACGTGGCGTGGAACTGTTCGAGAAGCAAGTTCGCCCTCTCTTTGCCGAGAAGTGCCATGTGTGCCACGGCAGCGCGCAACAGATGGGTGGTTTGCGCCTCGATACCGCCGCAGGATTTCAGAAGGGCGCCGAAAGTGGGCCGCTCGTCTTCGCGGATCAGCCCGGCAAGAGCAGACTGTTGGCTGCTGTGAGCCATCGCGAAACCATTAAGATGCCGCCAACCGGCAAGCTTTCCAACTCTGAGTTGGCCGCGCTGGAAAAATGGGTTGAGCTTGGCGCACCCTGGCCGTCGGCGGAGACGGCGGCGTCCGTGCGCTCCTCCGGAGACGGTTCCAGCTTCTGGTCCTTCCAGCCGGTGAGGTCTGTCTCTCCGCCCGCGGTCCAGAGGCAAGATTGGGTTCGCACCGAGGTGGACCGTTTCATCTTGGCCAAGCTCGAAGAAGCCGGAATCCAGCCCGCTGCGCCCGCCGGGAAACTCACCCTGTTGCGACGCGCCACTTTTGATCTGACCGGCTTGCCGCCAACTCCCCAGGAGATCGAGGACTTTCTCGGAGACGACTCGGCGAACGCGTTCGAAAAAGTAGTCGAACGTCTGCTCGCCTCACCGCGCTACGGCGAACGTTGGGGCCGCCACTGGTTGGATGTCGCGCGCTATGCCGACTCGACCGGCACCGACGAAGATCATCGTTATCCTTATGCGTGGCGTTATCGCGACTATGTCATCAACGCCTTTAATCGCGATAAGCCCTACGACCGCTTTGTGCAGGAGCAAATCGCCGGCGACCTTCTGCCTCCTGACGATCCCGATGCCCGTGTGAATGTGGAGGGCATCATTGCCACCGGCTTTCTGGCGTTGGGGCCGAAGCTCATTGCCGAAGTTGACAAGCCCAAGCTTTTCTATGATGCCGTCGATGAGCAGATCAACACCACATCGAAGGCTTTTCTCGGTGTTACGCTCGCCTGCGCCCGCTGTCACGACCATAAATTCGACCCCTTCCCGACGACCGACTACTACGCGATGGCGTCGATCTTCGCCAGCACCAAGCAATTTGAAGCCCTGGTCGGGCCGACCGTTGTCTCGAAACTCTATTTCCGTCCCTTAGTTCCCGACGACGAAGTGGAGCGGTACGAAGAGTCTAAGAAGAAGATCGAAGCTAAGAAGGCGGAGATCGCCGAGGTGGAAAAGAAGGAAGCCCGGCGCTACCGTGACGAGCGCGGCCCACTCTTGGCGAAGTACATGCTAGCCGCTTACCAAGTCTACGTCTTGGGCGAATCCGCTAAGGTCGTGGCCGGCCGCAACTCCTTGGAGTTGGACGTTCTCGAGCGCTGGGTGGAATATCTCAAACCCGTCCGGGAACGCCGTCCGCAGCTCGAAGACTGGTATGCTGCCACGGACGCCAACCGTGCCGATGCCGCCCGCCGGTATCAGGACAATTTCCTCGCTACTATTCAACTCCGCGACGACGCCGACAAGGCGTGGGAGATAGAAGCGGCTAAGGCGCGCGCCCACGGAGATCCCGAGCCGGAGAAACCGAAGTTCTTTGCCGGCGATGATCGTTTCTTCACGGAGGTCAATGAGGCGAAAGGGCCCTTCGGGCTGCCCAAAGACCGGCGCGACGCGCTCTACTCCGCCACATCCAAGCAGTCGCTGGAGATCCTCAGAGCCGAGCTCGAGACGTTGGAGAGGGCGGCGCCGAATCCGCCGATGGCGTGCGCCGTCAACGAGGGTGAGCGCGTTGAGCAGGCCGTCCTGATTCGCGGAAATGCCCACAATCGGGGTGAACTCGTACCCAAACGCTTTCCCGTCGTGCTGGCAGGGCAGGAACAGGCGCCCATCACAGCGGGCAGCGGGCGGCTCGAGCTAGCGCGTTGGCTGGGCTCGGCCGACAATCCGCTGACTGCGCGCGTCATGGCCAATCGCATCTGGCAGTGGCACTTCGGAGAAGGCCTGACCCGGACGCCAAACAACTTTGGGCAACTGGGAGAGCGGCCGACCCATCCAGAGCTGCTCGACTATCTAGCCGCTCGGTTTGTGCGCGGCGGTTGGTCGATTAAGCAGATGCACCGTCTGATCATGCTGTCGGCCAGCTACCAGATGAGCGCGCTGGCGGAGCCCAAGCATCTCGAAAAAGATCCGGAGAATCGCCTCTGGTCGCGCTTCGAGACCCGTCGCCTGCAGGTCGAAGAGATCCGCGATGCTCTGCTCGCGCTGGATGGCTCGCTCGACCTCTCCGTCGGCGGTAGCCTGATGGAAGGACAGGGCACCGACAAGGAGTTCAGTGACGACCGCAAGAGTCTCCACCCCGACAGCACCAAGCGGCGCACCGTCTACCTGCCCATCCGGCGTTCGAACTTGCCGACGCTCTTCAGCCTCTTCGATTTCGGCGACGCGGGGGGCAGCAACCCGCAGCGCACCCAGACGAATGTCGCTCCGCAAGCGCTTTACATGATGAACAGCGACTTTGTTGCCGAGCGGGCGGGGGCGGTGGCTTCGATGTTGCTTGCGGACGCCAGTTTGGACGACGCGGGGCGCGTCCGGCGCGCACACTTGCTGGTGTTGAATCAGCCCGCGACAGCGGAGCGCATCGATCTGGCGCTGAGCTATCTCTCGGGATTTCCGTCGGCGGAAGGAGAAGCCGGGCGATTGACGGCCTGGACCAGCTTCTGCAGGGCGCTTATCGCTTCGAATGACTTCTTATTTGTGAACTGAGTTCTGACTTGCGAGACGCTATGAACAGCCGTCATCTCAACCCGCCCGTTCGCTCCCGCCGCGAATTTCTACGGCGGTCCGCCGCCGGCTTCGGCTCGCTCGGACTCGGTTACCTGCTAGGGCGCGAAGGAACGCTTCACGCCGGGAAGCCGCCGGCTCATCCATTGGCGGCCAAAGCCCCGCACTTCACGCCGCGGGCCAAGCGCGTGATCTTCATGTTCATGCACGGCGGTCCGTCCCACATCGACACGTTCGATCCGAAGCCGCGCCTGGACAAAGACCACGGGAAGCCGCTTCCCTTCGATCGTCCCCTCACTTTCGCCGAGGGCAGCACCGGCGCGCTCATGCGCTCGCCGTGGAGGTTCAAGCAGTACGGCCAAAGCGGCATCCCTGTGAGCGAGCTCTTCCCGAACGTCGCGCAGCACGTCGACGATCTCTGTATTGTTCGCTCCATGGTGGGTGACAGCGTGGCCCACGGCGGCGCGGTGCTGCAACTCAACACCGGCTCCAACACGTTCGCGCGCCCGTGCACGGGGTCCTGGGTGATCTATGGTCTAGGCACGGAGAACCTCAATCTGCCGGCTTTCATTACGCTCAAGCCAGGCCTCTCTCACGGCGGAGCAAGTAACTGGAGCTCCGGCTTCTTGCCCGGCATCTACCAGGGAACGCCCGTCGGCCATGGCGGCGTCAGCGTCGATGCATTGATGAAGGAGCCGATCGAGCACCTCCACAATAGCCGCCTCAGCACGGAACAGCAGCGCTACGAGCTGGACATGATCCAGAAGATGAATCGCGCGGCCTTGAGCAGCCAGGAAGGCAATCCCGACCTGGAAGCACGCATCGAGGCGCTCGAGCTTGCCTTTCGCATGCAGACGGAAGCCCCCGAGGCCTTCGACATCAGTAAGGAAACCGAGGCGACCAAGAAGCTCTACGGCCTGGACGACGACTATACGCGCGACTTCGGCTGGCAGTGCCTGATGGCCCGGCGGCTGGCGGAACGCGATGTCCGTTTCATCCAGATCTCTCACGAATACGGGCCCGGCAACGAAGTCGGCTGGGACGCGCACTCCGAGCTCATCCGGCTGCACACACGCACGGCCCTGATGGTCGATAAGCCGATCGCGGGACTTCTCACGGACCTCAAATCCCGCGGTTTGCTCGATGACTCGCTGCTGGTTTGGGGCGGAGAATTCGGCCGCACACCAATCTCACAAGCCGGCGATGGCCGCGATCATAATCCCTATGGCTATACGATGTGGATGGCCGGCGGAGGAGTGAAGGGCGGCATGACGTACGGCGCAACCGACGAGTTCGGCTACTACGCGGTCGAAGATCGCATGCACATCCACGACTTACATGCGACGATCCTACACGCCCTGGGCATGGATCACGAGAAGCTCACATATTTCTACAGCGGCCGCAATTTCCGGCTGACCGACGTCGCGGGAGTCGTCGCTCAGCGGATCTTCGCCTGAGGCGGCTCAACTGCCAAACAGCTTGAGCATCCGGTCGCGCGACACATCGATGTGCGTGGCCATCGCGGCGCGGGCTTCGTCGGGTTTGCGATTGCGAAGCGCCCTGATAATCTCTCCATGCGGCACCAACTGGCGGTCGCGCTGGGTCGACAACACGTCGAGGCGGTGCACATACTCCAGCACCAACTTCAGTTGGTCGAGGACTCGCTGATTCCGCGCTAGACGCGCAAGTCCCATATGGAAGGCGTCGTTTGCCTTCAGAAATTCGCTGGGATCCGGGCCGGGTTGGGTCTCAATGGCAACGATCGCCGCCAGATTCTCGATTTCCTCGGGTGCGGCGCTGTGAGCCGTGCGCTCCGCGGTGAAACCCTCGAGCAGCTTGCGGTATTCGTAGGTCTCCACAATCTCTCGAATCGAAATCGGGGGAATTAAATAACCCTTGTGCCGGATTCGCTGGATCCACTTTTCCTGCGAGAGCAAATTGCAGGCCTCCCGGATAGGCGTTCGGGAAGTCTCGCACTGTCGCGCCATCTCGACTTCGGAGACAAACTCTCCCGGTTTGAGGCGGCACTCCAGAATCCAGGACTTCAACAGGCGGTATACACGATCAACCTCACCCTCTTTTTCGCTCTTCGTTGTCAACGGCATAAGTTTCGATAGGAGACAGAGGCGCCGGGGAGGCGGTCATCGCGAGGGATGGGGCAGAGTGAAAAGTCGACGTAGGACAGGACAAAATCTGGTCCAGCGCGCGAAAATAGGCGTCGACATCACTAGCGTCATTATACAAATGCACGGAGGCTCTCACCCGCCCGTCGCCGGACCAAACGACTACGCCGCGCTCGGCGAGCTGCGCGCCCAGCCGCTCAGCCTCAGGATGGGCGAACGACACGATGCCTGAGGCGAGTTCCCCATCGGGCGGCGTCAGGAGATCGCACTTCCGCTCTTCCAGTCCGCTTCGCAGGCGGGCGACCAGCGGCCGCAGCCGCCGGTCAATTTCGACAGGGCCGGCGGAGATCACATGCCGCAATCCTGCTTGAAGCGCATAGATGCCCGGGAAATTCGGCATTCCCGCCACCAGGCAACCCGCGCCGGCCTTCGTCTCGTACAACTCAAAACGATCCGCGCGAAACACTTCTTTCACGGAGTACCAGCCGACTGCGGCCGGCGCCAGCCGCTCGCGAAGCTCGGGGGCCAGAGAGACAATCCCCACACCGTGAGATCCCAAGGTCCACTTGTAGCTGCTCGCGACAAGATAGTCGACGCCCTCGATCGACACTGGTACGCGGCCCAACGCTTGCGTAGCGTCCACGCAGAAGATGGCTCCCTGCCGGTGGGCCGCCTGGGCTAGCTCGGCGAGAAACGGAATTTGGACGCCATTTTTGTAGCTGACCTGGCTTACCGTCACGAGCCGCGTTCGAGGGCCGATCACTGCCAGGAGATCCGTCAGGTCCAATCTGCCCTCTCGCGACCGTACCAAGCGGACCTGAACGCCACGCCGGCGCAGACGCAGCCACGGCAGAACGTTCGAGGGAAATTCGAGATCCATGATCACGACTTCGTCGCCGCTCGTCCATTCAATGGAGTTGGCCAACAGGTTCAACGCCTCGGAAGCGCTTCCGAGTAGGGCCACTTCGTTGGGTGAAGTGCCCAACAACTCCGCTGCCAGCGAGGTTGTTTCCCACGCGGTCTCATACAAGAATGTGCGCCCCTGGGTGCCCATCGATTTGTGCTCAAAATAGCGCAGCAGGGCCTGTGCTGCGTCGGCGGGCGGCAGTCCCTCGGCGGCGGTATCAAGATAAGTGAGCTGGCGCGCCTGCGGGAAGAGTTCCTTGCTCCACAACTTGTCCGGCATACGCTTACTCGAAAGACTGCATGATTCCGCGATAGATCTCGACGGCGCGTTCCACTTCTCCGCAATCCACAAACTCGACGGCAGCGTGCGCCTGATCAATGCTCCCCGGGCCCAGCACGATGGCGGGAACGCCCTTTCGCGAGAACTTGCTGGCGTCGCTGCCATAGGGCACGCCGACGGGTTCCGGGTCGATCGCCAGCCGATCGAGCACGCGCTGAGCGGCCTCGACGACGCCCGCGCCGGGGGGCGTCTCCAGCGGATAGTCTTCGAGCATGGGCGGCTCCATTTCGGCCTGGAAGCCAGGAAATCGTTTGGCGGCTTCCTCAACCACCTCTTGATAGCGCGCCAGGACGTTCGGGATCTCTTCCCCCGGGATCAGCCTGCGGTCAATCTCGATGGAGCACTCGTCGGGAACAAAGTTGATTTGGCGGCCGCCCCGGATGATTCCCACGTTGTTCGTGGCCGGGCCAAGCAAGGGATGAGTGAACTCCGAGAGCCTCCGATTCTCCTCCTCGAGAGCCAGAACAAGATGCGACATGGCGGTGATGGCGTTGACGCCGAGGTGAGGCTTGGAGCTGTGGGCGGCGCGGCCCACCGTCCGGATGCGCCAGCGCAGCACGCCCTTGCTGGCGATGACTGCCCGCAGACTGGTGGGTTCGGCGACAACCGCCGCGTGCGCATCAAGAACTTCGCAGAGTTTTGAAACACCGCGGAAACTGTGTTCTTCGTCAACCGTCGCCGCCAGCCATACTTCGCAGGGCGGGGGTTCAGCGGACGAGGCCACGGCCACGATCGCATGCATCATGGCAGCAAGACCGCCCTTGTTGTCGCAGGAGCCTCTGCCGTAGAGGCGCCCGTCGCGAATGGCTGGGACGAACGGCTCAATGTCCATCCCTCCCGCTGAAACTGTGTCGGTGTGGGCTTCAAAGACGATTCTGCGGCCGGAATTGCGGCCCGGCACACGGGCGATCAGATTAGGGCGCTCGGGAAGAACCGGCTGCTCCCAGCATTCGATTCCATGCCCTTCAAAAAAGCCGCGCAGAAAACGGGCAACCTCCTGCTCCGGGTGGCCGCCCTCGTAGGCAGGGTTCACACTGTTGATGCGGACCAGGTCAGCAAGAGTCTCGAGAACTGAACTTACGGACATCTTTCTTACACCTCCGCGGCGCGAACGTTTTCGCCCGGCCACCGCAGCGGGCTCACGTCGCCAACCAATGTCAGATAGGAAGAGGCGCCCACGACGGCAACGACTGCGGCGGCGGCAAACGCCGGTGCGAACGAACCCCCGTCAGAGAGGATGAAGCCCGTCACCGCCGGAGACACGACGCCCCCCATGTTCCCCAGCGCGTTCTGAATCCCCGTCCACTTGCCGGCGGCTTTTGGCCCGGCGAGCGTTTGGGTAATCGCCCAAACATTGGACGTGTAGAGCCCCAGCGCGAAACAACTAGCCGCCACCAGCAGAATCGACACGGAGGAGTTCTCCACCGTGGCGACAGGCCCGATCAGACCGGCGCAGCCGAGCAATCCGGCGATCACGAAAGTCTTGCGGACCCGCGTGGGAGAACCGCCGCGGGCGATCCAGCGGTCCGCGCCCCAGCCACCGCATAGGGAGCCGACGGCCATCACCCAGAAAGGCAAGGAACCCAGCACGGCCATGCGTTCGAGCGAGAAGCCTCGGGCGTTCACCAGGTAGCTCGGCAACCAGGACAGCAGGAAGTACCAGACGTAACCCAGGGAGAACAGCCCAACCGACGTTCCCCACAACTCCCGGCGCCGCAGCACGTCGAGAAAAGACGGTCCGCTCTGGGCGCTTGTTGGCGCCGCGGCAAGATCGCCGGGCGGCGGCTCTCGCTCGCCGCCGGGAACATACAGAATCCAAGGAAGGAGCCATAAGAGGCTCCCGAAACCCACCCAGATGAAGAGCGCTCTCCACCCAAATTGAGCGACCAGCAAGCCGCCCACCAGCATGCTCAGCCCGGGGCCGATCTTCGATCCCACGTCGATCAGCGCATTGGCGCGGCCGCGCTGGTCTTCCGGGAAATTTCGGGCGAGGATCTGCGAGCAAGCGGGATAAGACACGCTCTCACCCACCCCCAGCACCAGCCGGACTCCCAGTAATGGGCCAAGGCGGTGCAGAAAGCCCGTCGCCGCCGTGGCCAGGGACCACAGCAAGTAGCCTCCGGTGTAGATCCATTTCACGGAGTAACGGTCCACGAGCCAGCCGGCACCTAGCTGAAAGACAGCATAGCTCCAGAAGAAGGCCGAGAACAGTAGACCCAATTCTGCGGGCGACAAGGCCAGCTCCGCCGCGATGACCGGGGCGGATACAGACAACAACCCTCGGTCGATGTAGTTGATACAAATGGAGAAAAACAGAAGCCAAACAACTCTCCAATGCGCTGAATCGGGGCGGCGGTTCACGCCTGAGATCCATGCAACGCGGGGGAATCGAGACGAGTCAGCAGCCGGCACGTTGCCCGAGGTAACAATTGCATACGGAAAGTATACAGTATGCACTGCCGAGGCTGAAACCCCGGCTTTCCCTGCCCGCTAGATTGCGGTCAGGCGTCCGTCGGCGGCCATCCTGCCAAAGGTA
>Ga0299913_10006332_pt1 | contig 10241 bp, 9 predicted proteins | sample RVTome_9_FD_201360 | JGI IMG/M metagenome (GOLD analysis project Ga0299913, IMG submission 201360) | Soil microbial communities from uranium-contaminated site in the Upper Colorado River Basin, Wyoming, United States - RVT155D38 (version 2) ... | reverse complement strand
TCCCCCCCATCCTTCCCTCGCACGGGTGAGGTCAGGAGTTCGAATCTCCTCTGGTCCACAAGAACCCAGGTCAAAGTGCATTTCTCGCAGAGTGGTTCGCAAAGACGACCGCATCTTCTTGAAGCAGCTATGCGTCTTAATAGTGATGGGACGCACATCGATCGACCAAACATACGGAGTCTGGGTGGGGCAGAGCTCGCAGGGGAAACTGGCTGAGCTCTACGCAGCGCAGGCTGACTCGACCAAGCGACTCGCCTTCCTCCTAACCGGGGATAACGAGCTCGCCGAGGACATCACGCAGGACGCGTTCGTGAAGATCGCCGGTCGCATCGGAGGTCTCCGCAAACGGGACGCCTCTGCCGCCTACTTGCGCCAAACTGTCGTGAATCTGTCTCGGTCTCATTTCCGCCGCAAGCGTGTGGAGCGCGCTTATCTACAACGTGAGACAAGTGGACCCCAGAGTGAATCGGTCGAAGGCCGGGACGTCGTCGAGGCGGATGCCCTGTGGAACGAGCTTCACCGCCTCGCGTACCGCCAGCGATGCGCGGTGGTGCTCCGTTACTACGAAGACCTCTCCGAGCACCAGACCGCCGAGATTCTCAACTGTTCGGTGGGAGCGGTAAAGGCGCTCACGAATAGAGCGATGGAACAACTTCGGGCGAACGTTGGAAGCGAGGCGCGGTCATGAATCTCGATCAGGACATCAGAACGATGCTGCGGGCGCGGGCCGAGGGCGTGGCCGCGGCTCCAGTGATTCCGCACGGCACGGTGCGCCGAGTCCGGGTGCGCAAGGCACTGATGGCCGGAGGGATGGCCGCCGCGGTAGTGGCCGTGGCAGTGGCGGGTGTTGTCTTGAGATCCGCGATCTGGCTCGATGCTGCCCCCGTACCGCCCGCGGACGGGACAGGACGGGAGATCCTCCGCGCGAACGGCGAGGTGCTGAGCTTCACGGGCGTTCCCGGGGAGGTGCCCGGCGATCTCGTCGCGGTGAACCCAGACACGGGCGAGCAACGCGTCCTCGTGGAGGACCTCGAGGCCGTGTACTCCGCGAGATGGTCGGCGGATGGCCGGTGGGTCGCGTACGACGCCCCGGGGCCGGAGGGCACCGGTCTGTGGGTCGTGGGCGGGTCGCAGGAGCCTCGCCAGGTCGCCACCGGCGAGTCGTTGTTCGTGTGGTCCTCGACGGGCGCCGAGCTCGCGACGGCCCGAGTGACCGACCCGCTCGACCCCGACATCGCGAGTTCCACGTTGTACACGATCGACCCGGTGAGCGGCGAGACGACCGACGTCGGGTCGATCCTCGACGTCGCCGACCAGGTCGGGATCGCGCCCGCGTGGTCACCGGACGGGACGCGGTTCGTGTACGGGGCAGCCGGGGCCATCTACTCGGTCGACGTTCGGAGTCGAGCGCATTCGCTGCTAGTACGCCTGCCCCACGGGGATTCGGTCGACCAGATCGATTGGTCGCCGGACGGAGCGCACATCGCCGTCCAGATGAGCAGCTGGCTCGCGTACGTGATGGATGCCGACGGATCGAACGTTCGCGTCCTGCCCCATGATCCGAGGGAGTTCGCGTGGTCCCCCGACGGAACGCGTCTCGCCTACGAGGGCTGGTCTGGGGTCTGGGTCACGACGATGGACGGTTCCGCTCCGGCCAAGGTCGGACCGTTCCCCGCTAGGTGCAGCCCCGATGTCGTGGGTTCCCAGGTACAATTCTGCGGGCATGACCTCACCTGGTCGCCCGACGGGTCCCGGATCGGGCTCCGGACCTCTAAGCACGGATCAGTGGTTGTATCAGCGATTGACGCCGACGGCTCTGGCGGCGCCGAGCGCATCGATGAGCTTACGTACAGGAGTTGGGACGGAGGTTCGTACTCCTCAGACGTGCTCCAGTTAACCCAGAACGGTTAGAAGTTCATGCTCCAGCCGGAGAGGAGACTGCTCGAAGCCGAGGCGGAGGGAGCCAACCTCGAAGCCGTCGCGGTGGGAAACGCGTTCCAAGAGCGCGAGTTCGGCAAGGCCCGGGCGGAGGCAACCTTTCCGTCGGGGAGGCCGAGGCGAAAGCGATGTCAAAGAAGGCCGAGGCCTACAAGCAGTACGAAGAAGCGGCGACTCTGGAACTGCTTGTGTCGCGCCTGCCGGATGTCGCGCGCGCGCCGAACCGATCGGCAATGTCAAAGACATCACGATCATCGACACGGAAGGCGCGAACAAGCTAACGCGGATGACAGCCAACACGGTGAACCAGATCGATGCGGTTCTGGAATCGTTCACGGGAGCGAGCCTGAGCTCTCTGGTGGGCCGCCGCTATCTCCGAAACGGGAACGGTGGAGCGCCGACGCAGGAGCCGCCTCCGGACGTTGACGGCTAGCTTCGTCCCGGGAGCAATTTCCGAAGGGAAAGGGCATCGCAACAGGCGGACCCCGGAAAATCGGCGCCCGTTCAGGAGGGTTCTCCCGGGGAGCGGGCGAAGCGTTTCCTTAAGGCGCCCAATAGGCCGGAGGAAAGGCAGGCGATGCTGGCAGGCGATCTCATCAAGCACGCTCTTGGTCGGCTCGATCCGGCGGCTCCCCTCGACTCCGAGTCCATAACGGTGACGGATCTCGACCAAGGTGGAACCGACCCGGGGAACATCGCGGAGTTCCTTGCCTTCGAGATCGCGTTCGACGTCGAGCCCGCGACCGGCATGATCGTCCCGGCCGAGGTAGAGCGTGACTAAGGCCGTCGAGCGCCGGGATGTGCTCCGGAGCGGTGCGGCAGGAGCTGGGATGTGGCTCGCAGGTCTTCGGATCGGTGACCTGGTGGACGCCCTTCCGCCCGCCTCACCCGCACCTTTCAAGTCGGCCGCGAAGGACCGGCCGAACGCGGCCGACGATCTCGCCTATCTCACGATCGCCGACGCGGCCGAGCTCATCAAGAAACGCAGGTTGTCGCCGGTGGAGCTCGTCGATGCTTGCCTGTCTCGGATCAAGCGCCACGACGAGGCGATCCAGGCATGGATCACCGTCTTTCCCGAGAAGGCAAGGGCGGAAGCGAAGGCGGCTGCGGACGAGATCGCTCGCCGCGGCCCCCGTTCTCCACTGCACGGCATCCCGATCGGTCACAAGGACCTCTATGACATGAAAGGGGTTCGCACGACCGCGGGTTCGAAGGTTCGAGCGGATGCTCCGCCCGCCAAGCGAGACTCCGCGGTAGTGGCTGCACTGAGAGCCGCGGGGGCTATCGCGTTGGGGAAGACCAACACTCACGAGTTCGCGTACGGCGTGCGGACGCCACCCACTTCGAACCCATGGAATACGGCATGCATCCCAGGTGGATCCAGCGGTGGGACCGCGGCGGCACTTGCGGCCGGCATGTGCTTGGGTGGGAGCGGCTCCGACACGGGCGGCTCGATCCGGATCCCGTCGTCACTGTGCAACACGGTTGGGATCAAGCCGACGTTCGGACGCGTGAGCAAGGCGGGGCTCGTCCCGTTAGCGTGGAGTGAAGATCACGCGGGGCCGATGGCGCGTTCCGTAGAAGACTGCGCGCTCATGCTCAACATCATCGCGGGGCGCGACGGGTCCGATCCCACGACCGCTTCCGTCTCCGTCCCCGAGTTCACGGCGGGTCTTGGTCACAGCGTCAAGGGACTTGTCGTCGGAGTGCCGACCTCGTTCTTCTTCGACGGCGCCGACCCGGAGACCGAACGGGTGGTTAGGAAAACCATCCCCGTGCTCAAGTCGATGGGCGTGAAGGTCAAGGAGCTCGACATGCCCTCGACCCAACAGGCTGCCGCCACGGCCTATCTCGTGGTCCAACTGGTCGAACCGCTCGCGGCGCACGAGCCGTATCTGCGAGAACGGCCGCACGACTATCAGAGCCAGACGCAGGCTCTATTTGCGCTCGGCGCGCCGTGGACGGGCCAGCACTACATGCGCGCTCAGCGGATCCGCACGATCTACATCCGGCAGTGGATGAAGATCTTCGATGATGTCGATGCCGTCCTGGCTCCGACAACGCCCCGGCCGGCACCGCCCAAGGAAGAAGGTGAGGCCACGGGCGTGTTCGAGCTCGTGAACTACACGTCGGCGTTCGACTTCAACGGATGTCCCTCGATCTCGATTCCGGCCGGTCTTACGAAAGAGGGTCTTCCGGTCGGGCTCATGCTTTCGGCACGTCCATTCAACGAGCCGCTCTTGCTGCGCCTTGCCTACGCATATCAAGAGGAGACCAGGTTCAACCGGCGGCGCCCGAAACTCGACTAACACCGAGCGCGAATGCTGTCGATCCTTCGCTCACGGCTCGCACGGCGAAGTCAGGGATCAGCTCCCTCCGGCAACCGCTCATCTGGCTAGAGGGGCTCGACGATCTCCAAGACCCCGTCCATCCCCGCGTGGCGCAGGCAGAAGAACTCGTAGATGCCGGGCTCCATGTAGTCGCCGAGGGGCTTCTCGCTCGTCATGGTGAGCTGCCCCTCCTTGAGATCGCCGATCTCCACAGCCCAGGGGGCGGTCCTGAACTCGCCCTCGCTGATGGCGAAGTTGTGGATGTGCTGGCCGACGTTGCGGACCCTCAGCTTGGCGTTCGCCTTCATCGTGAAGCATTCGGGGCCGAACCACGAGTCTCCGGCGACGAGGTCGACCGTGAGTGGTTGCGTGAGGAGGGCGCAATCGTCGTCGAGCGTGGCGTCTGCGAGGGTTTCGAGAGCGGGTTCCGCCTGCGGTTCCGCCTCGGACCCCTTGTCTGCCTGCGGCTGCGGTTCCTCACCGCCCCCGCATGATGCGGCGACCAATGCCAGTGTGACCAGCAACAGCGCAGGGCTGCGCCGAAAGATCCTCGTCTGCTTCATGACCCACCTCCTATAGCTCGTTTGCTCGACCGCGGTGCATAGGTGTGTGCAAGGGTGACCTCGGCGACGAGCTGCAGCTCGACGCACTCGCCTTCATGGCCGGTTACGAGATCGATGGCCGTGCGAACGGAGGACCGCGGGTCGAAGCGGGCGCCGTCGAGCACCACCGCTACGGTGTTGTCGTGCCGGAAGATGGCTGCGTAGTCGACCCCGAGGTCGGCGAGACCGGCGGTCCCCTCCATATCCAGGGCCAGGTCTTGGCGTCTCCCGGCAAGCAGAAGAACCGACATCCCCACGGCTCCTCCTTTCTTCGATCTTTTTGACCCGACGTATCGAAGGCGCTAAGAAGCGCGTAGCGACGCTACGAGTGGCCTAGAGCATCCAGGGGACGTCGCGATCTGGGCTGTAGCTGCAGAAGGTGCCGGTCCGGATGGCGTTCGCCAGATGCCGCCCCAGACCGGGGTGAACCTCTTCGATCCGCGCGAGGCCGTCGCGGATGCGGTTCGTCACTGCCTTGCGGGCCCGCTCGATGTCGCCACCACGCCGGTCGCGCCCTCCCAGCCCGAAGGCGCTTGCCAGCTCGGTCGCGATGAGATCGATCTCCTCTTCGGCGCGGGATGCTCGCTCGCGATCGCCCCAACCGAGCGCCTCCTCGGCTTCCTCTCGCAGCTCCTCGATGCGGTGTCTGTACTCAGCCTTGGCGCGAGCGTCGAGGATCTCCCCCGCATCTCCGGCATCGATGGAGGTACCCGCCAGCTCGGCGACATGGAGCTCACGGGCGGGGTTCGAGAGCAGGTCGTGGATATACCTGATGCCCTTCGAATCCTTGATGCTAACCATCAGGCCCTCGTAGGCGATGCTCCAATAATCTCCCTCGCGCATGAATCGAGCGCCTCCGCCCTCTGTCGACCTGCGCGATCTGGTGGATCCGAGAAGGGCCGAGATGTCCGCCGTCAAGGCCTGCATCCCCATCTCACCGGCGCTATCGAGAGCGTGACCGAGAAGATCGCGTGCCGCAGCTACATCGCCCGTGCGGAGGAGCATGCGAGCGTAATCGTGCTGGGAGTGCGCGACCCATGGTCTGGCTCCCATCCGCGAGTTGGCGTCGATCGCGCGACCGAAGTGCTCCGCCGCCTCGTCCCACCGTTCGAGCGTGGTTGCGAGGATCCCCAGGTAGCGTGCCACCGAGCCGGTGCACAGCTCCGGCGGGCTGTATGCGCTCATGTGCTCGAAAGGCTCGAGCTCCTCGTAGAGAGACCGGGCGATGTCGGCGTCGTCGAGCAATCCCACTGCTTCGGCGAGCAGGCTCATGCCGAACAACCACCCATTGTCCTTCGGCAACGCGTGGTTTCCCACATCGGTGAGGCCAGAGATCGCGTCGCGTGCCAGCGCGTCATGACCGAGCGTCGCATGGAGATCCGCGTCCACGCAACGAAACATCGGGTACCACGGGTAGTCGTCGACGGAGCGACGGATCAGCTCTTCGACCTCCTGAAGCCGGCCTTGCTCTTTCCGGAGGATGAAGAGTTGGAGTCGGTAGCCGACCTCTGGATCGAGTCCGAGCGCCCGCTGTCCCGACCGGTAGACGTCCTCACTCAGCTTCTCCGCGGCCCTGAATCGCCCTTCGAACAGCGCCAGCGTCACCCGATCGACCGCGGTGTACCACTGTTGTGACGGCTGCCTGAGCTCCGCGGCGAGCCGGGAAGATGCTTCCATCGCCGCGCGGGCTCCGGCCATGTTGCCGAGCGCCATGTGAGCCTTCACCAACAACAGGTGACCCTCGACCTCGCGATCCCGATCTCCGATCCGATCGGAGAGTTGGACGAGCTCTTCGCCGATCTCGAGCTGTTCCTCCGCGGTCTCGGGCCCCCAATTCGCGGTGTAGCGAGCCACCAGGGCGTAGGCGAGCACGGCGGGGTCTCCGAGCCGGCGGGCCATCTCGAGAGCCTCACGACTGATCGCCTCACGTGGTGTTCGATCGGCCTGATCGCGCAGCGCTCCTGCCAGGCGCGCGAGCAACCGCACGCGCAGCCCGGGTTGTTGGTCGCCGAGCATCTCGAGCCCTTCCTCCAGCAGAGGAACGAGGTGCCGGTCGTTTCCCGCGCGCATCCACACGAATCGGCCCCCGTATCCGATCGCCGCGCGCGCCAACCGCTCGGGCGACTCGGTAACACGAGCGATCTCGGCAGCTTCGAGGAACGCTTCCTTGGCGGAATCTTCGTCTCCCGCGAGCAGGTGTGCCTCACCTACAGCCAGAAGAAGCTCGCAGCGCCGATCCAGATCTACGGGACGTGCAAGCTCTAGAGCCTCTAGTGCGGTCCGGTAGAGCCGGGTCGCGTCTTCATAGGCAAGCTGATCCATCGACCAGAGAGCAGCTTGCGCGGCGTATTCAACGGCGGGCTGCGGTCCGCTCGTCGGGATGGCCGCCAGGTAATGTGTTGCCAGCTCGACCAGGTGTGGTCCGAGGTCGTCCGCATACCGTTCGCGCAAGATCTCCCCCGCCCTTGCATGGAGTTCGGGCTTGAGCTGAAGTGGTATCTCCTCGTAGATCGCATCGCGTATGAGTGCGTGCGAAAAACGCAGCCGATCGATCGAACCGGGATGGGGACCTACGATGCGCGCGGCGCGTGCTTCTTCCAACCGTGCGAGAACATCGCGGCGCGTCATCGCCGACAAGCTCTGGAGAACGTCGAGGGAGAAATCTCGGCCGAGCACGGAGGCGATCGACACGAGGTGCACCGATTCGGGCGAGAGCCGGGCCAGTCGGCGTGTGATTAGGTCGCGTGCGCTCTCGGGGACCGTCGGCAGCGCCAGGATCGTGTCTTCTCGGAGTCGACCCTCGCTGATCAGAAGTCCGACGACCTCGCCGACGAACAACGGGTTCCCCTCAGTCTGCTGGAGCACGTGATCGATGAGCCGGCTCGAGGGATCGACCCCCGTGATCTCCTTGACGAAGGTCGTCACGTCCGCGTGCGACAGGCCACGGAGATGCAGTTGCCGTGCCGCCGGCTCCCTCAGCAGCTCTGGGAGGGCCTCGGCCAGCGACGAATCTGGTCCCACGTCTATGTCGCGATATGTACAGACAACCAAGATGCGAGCGCGTGCGAGCTCCGCGGCTACGAACCGCAGCAGCAGCAGCGACGAAGCATCGGCAGCGTGAAGGTCATCGATGACCATGATCAGCGGTTCCCGCGCCGCGGCGTTCCATAGCAGCTCCGCCACGGCATCGAAGAGTCGGAAACGTGCAGCCTCGGGATCCGTCGAAGGCGCGCCGGATCCCTCGTCCAGGTATGCCTTGAGCTCGGGTAAGAGGAGCCCCAGCTCGGGGCGCCGGTGGAGGAGCGATCGAACCTCCCCAGGATCCGCATCACGCAGGTAGGGGCGGAGCGCCTGGATCCACGGCCAATAAGCCGGTGCGCCTCCTACCTCCCAGCATCTACCCCATAGCACGCGGGCGCCTCGTGCACTCGCCCGTTCGGTGAGCTCGTCGGCGAGCCGGCTCTTGCCGATCCCTGGCTCGCCCGATACGAGGAAGAGCAGGCCGCGCCCGCCACCGGCGTCCTCCAAGCCTTCGAGCAAGGCGGACACCTCGCTCTCGCGCCCGACGAAGGGAGCCGCCCCGAGATGAGGCGTGGGCCGGTCCGGCGAGACCTGGGACTGACTCATCTGCCTCCGGAAGCCATGAGGAAACTCAAGACCAACGAGATGGGGCTTTCAAGATAGATGGTCGGTTTTGCCGGGGCTCGTGTGCGTGCCCCGACTGCCTGGTCTATATCCGTATCCCCCGCGACGACGACCAGGTGATCTCTTTCACGCTGCCCGATGTAGCTGGCACCGACGGCTCATGGTTGGTCCTGCGGATCAGCCATCCGGCGACGGCCGCCGACGGTCGCGCCGACGCGACCTGGAATTCGTTCGGGAACGCGATCGCATACACGAGCCCCTTCTTCCTCACCGGGCCGTGACCTAAAGCACCGGCCAAACGCGCGCCGTATTTTCACAAGCGTCTTTTCCGCGTCTCGCATCCAACGGTTGGCAGATTTTTTCCGCCAAATCGGACAAGCGCGTTGACTAGTCCTAAAGAACTAAGCATGTCAAGCCGACATAGCTCTACGTAACTAGTCATCCCCTCCCGCTCAGAGTTGGTGCCCCTCCGCCGGAACTTGGTTTCACGGCAAGCAACTCAACGCACCAGCTAACTGGGCGAAAGGAGGTGAACCGGATGTTCCTCGGTCTTCTCGAGCGGCTCTATACCCTTCGCAACGAGAAGGGCGCGACGGCAGTGGAGTACGGCCTCATGGTCGCTCTCATCGCCGCAGTCATCATCGTAACGGTGGGACTGTTGGGCAACAAGGTCAATGCGGCCTTCCAATTCGTGACCGACAAGATTCCGTTCTAGCAACGGAAACGGTTCGTTCGCCCCGGCCTCTCTCCCTTATGAGCGGGATCAGGAGGGACCAGAGAGAGGCCGGCGGACGAGCCCCCCAGACCGTGTGAACACCCGACACCATGCCTCTATCAACCGGAACGCGTCGGCTCTCCGACCAACGAGGCGCAGCCGCCGTTGAGTTCGCCCTAGTAGCAGCCCTACTTCTTACCCTCGTCTTCGGGATCTTCGAGTTCGGCCGGATCTACAGCGAGCTGGAGGTTCTGACCTCGGCCGCACGTGAAGGCGCTCGTGTTGCTGCCGTCAGGGGCACCGCGGAGGAGATCCGTGCCGCGACCGAACTGGCTGCATCCCCATACGACCTGGACAGCTCTCCGGTCGCCGACAAGGTGTGCGACGACTCGACATCCGGCCAGCACGTAACGGTGGGGTGGACGCAGAACTTCAAGATCTCCGTCGGTCTCCTACCTCCTCTGGATAAGGACTTCGAGATCACGGGGGTTTTCAGATGCGAATAATGCGTCTCCACGATGACGAACGTGGCGCGACCATTGCGCTGGTCGCGATCTGCCTCATGGCCTTCATGGGGATGGTCGTTCTCGTCGTCGACGTCGGGGGTCTCTTGACGCTTCGGCGTCGTCTTGTGACGGCAGCCGATTCGGCCACGCTGGCGGCGGCGCAATCGTGCGCCAAGATGAACGCGGTCGAGGCACCCGGTAAGGCCGACGAGCTTGCGACCGCCAACGTTACCGACGCCGAGCGCGACCTCTACACCCACGAAGGTTGCGGCACCGGCTCGTCGGGCGAGGTGACGACCAGGTACCACTCGATCCGAAGTCTCACGTTCGCTCCCGTCATCGGTGGCCCCGCGGAACGTCAAGTCGCCGCGCAAGCCTCCGCGATCTGGGGACCTGCCGGGGGCGCCAGCCCGGTCCCGATCGAGTTCAGCGTCACGCCCATAGGCGAGCTTCCGTGCGCCCACCAGGACGTAGGGACGGAGTGCGCGTACTGGCACGACAACTC
>Ga0299913_10006331_pt1 | contig 10241 bp, 7 predicted proteins | sample RVTome_9_FD_201360 | JGI IMG/M metagenome (GOLD analysis project Ga0299913, IMG submission 201360) | Soil microbial communities from uranium-contaminated site in the Upper Colorado River Basin, Wyoming, United States - RVT155D38 (version 2) ... | reverse complement strand
TTGTTGTGTGCCGGCCTGCTCGCCGGCGCCGGACCTGCCGCTGCCCAAGAAGCGCAGATCGAGTCCGAGGGACCCCTGACCAGGATCATCACCAGCGCTGATCTGAACTGCCAGGTAGCGCATCGAGACGATTCGCAATTCGAGTTCTACTCCCCCTTGTCGACGATCGGTTCCTGCGGCACCTTCCTTGCCTTTGGCGGAATGCTGTACGGGCCCGCCCAGGTCTCGTCAGGCAGCTTCTTTCCTTACGCGGCGTGGACACCGACCGGCCAGACCGGCGTCACCGGCGCTGGAAGTACTTCTGAGCCGTTCCTGGTTGTCACGACCGTCACGGCCGAGGGCACCGGGGTGGTGGTCGAGCAGACCGACGCCTACGTCGTCGGCAGCCAGTCGTATCGGACCGATATCCGCATCAACAACACCGGCCAAGCGGGGATCAGCGGCGTTCTCTACCGCGCCGGTGACTGCTATCTGCAGGAGTCCGACACGGGCTTCGGACGCGTCGACGGCGGCGCGCCGGCATGCGTGACGTCGCGCGCCGAGGGCTCGCGCATCGAACAGTGGCTGCCCATCACACCCGGCAGCCAGTTCATGGAGGCCGGCTATGGCACGGTCTTTGCCGCAGTTAACAGCCAGCAACCTCTCCCCAACACCTGCACGTGCGACGTCGAGTTGGACAACGGCGCCGGACTGTCGTGGCCGGTCGCGGTCGCGCCGGGACAATCGGTGGTCATCTCACATGAGACGTTCTTCTCGCCGGTCGGGCGCGCCCCGGTCCAGGAGTCGTTCCGCCGATCCGTGCCCAGCCCGCTCAACATCACGCTCGACCCGATCGTCGTCGTCCAGAGCGTGGCCATCACTGCCGGCGTGATCCTGCTGGTGCCGTTTCCATCGGCGCTGTTCAACAACACGCTCGAGGAGAACTACGACGAGGTGATGTCGGGCGTGCGCAGGATACGAGGCTGGTTCGCGGCGTTGCTGGCATCCATCGCCGGCTTCGTGCGTCGCCAGGTCGCCGCGCGGCGGCAGTCGGGGCCATCACCGCCGCAGCAACTGCCAGCGGAGAGCCTCGAAGCCGCTTCGGTCCCGTCTCCGGAAACGACCCCGCCCGGTCCGCGCCCGGCCACCGACCTGTGGCGCACACCGCAGGGGATGCTGCTCTTCGTGCTGTTGACCGCGCTCTTATACGCGTTCCTGGACCCCACGTTCGGCTTCAGCCTGGAATCGCTCGCAACGTTGGCCGGCCTGGCGCTGGGCCTGCTCGTGGTGCTCTTTGCCTACGGCGCGCCGCTGGTGCTGCTGGCGCGCTCCGATCGCGTGGCGGTGACCATCCGCGCGCTGCCGGCGACGCTGTTGGTCGGCGTGCTGTGCGTCATAGTCAGTCGATTCGCCGACTTCCAGCCTGGCTACCTATACGGGCTGGTCATCGGCTTCTTCTTCGCCGGCACGGCCGGCGTTCGCACAGAGGCCCGCGCCGAAGCGGCGGCCGCAGCTGCGTCGCTCGGCGTGGCGCTCATCGCCTGGATCGCGCTTGCCGTGGTACGCGGGGATTCGACTGGTGGGCTGAACGGGGCGCTCGTCGAGGCCGCACTGGTGACGATCGTCGTCGCCGGCCTGGAGAACGCGGTGTTCGCCATGCTGCCGCTGCGCTTCCTTCCTGGCGCGGCTGTGTTCGCCTGGGATCGTCGAGTCTGGTCGGTGTTGATGGGCGTCGGCCTGTTCGCTTTCGCCCACGTCCTGCTCAATCCCGCTTCGGGGCCAGGCTACCTGGCCGATTCGACGCGGACGTCCTTCTTCACGCTGATCATCCTGCTGGTCGGTTTCGGGCTCGCCTCGGTCCTGTTCTGGGCGTGGTTCCGGTTCCGGCCGCAGCGCCAGACGGCGGATGTCTGAGCGCGTCGAGCTGCAGCGCGAGATCGATGCTGCCCAGGTCGACGTCTTCCGGTTCGTGGCCACGTCGGATGGCCTGCGGAGCTGGCTCGACGACGCCGATCTCGAACCGCGCGTCGGCGGGCGCATCCGCCTTCGCTTGCGTGATGGCGTGGCGGTGGGCAAGGTGCTCTCCATTGCTGAGCCGCAGCACATCAGTTTCACTTGGGACTGGGCGAACGACCCGCTCGCGTCGCTGAGCGTGGTCGCGTTCGACGTTATCGACCACGGAGCGCGGACACACTTCACCGTGCGCCACGTGGGGCTGCCCGGCCGCCGACAGGTCGAACTGCACGAGGAGCTGTGGCGCTTCTGGCTCGAACGGTTGATCCAGGCTGTAGCCCGGCGCCTACCCGACAGGGTTGATGTCTGAACCACACGGGGTCTGGCCAACGGCGGATCTTCATCGCATTGACTGGCGCTTCCTATTACCGATTCCGGCCAACGTTCGCCTGGCGCGAGTCTCGGTCCCGGGTGCGACACCGGATCAAGCGGCCGAGCTCGTTGGCGCCGGATTGGCAACTGAAGTCGTGACGGCCTTCTCCCCCGGCGTCAAGTACGACGGCGTGATCGTCGAGCTCCGGTCCATGGCGGAGCTGCGAGAGCATGTCGGCTGTCTGTCGGAGCAGGGCGTGCTCTACTGCGAGGTAAGGCGGACCAGGCAAACGGCGCTCTTGACGCCGCGGCAGCTGCGGGAGCGCCTGCGTGCGCTTGGCCTGACCGTCGCAGCGACGTACCTAGTGCGGCCCACGATCGGGCCGGGACAGGCGTACCTGCCGCTTGGTTCGGGCCGCGCAGTCGAGTGGTTTCTCGACTACAAGGCGAACACTCGAACGCGTGCCCGTTGCATCGCTGATCGCGTCGCCCGCTTTGTTGCCCGCCGTGCTCACCGTCTGCTCGAGGCGTCGGCGAGGCGATACGCCGTCGTTGCCGTCGCGGGATCCGACCGAACGTCGCATCCATGGGTCTTCAACCATCCAGCCCTGCCATCCGAGCTCCGAGAGCGCGGCGACGCCCTTTTGCTGGCACCGAGCGCGGACGATCACAGACGGGTCATCGTGCTTGCTTTCCCGGCCGGCCACCCGGCGCCGACGATCGCGCTCAAGGTGCCGCGGCGGGCGGACGGCAACGCGACGTCGGAGCGCGAGCAAGCAACGCTGAGGCACCTGCGGGCGGCGCTCGACGGCAATCTGCGCCAAGCGCTGCCGACGCCGCTCGGCCTCCACCGCAACGGCGGGTTGGCGAGCGCGGCGGAGGCGGTGCTGCCGGGAAAGCCGCTGTCGACGCTCTTCACCGGCTGCCGAATGCGGCGGACCGAGCAGGTCGAGCTGTTCGAGCGCGCTGCCGGCTGGTTGACCGAGTTCCAGCGCGCTGCTCCGACCGACTCCACCCCGTTGACTGCGGGCGAGATGGATGACTGGGTCGTGGAGCCGCTGCGCAGCTACGAAGTACTCTTCGACGTCGGCGACGCGGAGCGGGCACTGCTCCAACGGATTGGCCGCCTCATCGCGGCGGTAAACGGGCGGATGTTGCCGCTCGTGCGCGAGCATTGGGACTTCTATCCCAACAACATCATCTGGGACGGCCGCCACATTGGCGTGATCGACTGGGAGGCATCGGCGGTCAGCCTGCCGATGTTCGACCTGCTCTATCTCGCCGCGCGGACAAATGACCTGTTGCACGATGCGACGGGTGCGGCCGCTCGCCGCGCCGCCCTCGGCCGGTTGATGTCGAAACCGATCGGGGAGGATCCCTTCATCCAAGCCGTCTACCGAGTCATCGGACGCTACATCGATGCGCTGCGCATCGACCAATGCTGGGTCCCGGTCCTGGCCACCCTGGCCTGGGTCGTACGGGCAATCGAGCGGGCGGGGGAATACCAGCCTCCCGAAGGAGCGGCGGCCGATCCGGAAGCGAACGAGTACGTTGGCTTCGTGGCGCAGCTGGCGGCCGACCTCGATGGCGGCAGCTTTGCGGCGGACTCACTGCTCGGCCTCTGGTACGCCTGAGTACCGCCCCGTTCGAACGGAATGCTTACTCCCAATACAGTCGGGCGGCGCGGGCCAATTCGGTGGCAGCCTCAGCGCGCAGCTCGGCGGGCTCGAGGACCTCGGCGTCGGCGCCCCAGCCAAGGATCCAGATGCGGATCTCGCGCATGCCGGACACGAGGCCGCGCCAGATCAGGCTGCCATCCGCCTGTGGCTCGATCACCTGGCTGGGATGCCAGCGCGTTTCGGCCGCTCTTTTCGCGACCGTTGGGGAGAAGCGGATCACGACGCTCACCGGTTCTTCGTCGGCGATCACGTCCCACGCCTTCAGCAGCTCGCTTGCCGGCGCGCTGCCGGGAGGCGGCTCGAACGTCTGCGGCGTCAGCGAGGCGGACAAGATGCGCTCCACCTTGAACGTGCGCCGCGCGCCACGCCCCTCGTCGAAGCCGATCAGGTACAGCGCGTGGGTCAACGCCGAGGGCTCTATCGCCAGCGGCTGGACGCGCGCGCGGCGCGGCGCGCGCGACGGGTCGTAGACGCCGGCGTCGTACTCGATCTCGAGCACGCGCCGACCGGCCCACGCCTCGGCCAATACCCGAAACACGCGCGTGAAGGTCGGATTGGGCGGCGTCGTTGCGAACGTGTCGACGGTCGCCTGGATGTGCTCGGCCAGCACCGGCGGCAGGATTTGCGCCAGCTTCACGAAGGCGCCGATCAGCTCTGTGTCGTGCTCGTCGTTGGTCTTGGCAAGCATGCGAGCAGCGAGGAAGAGCGTCGTGGCCTCATGCAGGGTCAGCGCCAGCGGCTGCAGGAACGCCTCACGATCGAGACCGAACTTGCCACCGTCTGACCAGATCGGCAGGCCAGCGTCGGCGTCCATGGCGTCGATGTCGCGGTAGATGGTGCGCTTGGAAACGCCGATTCGGTCGGCCAGTGCCTGTGCCGACAGGCCGTCGGGATGGTCGCGCAGGATCATCGCGATCTTGAGATAGCGCGCGGCGCGATCCCATTTCTGGCCGCCGCGCTCGGCGATGCTGCTGGTCACCTTTGAATAGTAGGCATGGCGATTGGCCTTAACATCGGCCGGCTATGGCCCGCCGATTCACCCGCGTCGTGACAACGCCGGCCGCCGCCCGCCTGCCGCACGAATGGAACCACCCGTTCGTCAGCCTGCTTTCAGATTGGGGCGCGCGCGATCCATCGGCGGCAATCTGCCGCGCCGTGATCATGGGCATTGCCCCCGAGGCGCTAATCGTCGACATCACCCACGAGGTCGAGAAGTACAACATCAGCCATGGCGCACTGATGCTGTGGTGCGCGTTGCCTTTCCTGCCCATCGGTGCGCACCTAGCCGTGATCGATCCCGGCGTGGGCACGGCCCGCCGCCCGGTGGCGCTGGAGACGGCGCGCGGCGACTACCTCATCGGTCCCGATAACGGCATTCTGCTGCCGGGGGCCGAGCGGCTGGGTGGCGTCGTGCGTGCTCATGCAATCGAGAATGCCCAGTACCGTCTGCCGATCATCAGCTCCACCTTCCACGGCCGTGATCTGTTTGCCCCTGCGGCGGCTCATCTGGCTCTTGGGGTGCCGCTGGAGTCCATCGGGCAGCAGATCGATCCGCATCAACTGGTCGATCTCGACTGGCCGGCGGTCACAGTTGGGCCGGCCGAGCTGGAAGCAACGGTGATCTACCGCGACACTTTCGGCAATCTCAAGCTATCGGGCCTGACGGCCCACCTGCTCGACGCCCTCCAGGGCATCGACCACGGCGAGAGGGTCTCGGTGCAGATGGGCGGCACCAATAAGGGCGCGCGTACGGTCGAGATGGTGTGGGCGCCGACCTTCGGCACGGTCGACGTTGGCGAGCACCTGTTGTACGAGGATTCGTACGGCCGCCTGTGCATTGCCCAGAACCAGGGCAATGCCGCCGAGTCACTCGAGCTCGCTGAGGGCGACCTCGTACGCGTGACGCGCGCCGGCGCGGAGCAGGAGCGTCAGGCGGCCGAGTAGGAAGCCTCGCCCACCTCGACAGGCATCGGTTCGGTGGGCCGGAAGTCGCCCGCCAAGACAAGGCCTTCGGCTGCGGTCGCGATCCGGTTGCGCCCGGCGCGCTTGCCGGCATAGCAGGCGCGGTCGGCGGCCAGGATCATGGCTGCCCCGTCGCGGCCGTCGCGTGGGAACGCCGCTATGCCAACCGAGCAGGTCACCGACACCGAATCGCGCTTGCCGATGCTGGCGGTGGCGCCGCGGACCTTCTCCGCCACCGCCCGTGCGCCATTGACGCCGGCACCCGGAAGCAGCAGCACGAACTCGTCGCCGCCGAAACGGAAGACGAGGTCGCTAGACCGACACGAGGCCTTCAGCAGGCGCGCCACACGCTGCAGCACGACGTTGCCTGCCTGATGACCGAATTGGTCGTTGTAAGTCTTGAAGTGGTCGAGATCGACCATCAACATGGCGAAGCGCGTGCCGACGCTGACCAGCGCGTCGAGGTGCTCGATCAAGGCGCCGTGGTTCAGGAGACCCGTAAGTCTGTCGGTCTCGGCACGGATCTCGACCTCGCGGTGGGTGGCCGCATTGCGCAGCGCGATCGATACGTGAGCCGCGAAGAGCTTGACCAGCTCGAACTCCTCGTCGGTGAAGCGCGCTGAATCTCCGAGCCGCTCGATCGTCAACACGCCCTGGATGCCCTGTCCGCTTCGAAGCGGCGCAACTATCAGCGAACCGGCCACGGGACCCGTGTTCGCGAAATGCGCCACCCGCGTGTCGGTCAACGCATCCTCGATGAGCACGGGCTCGCCGGTCTTGATCACGTGACCGCCCTCGCCCTGATCGTCGGGCAGCGTGGCTGCCATGTATTCGGCGGCGTGGATGCCGCGGGCGAAGATCGGGCGCAGCACGCGCTCCTGCTCGTCGTGAACGTCGACGCAGATGTTGTCGACTTGGAGCAGCGCACCCAGGCTGTCGGCGATCCGCTCGAGCAGGGCCTGGGTGTCGAGCGTGCCCAGGATCGACTCGGTGACGCGCAGCAACTCGCGCTGGCTGTTCAACTGACGGCTGAGCATCTCCGACTGCGCCCGCAGCCGTTCGGTCGCATCGGCATTGGCCATAGCCTGGGCTGCGATCGAAGCGTAGATCTCGAGCAGGCGCAGGTCGTCGGCGGTGAACTGGTTGAGGCCGAGCTTGGCCAGAACTATCACTCCGATCGTTTCATCCTCGTACAGCATCGGTGCCAGCAGCAGCGATTCGTCGAGGTCATCCTCCGTGCCGGGAATCGTCTTGGCGCGCCGATCACCCGCGGCGTCGCCCAGGTTCTGCGCCAGCCCGTATCGCGCCACCCAACCCGTTATTCCCTCGCCGACCTTGACACGCAGTTGCTCGCCGTCCTCGCCCTCGTACTCGCCGACCTCCCCGCGCCACGCGACCGGCATGCAGTCGTCGCCCTCCACGCGGTACACGCGGATGTTGTGGCTGTTGATCAGCTGGTTGAGCTCGGTGCAGATTGCCTGCCCGATCTCCTGCACCGTCCGCAATCGGGTAAGGCGCGCGCCCAGCTGCTGGATCGATTGCAGCTGCGCCGCCCAGGTGGCCATCTGGCTGAAGTTCTGGGCGATGCGGACGGCGGTCGCGCCTTGCTGAGCCAGTCTCTGGAAGAGAACCAGGTCTTCGTCTACCCATTCGTAACGATGATCGTGGTACAGGGACAGGATGCCCAGCGGCTCTCCCTCCGAGAAAAGCGGTGCGATGGTCACGGTGTTGATGCCCTCGCGAACCAGCACCGGCCTGAGTTCGATGGCACGAGGATCGTCAGGGTAGTCCGCGGCCGTCACCACGCGCCGCTCTTCAAAAGCCTGCCTGGCCAGCGGCAGTGATGCCGCGTGCTCAATGATCTGGCAAAACTCGGGCGACAGGTTGCGCGTCACGCGCGCCCGGTAGAGGCCGTCCTCATGGCGGCTGAAGACGCCGGCATGGTCGGCGTTGAAGAGTTCAGCAGCACGCTCGACGAGCTGACTCAGGACGCTCGTTGGATCCAATCGCGCGCCGATCTCGCTGCTCATGGACATGAGCATCTCAGCTCGCCGCTGCCTCTCGGCCGCTTCGTCGACGCGGCCCGCCATGTGGACCGCCATGTCGATCTGCGCCGCGATCCCGGTGAGCAGGCGAGACTCTTCGGCGGTGCGCGTCGCTGGCGTCCCCTCCAGCAGCAGCACAGCGCCACCGCCCTCAGACACGCCAGGAGTGGCAGGGACCGGCACGGCGGCTCGATAGGTCCCGTCACGACCCTGCCCGGCTGCGATCAGCGGGCGGTCGAGCTCGATCGCACGGCGCGCCAGGCGACGGTCGGGGCGCAAGCGGCCGACAAAACGGGTTTCCCGGCCCTCGTGGTCGATTAGAACGGCCGATCGATAGCCGCCCCCGGCGCACAGGACCTCGGCGATTCGGGCGATCGCGGCGGATGGCTCCGATTCGCTACCGGCACAATGGCCGGTGAGTGCCAGCAGCTCGTCCGCCGATGCGGTTGCGGCCACGTCCGATGGAATGGCTGATGGAACGATTGCCAGTCTGGCCTTGACGCCCCCGTCCCGGCCCGCACGCCGCGGCGACCGTGCTCCGGCGAGGAAGCGCGCGATCTCCGGCTGGGTGTAGCGCCGGTCCCCGCGCCCGTTGATCCGCAGGCACTGCAGCAGGCCCTGGTCCGTCCAGGCGCGGACGGTATTGGCATGCACGCCGAGCACGCGAGCGGCATCGCTCACGGTGAGGTACTTGGCGCCGACATATGCGCTCGTGGCCGTGCTCTCCAAATGTGGGAGTTGTTAGGACGATGGCGAACTCCCGACTAATCGCGAGCGTACGCATCCCCCCTCAACTCGCCATTGGGATAAAGGTCCCACGCCGTGGCTGACTCTCGGCGCGCGGCCACGCCGCGTCAGCGATGCGGGTCGGCGCGGCGGAGCGAACGGAAGGGGTTGAACGCGTCGACCAGGCGCTCCTCGCCCAGCGGCGACCAATCGATGAGGAACGGCGCGCGGAGCTCGAAATGGAGGTGAGGCTGACCTCCCTCTGCGTTTCCGGTCGAGCCCAGGACGCCAATCACCTGGCCGCGGCTGACCTGCTGGCCGACGTCTACCCAGCGCTCGTCCAAATGCACGAGGATCGCGGTGTAGCCGGCGCGCTGCGGTTCCTCGCTGACGATTGCCACGGTGCGGCCGTATCGCTCGGGCACCCACGGCGCCCACTCTGCGCGGGGATCGATGACCACGCCGTCGAAGGGCGATACGACGGGCGCACCTTCGCGGGCGTAGATGTCGATGCCGTCGTGCAGCCTGATCGTCTCTCCATCTCGGCCCATCCGCACGTGGTTGTACTCGTTCGGCGGACCCTCGCGCCGATCGAGGTAGTTGTCGCGATAGTGGTAGCGGGTCTGGCGGCGAAGCGGAAAGCCAATGTCGATGACCTGGCGACGCAGGTCGAAGTCTGCGTGGCTGCGCGGAGCGCCGCCTGGCGCGGGTGTCGCGGTGGCGCTCGGCGTGGCGGTGGGCACCGACGGTGGCCTGCGGGTCGGCGTGGGTCGTCCGGAGGGGGTCGGATCGGTGGGCGGCGGAGTCGAGCGCTGCGCGATGGTAGCCGCCGGGCCATCTGTTGACGGTGTCCGCCTCGCCGACAGGAGCGGCGAAGGGGTGGCAGCGACGCTGCCGTCTGCGCCTCGGCCGAACATACCCGACACGCCCACGACCGCCAGCAGAATCAGAGCAGCGATCGCGGAGAGTAACGCCGCCTGCCGGCGGCTCCATGCCGGTTCTTTTTCGCGATACGCCATCGTGCGCGTGCGGCGGCCAGATGAGCGGCCGAAACGCTGCCGGTTAATCATCATCGGCGCGAAGCAAGCCTCACGTAGGTCACCGTCGCCGCCGCGGCGAGGATGCCGACGCCGACCACCACCAGCAGGGCCAGGAGTGGGGCGCCGACGAGACTGGCGCCTTCACCGGCGCGAGGGTCGAGGGGATCGATCAGCATCGGCGGGCTCGACGTCGGGTCGGCCGCCCGCGCCCGGTCTGCAATTAGCAGATATGCGCTCAGCATCAGCGAACCAAGGTGACGGAGTCGGTACACGGGCGGTCCGAGCCTAGCAGCATGCGCGCCCGTAATTCTGGGCCGCCAAGACGCCTCAGGCACCGAGCGCGAGGGCTATCAGCGCGGCTGCGAACAGGCCAAGGCCAGCCAGCAGAAGACCGGCGGCGGCGATTACGCGGCCGCGATGGGCCGCCGCCAGCACGCGCATCGCGGCAGGTGCCTCGAGCGTGGTGACGATCAGCGGCCGGCCGG
>Ga0299913_10006330_pt1 | contig 10241 bp, 11 predicted proteins | sample RVTome_9_FD_201360 | JGI IMG/M metagenome (GOLD analysis project Ga0299913, IMG submission 201360) | Soil microbial communities from uranium-contaminated site in the Upper Colorado River Basin, Wyoming, United States - RVT155D38 (version 2) ... | reverse complement strand
GCCGCTTCGCATGGGAGCGAATCGCCTCCCTAATACTTTCACTTTGATACCTTCGCCCGGATGAACGCCCCGCCGAATCCGGGCGAGGAGCTGCGCGTCGCCCGGGAGCGCTTCGACGAGGCCGACGACTTCACGCTCGCCGTCGAGGAGGAGTTCGCGCTCCTCGATCCCGAGACCCTCGCTCTCGTCAACCGCTTCGAGGAGCTCGAGGCCGCCTCGAAGGGCACCGAGCTGGACGGGATGCTCGTCGGCGAGCTGATCGCGTCCGAGGTGGAGGTGCGCACCGGTCGCTGCGAGTCGTTCCCCGAGGCGGCCGCGAGGGTCGGCGAGCGGCGGGCCCAGCTCCTGCGCCTGGCCGAGGCGCACGGCGTCGTCCTCTGCTCCGCCGGCACGCACCCCTGGAGCCCGTGGCAGGAGCAGCGCATCATCGACACGCCGCACTACCGGCTGAACGACGAGCTGCTGCGCTATGTCGTCTGGCGCAACAACACGTTCGGGCTGCACGTCCACACGGCGATCCGCGGCGCAGACCGGGCCGTCCGCGTGGCCGGGGCGCTGCGCACGTTCCTGCCCGACCTGCTCGCCCTCTCGGCGAGCTCGCCGTTCACGGAGAACGTCTTCACCGGTCTCCACTCGGCCCGCTCGCAGCTCTTCACGAAGATGTTCCCGCGCTGCGGGATCCCCGACGCATACGCCGGATGGGACGACTACGAGCGCTACGTCCGCTTCCTCTACGACACCGGCTCGATCACGAAGCACACGCAGATCTGGTGGAGCGTCCGGCCGCACCTCGCCTTCCCGACCGTGGAGATCCGGATCTGCGACGGCCAGCCGCAGCTCGGAGAGTCGCTCGCGCTCGCGGCGCTCCTCCATTCGCTCACGGTCCGGATCGCCCGCGCGCTCGACGAGGGAGAGCCGCTGCCGAGCTGCCCGCCGGCGCTCATCGAGGAGAACTTCTGGCGCGCGATCCGCTACGGGCTGCCCGGCGAGCTGATCGACCTGCGCGCGTACCCCTCGGTGCGCGTCCGCCCGGCGAGGGCGGCGCTCGAGGAGCTCGTCGAGTGGGTCCTGCCGGCCGCGGAGGAGGTCGGCGCGGCGTCCTACCTCGCCGTGCCCGGGGCGAACGCGGCCGAGCGGCAGATCGCCCGTCACGAGGCGGGCGGGACGCTGAGGGAGGTCTACGCCGCCGAGGTCCTGGAGCCGGCCCGTGTCTGAGCCGGGGCGCGAGGAGCAGGATCGGCTCGCCGCCGAGCTCGCCGAGGAGCTCCGCAAGCTCCGCGTCGAGGACGTGCTCGTGAACACGCTGCTGACGATCTCCTCGATCGGCTACCGCGGCCTCGGCCTCACAGACGACACCCGCGACACCCGCGACCTCGAGCAGACGCGCCTCGCGATCGAGACGATGCAGGCCCTGACGCCGGTGCTGCAGCAGGTCGTTCCCGGCGAGCTCGTCGCGGACTTCACGTCGTCGGTCGCGAATCTCCAACTCGCGTACGCGAAGGCGGCCGCCGAGGACGCGGCGGCGCCCGACGAGAACGGCTGAGCAGCGGCCTCAGAGCCCGGCGGCGAGCGCCCGGATCCGCTCGGCGACGAGGTCAGGCGCCTCGAGCTCCACGTGGTGGCTCACGCCGTCGAGGAGCTCGAGCGTCGCGCCGGGGATCGCGGCAGCGAAGAGGCGCGCCGACTCCGGAGGCATGACCGGGCTCTCGGTGCCGGCGACGACACGCACCGGGCAGCGAACGCGGCCGAGGAACGCGAACGGAGCGACCGGCTCGGTCGCGAGCACCCGGCGATCCCAGCGGAGCCTCCACCCGCCCTCGGCCGGCTCGACCGACCGCTCGGCGAGCGCCTCGAGCTCGTGGTCGGCGAGGACGGCGGGGAGGACGCCGCGACCTAGGCGGTCGAGGAGCGCATCGCGGCTCGACTCGACGCGCTGCTTCCCCGCCTCCGCGCGGCGGGCCAGGTCGGCATCCTCCTCCGTCCAGTCGCTCTTCACGTCCGTGGCGACGACGGCTGCGATCCGATCGCTTCGGGCGGCTGCGCGAAGCGCAACGTACCCGCCGAGGGAGCGCCCGACGACGGGAGCGCGCTCCAGCCCGAGCCGGTCGAGCAGCGCGAGGAGGTCGTCCTCGTAGTCCCGGTACCGGTACGACGCACGGTGCGCGCTCAGGCCGTCCGAGACGACCCTGAGGCCGCGGAGAAGCGGCGCGACGCGGAGCCAGTAGCCGAGGTGGCACGTGAGCCCGTGGAGGAGGACGACAGGCGGTCCGTCCCCCGTATCGGTGTAGGCGAGCCCGTCCGTGGGTGGGAGTGTACGACCGAGGCGGTAGCAGCGATCCGGTAGGGTCGCCGCCGTGCCCGCCCAGGCCGAGATCGGCGTCTTCGGAGGCTCCGGCTTCTATTCGTTCCTCGAGGACGTCGAGACCGTGGAGGTCGACACGCCGTACGGGAAGCCGTCCGGCCCCTTCACGATCGGCGAGATCGGCGGGAAGCGCGTCGCGTTCCTCCCCCGTCACGGGCCCGGCCACGAGCTTCCGCCGGCGCAGATCCCCTATCGCGCGAACGTCTGGGCGATGAAGGAGCTCGGCGTCCGCCGGAGCATCGGCCCGAACGCGTCCGGGTCGCTCAAGGCGGAGATCGGCCTGGGAGAGTTCGTGGTCACCGACCAGTTCGTCGACCGGACGAGCGGGCGGGCGGACACGTTCTACGAGGGGCCCGAGACGACGCACGTCTCGGCGGCCGACCCGTACTGCCCGGAGCTTCGCATGCTCCTCGTCGAGACGGCGCGCGAGCTCGGTATCCCCGTGCGCGACGGCGGCACGGTCGTCGTGATCCAGGGCCCGCGCTTCTCCACGCGCGCCGAGTCGAAGTGGTTCCAGGACATGGGCTGGGACACGATCAACATGACGCAGTACCCCGAGGGCTACCTCGCCCGCGAGCTCGAGCTCTGCTACGCGAACATCTCGATGGTGACCGACCACGACGTCGGAGTCGCGGGCGCCGAGCCCGTCTCGCACGAGCAGGTCGTGACCGTCTTCGAGGAGAACAACGAGAAGCTCCGCCAGCTCCTCTTCGCGGTCGTCCCGAAGATCGGGCCGCAGCCCGAGGACATCTGCGCGACCGCGCTCCGGGGCGCTCGTATCTAGCGTCCGAAACGGCCGTCTTGCATCCGGCGCGCTGGACGGGCAGGCTCTTCGGTGTGCCGGAGGGGCGGGTGATCGAGCGCGAAGAGGTGACGCCTACGCTCTTCGTGATCGCCGACCTGAACGTCCACACTGCGCGGATCAAGACCCTTCTCGAGGAGTATCTCGATGGCGAGGAAGAGGTACCGGAAGACGACGCCTGAAGAGCGCGCGCCGTTCGAGGAGAACCAACGCCGGATGCAGGAGGTCCTGCGCAAGCGCCTCGAGCTTGACGGCACGACGCGCGAAGAGATCTGGCGCCGGCTCGGCCTACCCGGCCCGTAGCGAAGCCCCGCAGAAAACGCCTCCAGCCGGACTTTGTGCATAGAATGCCGCCCGGCGAAACCGGCGTGCGATCAGGGATCGGGGAGTCCCCGCGCGTCACGGACACGCCGACTTCGTAACTCGACGAGGCAGGAGTAAGTGGAAGCGTTTTTCCAGGATCACAGCGTGCTGTTCGGGCTGCTCTGCGCGGCCGTGGGAATTGGCTGGGCGGTCGTGTTGACCGTTCGCCTTCTGAAGTTGTCACCCGGATCGGAGCGCATGCAGGAGATCGGGCGCGCCATCCAGGAGGGCGCCTCGGCCTACCTCAGGCGCCAGTACCTGACGATCGCGGTCGTCGCGCTCGTCCTCTTTCTCGGGATCGGCCTCTGGAACGATCTCGGCTGGGGGACCGCGTTCGGCTTCCTGATCGGCGCGGTCTTCTCGGCCGCGGCCGGGTTCATCGGGATGAACGTCGCGGTGCGCGCGAACACCCGGACCGCGGAGGCGGCGCGCGGCGGCGTGAAGCCGGCGCTCGCCGTCGCGTTCTCGGCCGGCTCGGTCACCGGCCTGCTCGTCGTCGGCCTCGGCCTGCTCGGGGTGGCCGGCTACTACGGCGTCCTCACGAGCTGGTTCGACCGCGACTCGGAGCAGGCGACCCGCGAGCTGATCGGGCTCGCGTTCGGCGGCTCGCTCATCTCGGTCTTCGCTCGGCTCGGCGGCGGCATCTACACGAAGGCCGCCGACGTCGGGGCCGACCTCGTCGGCAAGGTCGAGGCGGGCATCCCGGAGGACGACCCGCGCAACCCCGCGGTGATCGCGGACAACGTCGGCGACAACGTGGGCGACTGCGCGGGCATGGCGGCCGACCTCTTCGAGACGTACGCGGTCACGGCCGTCGCGGTCATGTTCCTCGGCGCGCTCAACTTCGCCGCCACGGATCTCGTCGTCTACCCGCTCGCGATCGGCGGCGTGGCGATCCTCGCCTCGGTGGTCGGGACGTTCTTCGCGCGGATCGGCCGCTCCGGCTCGATCATGGGCGCGCTCTACAAGGCCGTGGCGGTCGCGGTCGTGCTCTCCGCGATCGGGTTCATCCCGGTCACGATGGCCTTCGACACCGGCGACTTCTCCTTTGCGGAGCTGTACGTGTGCACCCTGATCGGCCTGGGCGTGACGTTCCTGCTCGTCGGGATCACGGAGTTCTACACCGGGACCCGCTGGCGCCCGGTCAAGGGCATCTCGCGCGCCTCGACCACCGGGCATGCGACGAACATCATCGAGGGGCTCGCGATCGGCATGCAGGCGACCGCGCTCCCCGTGATCGTGATCGCGGCCGCGATCGTCGGCGCGAACTCGCTCGCCGGGCTCTACGGCGTCGGGGTCGCGGTGATGGCGCAGCTCGCGATGACCGGCCTGATCGTCGCGCTCGACGCCTACGGCCCCGTCACGGACAACGCCGGCGGGATCGCGGAGATGGCCGACCTGCCGGACGAGGTGCGCGGCGTCACCGACCCGCTCGACGCGGTCGGGAACACGACGAAGGCGGTCACGAAGGGCTATGCGATCGGCTCCGCCGGGCTCGCGGCGCTCATCCTCTTCGACGGCTTCACGACGGAGCTCGGGCTCGAGGGGATCCCCACGCAGTTCGACCTGTCGGACGCATGGGTGATCGCCGGGCTCTTCATCGGCGGCCTCATGCCGTTCCTCTTCTCCTCGCTCGCGATGCAGGCCGTCGGCCGCGTCGGCGGCCAGGTGGTCGAGGAGGTGCGCCGCCAGTTCCGGGAGAACCCGGGGATCATGGAGGGCACCGTCCGGCCCGAGTACGGCCGGACGATCGGCATCGTGACCGGCGAGGCGATCAAGCGGATGATCGTCCCGAGCCTCATCCCGGTCGGGTTCCCGATCATCGTCGGGATCATCGAGCCGCGCATGCTCGGCGGCCTCCTGATCGGGACGATCGTGACCGGCATCTTCCTTGCGATCGCGATGACGTCGGGCGGCGGCGCCTGGGACAACGCGAAGAAGCTGATCGAGGACGGCGAGTACGGCGGGAAGGGCTCCGAGGCCCACGCGGCCGCCGTCACCGGCGACACGGTCGGCGATCCCTACAAGGACACCGCCGGGCCTGCGATCAACCCGATGATCAAGATCACGAACGTGGTCGCGATCCTGATCATCCCGCTGATCGTCGCGATCCACGGGTAGACGCATCCGGGCGCCCCGGCCGGCGCGCGCGGCCGGGGTGTTCGCGAATGTGTGAAACGTCTCTAACTGTGTTAGGGTCGTCCGGCACTGGTCAGACCCTCCTCCGGAGCGGCGACGATAGGAGAGGCACATGCGGCAACCTCGGGGGCGCACGGCTGGCCGACGTTCTCTCGTGGTTCTCGCGGCGACCTTCGTGGCCGCTCTTTCCGCAACGAGCCCGGCTACGGCGGGGGTGGCCACGGCCGGCGGTGGGGGAGACGCGGGCGACTGCTCTCTCGAGACGGCGCTCGTGGTCGGCGCCCCCTACTTCAACTTCCCCGGCCTTGCCAACCCGATCGGGCAGGTTCTCTGCGGCGCGTTCACCGGACCGGGGAGCCAGGCGATGGCCGTCACGTTCAACGCGCCGACCTGCTGGACGCCCCAGGGCTGGGCGGTCTTCCAGCTCGTCGACGACGACTGGGAGCTCGCGCACATCCAGCGGCTGGTGTTTCTCGTCCCGCCGCTCACGGCCGTCGGTGACGACATCCGGGAAACGCGTCCCGTCCACCGCTTCGGCGACCCGCGATGCCTTCCCGAGGGCGGAACGAGGGCCCGCACCTGGCACTGGGACGGAACGCGCCTCGTCGCGGGTCCCTGGGAGCAGGTGACGCCGGGCGAGCCTTTGACGCTCGCGGTCTTCAAGTCGCCGAAGGGCGTCGGCGTCACGTGCACGATGTGGGACGACCCGAGCATCGGAGCACGGTACGCCCACCGGGTGCACTGCGAGAGCCATCGACGGAAGCCGTACCTCGGGCAGAAGGCCTTGCTGCGCGGCAACGGAACGGTGTCGCTCTGCCGGGTTCGCAACGTGGTCGGCTCGAGGCGCTGCAGGCTGGTTTGCGGATGCTTCGAGACACCTCCTCCGATCCTTCGATACGGCACGGAGGTCGTCGTCGGCCGCTTCCGGTGCCGTTCCGTGCGGAGCGGCATCAGGTGCGTCATCGTGAAATCTGGAAGGGGCTTCGCGCTCAACAAGCACCGCAGCTGGCGAATCGGGCCGTCCTGAGCCCGGCTACTTCTCGCGCAGCCTCACGAAGCGCTCGACCGCCCCGGTCTCGCCCGCGACGACGAGGATGTCGCCCTCCTTCGGAATTGTCTCCGGCGTCGCGTAGGTGGCCGGCTCGCCCGGCGTCTTGATCGAGACGACGGTCAGGCCGAAGCGGCGCCGCACCTCGGCGTCGGCGAGCGTCCGGCCGACGAGCTCGGGCGGCGCGGTGGTCTCGAGGAGTACGAATCCGGGGTCGAGCTCCATGTAGTCGATCACGTCGCGCCCGGCGAGGCTGCGCGCGACCCGCACGCCCATGTCGCGCTCGGGGAAGACGACGCGGTGCGCGCCGATCCGGTCGAGGATCCGCCCGTGCGGCTCCGAGATCGCCTTCGCGACGATGTTCCGTACCCCGAGGTCGACGAGCACCGACGTGGTGAGGATGCTCGCCTCGAGGTCGGTGCCGATCGCAACGACCGCGGTGCCGAACTCCCGCGCGCCGACCTGCTCGAGCGCCTCCTGATCGGTCGAGTCGAGCTCGACGACGTGCGTGAGCCGGTCCGCGTGCGCCTGGACGAGCTTCGGGTCGAGGTCGACGCCGAGCACGTCGTGGCCGTGGAGGACGAGGTCCTCGGCCAGCGCGCCGCCGAACCGGCCGAGGCCGATCACGATGAACTCGTGCCGCCTAGCCAATGATCGGCCGCTCCTCGGGATACTCGTAGCGCCGCCGCCGCTCGCGCAGGACGAGGGCGATGAACAGCGTGTAGGGGCCGGTTCGTCCGAGGAACATGAGCGAGATCAGCGCGACCTTACCGGCCCCGGAGAGGTCGGCAGTGATTCCCGTCGAGAGCCCCACCGTCCCGAAGGCGGAGACCGCCTCGAACAGGGTGTCCCCGAAGGACTGCGGCCCCGTCGCCATGAGCAGGAGCGTCCCGGTCACGACCGCGACGAGCGCGATCACGGCGATCGAGAACGCCTGCCGCTGTGCGACGCCGGGGATCCGGCGCCCGAACGCGTTCACGGTCGGGTCGCCGCGCACCTCCGCGTAGACCATGAGCGCGAGGAGCGCGAGCGTGGTCACCTTGATCCCGCCCGCGGTCGAGGCGCTGCCCGCGCCGATGAACATGAGGATCTCGGTCACGAGCAGCGTCTCCGGCTGCATCTCGCCGTAGTCGAGCGAGTTGAAGCCCGCCGTGCGGGGCGTGACGCCCTGGAAGAAGCCTGCGAGCAGCTTCCCGGTCACGCCGAGCCCGCCGAGCGTCTCGGGCTGCGACCACTCGAACGCGAGCACGGCCGCCGTGCCGGCGAAGAGCAGGACGACGGTCACGGAGATCGTGAGCTTCGTGTGGATCGACCAGCGCCGGTATGAGACGCCGCGCCGGAAGAGCTCGATCCAGACCGGGAACCCGAGCCCGCCGGCGATCACGGCGCCGGCGACGGCGAGCGAGATCCAGCCGTCCGTGACGAACCCCATGAGGCTGTCGCTCCAGAGCGAGAACCCGGCGTTGTTGAAGGCGGAGACCGCATGGAAGGTCCCGTGCCAGACGGCGTCGCCGAGCGAGTAGTCGTAGGAGAGGTAGAGCCGGCCGGTGAGCACGAGCGCCGTCGCGGTCTCGAAGAGGAGGCTGAGCAGCGCGACGCCGAGCAGCACGCGGCGCACGTCCCCGAGCCGGAGCGCCTTCGTCTCCGCCTGGGCGAGCAGGCGCGTCCGCAGGCCGAGCCGCCGCGCGACGAGGAGTGCGAGGAGCGAGGTCAGGGCCATGATTCCGAACCCGCCGGCCTGGATCAGCGCCATGATCACGGCCTGGCCCGTGGGCGACCAGTACGTCGGCGTGTCCACGACCACGAGGCCGGTCACGCAGACGGCGGAGGTCGCCGTGAAGAGCGCGGTCAGGAACGAGGCGCCGCCGTCTCCGGCGCGGGCGACGGGGAGGAGGAGCAGCAGGGTGCCGACGAGGACCGCAGCCGCGAAGGCGAGGACGACGAGCTGGGCCGGATGAAGCGAGCGGAGGCGCATGACGGGCGCGCTTCAGGCGGCGCGGGAGGGAGGTTCGGGCGCCACGGACGGTGGTTCGCCCCCGAAGCACCGCACCCTCTTTAGCGCTCGCCCGGTCGTGCCGACGACCTGGACATGGGACAGATCGTCCTTCTCGCGTTCTTCGTGCTCGTCGGGCCGCTCGCGGTGCTCTCCGGCGTGGACTCGCGCCTCGACGAGCCGCGCGGCGCCTGGCCGGCCTCGCGCTCGTAGCCGCCGGCGTGCGTCGGCTCCGTGACCGGCGGCGTTCGGTCGGCCGCTGCGTACCCTTAGCGGGATGAGAAGGATCGTGCTCGTCACCGTGTGCGTTCTCCTCGGGCTTGGGGTGGGGGTGGGCCTGCTGCTCACGCGCGACGACAACGGGGGAGAGCCGTCGGCCGAGCAGGCGGGCGCGATGGACGCACACCCGGTCGCCGGGACCTTCGAGCCCGACGAGCGGGAGCTCGCCGAGTGCGAGGCGTCCGATTTCCGCTGCATCGAGCAGGCGTTCGGAAACCTCGCGTACGCCGAGGGCCCGCAGCGCGCGATCGCCGTCTTCGACGCGGCGATGAACGCCGACCCGGCGGTCGAGAGCAACTGCCACCGGATCGCCCACACGATCGGCTCGGCCGCGCTCGCGCGCTTCGAGGGCGACGTGGGCGAGGCGTTCGCGGCCGGCTCGGCCTCCTGCTGGTCGGGCTACTACCACGGGATCCTCGAGCGCGCGTTCGCCGACCTCGAGTCGCTCGACGACGCGGGCCCGGTCGCACGGGAGCTCTGCAAGGGCGAGCGGATCGAGGAGACGGAGTTCCTCCTCTACCAGTGCGTCCACGGGCTCGGGCACGGGCTCATGATCCACTCGGGCTACGACCTGCCCTGGTCGCTCGGGATCTGCGACCAGCTCGCGGACGAGTGGTCGCAGTCCTCCTGCACCGGGGGCGTCTTCATGGAGAACATCGCGTCGAGCTACGGCGTGCGCTCGCAGTGGATTCGAGACGACGACCCCGTCTACCCCTGCGAGGACATGGAGGAGCGGCACAAGTACTACTGCTACCTCATGGTCACGTCCCGCGTGAACGAGCTGAACGGCTTCGACTGGGCGGACACGGCACGCGTCTGCGCGGACGTCGAGCGCGACTGGGTCGCGATCTGCTTCGAGTCGTACGGGCGTGACGCGTCGGGGTCGACGCGGCAGGACGCGGCGGAGATCGTCCGCATCTGCGGGCTCGCCGGACGGCCGGCCCATACGGAGAGCTGCCTCTACGGCGCGGCGCGCGACATCACGTCGAACGACGCGGGAGCCGAGCGGGCCGGGGGCCTCTGCGAGCGCGCCGCGGCGCGATACCGCGAGCGCTGCTACGCCGGGATCGGGACGATCCTCGCAAACCTCTTCCCCTCGGAGCCCGAGCAGCGGCGCGCGTGCGTCGCCGCCGCGCCGCGCCGCTTCGTCGCCGCTTGCCTCGGCGGCGCCGGGCTCGCGTAGCGCCGGCCGTCGGAGCCGGTTGCGTCCCTGGGGGACGTGTCCCGGGGACAGTCCCCCGTCCATGTCCGTCGT
>Ga0299913_10006329_pt1 | contig 10243 bp, 11 predicted proteins | sample RVTome_9_FD_201360 | JGI IMG/M metagenome (GOLD analysis project Ga0299913, IMG submission 201360) | Soil microbial communities from uranium-contaminated site in the Upper Colorado River Basin, Wyoming, United States - RVT155D38 (version 2) ... | reverse complement strand
CGACGTTCGTCTGCTCGAGGTCCTGGCCGGCCACGCGGCGGTAGCGCTCGAAAACGCAGGGCTCTACGAGAACCAGAGGCTGGAGGCCGAGCACGCCAAAGTGCTGCTCAAGTTCGCGGACACCGTTTCGCTGGCTCCCAGCGAGTACGTGGTCGGAAACGAGAGCGTCAAGGTGGCGGCGCGCGTCATGGAGTCAAACCAGGCCGCGCTGTGGATGTATGAGGAACGGTCCGACGATTACGTGTGCGTCGCTCACCAGGGCTTCATCGGCAACGCCTCCATCGAACCGGCCATCCGGATGCGCCTGTCGCGCGAGTACGGCGACGGCTTTCTGAGCGGACGCAAGGAACCTTTCGTGATCCCCGCGGCCGAGGTCGAACGGCGGCTGCCTCTGCCCCACGATTTCGGATGGCGCACCCTGGCGGTAGCGCCGCTCCACGGAGTGAAGGGATGGATCACGGTCCGGCACGCCGACCAGGACGGGCTCCACTTCGCAGAGGATCGCCTCAGGCAACTGGCGGGAATCAGCTACCAGACATCGACCGCGCTGCAGAAGGCGATGTTGTACAAGGACCAGAAGGAGAGCGCGGAGATCGCCAACGCGCTCCTCGACGTCAGCCGCGAGCTTGCGACCGCGGAGGACCTCAACGCGATCCTCGACCGAACGGTCGAGCTTACCGCGCGCATTCTCGGCTCTCCTCGAACTACCGTGTGGCTCCCGAACCCGGAGTCGGGCCACTTGGCCGCGGGGGCCCAGGTCGGATACGAGGGGAACGAGCTGGTTGCATTGAACGAATTCCGGTTTCCTGTTGAACGAGCGCGCCCCTTGCTGGCGACAGAGGAACCCTTCTCCGCGATGTCGGCGGACCTCGTCGAGCAACTCGGCTTGTCCTTCGACTTCGTCCGGGGACACGTGGCGGTGGCGCCTCTCAAGTTTGACGGTGGAGCTGTCGGCGCGCTGGTAGTCGGCGCGCCGGCTCTGGGCGACTACGAGTTCTCCGAGCGCAAGATGAAGCTTCTCGCGGGCATAGCTCACCAGGTTCGCCTCGCCATCAACAACGCCCATAGTTACCTCAGCCTCGAGAGCACCTTCATCTCAACCGTCGAGGCGCTCGCCAACGCGCTCGAGGCCAAGGACGAGTACACGTCCTCCCACGCGCGCTGGATCACCGACATGGCCCTGGAGGTCGGAGGGGAGCTTGGCCTGGATCCCCACACCCTGAAGAACCTCGAACTGGGGGCGCTCTTCCACGACATCGGGAAGATAGGAATTCCCACCGACATCCTGATGAAGGAGGGCCCTCTCAACGACGAGGAGTGGGCAACCATCCGGACTCATCCGGAGCTGGGGGAGAAGATCCTTGCACCGATCGAGTTCCTCTCCGAGGTCCGGCCCATCGTGCGCGCCTGCCACGAGCACTGGGATGGCCGCGGGTATCCCGACGGCTTGGTCGGAATGAACATTCCACTGGAGGCCCGGATCATCCTCGTGGTCGATGCCTTTCACGCCATGACGAGCGATCGTCCCTACCGGGCTTCGCTGGGCGCCGAAGAGGCCTGCCGGCGACTAAGGGACGCGAGCGGGACCGAGTTCGACCCGCGCGTAGTCGCCACGTTGCTGAAGCTCCTCGATCGTCGCCCCGAGCTGGCCCTCGCCGATTAGACGTCTTTGAACTGCTCGAAGGGCTGTCGACAGCTCTCGCAGTAGTACAGGGCACGGCACGGCGTCGGACCGAAGAGGTTCTCGTTGCGAGTCTCCGAACTCCCGCAGAACGGGCACTCGGCCCTCTTGGGGAGGCCGATGTTCGCGATGAGAACGGGACCCTCACCCGTGGGGGGCGCAAGTCCGAACTCCTTGAGGTTGGCCCGGCCCTTCTCGGTGATCCTGTCGGTGGTCCACGGTGGGTCGAAGGTGGTTTCGACGGTGACCGACTCGACGCCGTCCACCGCGGCGACCGCGGCGCCGACGTCCTGCTTGATCACCCCGATGGCGGGGCAGCCGGTGAACGTCGGCAGCACGGTGACGCGCACCTCGCCCCCGTCGACGTCGACGTGGGCGATCATTCCCATGTCGACCACGGACACCGCCGGGATCTCCGGGTCATCAACGGTCGCTAGGGCCTCCCAGACCGCCAGTTCTATGTTCGCCGCGATGGTCGTCATTACCAGGTTGCTCCCGGGTGCTCTCTGTAGGTCTTGGTCATCTCGCCCCACAACTGGTCGAAGTCCGCGGTGTGCTCGCCCGAGCGGCCGCCGAGCCCAGAGGACCGAGCCGGCCGCGCGTCCCCGCCGTTCGGCGACGCGATCAGATCGCCCGAGGAGGACGCGACGAACTCGGCGGACTCGTCGAGGTCCGCGCGCACGTCGGTTGAAAGCCCGAGCTCGTCGAGCGTTTCGCCGGCCCGCTCGATGAAGATCGACTTCATTTCAGAAGAGGGCGTGGGCAGCCAACCCTCGTCGACCGCTTCGCCTTCGAGCTCGATGGGCTCGAACAGACCGGTCGCCTCCGCGAACGCGCTGGATAGTCCCGTCTCCAGCCTGCTGCGGCCTTCGACCGGCCCGTGGGCAACGCGCTTCATCCACATGTCCGCATGGATGAGGTGGTAGCGCTCCTCGCGCCGCATCTTCGTGGCGAGTTGCGCAAGAGTCGAGTCCGCGCTGCGCTCGAGGGCGTCGAGGCGGATGTCGTCGGCGACATCGTAGAGCCAGTGCCGCGCGAGGGTGTAGGCCCAGTCGCCGTTGGCCCGCTCGCAGATCACCGCGTTCTTGTACTCCGACGCGTCCCGTCCCAGCGCCAGCCGGTCGGCATCGTCGTCGGTCAACTCCGCCAAAAGCAAGAAGTAGTTCGTGGCGTGACCGATCTCGTCCTGCGCGATCGAACTGAACGCGACGTCCTCCTCGATATGGGGAGCGAAGCCCGTCCATTCCGAGTGCCGGTGACCGAGAACGAGCTCGTCGTCTCCGTAGGCCTGCAACAGGGAGATAAGGGACTTGGAGGTCATGAGGCATTCCGTTCCGCAACGATCTCTTTCGCGCGCGATCTGGCTTTCTCGCGCTTCGCCACCACATCGCGGTAGGCCTCGGGAAAGCGGTAGCTCTTGTCGGCCGCGATCTCGAGCAGGCTTTCGTCCGAGAAGGAATGAATGTCGGAGCGGCGAGTCACCCAGAGGTGCTCGCCCTCGCGACGACGGAGGAAGCACTCTTTCGCCATGATCAGGGCCATCTCGGGGTCCGGGGCCATGACGCTGCCCGCATGATTGAAGGGGTCCTTGTGGCCCGACCGTTTGAAAACCTCGTAGACATCCATGCCTATCTCCTAAGCGACGTGTGCCGCGGGCTCGGCCATCGCGTCGCGCACCCAACGATGGGTCTCGTAGACGTCACGACGCCAGGTGAGCCTGCGCTCGGTCTCGGGGCCCTGGTTTTTCTTGATCGCGTTCAGCGGTTCCCAGTCGATGTCGTCGTCCCTGACCGGGTACCGGTCGCCGTCCCGGTACGGAACGGGCGTCGGGAAGGTGTAACCGAGTTCGAGGATCTTGGGGACGTAGCGGTCGAGGAACTCCTGGCGAAGGTCCTCGTTCGTGCGCGTCTTGACCCTCCAGCGCAGCAACAGGTCCTTGGAGACGTTCGAACGGGGGCCGAAGAAGTGAATGATCGGCAGCCACCAGCGGTCGAGCGCGTCCTGGAACATCGCGCGTTGTCTGTCGGTGCCCGCCGACAGCTCCATCGTGATGTGCTCGCCGTGACGCAGGTGAAGCTGTTCCTCGGCGCAGATCCGCTTCAGCACCCTGGCGTAGGGAGCGTAGGAGGAATCGCGCAGCGCGGCCTGGGTCACGAGCGCCGCTCCATCGATCAGCCAACCGATGATGGCGACGTCACCCCAGTGCCTCACCGGGTAATGGAAGACGTTGTGGAACTTCGACTTTCCGTTGACGAGATCGTGGATCATCGTGTCGCGACTCTTCCCGAGATCCTCTGCCACCCGGTACAGCAACTGTGCGTGGCCGACCTCGTCCTGGATCTTGGCCGCAAGACTCATCTTCCGTTGCAATGAGGGCGCGATCGGAAGACACTCGCGCTCGGGGATTGCACCCATGATCTCGGAGTTGGCGTGCATCTCGACGAATTTCAGGACGCCGCGCCGGTAGTCGTCGGGCATCCAGTCGTTCGTCTCGACCTTGCCCCCCTCTTCGATGTGCTGATTGAACCTGGCGAGCTTCTGCTCGTAGGTCATTTCGCCACCTCCGCGTTGATCGAGTTGGTCTCGAGTCCTCTGACAATCAATTCGGTGTACCGGTGTCCGATCTCGGTCGAGGAGAGCGAACCGCCCGGCCGGTACCAGGCGTAGACCCAGTTGCCGGCCGAAAGCACGAGCCGGGCCGTCATCGCTACGTCCGCGTCGGCTCGGAACTCTCCGGACGAGATCCCGTCGGTCACTATGCGCCGAATCAGACCCTCGTAGGCATCGCGCTTGTCCTGCACGTCGGCGCGCAGGTCGTCGGAGAGATAGCGCCATTCGTTGAGGAACACCGTGGCCGCATCCAGGTGTTCGATCGCGGTTTCGATGTGTCCGACGAGAAATGCCCGGAGCCTGTCGGACGCGCTGCCCTCGAGAGCGGCGGCGGCGTTGGCCCGGGTCAGGAAACGCCCGGCACCTTCGGCGACGACGTCGTAGAGAAGCTCCTCCTTGGAGCCGATGTGGGCGTAGAGCGAGCCCTTCAGCACCCCGAGCGTGTCCGCGAGGTGCTTCATCGAGGTTCCGTGGTAGCCGCGCTCCGAGAAGAGACGGGTGGCCGCGGCGACAAGTTCGGCCCGGCGCGGGCTGACGGTTCTCTCTACGGTCTGGGCCATGGGCTGCCACCCTCCCGGTGGCGGGCTCGCGGGTGAGGTCCTCGGACGAGCCACAAACAAACGGTCGTTTGGTAAGCCTAGCAGCTATTCTCCGGCTATGCCAAACCGCCCAGGCGACCCCCGGTCGCTCCCCGCCGCCGGGCGCGCTCCGTTGATCCTCGAGGGCCTGAAAAGCGCCTATCCGGATCCCAGGATCGCCCTCGACTTCACCAACCCGCTCGAGTGCGTCATCGCCACGGTGCTCTCGGCCCAGTCCACCGACGCCAAGATCAACGAGGTCACGAAGACCCTCTTCGTCAAGTACCGGCATCCCGAGGACTACCTAGCGGCCCCCGAAACCGAGCTGCAGGACGACCTCCGCCCCACCGGCTTCTTCAACCAGAAAACGAAATCGGTGCGCGGCCTGAGCCAGAAGCTCATCGACGACTATGACGGGAGGGTTCCCTCGACGATCGCCGAGCTCATCACGCTGCCCGGGGTGGCGCGCAAGACGGCCAACATCGTCCAGGCGAACTGTTTTCCGGAGGCGCTGAAGGACGATCCGGATGCCGGAGTGGCGGTTGACACGCACGTCGGCCGCGTGGCGGTGCGGCTCGGTCTGACGAAGCATGGCTCGAAGGAGGCCGACAGGATCGAGCGGGACCTGATGGCGCTGTACCCCAAAGAGGAGTGGCCGCTGGTGCCAAACCACTTCATCATGCACGGCCGGATGACGTGCGACGCGAAGCGGCCGCGCTGCGAGGACTGCGTCGTGGAGCCGCTGTGCCCCTCGAGCCAGGAGGCCGGCCTCGTCGATCTCTACCGCGTCCCGGCCAAGAAGACCTCCAAGAAGAGCGCCCGCAAGCGGGCCACCAAGGCGGCGACCAAGAAGCCGACCAAGAAGCCGACCAAGAAGCCGACCAAGAAGCCGACGCGCCGCCGGGGCTAGGCGCGCGATCTGGGCGGGCCCAGGTCGCCTTTTGGGCCCCCGGGCCCATCTTTTCGCCGGGTCGCTCTGTCACCTTGAAAGCATGGCCCGTCGAGGGGAAGTAGAGCGCGCAGATGCAGGGCAGACCTCCGCCGAGTACGTCGGGATCCTGGCGTTGGTGGCCGCGATCGCCGCGCTCCTTATCGCCGCGGGCCCCTCGGTCGGCGGCTCGGTCGTCGACGGGATCCAGAGGGCGCTCTGCTCGATCACCGGAGGCGACTGCGAGGCCCGCGACTCCGAGACCGCGCAACCGGACGGCTCCTCGGGGGACTCGACCCTCGATCCCGGCGGCCGAGGAGGAGGCGACGGCGGCGCGGGAGATGACGATCCCGACGGAGAACCAGAGCCTCCCGCCGACCGGGAGACGGTGGACGCGGCTCTCGAGGACGTCAAAGACGAGCTCGACGGAGGATTCTGGGGGGTTCGCTCGGGCGACCTGGCCGCGATCGAGGAGACGCTCGCCGGGCTTACGGGCCCCGAACTCGACGCCGTGATCGCTACGCTGAGCCACGACGAGCTCGAGCACCTGCTCGACGAGCTGGACGACGGATGGTTCGGGTCGGGCTGGGACTTCGAGCGACGGCGAGCGTTTTTGAACATGCTCGCATCCAAGGCGTCACCGGAGACGATCGACAGGCTCAACGAATTCACCGACGAGCTCCAACCGTCCTTCAGCGAAGTAGGCGGGGACGATGCGGCGGACGATCCCGACAACCCCGTGGCCGATGCCGACTACGGCGAGGTCCCGCACGAGCTGTTCGTGGTGGGCGAAGACGACGACACCGCGATTCACCCGAACGACGTCGACCAGGGGGCCATAGGCGACTGCTGGATCATGGCGGCCATGACCTCGGTGGCCCAGGAGAACCCGCAGATCATCGAGGACATGATTCGAAGGAACGAAAACGGCACCTACACCGTCACATTCCACGATGGAGACGATGAGGTGGAGATAACCGTTACGGCAGACGTGCCGGTGGACTCCGACGGCGAACCGATCTTCGCCGAGTTCCCTCACTCGGGAGTCGATCAGAACGGCTCCGACTACGAGTTGTGGCCGGCGATCATCGAGAAGGCCTACGCACGCTACCGCGGCGACTATCGCGAGATCGAAGGAGGGCGCGCCGAGGAGGCGCTCGAGGCGATGACCGGAGTCTCCAGCGAGAGCCACGACATGGACGATCTGTCACTCGAGGAACTCGCCGACATCCACTCCGCGGGCGGGGCCATAACCATGTCGAGTCTCGACGACGCCGACGAGACCGACTACTACTCGGACGGCCTGTTGGTGCCGGGACACGCCTACTATGTGACCGACATCAACGAGGAGGCGGGGACCATCACCATTCGCAACCCCTGGGGATTCCACATCGATCCGCTGACGCTCACGCTCGAGGAGTACAGGGAGAACTTCGACCGCATCGGCACGAATCCACTGGCAGAGGACTGAGATGGCCAACCTCAAGGGGGCAGCGGCCGCACTGGGCTTGCTCGCGCTGGTTCTCGCCATGACGTCGTGCGGGTCGGATGGAGGCAACGATCCCGGCGAGGTGCCCGAGGACGCGGTGCTCGTGACTCAGGGCACCAATCCGACGATCGAGGGCCTCTCCGTCGGCCTCTCGTCGGTGAGCGGGGACGAGGCCCGCCTGATGATCGCCCAGCCCGAGGGCCAAGCCCGGCCCTTCTCGGCGGAGGCCGGCGACACCATCGAGGTGGGGGACTACACGATCGAGGTATTCGAGGTCAACGGCAACGACGAGGGTGGCTCCGTGCGGCTGAAGGTGACGCCGCCGTAACGTCGGCCTACCGCCGCCGCACCGTTAGCATGGCCGCGTGAAGAAAGTCATTCTGGCCGCTCCGCGCGGCTACTGCGCGGGCGTCGACCGGGCCGTCCAGATCGTCGAGCGTGCGCTCGACACCTGCGGGGCCCCCGTCTACGTTCGCAAAGAGATCGTCCACAACCGCTACGTGGTGTCCGAGCTTTCCAAGCGCGGCGCCGTCTTCGTGGACTCCGAGGAGGAGATCCCCGAGGGGGCCGTGTGCGTCTTTTCGGCCCACGGAGTCTCTCCCCAGGTGAGAGCGATGGCGGCCGAGCGAAACCTTCAGGTCATCGACGCGACCTGCCCACTGGTGACGAAGGTGCACCTCGAGGCCAAGAAATTCGCGCGCGCGGGACGCAAGATCGTGCTCGTCGGCCACCTCGGCCACGAAGAGATCGAGGGCACCGCCGGTGAGGTCCCGGACTCGACCTACGTGATCGAGGACGTGGACCAGATCGACTCCCTTCCGCTCGACTCGCACGAGCCGGTGTCCTACCTCACGCAAACCACGCTGTCGGTGGACGACACGCGTGAGGTAGTCGAGTCGCTTAGAAAGCGGTTCACCGACATCTCGGGCCCTCACAGCAACGACATCTGCTACGCGACCCAGAACCGTCAGGTGGCGGTGAAGGCTCTGGCCCCCGAGGCCGATCTCGTGCTTATCGTGGGGGCGGTGAACTCGTCGAACTCGAACCGGATGGTCGAGGTCGCCATCAAGGCGGGCACGCCGGCGCACCTCGTGCCCGACGAGAGTTACCTGAAAGTTGAGTGGCTCGAGGGGGTCGAGACGGTGGGCGTCAGCTCGGGTGCAAGTGCTCCGGAGGTCCTGGTCGAGGGTCTGCTGGCCAAGCTCGCGGCGTACGGCTACGACTCGGTCGAGACCAAGGAGGTCACCTCAGAGGACGTGACCTTCTCGCTTCCGCCCTGGCTGCGCGAGCAGGTCGGGGCGACGCCCACGCCCGACTGAGCCCGACCCTCAGTACTGGATCGACTGCTCGATCTCGCCCGCGACGTCGAAATCGCGCGCCGTCAGCCCGCCCTCTGAGTGCGTGGACAGCACCAGCCTGACCCGGTTCCAGCGGATGTCCATGTCGGGGTGGTGGTCATAGCGGTCGGCGAGCTTCGCCACCTCGTTCACGAACTTGATCGCGGCCGTAAAGTCCTCGAACTCGAAGACCTTCTGAATGGCGGCGTTGCCCGCGCGCTCCCAGTCCCCCAGTTCGTCGGTGCGTTGCTCTATTTCTTCTTCTTCAAGCAGGTCGGCCACATCTCTCCTATTCGGTGCCGGCGTGACTTTCGGTTCTTGTGCTACCACGGTCGTTGGGCGGAACATACCGCACAAGCCGGGTTGTGCTGAATGCCGCGTGCCTGCCTCGCCTCGACGGCTATGCTCGCCGCTGCGGACGCGGCGCCGGCCGCCAGGCAGACCAAGGAGGGCAATGGACTACGGCATCGGGATCGGCGGGCCGATGAGCATGATCGCTCCGATGGCGAAGATGGTCGAGGACGCGGGATTCGAGTCCTGCTGGGCGGCGGAGACGACCAATACCTCCTTCATCGCGGCCTCGGTCGCCATCCAGGCCACAACCAGGATCAACGTCGGAACGGCCATTGCGCTGGCGTTCCCGCGCTCGCCGACGATCACAGCGATGACCGCCTGGGATCTCGACGAGCTGAGCGGCGGTCGTTTCATCCTCGGCATGGGCAGCCAGGTGAAAGGCGTCAACGAACGCCGGTTCTCGGTGAAATTCGAGCACCCGGCCCCCAAGCTGCGCGAGTACGCCGAGGTTCTTCGGACCGTGTGGCGGAGCAACCGGGGAGAGAAAGGCCTGACTCACGAAGGCCGCTTCTACACCGTGACGATGCCGACCTTCGGGAACGCCCCGCCGCAGCCCGACCGCCGGTTGGTGCCGGTGTACTTCGCCGCGGTGGGCAAGGTCATGTCCAGGGTCTGCGGCGAGGTCGCCGACGGCCTCCTCGCTCATCCGCTGGCCTCGCCCAGATACCTAGAGGAGGTGGTGAGGCCGGCGATCGCCGAGGGGGCCGAGAGGGCCGGACGCAAGCCGAGCGAGTGCAACCTCACCGCCAGCCCGATGATCTCGATCTCGGACGACCCCGACGTGGCCCGGCGCGAGGTCAAGCTGCAGATCGCCTTCTACGCGACGACGCGCACCTATCGGGGGATCCTCGCGCTCCACGGTTACGAGAACCTAATCGGGGACCTGCGGGATGCCTTCGACAATCGGGACAAGGACCGGATGGTCGAGCTGATCCCCGACGACCTCGCCGACGCGATCGCCTGTGCGGGAACGGCCGAGGAGGTCAAGGACAAGGTCGAGGCGAACTGGGAGGGCGTCTCGGACCGGGTGTCGGTCGGGGGGCCGTGGTACGGGCCGTCCGCCGGACGCATGTTCGAGAACTACCAGGCCCTGGTCGAGACCTTCGGGGCCTCAAGCTAAGCCGCCCTTTCAATCGACCGTTGTCATCACAGACCCCCATTGGGGGGCACGGCGTGACAAAGGTCCCAACTAAAACGGGCCCACAGGGCTAGAGCCCGCCGAGCAGCTCGAAGGCGTCCGCCCTCCAGTCCTCGCCGACCTTCACC
>Ga0299913_10006328_pt1 | contig 10245 bp, 7 predicted proteins | sample RVTome_9_FD_201360 | JGI IMG/M metagenome (GOLD analysis project Ga0299913, IMG submission 201360) | Soil microbial communities from uranium-contaminated site in the Upper Colorado River Basin, Wyoming, United States - RVT155D38 (version 2) ... | reverse complement strand
ATCCGCGATCGACAGGCCGAGCGCACTCGCCTTTGCGATATCCAGATCGAGCTGAAACTGCGGCGAATCGGGTTGGCCGTTGTGCCGGACGTTGGTGATCAACGGGCTTTCTGCGGCGGCGCCAAGCAACTGGTTGCTCGCGTCGACCAGCGCATCGTGGCCGAGACCGGCATTGTCCTGCAGGTAGAAGTCGAATCCTGCGGTATTTCCGAGTTCCGAAATGGCGGGCGGAGCAAACGCAAACACCATGGCGTCCTTGATCTGGCTGAGCGCCCCCATCGCGCGCCCGACAACGGCGTCGACGCCCAACTCTTCCGCCTGACGTTCGGACCAGTCCTTCAGCTTGATGAACGCCATGGCGTTGTTCTGTCCGCTACCGCCGAAGCTGAACCCCAGCACGGTGAACAGCGACTCGACGGCGTCGCGCTCGTCGTTCAAAAAATGCTCTTCGAGCTTGACGACCGATTGCATGGTGCGTTCCTGCGTGGCGCCGACCGGCGCCATCACCATCGCGAACAGCATGCCCTGGTCCTCCTGCGGGAGAAATGAGCTGGGACGATTCAGGAACAGGATCAGCATCAGTCCGATGAGCACGGCGAATACCGCCATGAACCGGCCGCTCCTTGAAATCATGCCGCGCACGCCCCGCCGGTATTTCTTCGCGCTCTTGTCGAAGTTGCGGTTGAACCAGCCGAAGAATCCCTTCTCGGCATAGTGCTCGCCCATTTTGAGCGGCTTCAGCATGGTCGCGCAGAGCGCCGGCGTCAGCACGATGGCGACCAGCACCGAAAGCGCCATGGCAGAAACGATCGTCGCGGAAAACTGCCGATAGATGACTCCGGTCGCGCCACCCAGAAACGCCATGGGAATGAACACAGCCGACAGCACCAGACCGATCGCTACGAGCGCGCCGGTAATCTGCCGCATCGACTTCCGTGCCGCCTCGACCGGCGACAAACCTTCCTCGGACATCAGGCGCTCGACGTTTTCGACGACCACAATGGCATCGTCGACCAGCAGGCCTATCGCCAGCACCATGGCGAACATGGTGAGCATGTTCACCGAGAATCCCAGCGCCGCGAGTATGCCGAAGGTGCCGAGCAGTACGACGGGTACGGCGATGGTCGGGATCAGCGTGGCGCGGAAGTTCTGCAGGAACAGGTACATGACCAGGAACACGAGTACGATCGCCTCGAACAGGATCTGCACCACGTTCTGGATTGCCGTGCGCACGAAGGGCGTGATTTCGAACGGGATGACCGCGGTCAGGCCTTCGGGGAAAAACGGCTCGAGTTCGGCCAGCCTGGTCTCTACCGCCCTGGCGGTTTCGAGGGCGTTGGCGCCGGCCGTCATCATGACCGCGAGGCCGCTCGCCGTCTTCTGGTCGTGCCGGACGATGAAACCGTAGTTCTCCGCCCCGAGTTCGACGCGAGCCACGTCGTCCAGGCGGAGGACAGAGCCGTCGGGGTTACTGCGAACGATGATGTCCCGGAACTCTTCCTCGGTTTGCAGCCGGCTCTGTGCGGTAATGGTTGCGTTGAGTTGCTGCCCCTCGACCGACGGTGTGCCGCCGAGTTGTCCCACGGCAACCTGCTGATTCTGCGCCTGCACCGCCGCTATGACGTCGGACGGCGTGAGCCGATAGGTATCCAGCTTGTTCGGATCCAGCCAGATGCGCATTGCATATTGCGACCCGAAAACCTGCAGGTCGCCGACGCCAGGGACGCGGCTGATCGGATCGACGATGTTGGCCGAAATATAGTCGGCGATGTCGTCTCCCGCCATGCGGCCGTCTTCCGAGACGAAGCCGATCACCAGCAAGAAGCCGCTGCTGGCCTTGCTGACGTTGACACCGCGACGCTGTACTTCCTGCGGCATGAGTGGCATCGCGAGCTGCAGCTTGTTCTGCACCTGAACCTGCGCAATGTCCGGGTCGACCCAGTTGTCGAAAGTCAGGGTGACCGAGGCGCTGCCGTTCGACGAGCTGGTAGCGGACATGTACAGAAGGCCGTCCAGCCCCTTCATGTTCTGCTCGATGACCTGGGTCACCGAGTCCTCGACGACCCGCGCCGAGGCGCCGGGATAGTTGGCGTTAATGGAAACGGTGGGCGGTGCGATGGTCGGGTACATCGACACCGGCAGCTCGGTAATGGCCAGAGCGCCCGCAATCATGATGACAATTGCGATTACCCAGGCAAAGATGGGACGCCCGATAAAGAATTGTGCCACGTCGGTTCCCGCCCTTACTGTCGCGGTGCGCCGGCGGCAGTCGCTTCGAATTCAGCCGGCTCTGCCCTTTCGGCGGCGGCCGACGCGACCTCGGAAGCGTCAACCGGCATCCCGGGCTGAACCTTCTGCAGCCCCTCGACAATGACCCTGTCTCCCGCGGACAGGCCGCGGCTGACGAGCCATTTGTTGCCAATCGTTCGGCTGAGCTCGACCGCGCGTTGCTCGACGTTGCTCTCTGCGTTTACCACCAGGGCACTCGCATTTCCCTTGGCGTCTCGGGCTATGCCCTGCTGGGGCACGAGGATGCCGGCGTCCAGAACGGCGTTGCTGATGATCGCGCGCACGTACATTCCGGGCAGCAGCAGATGATCGGGATTGGGTACAGTCACTCGAAGCGAGAAACTGCCGGTCGAAGGATCGACGCTGACGTCGGCGAAACTCAGGTCGCCTTCGTGCTCGTAACGTGTCCCATCCTCGAGCAGGATCGTCACCCGCGTTTCCTCGGTATCGCGGACGCTGCCGCCGGCAATCTCCCGGCGCAGCTGTAACAATTCGCTGCTCGATCGGGTCAGGTCGACATAGATGGTATCGAGCTGCTGGACGGTCGCGAGCGGTGTCGCCTGGTCGGCCGTAACGAGCGCACCTTGCGTAACGGAAGATTTGCCGATTCGGCCCGCGATAGGAGACGCAATGCGCGCGTAGCCGAGCTGCACCCGGCTGCTGGCAACGGCGGCCTGCGCAACGCCGACGTCCGCTTCGGCCTGCTGCAGCGCAGCGACGGCGTTATCGTATTCCTGCCTGCTGACGGCGTTGGTTTCGATCAGCTCCTCGGCGCGATCCGCATTCAGACGCGCTACCTCGAGCGTGGCTTCCGCCCGGGCGAGTGAGGCCAGTGCGCTGTTGTAGTCGGCGCGATAGGCGGCATCGTCGAGCTGATAAAGCGGCTGTCCCTCCTCAACCAGACTGCCCTCCCTGAAAATGCGTTCCTTCACGATGCCCGTGACCTGGGGACGAACCTCCGCAATCAGGTAGGCATTCGTCCGGCCCGGCAACTCGCGCGTCAACGTAACCGGCTCCGTCTGCAGAGTGACGACGGACACGGCAGGTGCGCCCTGCTGCGGAGGCGGAGTTTCTTCGGCACAAGCGCCGATGAGGAGCGACAGGAACAGCGGCAAGAGCAGGTGACGCGGCAACTGGGTCATGAATGCGGGCTCGCTCAAGGTGAACGGGGGACGGCGGGCGCGTGAGAATGAACGTTCATTCTATTCTTGTCAACCCTGCAGGTAGAACGGCAACGGAGAAGATGGACCCGAAAGCGGCACAGGATGTTCCATGTTCCTCACAGGTGCGTCGCGCGAGCCCGTTGGGTAGAAGTAGAAGAGCGGCGTCAAAGTGGCTGGTCCGGCTCTTCCTCTTCGACGACGTGTCGCCGTTGCAGCCAGCGTGCCGCGAGCCAGCACAGTGCGGCCCAGGCCGCACCTGCAGCCCAGCCCGCGAGTACGTCCGTGGGCCAGTGCACGCCCAGGTACACCCGGCTCACGCCGACCAGCACAGTGACCACGACCGCGACGATGAGGAGGTAGGCGTTCAAGAGCGGCGCGGTGTGTACGCGACTGAGAATTGCGGCGAGCGTGAACCAGGTCACTGCGGCCATCATCGAGTGTCCGCTCGGAAAGCTTGCGGTGTATACCGTCGAGACGTGCGCCACGAGATCGGGTCTGGCGCGATCGAACCCCAACTTGAGGACCGTGCTGAGCAGCATGCCGCCGGACACAGCAACCAATGTAAAGACGGCGGTGCGATAGCGTCCGGCGAGCAGCAGGTATCCCAGGACAGCCAACGTAACAAGAGTGAGCACACCCATGCTGCCGAGTGCCGTGATGTCGCGGCCCATCTCCTCGACCCATCCGGGACCCAGCGGATCGCTGCTGTCCACCGGGTTTCGCAGCGCCAGGAGCACGGCCTCGTCGATGCTCGCGACCTCTTCCTCGGCGACTTCGTCGGCCACTTCGACGAAAACCCATATCCCGGCCGACAACGCAACGACGGAAAGCAAGACTGAAAACTCGTGGGAACCGACCCACCTCAGGCCGCGGAATATTGCTTGCGTGACGCGGTAGCGATGCAAGGTGTTGCGAATCATGACGACGAAACAGTCATTGGCCGGTAATCTCTGCGGACTAGGTGCGCATTGGGGTGCAGCAATCATGCCAGACTCGAGCGCCGCGCCTGCCTGTAACACTGCTACACGAACGGGCAAACGGGTACGATGCGCGCTTCACTGTCGCGAGCGGGGACAACGTTTTGGCTGAGAGTTATTTCGAGGATTTCGAGCCCGGCCAGGTATTCGCCGGAGCGAACAGGATAGCGCTGGATGCGGAGTCCATAAAGGCCTTCGCCGCGGAATTCGATCCGCAGCCGTTTCACCTGGACGAGGAGGCAGCGGGGCGAAGCATTTTCTCGGGCCTGGCCGCGAGCGGATGGCACACCAGTGCCGTTACGATGCGTCTCCTGATCGACGGCGACCTCAGGGTGGCCGGCGGGCTGGTGGGGCTGGGAGTCGAGGAACTCAGGTGGCCGCGGGCGGTGCGGCCCGGCGATGAACTACGGGTGGAGGCTCGAGTTCTCGAAGTCCGCGCGTCGAAATCCCGGCCGCAGCAGGGACTGGTTCGCTTCAGGATCACGACGCTGAATCAGCGCGACGAGATCGTGCAGGTTTCCGTCAATACGACGATCGTCCCACGCCGCCGGGGGGCCGCAGCAGAAGGTTGAAAAAGAGCGGCAGACGGCGCGCATCGCGTCAGAATGAGGTGAGAAAGGAAGCAGCGTTACCGCCGTCCACCCGTCCCGCCCTTGCCGCCAGCAGGAAGTCCCTGCCGCCGGGTGTGCGAGCGTCTACGGCACCGTCATCCCACTTGATGACCCGCCGCACGCGGCCGCGGTGAAAGATGGCGAGCTGTCGCGCCAGTGGGATCACCGCGCCCGCATCGTCTCCGTACATCTCCCGATGCAAGGCAGGAAGCCGGTACCACGGCGTCGTCGGTCGCGAATGGTGAGCGTTGTGAAAGCCGAAGTTGAGCGTGAGCCAGTTGAGCCAGTCATGGCGAAGCGACAAAGGGACGCTGAAGGTATGTTCCTGTTCCCATTGTTTGTCTCCCTTGTGCGGCGAGCGCTCATCGGTATACAGGTTCAGCCTGTAGGGATAGTCGTGCTGCAGGCTGTCCATGAAGCGCAGAATCTGCATCATGACGAGGTAGGCCACGCAGTAAAGGAGAGCCGCTTTCGGCCAGAAGACGAGCAAGGCCACGAACAGTCCAGCCCGCACGAGGATGACTGCAACGTTCCTTGCGCGCTGATTGCGGCGCATGGGGATGATGAACGAACTGAACACCATGATTCCGTGCATAACTAAATCGTGCGCGGGTACATAAAACCATTCCAGGATCTTCGTCAGGCGCAGGACGAAGGGATGTTCCAGAAAGAACTTTTCGTAGTCGAACCACACGACATCGTCGTTGTCGACGTGGTGTCGCATGTGTTTGTAGCGGATGTCCTCGAAGGTTCCGTATGAAGCGCCGCAGACCCAGGTCAGGAACCGGCCCAGGTACTCGTTGTGGCGAATACGGCGAAAGACGGTGTTGTGGCCGCATTCGTGCACCATGTACGCGGCGATGGTCATGCCGTGCGCGAGGAGTAGCGTCGCGCCCGCATTGAGCCAAAGATTCGCATGGAAGATTCCGGCGAGCCCGAGTCCGTACGCGAGCACACTGTACGCCACGGCGCCGCCATGGAAAGCCAGGCCTTGCGGTTCTCTGAGAAAGCGGGGGACTTGAGCCACGGGCGGTCTCACTGCACTTTGACCGGCGATCGACTCGGACGCGCCGACTCGCCTAGCGTTGCCACGCAACGCTTTGACGTACGGAAATATTATCAAATCCTGGTTGCGTGCGCGCTCGGCACCAGGGGCGTTCCCCGGTGACGGGCGATAACCTGGGTGATGCCCGCGCCCAGGAACAGGATCGTCGAGGCGAAGTAGACCCATACCATGAAGACCACGGCGGAACCCGCGGCTCCGTAGGCTGATCCGACGCCGGCACGTCCCAGGTAGACACCGATCGCGTGTTTCCCCAAGGTGAGGAGGACGGCAGTCACCAGCGCACCGACGACAGTGTCGCGCCAGGAGATTTCGACATCGGGCACGTAACGGAACAGCATGCCGAGCAACAGGGAAACGAGAATGAGTGAGACGGCGTGGTTGGCGACGGTCCACATGATGGCCGAGCCGGGGAGGAATGCTTCGAGGTAGGCCTGCAGCGCGCTGATCGTGGCGGTAAAGACCAGCGACACGAGAAGCATGAAGGCCAAGCCCAGCACGACGGTGAGCGACACCAGCCGGGACCGGATAAAGCCGAGCACGGCGTTGGAAGGTGCGGCCTTCACGCCCCAGACACGGTTCAGGGCAGCCTGCAATTGCGCGAAGACGGTTGTCGCGCCGAAGATCATCAGGATGAAGCCGGATATCATCGACAGCATGTTGGTGTGTTTCGTTCCCGCATTCCGCGCCACTGTCTGCAACAGGGTCGCGCCTTCCTCTCCAACGAGATCGCGCACCTGTGAGATGAGCGCTGCGCGAACCTGGTCTTCGCCCAACATAAGGCCGGCGGCACCGGTCAGGACGAGCAGCAGCGGTGCGATCGACAACAATGTGTAGTAAGAGAGGGCGGCCGCGAGCTGAAAGTTATCGCCTGCAAAAAAGTTCTGCAGGGATTCGAACGTGATGTCACCGGCTTCTTTGAGCTTGGACAAGATTCGGGTTTCCTGTGCGCGTCATGCGGCCAACGCCTTTGCCCTGCAAGCGATATGCCAGAAATATCGGCCTGCGGTGGTCGCCCGCAATGGCGGACTCCTACAGCGCTCGTTTCCCTGGTTCTGCCACTGTTTAAGAATTGCGCCAGGCGGCTCACGCTGGATTGTAATTTTTACAGCTTGCCGCGCAGTGTTTCCGGAGCGCGCTTCCTGGCCTCAGGTGTCTGTTTTCAACTGATCTCCGATGGGCAGGTGCCGGATCCGTTTGCCGGTAGCGGCGAATATCGCATTGGTAAGCGCGGGGGCGAGCGGGGGCACCGGAGGTTCACCGAGACCGGTAGGTTCGGTGCCGCCCGGCACGATGTGCACATCGATCGCGGCAGGTGCCTGGTCGATACGCATCAGATGGTACTGGTGAAAGTTCGTTTCACGATGACGTCCGCCCTCGATTGTGATTTCCTCGGCAAGAGCCGTACTCAAAGCGTCGCAGGCACCCCCTTCCATCTGCGCCCGCACTCCGTTCGGATTCACGGCAAGTCCGCAATCCACTGCGCCGGTGAGCCGTAGGACTTTCAGCGCGCCACCGCTTCCGACCCTGACATGCGCGACCCAGGCAACATAGCCGCCGAAAGTAAAATGTCCGGCGATGCCGAGCCCTTCGTCGGCCGGCAACTCGCGGCCCCAGCCGGCCTCTCGCCCCGCGACGCGCAGAACCTCGGCCAGTCGCCCTGGATTCCAGGTCGGACCGCCGTGATTGGAGTACGGCAAGTCGCGTGTCCCGCCCAGCATTCGCAGGCGAAATTCGAGCGGGTCCTGGCCTGTTTCCCTCGCGAGTTCATCGATAAAGCTTTGCACCGTAAATGCGTTTGCCGTGTGCGCGGGCGCGCGCCACGACCCGCGCCACGCGCCCGATTCCATCGGGAAATACTCGTAGCGGAGGTGCTCGACGAGACCGGCCGGCGGATCGTCGGCGTAGACTTCCGAATCCGAGAGCTTCGCCCCTTCGCGCCGGTAATATTTCGAGGGGCTGGCGACGCGGTGTCGCCACGCCTTCGGCAGGCCGTCCTCATCGATCGCCGCCGTCAGTTCGTGCCATCCACCCGGACGAAGGTAGTCGTGCGCCATATCGTCTTCGCGAGTCCAGGTCAGCTTCACCGGCACTCCGGCCGCCTTGGACACGAGGACAGCTTCAGCCGCATAGTCGGAGGTGAGGCGACGCCCGAATCCGCCGCCGAGCCGCGTCATTTGCACGTCGATCGCCATCCGGTCGAGTCCTGTGAGCTCGGCGATCAGGCGTGACGCGCTGGAAGGCATCTGCATCGGACCGATCACGGTACACCGGTCAGTCCGACAGTCCGCGTAGCAGTTCTGTGGCTCCATGGTCGCGTGGTGCACATACGGCAGTCGATATCGTCGTGTGAAAATCCGCTGGCTGGCATCCAGAACGGCAGCAACGTCTCCGTCGTTGCGCACCACTTCTCCTTCGCCGTTGTCGAGTGCCGCCCGGCAGGCGGCGTCGAGCGACGCAGTCGTCTCCTGCCGGTGCGGACCCTCGTCCCAGCGCAGCTTCAGAGCGTTGCGACCTCTCATTGCGGCCCAGGTCGAATCGGCTATCACGGCAACGCCACTTGCGAGGGTGGTGGAAGGTCCACCCGGAGCAGGCCCGGGCACGCTCACGACGTCGATGACGCCCTTGACCTTGCGCGTATCGCCGTCATCGAAGCCGATCAGCTCGCCGTCGAAATAAGGACACCGCGCGATTACCGCATGACGCATACCGGGCATCTGCACGTCGATACCGTACTTTGCCTGACCACCAACGACCTCGCGTACCGCCCTGGCCTCGACCTCTTTGCCGATAAGGCGGAACGTGTCCGGCGCCTTGAGTTCCGGCGACTCGTCATCGGGTTCCAGGCTGGCGGCGCGGGCAGCCAGGTCCGCGTATGGCACGCGCCGGTTCGATGCGCGGTGGACGACCAGACCCGGTTCGGTGGTCAGTTCGCCGACGGGTACCTGCCATTCCTCGGAAGCCGCCCGAATCAGCAGGTGTCGCCCCCGCGCACCGAATTCGCGCAGTGGCCGGAACAGGCTGATGACACTGGTGCTGCCGCCGGCGCCCTGCGGTACGAACTTCCACGCCATTTCGCCCTGATCGTCTCGAGTCAGCATCAGCGGCAGCTGTCGGGTCTTTACCCGGGACCAGTCGGCATCCAGCTCTTCCGCCACCAGCATGCTGAGTGTCGTGTACATACCCTGGCCCATATCGGGCTGAGAGATGCCGATAATCGTTGCGCCGTCCGGTTCGATGCGGACGAACGTGTTGAGGTCGGCCGCCGTTGCCGCCCCTGCGTTTCGCGTCGGATGAAAACCCAGCATCAACGCACCGGTGCCGGTTAACGTAACCTGCAGGAATTGCCGGCGCGTAACCGTCGACGCAGCCATATCAGCTCTCCTGCCGCAGGTAGGCTGCCGCGCGATGTATCGCCTTGCGCATGCGATAGTACGTTCCGCAACGGCAGATGTTGCTGTGCAGGCGGTCGATGTCTTCGTCTGTAGGATTCGGCACTTGCCGCAGCAGGTCGGCAACCGCCATGATCTGGCCCGCCTGGCAATAGCCGCATTGCGGCACGTCCTCTTCTATCCAGGCCCGTTGCACGGCGTGCGATTCATTCGCCGACAGCCCCTCGATCGTGGTGACCTTGCGATCCTCGAGAGATCCGACCGGGGTCGTGCACGATCGCTGCGCCCGCCCGTCGACATGAACCGTGCAGGCACCGCAGACGCCGATGCCGCAGCCGAACTTGCTGCCGGTCAGCCCCAGCTCGTCACGAAGCACCCAGAGCAGTGGCTGCCCGGGATCTCCGTCGTAACGAACACGTTTGCCATTGATCCTGAGTTCCACCGGCTCCCCCTGTTGTTCTGTTTGGTGAAGTCGTAGACCCCGTGGCGCAGCTGTTGTTCAATTGCCGCGACGCGCACGTCGGCCGAATAACCAACGGTTCTAACGGCCGGTGCTAGGGGTCTGCGCGGTAGAAAGTATTCCTACTCGGCTCTGGCATCCTGCTTCGCTCTAACTCCTGCATCCCCGCAGTCGTGCGAATGCACCACAGCGGCCCATTTTCCCGATTTTTTTCGTTGCGTAGAACCACTATACGCCTCAAAAAATCGGAAAAATGGACTCGCTGTGGCACCTTGCAGCTCAGGATATGT
>Ga0299913_10006327_pt1 | contig 10245 bp, 13 predicted proteins | sample RVTome_9_FD_201360 | JGI IMG/M metagenome (GOLD analysis project Ga0299913, IMG submission 201360) | Soil microbial communities from uranium-contaminated site in the Upper Colorado River Basin, Wyoming, United States - RVT155D38 (version 2) ... | reverse complement strand
GATGGAGCCGAAGCTCACTCGCGATCCGAAAAGGAGCGCGATGACACTGCCTACATCGTCAAAGGTCACCACTATCCAGGACTGCGCCCCCGAGCACGGCCTCGGCGACGCCCGGGGACGTGCTGCGACACCGAAGACCCTTAACAGACCCGTGAGATCCGCGGGATGTGACGAGAAGAGTGAGAAGGAGGACACGATGCGTGTTTTCGTCGCGGGAGCGAGCGGCGCACTCGGCAGCCGGCTCGTTCCGCAGTTGATCGACGCGGGACACGAGGTGATCGGTACCCACCACTCGCCGTCGAGGGCGGCGCTCGTGTGGACGCTCGGCGCGAAGCCGGTGATGCTCGACCTGCTCGACGCGGGAGCGGTTCGCAGCGCCGTGCTCGAGAACGAGCCCGACGTGATCGTGCACCAGGTGACCGCGCTCGCGAACATGAAGCTCGGCCGCAACTTCGACAAGGTGTTCGCGCAAACCAACGCGCTGCGTACGAAGGGCACCGACGCGCTGCTGGCGGCCGCGCGAGAGGCCGGCGTCCGTCGCTTCGTGGCGCAGAGCTTCGCCTCCTACCGCTACGCGCGGCAGGGCGGACCGATCAAGACCGAGGACGATCCGCTCGATCCGAATCCGCCGCGGAACACCGAGGAGGGCGCCGGCGCGATGACGTATCTCGAGGAGGCGGTCACCGACTTCGGCGGGATCGTCCTTCGCTACGGCGGCTTCTACGGCGCCGCCAACGACGGCCTGATCGAGCCGGTGCGCAAGCGGCAGTTCCCGATCGTCGGCGACGGCGGCGGGATGTTCTCCTGGATCCACCTCGACGACGCCGCCGCCGCGACGGTGCTCGCGGTCGAGCACGACGGCCCCGCGATCTACAACATCGTGGACGACGAGCCGGCGCCGGTGCGGGAATGGCTGCCCGTGCTCGCGAAGGCCCTCGAAGCGAAGCCGCCTCGCCGCGTCCCGACGTGGTTCGCGCGGCTCGTCGCGGGCGAGGCCGCGGTCGTGCTGGGCACCGAGGCCCGGGGCGTCTCGAACGCGAAGGCCAGGCGCGAGCTCGGCTGGACGCCGCGCTATCCCAGCTGGCGCAAGGGCTTTCCAGCGGCCTATTCGGCGCTCAGCGTGGCCGACCGGCCGAAGCCTCACCCGGCCGCACAGACAAGCGAGTTGCGCCGCTAGGCGCTCGCCGCCAATGCATGACTTCCGGCGCCGTCGCCTTCCGCCAGAGACGCCGCTGACCGCCGGTCGTGCATAAACCGCCACACAGACAAGGGAGGAACCATGAGCGACCTTCAGGCCATTGCCGATCGCTTCGAGATCGAGGCGCTGCCCGGCGAGTTCACCGACGCGGGGATGATGCGCGACTACGACCGGTTCGCGTCGTTGTTCACACAGGACGGCGCGTGGCGGATGCCCCACATCAACGAAGAGTTCGTCGGCCGGGATGAGATCCGTGCCGCGGTCGAGCGGCTGCAGGCTCTCTGGGACTACTTCGTGCAGACCCCGCACCCGGGCATGATCCAGCTGGAGGGCGAGACTGCGGTCGGCCGTTCATTTGTAACGGAGCTCGGACGCATGCGCGACGGCATGTCGATGTTGAACTACGCCGTCTACCACGACCGCTACCGGCGCACCCCGGAGGGCTGGAAGTTCAGCGAGCGCGTGTACGAGGTCCGATACCTCGACACCACTCCGCTGGCGGGCTCGGCGTCCTACCCAGCCGGGAGCGCCCGCTAACCCTGTGTGAAGGGGGCGCCGACCCGCTCGTCTGGAGAGGGTCGAATCGCGAGGACGCGAGTTCGAGCGTGAAGCAAGGGAGTTCCGCTCATCAATGCGGTAGCGTCGCGCGGGCGAGGCGGCGACGCCGAAAAGAAGGGACCCGCTCGTCCCGCCCGTTGGCGCGCCACCTAGCGTCCTCGCGCTGTGCCGGAAAGCCTTCGACTGATTGGTCTGGCCAGGCGACTGAGGGACGCGCCCACGAGGCTTACGAGAGATCGTCGCTCGCTGGCGGTTCGAGGACGATTGCCTCCCACGATCCTCCGGAGGTGACGGTGATGGCACAACAGGGACAGGTGTTTCCGCTCGCTGCGCAGGGCAAGGATGGGACGCGTTGGGCGTACCGCTATCGGGTCGGCGGGCGCGGCTCGCGGCGACTGCAACGCGGCGGCTTCGCCTCGGAGCAAGCGGCAGCCGAAGCGCTTGAGCGCACGCTCGAGCGGTTGCATCGCGAGCAGGGGCTGGTGGAGACGCCGACTCCGGGTTGACGTCGAGCAGCCCCCAGCTAACCGCACGCGCCAAAACCTGGCGGAGTGCCTGGGTCGCCTCGAAGCGATGCCCGGCCGGAATCGTCATCCGCCAGGCCGCGATCGCAGGGGAGCGAAGCTGGCTGAGGCGGCGCTGGCCGAAAGCACGCATCGCCTTCGCGAGCAGCCAGCGCAGATCACGCTTTCGATGGTCTCCGCGATGGCGCTGATCATGCTCGTCGCGATGTGGAGCATGTTGAAGAACACCCGGCTCAACGTCGCTCTCATCGCGGTGTTCGCGGCTGTTCTCGTCGGCGCATTCGTCGCCAGCCGCTCTGAGGCGCTGGTCGGTGACGACGCGTTTCTCGGCTCGATGATCCCGCACCATTCGCGCGCGATCCACATGTGCCAGGAGGCGGGGCTTTCCGATTCCGCGATCCGGGAGCTCTGCGACGGCATCATCAGGTCGCAGCGCCAGGAGATCGCAGAGATGGAGCGGATCATCGAGCGGCGCGGCTGATTCGCGTGCTTCGCGCCCCGCAGGCGGCGCTACCGAGCACACCCGCCGTCCGCATCGAGCGCGTGCGATCGTCTCGGTCGTCCGGCTCTCGCAGGCGAGCTTCCGCAAGATGGTGAGAACCTGGTCTCGCTCCGGTCGGCATCGTTCTCGCCCTTGCCGTCGGCGCAGTCCTCATGAGCGCGTCGACGGATTCTTGTCGCCCTCAACTCGCAGCTGCTTCGGCGGCTCGACCTGCGGCCGGGTGGGTCGTCCGTCGGAGAGCGCGGCGTTGAGACCGCTCTTCTAAGCGAGAGTTCCGAACATCGGCGCCAACTCGAGCCGCGCCGCTCCTACCGGCCGACGCGCCCCAGCTCGCGCTGCTTCCGTCGTCCGTACCGCGTCATGCCGCGCGGCTTGTAGACGGCGAGAAACGTGGCCGTGACGAGGAGCAGGAGGGCCGCGGCGGAGTGGAGGACGAAGGTTGGACCCTGCAGTTCGCGGAGGTCGGCGTTGGACTCTGCGGCCACGCGTGCGAGAAGGCTCACGGTCTGGGTGTAGAGGAGCAGGACCGTCGCGGCGAAGAGGTTGATGCCGAGCTTGAAGATCACCCAGTAGTGGCGGAAGAGACCCCAGGTGGTGCCGAGTGACTGGACGAGCCCGGTCACGAGCGAGCCGAACGCCAACGGGAGGATCAGGAACCAGGTGAGCGGCTCGGCGACGAGGTAGACCGCGCGCACCGTCTCCGCGTCCGTGCTCGTGAGCCCGACAACCGCGAGAGCGAGGAAGGCGGCGACCGCCCCCAACCAGCCGACCGAAGACGTGACGTGGGCGGTGAGCGCCGCCTTACGGAGGCGAGGACTCATCAGCAGGGTCATTCGTCGCCGTGCCCGACGCCGGGTGGCGGCCCCGTATGGCTCCCGGCTGTGTCAGGCGCCGGCTCTGACGGACCGCCCGGCGTGTGGCGGCCGGGTCCGTGTTGCCCGCTGCCGACGATGAGGACAACGAGGAACACGACGACTACCGCGACGGCGACGATCACCGAGATCTTCACCCAACGTGGCGCGCCATTCTCTTCGTCGGGCCGAACCGGCATGCGCAACGCCTCCGGCGGCGCTTTCGAGTCAGGACGAGATACGATACATAGTGTCGTACATAAAACGTCACGTATGGTACCTATACTCAAGCGGTGCCGAAGCTCTGGGACGAGACGATCGAGGCGCACCGGCGCACTGTTCACGACGCGATCCTCGACACGACCTGGGCGCTCGTGGCCGAGCGCGGACTGCTCTCCGTGACCATGTCCGAGATCGCCGGGAGGACCGGGATCGGACGCGCGACGCTGTACAAGTACTTCCCGGACATCGAGGCGATTCTCCAAGCCTGGCACGAGCGTCAGGTCGCGGACCACCTCCGCCACCTCGCCGAACTCCGCGAGCAGGCCCGCGACGCGGGCGAGCAGCTGGAAGTGGTGCTCAAGGCGTACGCCCTGATCTCCTACCACCGTGGGCACGAGGGGAGCGATGTCACCGCGTTGCTCCACCGCGGTCACCACGTCGCCCAAGCGCAGGAGCAGCTGCACGAGATGGTCCGCGACCTACTCGCCGAGGCCGCGGAGGCCGGCGAGGTTCGGAACGACGTTGCGCCTGACGAGCTCGCGAGCTACTGCCTCCACGCTCTCGCGGCAGCAGGAAGCGCCGCGTCCGAGGCCGCGGTCGGCCGGCTCGTCGCGGTCACGCTCGCAGGCCTGCGACCCTCCGCGTGACGAAGTGGCGCGTCGCGGCGCACCGGACCTACGATTCACCCCTCAGGGGCGCCCGCCATCCGCGCTCCGGCGCCACGGGTGCCGGCCGTTGGTTTCGGCCACGCGGCCTGCATTCGACTCTCGCGTCCGGGAGAGATACCGTCGGCGGGTTCGTCGATCTTGTGCCCGACTCCCGACCCGAACGCGATAGTTGGGAGGTGAGCTTCGTCGTTCTCACCAGAAGCCAGCGCGAGACGCCTTTGACGCTGCCGTTTTTCAGCCTCGGCAATCTACGCTCCGCCGTCCTTCGCCTGCAGGATCTCGGCGACCGAGTCTCCGTGTGCCAGGTGAAAGAGGCGATGTCGGGCGGCGGGTCTGAAGCGGTGGTCTGACCCACGGGAAGCCGATCGCCAGAAGTCGACGTAGGCGGTACGACAAAGCATGTTCCGACCTTACGAAGCCCGACTGCCTGACCCCCTCGCTGCCGGAAGGAGGGTCATCGGGAGAGCGTCCGATCCTCGCCGGGCGCCTGAGCTCCTTACGACTCCGCGACTCTTGCTCTGAAGGATCGAGAGCGAGGAGGAGCCGCGGATGTTGCAGCAAGGACAGGTGCTCAAGCTGAAGGCGAGAGGCGCGGATGGCAAGCCAATTTGGGCGTACCGCTATCGCGTCGACGGCCGTGGCTCGGCAAGGCCGCAGATGGGCGGGTTCGCGAGCCAGGGCGAGGCGTTGCAGGCGTTGCAGGTCGCCCTCGAGCGACTGCATCGCCGAAACGGTCGGCTGGGGCAGATGACGTTGAGCGAACTGGCCGAGGAATACCTCGCACAGCATGAGGCGGAGCCGCGCACGATCGCGAAGTTGCGCTGGCTACTGGCGAAGGCGACGTGTGCGCTGGGGGACCGGTGCGTCGTGGAGCTACGGTCGGATGAGATCGGCGCATGGCGGACGACCTTGCCCGAGGGGCATCGCTTCGAGGCCACCCAGGCACTGCGGCAGGTGCTGAACCGCGCCGTCGCCTGGAAGATCATCGACTCGAACCCGGCCAAGACCGGTGTCGACAATCCGCGCCGGCAACATCCGGAGAAGCGCCCGTTCGAGTCGTGGGCAGAGATCGACGCGCTCGCCGAGCAGCTCGGTCCCATCTACGGGCCGATGATCGTCTTCGCCGCCGCCACCGGCTTGCGGCCCGGCGAATGGATCGCGCTCGAGCAGCGCGACCTCGACCGCGGGGCGAGGGTCGTGTACGTGCGCAGGGCGTTCGCGCACGGGCGGCTGAAAAGCACGAAGACTCGCCGGAGCATGCGCGCCGTGCCGCTGCAGGCGGTCGCGCTGGACGCGCTCGAACGGTTGCCGGCGCGACCGGAGACGCCGCTGCTGTTTCCGGCGCCGCGAGGTGGCTATCTCGATCTGCACAACTTCCGCCGCCGCGCGTGGAAACCCGGCCAGCTCGCCGCTGGGATCGGACCGCTGCGCCGACCATATGACCTGCGCCACACCTTCGCGACCTTCGCGCTAAGGGCCGGTATCTCCACCTTCGACCTGTCCCGCTTCATGGGCGCGAGCCTGACGATGATCGACCGCCACTACGGCCACCTCGCCCGCGACGGACGTGAGCACGCGGCATCGCTGCTCGACGCACTCGCCGGAGACGAAGCCGCCGCCGCGTGGACGTCGGGTGGACGCCGCGACGGGCAGCGGGAAGGCCGTTAGGAAGCCGTTACAGAGCCCGCTCGACTAATCGTTGCGCCGCGCGGTGGACGTTTGGTGGACGTCGAGCGCCCGCTCCACCGTCCACTGAGCAAACAGAAGCTGCTCGTTTGCAGGAACTTTCGTGGAAGCCCTCTGACGGACTCGAACCGTCGACCCCCTCCTTACCATATTCGCGCCGGAGGAGAGAGACTCAGGAACAGCGCTTGCTGCGGCGTTGTCCCTGCAACTACGCCGCTTCGTCGGTCAGACGCGTCGCTCCTCGAAGAGCCTTGAGCCTCCCTGAAAGGCCTCGAACCTGTCCCCAATACCTATCCCCAGATCCCAGGTGGACAGCCGCCGAGACCTGGCGTCGCGCCGAAGCGGATCCCCGGGATCTCGCTAGGCCGCGCCGATCGAGCCGCAGAGGTCTTCACACGCTCGCTCGCAACGTCGACAGGCTTCGGCGCGCAGATGCGGCAGTGCTCGTGATACCGGCCCGCGGTCGAGCTCTTCCACCTGCGCGGTCGCGTCGCCGCTACGGTGCGGCCGGCGCTCGATAGGGAGTCGCACCAGCGCCATCACCGCACCTGCACGACGGGAAGTTGTCCTATGAGCACCGAAAGGAAGCACGATGGCTGACGATGTCCGTGTGGAGAACCGCCGGCTCGACGCGAGCCAGAACGAGGCGCTGATCGGCATCGCCCGGATGGGCGCCGATGCGTTCGGGTACACGGCGGAGCTGCGGATCGACCGCCACCTCGCCCAGCTCCTGCGCCTGCGAGTTTCGCAACTCAACAACTGCGCCTACTGCCTCAACCTGCACTACGAGGCGGCACGCGAGGCGGGCATCCCCCGGGCGAAGATCGACACGCTGACGGCGTGGTGGGAGACTGAGCTTCACTCCGAGGCCGAGCAGGCGGCGCTCCGCTATACCGAGGCGCTCACCCGTGCCGCCGACACCGACCGGGACGCGGCGTTCCAGCGCTTCCACGACGCGCTCGCCGAGCACTTCCGTCCGGAGGAGATCCTCGAGATCGTCGCCGTTGTCGTCAACATGAACGTCTGGACCCGGATCAAGCTTGCCGAGGGCGCAATGCCAGGCGCCGCCTGATACGTCGCGCGTATGGTGCGACAGTCGGTGTGTCGACGCTGCCGGATCAGTGAACTGCGACGGCTCGTTGAGCGAGGAGGTAGCGGCAAGTGTTCCGCCATCGCCGCGCGAAACTCTGCGACCAGGCGGCCGACGACGTCGTACCAGTCGACGATCGTCACCCGCCAGTCGGACTGCGTGAAGACGAGCCAGAGGATGTTCTGGTCCTCCATCGGGATCGCCTCGAGATCGTCGAAGAAGCTGGCTTAAGGTCGTTCGCCCGACCACGAGCCGGTTCTGGATTCCGGACGGCTTCTTCGGCGGCCCGGGCAGTGCTCTCAACCTGACGGCGGTGGGCCAGGGGATCGCGGCCGGCGAGCATCTCTTCGTCAATACGTATCTGCTCGGCGTCACGATCTCTGCGGCCGCGGGGCAATCGACGTTCGCTCTCGGGCTGGGCGCTCACTGACCCACGTTGTAGAGCGCGAAGGCCCGCACCTCGGCGCCGTGCTCCGCGAGGGCACGCCCCACCGTGAGGCTCGGGTCGTGGATCCAGTCCTGGTCGAGGAGCGCGTGCTGGGCGAAGAAGCCCTTGTCCAGCATGCCCTCGACGATCCTCGGGCGCACCTGCTCCGGCTTCGAGGTGACCTCGGGGAGCTTTTCGTAGATCGCCCGCTCGGCGGCAACGTCCGCCTCGGGGATGTCCTCGCGGCGGACCGTCGTCGGCCGCGCGGCGGCCATGTGCATCGCAACGAGACGCGCCAGCTCGGGGCGTGCCTTGGCCCGCACGAGGACGCCGATCTTTGCCGCCGGCGGGTGCACGTAGGCGGCGACCACCTCTTCGTCCTCCGCGAAGTAGCGCTCGGCGCCGGCGACGACGACGTTCTCACCCAGCTTCGCGACGAGGGCGACGCGCTCGTCCTCGAGCTCGCCGGTCGCGTCTGGGCCCTCCGCCTCCGTAAGATCGAGCAACCGCTCGGCGAAGGCGAGGAACTCCTCGTTGTTCGAGACCGGCTCAGTCTCGCAGCCGACCGCGACGATCGCGCCGCGGCCTTCGTCGAGCCGCGCGAGGACCTTGCCCTCCGTCGTCTCGCGCCCGGCGCGCTTCCCGGCCTCGGCGAGGCCCTTCTCCTTCAGGAGCTTGGCCGCCCCCCCGACTTCGCCGCCGGTCTCGACGAGCGCGCGCTTGCAGTCCATCATCCCGGCCCCGGTGCGCGTGCGGAGCTCCTTGACGAGGGAGGCGGGGATCTCGGTGGCGCTCACGATCCTTCCTCCTCGATGTCCGGTGCGGGTCGCTCGCTCTCAGCCTCCCGCGGGGCTCCGGTGGACACCGCGGCGGGCTGGGGCTCCGCCGCGGCAGCAGGCTCGTCACCGGCTTCGGGCCGCTCGGCCTCGGCCGCGGTCACGGCCAGCTCCTCCGCGGTGACCTTGCCGCGCCCGGCCTCAATCGCCTCGGCGATGACGCGGGCGACGAGGCTGCACGAGCGGATGGCGTCGTCATTCCCCGGGATCACGTAGTCGGCGCCGTCGATCTGCCGCGGAGCGACCTGCTCCCACGGCGTCGTCTCCTCAGGGTCGACCCCCGAGGCGACCCGGGTCATCAGGTCGCGAACCTCGAGCGGATTCCACGTCTCCTCATCCATCTCGTAACCTCCGGGGCTTGTCTTGAGCAACGTGATCCGGTCTGAACCCCCGGCCACGGATCCAACGTAGGGATGGAAGGACGGGTTTCCGGGAACGCGATCGCACGATATGGCCTCATTGAGCCCAGCACACGCGGTCGTTCCCGCGGTGGTTCGCCGCGGTATGACCCGCTCTACGCCTCGCGGCGATCGGATCGATTAGAGATAGAGGGCGGCGAGCGTTCGCCAGGGCCGGGAAGCGCTCGCCGATCGCGTCGATGTCCGCGAGCGACGCAGGCGCGTCGAGTCTCCAGACGCGTTCGACTGCCCGCCGTAGTGCGAGTCCAGCGGCCGGCCAGATGTCCGGCCGGCGAAGGGCGAGCATCAGGACACCGTCGGCGGTGAATCGCCCAGGCCCTAGACCTGCATCAGCTCTGTCCGGGCGTTTCGTCGTCGTGATTCTGTAGCCGCGTCCGGGTCGAGCCGGCCGTCGAAGAGGCGCTCTGCGAGATCGCGGAGGTACGCGGCTTTCGCGCGGGAAAGGCCGATCCACGGCAGCGCGCCGCCGTCGGTTGCGAGCAACTCCCCCGGCGTCGGCAGCCGCCCGTCCTGCAAGCCCTCGAGCCGTCCCACGATCGCTCTCGTCGCAGCCACCGACAGCTGTTGCTCGACGACGTTGAAGACGAGCGCGTCCCAGAGGTCGGTCGGCCAGCCGTCGAGCACGATGTCGGGACGAGCGTTGGATCTGCTGCGATCAGGTCCGCCACGCGCGGGTCGGCCGTGCGCAGCGCCGCTCTCGCGGGAGCCCACCTGTCTGCGCTCAGCGGGACTGTCTTCATCGGGAGGCGCCAAGAAGATCCGGGCCGCAACCCACTAGCCTTGAAGAGGTGGCGGCGACGTAGAAGCTCCGCCCCTCTGGTGCCTCGGGAATTCTCGTCATCCGCTCGCGCGCGCAGCTGGGGTGGTCAGCTGAGTAGGTAGCCGGCGATGAAGCCGAGTACGGTCGCTGTCGCGACGCGGCTCGACACCTCGGCGAAGGCGTGGGGGACGATCGAGATCGAGACGACGGCGAGCACGGCGCCGGCGGCCAGGGCCTGAGCGCCTCCGACGAAGTTGTCGCTAGTGTCGGCGAGCACGGTGCCGCCGAGAATCGCAGCGCCCGCGAGAGCGAGGCCAATGCCGCCGAGCAGCACGACGGCGAAGCGCTTCGCGTGGCCGCCGGTGATGATCGGCTGGGCGGCTCCGTACGCTTCGACCACGTTGCCGACAACGATCCCCACGAGCAGCGCAAGCCCGATCTCGCCCTCCGCAACCGTTAAGCCCAGCGCGATCGACTCCGGCACCCCGTCCACGAAAAGTCCCA
>Ga0299913_10006326_pt1 | contig 10247 bp, 11 predicted proteins | sample RVTome_9_FD_201360 | JGI IMG/M metagenome (GOLD analysis project Ga0299913, IMG submission 201360) | Soil microbial communities from uranium-contaminated site in the Upper Colorado River Basin, Wyoming, United States - RVT155D38 (version 2) ... | reverse complement strand
TGGGAGCTGGACGTTCTTCAGGACAGTCGTCCTGTTTATCAGGTTGTACGACTGGAAGATAAATCCGATAAGGTGGTTCCTCATGGTGGCAAGCTCGGAATCGCTCAGCGAAAATACGTCGACGCCGTTTATGAATACTCTTCCCGACGTGGGCCGGTCGAGCGCGCCTATCATATTGAGCAATGTCGACTTGCCGCTGCCGGAGGGGCCGACGATCGCGACAAACTCACCCTTCTTTATCGAAAGGTTCACGCCGCGAAGTGCCGCAACCCTACCTGCAGCGGACTCGAACACCTTGACAATGTTTTCAACCTTGAGAACTATAGAATTTCCGCTTCCGTTCGCATTCTTGCTAGCCACGCGTCATATAGAAATTGGCATCCGTCTAATAAGGATAACTGACTGGCCAGTCAGTTATCCTTACAGGACCTTGAATCTATATAGAATCCGCCACTGGCAAAAAAATAAATACGCACGCCAGATGTTGGAAGGTGTGCCCGTCGATCCCGTCTGCGGAATTGAAATGGATCAGGAACTTGCTGTGAGCCACGATCACCGCGGCAAGACCTATTACTTTTGCTGCGAAGGCTGCAAGAGGATCTTTGTGAAAAAGCCGGGCAAGTATTCAAAGTGATTCTGGCGCAACCGGAAACGCGCCGCACGTCCGGCAAAACTTGCCGTCAGGCGGCATGCACCCATGGCATTGCGGGCAGCGCGACTTGCAATCCTCCTCTTTTGGCGGCGGAAAATAGCTCCTGAAGATCGCGTAATAGTGCAGGTGCTCCTTGCTCCTTATCGTGACGCCGTCCAGCTCATTCGCTATCCTCGCCTTGTTCGCAAACGTCAGGTCGTCGATCATTTCTTCGATGTGGTGCTGGTACTTGTCGGTGGCCGCACCCTGCTCCTGCGCCAGCTTGGGCCTCCACGCAAGGTCGCCAAGCGTCACCTCAAAGCACTTTCTCAGAACGAACTTGCCCCACTTGCTGCCTCTATGCTCGCCCACCTTGTCGTTTACGCCTATTGACTTTGCAAACGACGCAAACTCTTCGTCAAGGAAGGGCGTCTTTACTTTTACGCCGACGTGCTCGCCCAGTTTTCTCGACGAAAAGTGCATGACCTGCCAGAGCCGGCGCAATTCAGAGTCGAGTCTCTGCGGATCAGAGTAATATCGGGCAAGGTAGTTGTAGCCGGCGAACAGCTCGTCGCCGCCGTCGCCTGTCATTATTGTCGAATGGCCGTCGCTTTTCGCCTGCTCGATCCCTGCAAGAGCAACTACAGAATTCCTGATCTCTATCGGGTCAAACGTCTTGAATATCTGTATCGCCTGCTCGATCAGCTCTGCCATCCTGTTCTGGTCAAAAACGACTTCGATGTGGCGCATACTGTACCTGCCTGCGGCCTGCCTTGCGTAGGCGAGGTCCGGCGCGCCTGCGCCAAAGCCGGCAACCACTGAATATTTCGGGCGCAGTATACTTGCCAGGATGCTGCTGTCCAACCCGCCAGAGAGCAGCAGCGCGTCCGCGCGGTTCCGCTCCGCGCTTTCAGCCAGCAGCCTGACGAGCTGTTCGCAGTGCAATACAGGAGAAAACAGGACAGTGCTTATTCTTCTTTGCCGTTCTCTGGCGGCGCTTCGCAAAACTCTGTCAGCACGCCGTGGAGCGACTTGGGGTGTATGAACGTGATCCTGCGGCCGTACGAGCCGCTGCGCAGGCCGCCCAGCATCTTCATGCCGTTGGCAGACGCCCTTGCGACGTCCTTTTGAATGTCGTCGGCGGTGATTGCGATGTGGTGGATGCCTTCGCCGCGCTCTTCCAAGAACTTTGATATCGGGCTGTCCGGTGACGTCGGCTCCATGAGCTCGATCCTGGTGTCTTCGAGCATGAGCATCGCGACCCTGACCTTTTCGGTTGGCACTTCTTCAATCTCCAGATGATCGACATTCAGTATCTTCTGGTAGTTCTTCAGTGCCTCTTCGACGTTCTTTACGGCTATGGCGATGTGGTCAACCCGCATTTTACATCATATTTTGCTCGTTTTGGTTTATTTAACATATCCTAGAACGATATTTTGGGCTCGTACCTGCCGAAGATCGCGCGAAGCGTGCCGCTTATTTCGCCAAGCGTGCTGTAGCTCTTGACCGCGTTGATGATGTGCGGCATCAGGTTCTCCTCCTTTTCGGTGGCCCTCTGCAGCTGCGACAGCGCATGATCGGCCTTTGCCCTGTCGCGGGTGCTTTTTAATTCTTTGAGCCTAGCGACTTGCCTGTTCTCTATCTCCTGGTCTATCCTGTTGAGCTTTGGCTCTACATCGTGCGCGTCCTGGTACTTGTTGACGCCGACTATTACGCGCCTGTTTTCGTCTATCTCCTTCTTTAGCTGGTAGGCATTGTTCCTGATCTCTTCCTGGAAGAATCCCTTTTCCACCGCGACCAGAGCGCCGCCCATCCTGTCTATCTTTTTGAGGTACTTGCTCACCTCGTCCTCTATCCTGCTGGTCAAGTACTCGACATAGTGCGAGCCGGCCATCGGGTCGACCGTCTTTACCACTCCGGTTTCGCTTGATATTATCTGCTGGGTGCGGAGCGCCACCTTGACCGACTCCTCGGTGGGGAGCGCGAGCGCCTCGTCCCTGGAGTTGGTGTGCAGCGACTGGCAGCCGCCGAGCACGGCGGCCAGCGCCTCCGTCGCGACCCTGACGATGTTGTTGTCGACCTGCTGCGCAGTCAGCGACTCGCCGGACGTCTGCACGTGGAAGCGCAGGTGCATCGACTTTGCGTCCTTTGCGTGGAAGCGTTCTTTCATTATCTTTGCATAGATGCGCCTTGCCGCCCTGAACTTGGCAATTTCCTCAAAGAACTCCATCGTGCAGCAGAAAAAGAACGAAAGCCGGGGCGCAAAGTCGTCAACCTTCATGCCCCTCGCGGTGCAGGTCTCGATATATTCAATCGCGTTTGCAAACGTGAACGCCAACTCCTGCACGGCGTTGCATCCTGCCTCCCTCATGTGGTAGCCGGAGATGCTGATCGGGTACCACTGCGGTACTTTTTTCGAGCAGTATTCGATCATGTCGCCTATCAGGCGCATCGACGGCTTGGGTGGGTAGATGTAGGTGTTCCGGGCAATGTATTCCTTCAGGATGTCGTTCTGGGTCGTGCCGCGCAACTGGTCCGGCGACACTCCCTGCGACTCTGCGACTGTGATGTAGAGCGACAATAAAGTCGAAGCAGTGGAATTGATGGTCATCGACGTGCTGACCTTGTCAAGCGGGATTCCTTCAAAGCAGGTCATCATGTCCTTTATCGAGCTGATTGCGACGCCTGTCCTGCCGACTTCGCCGTCAGACTGCGGGTCGTCAGAGTCCCTGCCAGTCTGGGTCGGCAGGTCAAACGCCAGTGATAGCCCGGTCTGGCCGTGGTCGAGGAGGAACTTGAAGCGCTTGTTGGTCTCTTCCGCGCTGCCAAAGCCGCTGTACTGGCGCATAGTCCAGACCCGCTCGCGGTACATGTTGGGATACAATCCCCGCGTAAACGGGTACTTGCCTGGCTCTTCGTCGTGCCGGCCGTCGTATTTTGCAAGGTCCTTCTTTCTGTAAGCGCGCTTTACCGGGATGTTTGAATCAGTCTTGAAATTCTTGGCTGGTTTTGTCATAATGATCACCGGAAAAAGCCGGCGGCCAGCTCTTCTGCTGCCGCGTACGGGTCGATCTCTTTCTTTGCCAGCTTTTCAACAAATTCTGAATATTTCCTGTTGCCTGCAAGCATTGACGAAGCCTTTTTCTCGACCATATTTAAAACCATGTCCCTCAACTCGTCCTCCAGCATCTTTCTCTCGCGTTCTTTATAATTAATGCTTTTTTCCTTTAGTAATTTATCAATACCCTTGGCTAGTTCGCGGACGCCCCTGCCGGTCTTGGCAGACGCCTTGAGCACCACAGGCTTGCGATCCGTGTCACCTATCAGATCCACTATGGTGTTGTACAGCGCAGCCGCGCCTTCGAGGTCGGACTTGTTGACGACGTACATGTCGCCAATTTCCGTCAGCCCTGCCTTTACCGCCTGCACGTTGTCGCCCGTGTGCGGCGTAAACACGACCGCCGTCACGTCGACCGCCCTTGATATCTCCACTTCGAGCTGCCCCGCGCCGACGCTTTCGACCAGCACGAGGCTGTAGCCGGCCGCGTCCAAAATCCTGATTGCGTTCCGCAGCGACTTTGACACTCCTCCCACCGCGCCCCTCGACGCCATGCTCCTCATGAACACCTTTTCGTCATCAAGGTTGCCCTGCATCCTGACCCTGTCGCCCAGTATCGCGCCCCCTGTTATCGGGCTCGTCGGGTCGACCGCAAGGACTGCAACCTTGTAGCCAAGCGCCTGGCACTCGGGTATCATTTTGCCGACAAGCGAGCTCTTGCCCGCCCCGCCCGGCCCGGTGAACCCCACGGTCCTTGCCTTGCCGGTCTTGCTGAAAATCTGCCTTATTATTTCGCGGGACTCGGGCTCGTCGTTGTCAACAATTGAAATGGCCCTTGCAAGGGCGCGCCGCTCTCCCGCAAGCAGGCCCTTCACTATTGGGAGCATTCCACGGGGTTGTATCGCGTGCAATATTAACGAATTCTTGGCTATTTGCCTAGCGATTCGGATATGATGCCTGCAAGCCTGTCCCTGCCCTCCCTGCGGTACTTTTCAGCGTCGCGGGTCAGCTGCTCTTTTAATTGCCTGTAAAGGTCAACCTGCTCCCTAACGGTCTTTTCCCTAAGCTCCTCGACTTCTTCAGACGGCGAGGCCATGCAACTGTATGGCGGCTTTTGTATTTATGGCTTGGCAGTAAACGCCGGGCTTGACCATTCACGTCCAAATTGAATAAATATTTTAAGCGGAACGGCCAATCTCCCAGTATAATGTCGGCGCAGCAACAGCAGCAGAAAAAGCCAATTCGCGTCCTCGTGAGCAAGCTCGGGCTGGACGGCCACGACAGGGGGGCCCTCGTGATATGCAGGGCGTTCCGTGACGCCGGCATGGAGGTCATTTATTCGGGGCTGTTCTGCACGCCAGAACAGGTCGCAAGCATGGCGGTGGACGAAGACGTCGACGTGGTGGCGATGAGCCTTCTAAACGGCGCCCACCTGACATTGTTTCCAAAGGTCGCGCATATGCTCAAGGACAAGGGAGCCGGCGACATTCTCATCGTGGGCGGCGGCATCATCCCGGAAAGCGACAGGAAAGAGCTTGAAAAGCAGGGCGTGACAGGCAACTTTGGGCCCGGCACTCCGCTGCCAGTTATAATAAAGCACATCTCGGAGAACATGCAAAAGCGCAAGTAGCTACTGCGCCTTGCCAAAGTCCCAAGTGGAAAAGAACCTGGGGTTGATCTCCAGCATGATTGAAGTGCCGTTCCTAACGTTTTCTATGAGCATCTGGGCGAGCGGGTTGTCCAGCGTGCCAAGGTACTTTACATTCATCTTCTCTACCCCTGGCTAGTTTCTCCCGACATCCTCAGATATGCTCACGGTTCCCTTGCCCTTGACGCCCTTGTAGGGAAAGTTCTCGTCATCTATTGAAAAATACACAGTCGGGTTGCCACGGACATTCTGGACTTTCTTTGAATCCTTGCGGGTGTCGATGTATAATTTGCGTGCTGCTTTATCGTAATGGAACCAGAGGGGCTGGATGTTTGGGTCGCCGCTTTCGTCAACGGTAGCCAGCTGCAGGTTCAGCTTGCTTTCCAAAAAGTGATCGACTTCTGCCTGGCTCATGGCAGCGCCCATTCCGGGCATCGCGTTAATGATCTTCATTGCCTATTAGACGCCTGTTTTCGATATAAGGTTTTGAGCTGACTTGACCAGATTAGACTTCTGGCGCGTCGGGCCACATCATCCTGCGCATCTCTCTGCCCACCTTTTCCACCTGATGGCTCTCGATCTCCTTCATGTAGCGTGCAAACGAGTTCTTGCCCTCCTTCTTGTACTTGCTTACCCATTCCTCGGCGAACTCGCCGGACTGGATCTCCTTGAGCGCTTCCTTCATCTTTTTCTTGGCTTCCTTGTCGACCACGCGAGGCCCGCGGGTGAGCCCGCCGTACCTCGCGGTTTCGCTCACGCGGTTGTACATGCCGGTGATGCCGTACTTTTGGATGAGATCCACTATCAGCTTTAGCTCGTGCAGGCACTCGAAGTACGCGACCTCCGGCTGGTAGCCGGCCTCGACAAGCGTCTCAAAGGCATTCATTACCATCGCGTGGGCTCCTCCGCAGAGGTCCACCTGCTCGCCGAACCAGTCGGTCTCCACCTCTTCCTTGAAATTGGTCTGAAGCACGCCTGGGCGGGTGCTCCCTATCCCCTTTGCCATCGCAAGGACGCGGTCCCACGCCTTGCCAGAATGATCCTGGTAGACTGCCACGAGCGACGGGGTGCCGAACCCTTCCTGATATAATTCGCGGACGCGCTGGCCCGGCCCCTTTGGCGCGACCATGATCACGTCCACGTTCTTTGGCGGCACTATCCACTTCCAGTGGATCGCCGCGCCGTGGGAAAACGAAAGCGCCTTGCCTTCTGTAATGTGCTTGGCGATTTCTTTTTTATAAGTATCAGCCTGCTCCATGTCCGGAATCAAAATGTGGATAATGTCGGCGGCCTCTGCTGCCTCTCCAACTTCCATGACCTTGTGGCCCTCTGCCTCTGCCTGCTTCCACGTCTTGCCTCCCTTCCTGAGGCCGACTATGACCTTGAGACCTGAATCCTTCATGTTGGACGCCTGGGCGCGCCCCTGAATTCCGTAACCGATTACTGCAACCGTCTGGTTCATTAGCGGAGCTAGTGACACTTGGTTGTCAAGCCATTTCTTGGCGGGCATGAGTGTGTTTCGTTGGCACGCATTATATTATTCTACTGATGGTTCAGTTTGCGATTAAAGGCAGGCGGAGCATGGATCACCTTCTGTCAAGCTCTACCAACATGGCTTCAAGCTCTTTTGCGCCGGCAGTCAATCTTGTCGAGTGACTTTCTGTTCATCAATCCACCGTCGATAAGCGTGTACTAGTTAAAGGAGTTGTATGTAATAATCATGACAGGCTCAATACTATATACATTCTACAGTCTAGATTTTGAACAATGAAGATATTGATCGCCGAAGACGAACATCAAATAGCAATGCAATATGAAGTTGCTTTAAAGGAAAGAAGCCACGAAGTCACGATTACACACGACGGCGAGCAGTGTCTTGAGGCTTTTTACAAAGAATTGGAGCGTCAAGAGTCTAGACGCAAATCCAGATTGATGAAGCCGCCGTTCGACGCAGTGATCTTGGACTACAGAATGCCCAAAAAGGATGGTATGGAAGTTGCTAAGGAAATCCTGTCAATAGAGCCGAAACAGAGAATCTTATTTGCTTCTGCTTATGTGCTTGAAACCCTGGCTGATTCCGTAAAGAACCTACAGCAAGTAGTTGAACTTATACAAAAACCATTTGAGTTAGATCCGTTCGTCGATCTAATAGAGGACAAGGGTATTTACAGCGAGCTGGAAAAGCTAAATGTGAAGGTCAAGGAGGTTCAGGACCTTAATCCGACGCACCAGCAAGTACGGGACCTGCTCGAAGGTCTGAAGAAGCTTCAAAAGGGGCGGACCCTTTAATCATAAATAGGCTTTGATTGATCTATGGGCAAAACTACGGTGAAAGTGGCTCCGCCGTTATTGTTATTTGATGCATTAATTTCGCCCTTGTGTGCAGTCACTATTGCCCTGCTTATGAAAAGACCAAGACCCGTCCCGCTATGATCGCTTGTTCCAACATCTCTTGTCACGAATTTACCGAATAGTTTCGGGAGAACTTCTTGTGGTATGCCGCCACCTGTATCACTTATCATAATTTGGATTTTATTCTTGTTCTGGGATAATTGGCATTCCACTTGTATATTACCAGTCTTTGTAAATTTCATCGCATTTCCGATGACATTGGTCAAGACTTGAGTCATGCGTGATTTATCCAATTCTATCTCTACCACTCTGCTCTCTTCATCCATCTTGACTTCCAAAGTCACATCTTTTGCAAGATTTGACGTCGCTGAGCTCAGCACACTCTCAATTAGGTGTACTATAGCAATTTTTTCCATATGGTACATTAGACTGCCACTCTCAATCCTGCTCACATCTAGAATGTCGTTTGCTAATTGCTGAAGCCGACGCGCCTCCTTGAGTACTCCATCCCACGCTGCATCTTGACTTATCTTGCCCCTTTTTGCGAGAAGCGCATAGCCAAGGATCGGTTGGATAGGAGTCCTAAGTTCATGAGATGCGATTGCAACGAATTCGTTTTTTAGCTGCTCCTTAAGCTTCAATTCTTCATTAGCCTTCTCCACTTCACTTTTGGTCTTGTATATATCAGTTTGATCAATTAATGCTAGGCCGCATGCGTTGATGTTCCCGTTTTCGTCGGAAACAGAGAAACCACTCATTAGTGTTGGAAAAACACTATCATCCTTTCCTTTTAACCAGACCTCACAATTCACAATGGTTCCTTTATGCTGCCAGTTGTCGAGGATTTCGTGCAGAGCAACAAGATTGTTGGGACTGGTGTGTTTATCCAGTGATGTGCCTATTATCTCACTTTTAGGGTACCCGAGTCGCCTTGCATATAGTTCATTGCAGTCAAGGATATTCCCACCTACGTCTACCGTGCAAAAAAGTATAGATGATTTCTCGTAAAAGTTCTCAAGGATATTATAGGTCCTAGAATAAGAGGTCGATAGGGGCATTTCAGCACCTCTAAGCGACTTTCCCGCTTGTTGCTTCAATACATAAGCGAGCAGCAGAAAATAATCTTAGGATTTGTGTGTAATCATTTTGACATATCTATTGTTATTACATTACAAGAAGCAAAACTGTAGTTACAGACTATAGGATTCAATGGTGAATAAATTGCAATTTGGTAAGCTTCCGAAGGATGGCGATGGAAGTCAGACTGTGGTACGCCAAGCAATAGATGAAGCCATTGGTTCCTTAGGAGGTCCAATCCACAAGACCATTGTATGGCACATGAATAATCGAGGAGTCTTTGCCAATCCAAAAAAAATTGACATCAATTTCTTTTATGACAATCTGAGAGAGCTGCTCGGTCCTGGTGCTGATATGATAATGGAAGATACATGGGAGCATTTACAAAAGCAACATGGAGTGCGGTTTGACCACGATTTCGAACGTAAGCATTCTCCTGCTGAGAAAATTCAAAAAGTCATGGAGATAGGTGAAGCATAAATGGAACAACAGGGGTATCTTGAGATTAAGAAACAGCGAACAAATCTCGTTGTCGGCCTGATCGTGGCGTTGGTCGCAGTTAGCGCATTGGTATTCTTAACAGCGGGTTCAGAATTTGAGCTAATGGTGAGCGATCTGTCTAGGATTGCTACAGTTGGAAGCGCCGTTGCAATGTCGCTCGTCGTAATTGCGAGACAAAAGATAAGCGGCCTATTTGGAAGAACCTATACATCGCTAGCAGCAGGATTAATTCTATGGTTAGCCGCAGAAGGCGTCTGGGCATATTATGAATTGGGACAAGGTTCGGAGAGGCCATTCCCCTCAATAGCAGATGCGTTATGGATCGCTGGCTATATTCCATTCATGTATTATCTATATGGTACTTCAAGGTTCTTCGGCAAGGGAATCAAGAGGCATACTGTAGTAATCGTTACTGTGGCAGTTGCTGGCTTCATGCTGTTTTCTTTAAATGCAATACTGAGCGTCTTTGACACGAGTGACCCTGAAAGCCTATTGCCTCTTGCTATAAGTATGATGTACCCGATATTTGATGCAGCCTGCGTCATACCTGCAGTTTTGATCGTCACAAACGCGGGTAGAGGACAGTTGACATCGGTCCCATGGATATTCATTGCGGTCATATTATTTGTAATTGGCGATAGCTTGCTTGGCATGACACTTGTAATTGAAACAGCCGAAGTATACCATATCACAATTATACTTAACGCCGGATATCTCTGCGTCGCGGCAGGACTGATTTGGTATAATAGGATGTTCATCACAAGTGAGAAAAAATTAATTAAGTGATCAAAAGTCTGTGCAAAGATTCGCAATTTCAAGTTCCGTTCAATCACAATGACCATGATCAAAAGTTAATGTTGCACTCATGTTCTTGTATCGATAATTCTCAAGCATCGACCGATGATAATAACGGTCAAGTGGATGCCACTCGCCGAGCGAAGTTTCCATTATTTTGTGAAGCAACAAACATCTGTCAATTA
>Ga0299913_10006323_pt1 | contig 10249 bp, 11 predicted proteins | sample RVTome_9_FD_201360 | JGI IMG/M metagenome (GOLD analysis project Ga0299913, IMG submission 201360) | Soil microbial communities from uranium-contaminated site in the Upper Colorado River Basin, Wyoming, United States - RVT155D38 (version 2) ... | reverse complement strand
GCTAGCCGCGGACGACGGCGACCAGCACGCCGAGCACGGCGAGACCGGTGCCACCGATGAGCACGTGGAGTGCGGTCAAGCGACCCGGCAGCCACCGTCGGGCCATCGCGTCGTCGGTGTAGAGGACGGCTCCCAGGACGACGGAGGCCAATCCACCGATGAGGAACATCGTCGAGAACACACCGGGCAACACCAGCGTCAGAATCACGATCAGCACGATGCTGAGCACGGTCCAACGGGTGAAGAGCCAACCGGGCCAGTCCGAGCCCACAGACGCCTTGGCCTTGTCGAGGACGGAGTCGACTGCTCCCAATGACTTGGCAATGACGGTGTGCTCGTCCGTCGGCTTCGAGTCGGTGGCATCGAGTGCCGACTCGGAGCGAGTCTCGGCACGGGTCTCGGCACGGGTCTTCCGTCTCGGCTCATGGAGGGAACGGGTGGGCGAATGATTCGACGAGGGTGACGCGTGCCTGGCCCGCTTCCGCTTCGTGGGTTGGACTACCGAGATCGCTTCCTGGAAGCCGAGGATGTCGGGGACATCGAGGATGAGCTCCTCACCCTCCACACCAACTCGATAGCCACCGGAGACCCGTTGGAGATCGAGATCGGATATGGCCCAATCGCCAATCTTCTGGTCTGCGGCGCGGATGATCAGACGCCCACCCTCCACCTCGAGTCTGGTCCTCAGAGGCTCGGTGTCAGCGCCGACCTTCAGTGCTGCGTCGAAGCCACCCATCGCTGAAATATCGGACGCGTTTGAGGGCACCTTGTGGGCTTTTTCCGAAAAATCTCCTCTGCCGATCCGGGCCGGTGGCCGATTTTGGCCTTGCCCCGTTAGCCTGATGGACGTGCCCTCACATCCCTTCTACATGGATTTCGATCGCGAGACCTGGTCCCGGCTCCGCGCCAACACCCCGCTGACGCTCGACGAGGCCGATGTCGAGAAGATAAGAGGTATCAACGTCCTGCTCGACACCAACATGGTCGAGAACACCTACCTTCCCTTGAGCCGTCTCCTCAATCTCCGGGTCCAGGCGAGCAACCAGCTCGCTTCGGTCACCGACACCTTTCTCGGCACGCCGCCGACCCCGGTGCCCTTCGTCATCGGCGTTGCCGGCTCGGTCGCCGTCGGCAAGTCCACCATCTCTCGTGTGCTCGCCGAGATCCTGGCTCGTTGGCCACATCATCCGCGAGTCGATCTGGTGACGACCGACGGCTTTCTCTACCCGAATGCCGTGCTCGAGGAACGGGGCCTGATGGATCGCAAGGGTTTCCCGGAGAGCTACAACCGGGCCCGCCTGCTGGAGTTCGTGGCCCGGGCGAAGGCCGGAGGCGCCCAGCTCGAGGTCCCCGTCTATTCCCATGTCTCCTACGACGTGCTCCCCGGTGAGACCCGGATCGTCGACCGGCCCGACATCCTCATCATCGAGGGGCTCAACGTCCTTCAGGCCGGCAAGTCGGGCGCCTTTGTGTCCGATTACTTCGACTTCTCGATCTTCGTGGACGCAGAGACCTCCGATATCCGGGATTGGTATGTGGAGCGATTTCTCACTCTGAAGGACACTGCATTCGCCCAGCCGAATGCCTATTTCAGCCGATACTCCCAGCTCTCGGACGATGAGGCCGTCACGGTGGCGACCCAGATCTGGACCGACATCAACGAGGTCAACCTCATCGAGAACATCCTCCCGACGCGGGAGCGGGCGACCCTGATCCTGGAGAAGGCCACCGACCATTCGGTGGAGAGGGTTCGTCTCCGCCACTGAGTACCCTGGCTCGTCGTGCAACGGATGTTCTCCAGGGCCGGGCGGGCCGCGCTCCTCAACCGGACCCCCTTCACCGAGGCTTTCTTCGACAGCAACGCGGCGGCAGACGGCGCGATCCTGGTCGCGATCGCGGCAGCTGTGCCCTATCTCCTCGATGTCTTCCTCGGCGCCAGCGAGTTCATGGTGCAGACCCTCTTCGGCGTCGTCATCAGTGGTGTCATTTCCTGGTTGATCCTTGGATTCGCCACCTGGTTCACGGCGACCCGCCTGTTCGGATCCATGGGCCGGCCCCAGACGATGCTGGGCCTGCACGGCCTCGCCGTGCTGCCGCTGATCCTGGAGGGTCTCGGTGACCTGGGAGCGGCCATCGGCCTGGTGTGGTATCTGGCGATCCTGGTGCTGGCAACCAGGGAGGCATCCGAGCTGACCACCCGGGATGCGGCGGTGTCGGTGCTGATCGGCTTCGCGGCGGCGATCCTGGTCAGGGCCCTCATCAGCGCCCCCTTTGCCATACTTGGCGCGCTCTTCTGACCACCAGGCGGCTTCTACCATTTTCTCGTGACCAGGTATCGGCTCGATCTCGGCTACGACGGGTCCGGGTTTCACGGGTACGCCCGACAGGAGGGTCTGAGGACCGTCCAGGGCGAGCTCGAGGAAGCCCTGTCGACCGTGCTGGGGGTCGCGATCGAGACCGCTGTCGCCGGCAGGACCGACGCCGGGGTCCACGCCCGCGGCCAGGTGGCCTCCTTCGACTTCGGGGAGGCGATCGGCGCGAGTCTGGCCCGGTCGCTGAACGGGATCCTGGGCCCCGAGATCTCGGTGACCTCGGTTGCGGCCGCCGAGGACGATTTCCACGCCCGTTTCTCGGCGGTGTGGCGGCGCTACCGATATTCGATCGACACCAACCAGGCGCCGGACCCCCTCGAGCGGCATCGGGTTTGGCACGTGGGCCGGGCCCTCGACCTGGAGGCCATGGACACGGCCGCCGCCGCGTTCGTCGGCGAGCACGACTTCAGCTCCTTCTGCCGATCGATCGAGGGAAGCAGCAACCGGCGCCGCGTGACCGAAGCGCACTGGGAGCACGACGGTGGCCGATCACAGCTCTGGATCCAGGCAAATGCCTTCTGCCAGCAGATGGTTCGCTCGATAGCCGGATATTGCTACGACGTCGGCCGGGGCTTCACGCCCGCGGTGGCGACGGCCGACGTGATCGCCGCCAAAGACAGATCCGCGGTGGCCACGGTGGCCCCGCCACATGGGCTGACTCTCTGGGAGGTCGGGTTCTGATCCGGTCGGCCCAATTGGCCTAAGGCGCGACGCCCGAATATCATGTCCCTGCTCCCGGCGCGGGAGTCGTTTCCCCAAACGCACCCCCGGTTCAACCTGCCGAGGACACCTCAATGACGATCAACAAGACATACTCGCCCAAGCCGGGCGACCTAACCCGGGACTGGTGGCTGGTCGACGCCACCGATCTGCCGTTGGGGCGGCTCGCGTCCGAGATTGCCACCATCCTGCGCGGCAAGCACAAGCCCACCTTTGCCCCCCATGTCGATGGCGGCGACTTCGTCGTGATCATCAATGCCGATCGGGTTGCCGTCACCTCGGACAAGAGTCAGTCCAAGATCTACTACCGCCACTCCGGCTACCCCGGAGGCATCAAGGCGGAGACCTTCGAATCGCTGAAGAAGCGGCGCCCGGAGGCGATCGTCGAACGAGCGGTGCGGGGGATGCTCCCCAAGAACAAGCTCGGCCGGCAGATGGCCCGCAAGCTCAGGGTCTACGCCGGTCCCGATCATCCTCATGCATCGCAGGACCCTCAGCCCCTCCAACTCGACATCCGAAAGGTGGAGCTCTGATGGCAACGAAACCCCTCGTTCAAACCACGGGCCGTCGCAAGGCGTCAGTCGCCAGAGTCAGGTTCCGCAACGGGTCGGGACAACTCACCCTCAACAAGCGGCCACTCGAGGAGTACTTCCCGACGATGGCGACCAGGATGCGGGTGATGGAGCCGCTCAACCTGGCTAACGCCCAGGGCCAATACGACATCGACGCGACACTCGAGGGTGGTGGCACCACCGGTCAGGCCGACGCTCTTCGTCTCGGGATCGCACGGGGGCTGGTGGCGTTGGATCCCGAGTTGCGCTCCACACTCAAGGCCGCGGGTCTCCTCACCCGGGATGCCCGGGTCGTGGAGCGAAAGAAGTACGGCCTCCGCAAGGCGCGGCGGGCGCCCCAATACACCAAGCGCTGACCTTGACCGACCTTCGTCGTCTCCTGGGCGAGGGCAAGCCGATTTTTGGCACCGATGGTGTCCGTGGGGCCGCCGGCTCCGAGCTGACGCCGGAGCTGGCCCTCGAGATCGGCCGAGCCGCCGGCTCCTATCTCAGGGGTGGCCCGGTCCTCGTGGGCATGGACACCCGACGCTCCGGATCGATGTTGTCGGGAGCGCTCCAGGCCGGTTTCCACGCGGTCGGCATCGACACTCTCGACGTAGGCATCCTCCCCAGCGGAGGCATCAGCCATCTCACCTCGAAATCGGGCGCGACCATGGGTGCGGTCGTATCGGCCTCACACAACCCCGCCGACGACAACGGCATCAAGCTCTTGACGGGCACGGGCGCCAAGCTCGCCGACGAGGTGGAGAGGCAGATCGAGGCCACCATCCTCTCGACCAGCACCAGGACGGCCTACGGGCCCGGCATCGGGATGCGGCTCGTCGACGAGGACGCAACCGAGAGATACGTCGACCACATCGCCGGTTTGGCTCGTTACCAACTCAGCGGGCTGGAGATCGCCCTCGACTGTGCCAACGGCGCCGCCTACCGGGCGGCTCCGATGGTGTTCGAGAAGCTGAAAGCCGACGTGATGATCCTCGCCGCGGAGCCCGACGGGACCAACATCAATCTCAGATGCGGGGCGACCCACCCGGAGATGCTCGCCGAGGCGGCCGACGGCAGACTCGGCCTCGCCTTCGACGGCGACGCCGACCGTCTCATTGCCGTGGATGAGAGCGGTGCCATTGCCAACGGCGACGTGATCATGGCGATCATCGCCCGGCATCTGAAGTCGCAGGGGAAGCTTGCCAAGAACATGGTGGTGACCACTGTCATGTCCAATCTCGGGTTTCGGAAGTCAATGGCGGAAGCAGGCATCCAGATGGTTGAGACCCGGGTCGGCGACCGATATGTGATGGAGGGCCTGGTCGGCCACCGCGCCATGTTCGGAGGCGAGCAGAGTGGGCACATCATCTTCCTCGACCACGGCCAGACCGGCGACGGTCTTCTCACCGCCGTCCGTCTCCTCGATGTCGTCGCCGGGACCGGGAAAACCCTCCAGCAGCTGCGCGCCGAGGCAATCACCGAGTATCCCCAGGTCCTGGTCAACATCGAGGTGGGCCGTTCGGCCGACATCGACGGAGCAGTGGACCTCTGGGACGAGGTGACCATCGTCGAAGAGGAGATGGGAGAGGAGGGAAGGGTCCTGGTGCGGCCCTCGGGTACCGAGCCCTTGCTCAGGGTGATGGTGGAGGCATCTTCTATTCAGGCCGCCACCGAGTACGCTGATCGCCTGGCAAGAGTTGCATCGTCGACATTGGGAAAGGGGTGACAACCGAGAACACCCGAGTGCGTCACAATTCACAAGCGCCTGGCCTCGCAGAACAGAAAGCGAGGTGACGAGGAGGAAGGTCATCGAAACATTCGGCGGATGCCTTCCCGGCCAGCCAAGGTCGTTACACGCAGGGAGAAACCCCGGGAGTGATCCCGGATCACAGAGACTTGCATGATAGGCACCGGCACGACGGGCACAGAGCCCTGACCGGTTCGACGCACACGATCCTTCGATCTCCTCCGGGAGATCACCGAACCCGACTTTGGAAAGGAATGATCGCGTCATGTGTGGAATCGTTGGCTATATCGGCCCTCGTCCCGTAGTCGATGTCCTGGTCCCTGGGCTGAGTCACCTCGAGTATCGGGGCTATGACTCGGCCGGCATCGCACTGAATCAGGGTGACTCACTCACCGTTCTCAAGAGCGCGGGCCGAATCGCCGACCTGGAGAAGGTGGTCGCCGGCGCCGACACCGGAAATGCCATATCCGGGATCGGGCACACTCGCTGGGCCACCCACGGGGCGCCCAACACCGTCAATGCCCATCCCCAGGTGGACTGTCTCCGCAACATCGTGGTGGCCCACAACGGGATCGTCGAGAACTGGTCGGTGCTCAAGGCGAAGCTCGTCGACGCCGGCCACGATTTTGCCAGTGACACCGACACCGAGGTGATCGCCCACCTACTCGAGGACTTGGGCGACATGCCCCTCCTCGAGGCCGTGCGCCAGGTCATGGGCCAGGTGGACGGAGCGCTGGCCGTGGCGGTCCTGCGCCGATCGGAGCCCGAGACCATCGTTGGCGCCCGGCGCGGGTCGCCCCTCGTGGTGGGCAGAGGAGACGGTGAGAACTTCCTTGCCTCCGACATCCCGGCGTTCCTGGAGCACACCCGGGAGATGGTTGTCATCGACGACGACAGGGTCGTCGAGATGAAGGCCGACTCGATTCGCATCATCGATCTCGAAGGCAACGAGATCGAGCCTCAGCAGCACAAGGTCGAATGGGATCTCGAGGCTGCCGAGAAGGGCGGTTATGACACCTTCATGCTCAAGGAGATCCACGAGCAGCCGCATGCGATCGCCGACACCCTCGCAGGCAGGGTTTCGCCGACCGGCCGCGTGGTGCTCAACGAGCTCGAGATCGACGACCGTCTGCTCCGTGCGATCGACAAGGTGTTCGTGGTTGCCTGTGGTACCTCCTACCACGCCGCGATGATGGCGAAGTACGCCATCGAGCGATGGACCAGGATCCCGGTGGAGATCGACATCGCCTCGGAGTTCCGGTACCGGGACCCGGTGCTCGACGGGAGAAGCCTGGTCATCGGGATCAGCCAGTCGGGAGAGACCATCGACACACTTGCCGCGGTCCGCTACGCAAAGGCCCAGGGGTCCACGGTCATCGCAGTGTCGAATGTGGTCGAGTCCGCGCTCGCCCGTGAGGCTGATGCGGTCCTTTACACCCGCGCCGGGCCTGAGATCGGAGTCGCCGCGACCAAGACCTTCACCACGCAGCTGGTCGCGATGCAGCTGCTCGGGTTGTACCTCGCCCAGGTGCGAGGCTCGTTGGACCAGGGAGCGATCGAGCTCTTGGTGAGCGAGGTGCTCAAGCTCCCCTATCAGGTGGAGAAAGTCCTGGAGACATCGGCCGACATCGAGGACCTGGCCAGGTTGTGGCCCGAGGTGCGGGACTACTTCTTCCTGGGAAGGTCGGGCGACTTTCCGGTGGCCATGGAAGGTGCCCTCAAGCTGAAGGAGATCGCTTATGTGCGGGCAGAGGGGTACGCAGCAGGGGAGATGAAGCATGGCCCCATCGCGCTCATCGAGAAGGGCGTCGTCGTCATCGGCGTGGCCACCGACTCCCACGTCCAAGCCAAGACTCTCTCCAACATGGAGGAGATGAAGGCGCGGGGTGCGACCATCGTCCTCGTCGCCGAGGAGGGCGCCGACGTCGGCGATGTGGCCCACCATGTGGTGCGGGTCCCGGCCGGACCGGATCTGCTGTGCACCGTCACTTCGGTGGTCCCGCTCCAGATCCTGGCCTATTACCTGGCCACGGCGCGTGGTCTCGACGTGGATAAGCCGCGAAATCTCGCGAAAACTGTCACTGTGGAGTAGCAACCACCGTTTGTGGTCGGTCTTTGACTGAAATTACCCAAATTTGGGCTTGATTCGCCACTCTCTGTAGTGGTACATTCTTGGCGTCGGCGAGCAAACGCCGATAGTGGGGTCGGTTAGCTGGGGGGCATAATGACCGCAGAAGACGCGATACGTGCGTCTACGAGTGGGGACAGGTCAAGGGGAGAATCGGCCGGGACACGGTCGGGATACCCGAGCGCTGGGATCTATCGGAACATAGGCAAGCCGTTGTTGGACAGGCTCGGGGGCCTCTTGCTGCTCCTCGTCTTCTCTCCGATCCTGTTGACGTCGGCCCTCGTGGTCCGGGTCAGGCTCGGATCGCCGGTTCTCTACACGCAGTACCGGGTGGGTCGAGGTGGCCAGACCTTCCGCTTCTACAAGCTCCGCACCATGGTCCCCGACCGGCGGACGACCCCGGGGCCGTACCAGGGAGAAGAGCGAAGGGTCTCTCACAAGACGCGTCACGATCCAAGGGTGACGCCCGTCGGAGCCAGACTGCGGGCGTGGCGTCTCGACGAGCTCCCTCAGTTCATCAACGTGATCAAGGGGGACATGAGCTTGGTCGGCCCCAGGCCGGAGCTGCCTGTCATCGTCGACGGCTATGAGGGCTGGCAGCACAGGAGACACGAGGTGAAGCCCGGGATCACCGGGCCGTGGCAGGTCTCCAAGCGCAACGGGACCCCGATGCACGAGTTCATCGAGATGGACATCGAGTACATCGAGAACATCACCCTGAGCCGCGACCTCGCACTCCTCATCAAGACACCGACGGCCATGTTCGGAGGCCGCAAGGGCTACTGAGCGGGACCGGCGGCACCTGACGCCTAGGCTGCCCATGTGAAGATCATCGGGCTCGGAGTCGACCTCGCCGACATCGACCGTGTCGAACGAGTCCTCGGAAAGTACCCGCGATTCGCCGAGCGCTGCTTCACCGAGCACGAGCGCCAGTATGCGTTCCGATTCGCCAACCCGTCCCGCCGTCTCGCGGCCCGCTTCGCCGGCAAAGAGGCGGTGATGAAGTCGATGGGCACCGGTTGGCGACGGATCAGGTGGCAGGACATCGAGATAACAGGTGGCGGCAAGCCAACTGTCCGGATGTCAGGGCGGGCCGAGGCGAGGGCGTCCCATCTGGGGATCACCGAGGTGCTGGTGACCATCACCCACACCGACACCTCCGCACTCGTCATGGCGATCGCCGTCGGGGACCACGACTAGCGCCGGGGTACCCTGCCGCTGGTGAAGCCGGTACTTACCGCAGACGAGTACAACCGGGTGGACCAGGCGTTCACCGGTGACCTCGATCAGGCCATGGACCGTGCCGGTTTTGCCGTCGCCCTCGCAGCCGTCCGACGGGGAGCGGGGTACGGGGCCAAGGTCGTGGTCCTCGCCGGGCCCGGCAACAACGGGGGCGACGGTTACGTGGCCGCCCGTTATCTCCGGGACCGGGGATGCAGTGTCGAGGTCCAGATGCTCAAGGAGCCGGCCACAGCCCAGTCCATCGAGGCCGCGGCAAGGGCGCAGGCGGCCGGGGTGCCGATAGCGCAGATGGCCGATCCGGTGCCCTGCGACCTCGTTGTCGATGCCGTGTTCGGTGGCGGGGGGCGCTCGGGAACACCGGACCTGGTCCTGGCATGGATGGAGGTTGGTCAACCCGTGGTCGCGGTCGACTACCCGACCGGGCTCGACCCCAACACCGGCAAGGTTTCCGACCGCGCCTTCCACGCCGTCGAGACCGTGACCTTCCAGTGCCTCAAGACCGGGCATGTCCGAGGTCGCGGGCCCGACCTCTGCGGCACGGTCACCGTCGCCGACATCGGCATCCCGGGTGGCGAGCCGAGCATGTTCGTCGCCGAGGCCTCGGACGCGGCTTTGCCGGGACGACCTCGCGATGGCCACAAATGGTCGGTGGGCTCGGTGCTGGTCGTCGGTGGGTCCCCGGCTCTCCGGGGAGCAGCGATATACGCCGGGAAGGCGGCCCTGGAATTCGGCGCCGGGTCGGTCGGTGTCGCCGTACCGGGGGAGGATCCGGCCCAGGTCTCCCCGGAGCTCCCGACGATGGATCTCGACGATGCACTCTCGGCTCTGGCGAAGTTCGACGTGGTGCTCGCCGGCCCGGGTCTCGCTGCTGAGGATCTCGACCCGGTGATACCGATTCTCCGGACCGCCACTCACCTAGTCCTCGATGCCGGCGCGTTGCATGCCAGGGCTCTGGAAGCCGCGTTGGAGAACGATGCGGAGGTCTTGATCACACCCCACTCCGGTGAGTTCGAGAGGATCGCGGAGACTGAGAGCGGTGCTTTCGCCGCGCGGGCGCTTGCCACCAAGTTGGGCATGGCGGTGCTTCTCAAAGGGAACCCTACGGTGATCACCGATGGGGACAAGCCGATCCTCGTCCGCAGTGGAGGGCCGGAGCTGGCGTCGATCGGAACCGGCGACGTGCTGGCTGGGATGGTCGGCGCTCTCTGGGCACGGGGTTTGTCGCCAGTGGATGCCGCGGTCTCGGGCGCCTACTGGCACGGGATCACGGGAACGGATGTGGCCGGGGAGGGGACGGTCACCGCCTCTCGCCTTCTCGACCGCATCGGAAGGCACGCCTGGTGAGGGAGACCTACGCGGAGATCGACCTCGAGGCGATCAGGCACAACGCGCTTCAGCTCATCCAGTTGATCGCGCCCGCCGAGTTGTGCGCAGTCGTCAAAGCCGACGGCTACGGACATGGGGACGTGCCGGTGGCGTCGGC
>Ga0299913_10006322_pt1 | contig 10250 bp, 9 predicted proteins | sample RVTome_9_FD_201360 | JGI IMG/M metagenome (GOLD analysis project Ga0299913, IMG submission 201360) | Soil microbial communities from uranium-contaminated site in the Upper Colorado River Basin, Wyoming, United States - RVT155D38 (version 2) ... | reverse complement strand
GCTCGGTGAACAGCCGCATCCGCCGCGTGTCGGGGTCGAAGCCGGCCTCGGCCAGCTCCTCGCGGAAGCGCTTCGGGTCGCCGCGGTGGAGGTCGTAGGTGAAGGTGCCGAGCTGCTTGGCGAGCCGATCGACCTGCTCGGCGGAGTAGCCGAGCGCCTTGGCCACCTCGCGGGTCGCCGAGCGGTCGCGGTAGGTGATGACGTTCGCGGTCATCGCCGCGCCGTTCTCGCCGTAGCGCCGGTAGACGTACTGGATCACCTTCTCCCGCTGGTCGCCCGAGGGGAGGTCGAGGTCGACGTCGGGCCACTCGCCGCGCTCCTCGGAGAGGAAGCGCTCGAAGAGCAGCTCCATCTTCACCGGGTCGACGGCGGTGATCCCGAGCGCGTAGCACACCGCCGAGTTCGCCGCCGACCCACGGCCCTGTACCAGGATCCCCTCGCGCCGGCAGAAGCGGACGAGGTCCCAGACGATCAGGAAGTAGCCGGCGAGGTCGAGCTTGTCGATCATCGCGAGCTCGCGCTCGATCTGCGCCTGCGCCCGCGCGGTGAGCGGCCGGAAGCGCGCCCGCGCCTCGTTCCAGGCGACGTGGCGCAGGTACGAGGCCGGGGTCTCGCCGGGCGGCAGCGGGTAGTCGGGGAAGCGGTAGCCGAGGTCGGCCAGGGTGAAGTCGAGCTCGCCGGCGAGCGCGGCCGACTCCGCGACCGCCTCCGGCAGGTCGGCGAAGAGCTCGGCCATCTCCCGCCCGCCCTTCAGGTGGCGCTCACGGTGGGCGGCGAGCATGCGGCCGGCGCGGTCGAGGTCGGTGCGCTCGCGGATGCAGGTCATGACGTCGTGGAGCGGCCGGTCCTCGGGCCGCGCGTAGCGCACGCCGTTCGTCGCGACGAGCGGTAGCCGCAGGCGGCGGGCGAGCGCGGCGAGGGCGCGGTTCCGGTGCTCCTCCTCGCGCAGGCGGTGGCGCTGGAGCTCGACGTGGACCCGGCCGTCGAAGGCGGCGGCGAGCCGCTCGAGCAGGGGGCGGGCGGCGTCGGGCCGGCCGGCCGCTTCGAGCGTCCTCACCAGCGGCCCCTCCTCGCCCCCGGTCAGGCAATGCAGCCCGCCGGCGTGCGCGCGCAGGAGCTCCCAGGTCGCCCTCCCCTCGCCCTTCGGCCGCCCGCGGCCGGCGGCGGTGACGAGCCGGCACAGGTTGCGGTAGCCGGCGCGGTCGCGCACCAGCAAGGTGACCCGCGGCAGCCGCGCCGCCCCGGCCTCGCCCCGCCGCCCGCGCGGCGGCTCCCCGGCGCCCGGCGGCCGCAGCGCGGCGAGCTCCGGCGCGTCGAGGGCGATCTCCGCCCCGACCAGCGCCCTGAGCCCGGCCTCGCGCGCCGCGGCGTAGAAGCGCGGCGCCCCGTACACCCCGCCCCGGTCGACCAGCGCTGCCGCCGGCAGGTCGAGCTCCGCCGCCCGCAGCACCAGCTCCTCCGGCATCGACGAGCCGTCGAGGAACGAGAACGACGACGCCGCCCGCAGCTCGCAGTACGGCGGCCCGCCCAGCGCCCGCGGCCGGGGCGCCGCCGGGCGATCCGGCGCCTCGTCCCCCGTCTTCCTCCTCAGCCCCCGCAGGTCCAGCCAGGTGCCGACGTGCCGGGACGGCGGGGCGGGCAGGTCGTCGCGGTCGGGCATGGAGGGAGCTTAGGCGGTGAAGAGGCGTAAGTAAAGATGAGCCCCACAGTGCTCCGGAAGGGCCGGTTCCGCTTGTTCTTCTTCTCGCGAGAGGAGCCGCGTCCCCACGTCCACGTACAATCGGCAGACGGCGAGGCCAAGTTCTGGCTCGAGCCCGAAATCGCGCTCGCCCGGAGTCGCGGGTTGCCAGACCATGACGTCCGCCGAGCCCGCGAGCTCGTCGAGGACCACCTGGAGGAGATTCGAGATGCCTGGGACCGCCATTTCCCCGGCTGAGGTCACCCACGTCACGAGCGGCGGCTTCGGCCTGCGGATCGACGACCGCGAGCTCTTCGTCTCCTTCGATGAGTTCCCGTGGTTCCGGAGCGCCTCGACCGACCAGATCCGCCACGTCGAGCGCCCGCACGTCCGCCACCTCCGCTGGCCGGACCTCGACGTCGACCTCACGGTCGAGTCGATCGAGCATCCCGACCGCTACCCGCTCCGCAGCGCTCTCTAGCCCCGTCCGCCCACCCTCTCGTAGCCGGGCACGCCCCGGCCGAGGACGACGTCGCGGCGGGCTCGCCAGGTGCCGTCGGGGCCGCGCTCGGGATCGACGACGCCGGAGCCGCCGCGCGGGGTACGGCCGGAGCGGCTCTCGCGCTCGGCGTCGAACAGGGGATCGTCGGTGAAGCGGACGTCGTCGATCCAGTAGGTCGCGCGGCCGGGCTCGACGACGTGCATGTGGACGTGCTGGGGCGCCGTGCGGGTGGGGTAGGCGCCCGGGCGGACCGTGTCGAAGCGGTAGGCGCCGGTCTCGTCGGTCTTCGCCCAGCCGCGCAGCCGGCCGTGGCGGGTGGCGGCGTCGGGGTAGATGCCTACCGCGTCGGTGTGGTACGCGTAGACGATCACCCCCGCGGCGGGGGTCCCGTCCGGCCGCCGGACGGTCCCCTCGAGGACCATCGGCTCGCCGGGCTCGCCCGCCGGGGCGATCCGGGCCCGGGCGGCGAGCGTCTCCGGCATCCCCTCGAAGACCAGCTCGCACCCCTCGCACGGGCCGCCGACGATCGGCTCGCGCCCGTCGGGCGGGACGGCGGAGGCCTGGCAGCCGGCGAGGAGGGCGAAGAGGAGGGCGGCCGCCGCGAGGTGGCGGGTCGTCGGCGTCGGCAGGGTCATGGCTCGTTCACCTCGTCTCGGTACGTGGGGGGTTCCGGGAGAGTTGCGCTTTCGGGACAGGCTACCTCGCGGTCACGGCGCGGCTCGCCGGGCGCCGGTCCCGGCGGCGCCGACCCGCTTGTCCGCGCTCGAGCTCCCGTGACACGATCCCGCGCCGTCTCCCCATCGACCCCGCGGCCCGTTCGCCCGCGCCGGAGCCCCGCCGCCATCGACACCCCGCCCGCGCCGCGCCTGCGCTACCTCGGCTGGTGGCTCCCGGCGATGCTCGCCGCCTGGGCGGTGACGGTCCTGCCGCTCGTCGAGCGGCCCGTCGAGGCGGCGGCCGCGTTCTGGCCGCTCGTCCTCGTCGGGGTGGCGGGCGCGGCGCTGGGCAACGCGAGCGCGGTGGGCGGCGGGCTGATCTTCGTGCCCGTCATGGTCCTCGTCTACCGGGTCGACCCGGTGGCCTCGCTCCAGATCGCCCTGGTCGGCCAGTCGTTCGGGATGACGAGCGGCGCACTGGGCTGGCTCAGGCGTCGGGAGGTCCCGCTCGGCGCCCTGCCCGTGGCGGTGCCGGCGCTCCTCGTCGGCGGCACGCTGGCGACGCTGGTCGTGCGGCCGAGCCCGCTCCTCGTCAAGGGGCTGTTCGGCCCGGTGTCGATCCTCGTCGGCCTGCTGGTGCTCCTTCTGCTGAACCACCGCGAGCGGGAGCTGCGGGAGGTGCCGCGGCGCGCCTGGCCCTGGCTCGCCCTCGTCGCCCTCGGCGGCGGGGTGCTCACCGGCTGGGTGGCGATCGGCGAGGGGGAGGTCGTGGCGGCCTTCCTGATGCTGGCGTACGGCCTCGCACCGTCGCGAGGGATCGGGCTGGGCACGGTGCTCCTGTCGGTCAACTCGATCTACCTCGCCCTGCTCCACGCCCTCTTCGTCGGCGGCGTGCGGTGGGAGATGGCGGCCTTCGTCGCCCTCGGCTGCGTCTTCGGCGGCCGGCTCGGCCCGTTCCTCGCCCAGCGGGTCGGCCCCCGGCGGCTCAAGGTGGCCTTCGCGACCCTGGCGATCGCCGACGGGCTGCTGATGATCTGGCAGGCGCTGCGCTCGGTGTCCTGACAGCCACGGGCTGCTAGATCAGAAGTCCGTCCTGGATCAGAACCGCAGCAGCATCGCCGCCCAGTGGAAGCCGGCGCCGAAGGCGGTGAGCAGCACCAGGTCGCCGGGGACGATCCGGCCGGCGTCGAGGGCCTGGCGGAGGGCGAGAGGCACCGAGGCCGAGCCTGTGTTGCCGTACTCGGCGACGTTCGAGAAGAGCTTCCCCTCGGGCAGGCCGAGCTGCGCGGCGACGGCGGCGAGGATGCGGCCGTTCGCTTGGTGGGGGACGACCAGGGCGAGATCGCCGATCCCGAGGCCGGCCTCGGAGAGCACGTCGCGCGAGGCGGCGGTCATCCGGGTCACCGCCTCCTTGAAGACCGCCCGCCCCTGCATGACGATGTCCTTGTGCTCGCCCCGGCGGGCGACCTCGAGCGAGAACGGCCGCCGCGTGCCGCCGGCGACGAGAGTGAGGATGTCCGCCCGGCTGCCGTCGGTGCCGGCGGTCGCGGCGAGCCGCTCGGCCGGCCGCTCCCCGGGGCCGACGATCGCGGCCCCCGAGGCGTCGCCGAAGAGCACGCAGGTCGAGCGGTCCTCCCAGTTCATCAGCCGCGACAGCAGCTCGACCGCGACGACGAGGATGCGGCGCGGCCGGCCGTTCGCGGTCCGTGCGCGGGAGAAGGCGACGTCGAGCGCCTGGAGGAACCCGGCGCAGCCGCTGCCGGCGAGGTCGTAGCAGGGCACCTCGCGGGCGCCGAGGCGGTGCTGGAGGAAGGCCGAGGTGTCGGGGAGGTAGACCTCGGGCGTGTCGGTGGCGACGACGATCTCGTCGATGTCGCCGACCTCGAGGCCGGCGTCGGCGAGGGCGGCGAGGGCGGCACGCTCGGCCAGGTCGAGAGTGGTCTCGTCGTCGGCCGCGATCCGCCGCCGCTCGATCCCGGTGCGCTCGCGGATCCACTCGTCGGTGGTGTCGACGAGCTCGCCCCAGTCGGCGTTCGTCATCACCCGCTCGGGGACGTAGGCGCCGATCCCGACGAGCCCGATCTTCGCCGTCACGGCCCGCCCCCTCCGGCCCGCAGCAGGGCGGCGGCCTCGGGGGAGAGCGCGCCGCGGCCGGCCGGCTCCGGGAGCCGGCCGGCGGGCCGGCGGACGTGGGCGTCGCGGTCCATGCGATCGGGCGATCCTACCGCCCCGCGACGGCCTGGCGGTGTGGCGGGACCGCCTGGCGGGCCGGGCCGCGCCGGAGATAGGGTCGGCGGACCGCCGTGAAGACGGTCCTCCTGACGCTGCTGGCGCTCGTCGCCTTCGCCGCGAACTCGCTCCTCGCCCGGCTCGCCCTCGTCGAGGGGGCGATCGACGCGGCGAGCTTCGCCGGCCTTCGGCTCGCCTCCGGCGCCGCGATCCTGGCGGTCCTCGTCCTTGGCCGGGGCGGGCGCCCGGCCGGGAGCTGGGCGGGTGCGGCCGCGCTCTGCCTCTACGCCGTCCCCTTCGCCCTCGCCTATCTCACCCTGACCGCTGCGACCGGCGCGCTGATCCTCTTCGCCGCGGTGCAGCTCACCATGGTCGGGATCGGCCTGCGGCAGGGCGAGCGGCCGGCGGCGCTCGAGTGGGCGGGCCTCGGCGTCGCGGTCGCGGGCCTCGTCTACCTGGTGTCGCCGGGGCTCGCGGCGCCGCCGCCCGGCGGGGCGGCGGCGATGGCGGCCGCGGGCGCCGCCTGGGGCGTCTACTCGCTCCTCGGCCGCGGCTCGGGCCGGCCGGTGGCGACCACGGCGGGCAATTTCCTGCGCGCCACGCCGCTCGCCCTCGCGGTCGTGGCCGTGGCGGGCCTCGGGGCGGGCTCGGTGCGCATCACGTCCTGGGGCGCGCTCCTCGCGGTCGTCTCCGGCGCGGTGACCTCGGGCCTCGGCTACGTCGTCTGGTACGCGGCGCTCGCCGGCCTCACCGCGACCCGGGCGGCGACCGTGCAGCTCGCCGTGCCGGTCCTCACCGCGTTCGGCGGCGTGGCGCTGCTCGGCGAGCGGGTGACGCTGCGGCTGGTCGTCGCCTCGTCGCTCATCCTCGGCGGCGTCTTCCTCGCGGTCCGTTCCCGGCCCCGGATCGGCGAGTCCCGGCCTCGGGCCGTGCCGGTGCGGGCGGGCGGCCGCCGGGTACGTTAATCTGCGGCCGCTCTCGAACCGCGAAAGGAGCCGCCGTGACGACCGCGCCCGAAGCCGACCGCCCGCGCCGCGACGCCCTGGTCGTCGCGGGCGTGATGGCCATCACCTTCGCCGTGCTCCGACTGTCGCTCGCCGCGTCGCCGGGCGCCGACTTCGACGTCGCCGGCTACAACGTCCACCACCTCTTCACCGGCCTCCTGCTGGTCGCGGCCGGCGGTCTGCCGCTGGCGATCCGCGGCGGCGGCGGCCGCGCCGGCCTGGTCGCGCGGCTGGTCTTCGCGGTCGGCCTGGCGATGGCGCTCGACGAGTGGGTCTACCTGATCGCCACGGACGGCTCGAACGTCTCGTATCTCTTGCCGGTGTCGCTGTGGGGCGGGGTGGCGGTCGTCGGTCTGGCGGTCGTCTACGCACTGGCCGTCGGAGCGGGCGCGGCGCGCTGCCGGCGGCGGGAGGCCGGCCCGGAGCGGGTCGGGGAGCGGGCCGGAGACCGGCCGGCCGCGGCCGCCGGCGTACCGCTCGTCGCGCTGCTCGCCTGCGCCGCGGCCGCCGGCGGCTGCCTCAGCGTCCAGGTGCAGGAGGCCGGACCCGGGGCGGCGGGCACGCTCGCCGAGGGGCGGCGGATCGTCGACCTGACCCACGCTTTCGACGCCGACACCGTCTACTGGCCGACCGCCGAGGGCTTCTGGCTCGAGGAGGACTTCCGCGGACCGACCGAGGGCGGCTACTGGTACGAGGCGAACCGCTTCTGCGCCGCCGAGCACGGCGGCACCCACCTCGACGCGCCGGTCCACTTCGCCCGCGGCCGGCACGCGGCGGACGAGGTGCCGCTCGAGCGGCTGGTCGGCCGGGCGGTGACGATCGACGTCTCGGCGGCGGCGCTCGCCGACGCGAGCCACGAGGTGTCGGTCCGCGAGCTCCGCGGCTGGGAGGGGGAGCACGGGCGGATCCCGGCCGGCGCGATCGTGCTGCTCCACACCGGCTACGGGCGCTACTGGCCCGACCGCGCCCGCTACATGGGCACCGACCGGCGAGGCCCCGATGCGGTCGCCGACCTGCGCTTCCCCGGCCTCCATCCCGACGCGGCCCGCTGGCTCGTCGAGGAGCGGGAGATCGGCGCGGTCGGGATCGACACGCCGTCGATCGACACCGGCAGCTCGACCCTGTTCTGGAGCCACCGGATCCTGTTCGAGCGGAACGTCCCCGCCTTCGAGAACCTGGCGAACCTCGACCGCCTGCCGGCGCGCGGCTTCACCGTCGTCGCCCTGCCGATGAAGATCCGCGGCGGGAGCGGCGGCCCGCTGCGGGCGATCGCGCTCCTCGACCGATGAGCGGCGACGCGGACCGTGCGCGGCGCGGCGTGCGAAGGACCGGCCCCCCGGCGGCGAACCACCCTTCGGCGACGACCGCCCGCCGCACCGGCGCCTGATCCGCATGCTCGAGCGGGTCGAGGCGGCGCCCCGCTGAGACCGCCGCGTAAGATGGTCTCCGTGCGGCGGCGCGAGATTCCGGCGATCGCGAGACTCGCGAGGGCGATCGCCGCGGCGGCGGCTTGCTGGGCCCTCGCCGGCGGTGGGGCGGCGACGCTCGACGCGGTGCCGGCTCCTCGCCTCGCGGATCCCGCCGGTGCCGAGCCGAGGTCCCCCCGGCCGCCCCGCCCGTCGCTCCTCCTCGTCACCCTCGACACCACCCGCGCCGACGCGCTGGGCAGCTACGGCGGCGCGGTCGTGGACACCCCGGCGCTCGACGCGCTCGCCGCCCGCGGCACCCGGTACGCGCGGGCGCTGAGCCCGGCGCCGCTGACCCTGCCGGCGCACGCCTCGCTCCTCACCGGCCTGGCCCCGCCGGAGCACGGGCTGCGGGACAACGGGACCCACGCGCTCCCCGCCGAGCCGCCGACCCTCGCCTCGGTCCTCGCCGCGCGCGGCTGGGCGACCGCCGCCTTCGTCGCCTCGCGCGTCCTCGACCGGCGGTTCGGCCTCGCCCGCGGCTTCGGCGTCTACGGCGACCGGATGGCGGCGGAGCGGGTGGGGCAGTACGGCTACCCGGAGCGGGACGCCGAGGCGGTCACCGGCGAGGCGATCGGGTGGCTGGAGGACCGCCGGCCGGGCGAGCGCGCCTTCCTCTGGGTCCACTACTACGACCCGCACGCCCCGTACGAGCCGCCGGTGCCGTACCGGCGGGGCGGGCCGCGCGGCGACTACGCGGGCGAGGTCGCCTTCGTCGACCGCCAGGTCGGCCGCCTGCTCGCCGCGCTCCCCGAGCGGCCGGGCGGCTGGGTCGTCGCCGTGGTCGGCGACCACGGGGAGGCGTTCGGCGAGCACGGCGAGGAGGGGCACGGGGTGTTCCTCTACCGGACCACGCTCGAGGTGCCGCTCCTGCTGGCCGGGCCGGGGGTGCCCGCGGGGGAGGTCGTCCGCGAGACGGTCGGCACCCGCCGGATGGCGACGACGCTCCTCGCGCTGCTCGGCGTCGAGGGGTCGGGCGTGCCCGGTCCGCGGCTGCCCGGTCTGCCGGCCCTCGGCCCCGACCCGCCGGCCGAGGCGGCCTACAGCGAGGCGTGGATGCCGGCGACGGTGTACGGCTGGGCGCCGCTGACCGCGCTGACCGACCGGCGCTGGAAGCTGATCGTCGCCCCCCGACCCGAGCTCTACGACCTCGCCGCCGACCCCGGAGAGCGGCACGACCGACTGGCGACCGGCCGCGAGGAAGGCGAGGGTGCCGCGGCGGCGCGCCGGGCCGCTCGCGCCGAGGCGCGCCGCCTCCGCGACGCCCTGCGCGCACGGCAGGCCGGCTTTGCCCGCGGCGACGCGCCCGAGGCGGCCGCCGACCCGGCGCTGGCCGCCGACCTCCGGGCCCTCGGCTACCTGCCAGGACGACCCGACCAGGGCGGGACCATGGACCCGAAGGACGGGATCGCTCTGCTCGACCGCTTCGAGCGGGCCGGCGAGCTACTCGCCGCCGGCCGCGCGGGCGAGGCCGCGAAGGCACTCGCGGAGCTCGTCGCGGCCAGCCCCGAGAGTGTCCCGTTCCTCTCCCGGCTCGGCTCGGCGCGGCTGGCGGCGGGCGACGGCGAGGGCGCCCTCGACGCCTACCGCCGGGCGGTGCGGCTCGACCCGCGGAGCGAGTTCCTGCGCCTCCACCTCGCCGACGCCCTCCGCCGGCTCGGGCGGACGGCCGAGGCGAAGGCGGAGTACCGCCGCGCCCTCGATCTCGACCCGCGCTCGGCCCCCGCCTGGCTCGCGCTCGCCGAGCTCGCCCATGCGGCCGGCGAGACGGCGGAGGAGCGCCGTCTGCTCGCCGAGGCGGTCGCCGCCGGCACCGCGAGCGCCGCGATCCAGGCGCGGCTCGGCCAGCTCGCGCTCGCCGCCGGGGAGGCCGCGCGCGCCGAGGAGGCCCTGGCGCGCGCGGTCGAGCTGGCGCCCGGCTGGGCGTCGGCCTGGCTGCTGTGGGGCGAGGCGGCCGAGGCCCGGGGCGATCGGAACGTCGCGCGGGAACGCTACCAGCACGCCGCGGCGGTCGCCGGCCCCGGCTCGCCCGACGGGCGGGAGGCGCGCCGGCGGCTCTCGTTGTCCCGCCCTTGACGGTGCGATGCACCTACATAGGTAGAACGACTCCGGGAACCTGAACCCGGGCAGCTCGCGCGCGGCCTCGGACCCGCTCCCTCCCTCCACCCGGTCGGCTCCCGGCCTCCGGTGCGGCGTCCAGCCCGTCGTCGAAGCGCCGCCCCCGCTCCGCCTTCCGAGGAGACTCCATGTCGCGAAGAGCCCAGTCCTCCGTCCGCTTCACACTCTGTCTTTCGCTGGCCTGTCTGCTGGCGGCGCCGGCCCTGGCGGTCGTCCAGCCCGACGGCTCGGGGGTCGCCGAGAAGCAGTTCCGCCACCCGGGCTTCGAGATCCGCAACGCGCTGGCACGGCCGGCCGCGCTGCCGGAGCAGGCCCGCGGGCCGGCGCTCGCCGACCTCCAGGCGCTCGGGCTGCCGGGCGACCGCGGCCTGCTCGACCCGCGGAGCGGGCGCTGGGGCACCCTGACCCCCTCCGAGCCCCTCGTCCCCGGCCGCGGCGTCGGCAACGGCCTGCGCTGGCAGGACGTCGGTACGCAGCCGCCGGCGAACGAGCGCGCGCTCGGCGCGGCGGCGTGGGACGCCTTCGCGAAGTACGTCGGGGCGAACCGCGGCGCCCTGCGGGTCGATCCGGCGCAGCTCGGCCGCGACCGCAAGGTCA